>LNFM01004990.1_pt1 | contig 23597 bp, 13 predicted proteins | sample 596031 | NCBI WGS metagenome assembly LNFM01 (sample SAMN04254537, study PRJNA301005) | activated carbon metagenome | isolation source: dual media filters at the Ann Arbor, Michigan drinking water treatment plant | place: USA: Ann Arbor | reverse complement strand
GGGCCGGGGCGCCTGCCGTTCAGCGCCGAGATGGCCGAGCTGCTCGACGAATTCCGCCCGGCCGTGGTGAGCTTTCATTTCGGCCTACCGTCTGCCGCGCTGCTGACGCGGGTCAAAGCCTGCGGGGCCAAGGTGCTCAGCTCGGCGACCACCGTGGAGGAAGCACTGTGGCTCGAAGCCAACGGCGCTGACGCCATCATTGCCCAGGGCCTGGAAGCCGGCGGCCATCGCGGCATGTTTCTTACGGATGAGCTGAGCAGCCAGCTCGGTACCTTCGCCCTGTTGCCGCAGATCGTCCGGGCGGTGCAGCTGCCGGTGATTGCCGCCGGCGGTATCGCCAACGCCCAAGGCGTGCGTGCGGCCATGGCCCTCGGCGCAGCCGGGGTGCAGGTTGGCACCGCTTACCTGTGTTGCCATGAAGCCAGCACCAGCGCCATTCACCGTGCCGCCCTGCTCAGCCCTGCTGCGGCGCATACCGAGCTGACCCGCCTGTTCAGCGGCCGCCCGGCGCGCGGCATCGTCAATCGTGTGATGCGCGAGCTGGGCGCGATGAGCCCGTTGGCACCGGCCTTTCCCTTGGCCACGGCCGCTATTGCGCCGCTGCGGGGTAAAGCGGAGAGCCAGGGCAGCGGCGACTTTTCACCGCTGTGGGCCGGACAGAATGTCAGCGGCTGCAAGGCTATCGGCGCCGCTGAACTGACCCACGAGCTGGCGCAGGGTTTTAGCCAGTAAGCACACACGTTGCCTTGCAAACCGTAGGGTGGATGACGCTTCACCCATCCACCCTTGCGATCTGGTGGATGAAAAAAGCGTCATCCACCCTACCGAAACGCTGGCCCGTGGCTTTGCTAGCTGAGCCTCTATCACGCTCATTGATAGTGCTGGGAGCCGCACGTACGCCTGCTTAGACTCGGCGCATCGCAACCGGAGGTATACGCATGTCCGAGTCCCTGCTCAGTTCCCGCAACCTGGCCTTCGAGCTGTACGAAGTGCTGGACGCCGAAGGCCTGACCCAGCGTGAACGTTTCGCTGAACACAGCCGCGAAACCTTTGACGCGGCCATCGACACCGCCCGCAGCATCGCGGAAAACCTGTTCGCGCCGCACAACCGCAAGAATGACGAGCACGAGCCGGAGTATGTCGACGGCGCGGCGGTGCTGATCCCCGAAGTCAAACCAGCGGTGGACGCCTTCCTCGAAGCCGGCTTCCTCAACGCCACCCGCGAGTTCGACGTCGGCGGCATGCAGCTGCCCAACCTGCTGTCGCAGGCCTGCTTCGCGCACTTCCAGTCGGCGAACGCAGCGACCACCTCCTACCCGTTCCTGACCATGGGCGCAGCTAACCTGATCGAGAATTTCGGCAGCGACGAGCAAAAGCAGCGCTTCCTGCAGCCGATGATCGACGGCCGCTTCTTCGGCACCATGGCACTGACCGAGCCCCATGCCGGCTCCTCGCTGTCGGACATCCGTACCCGCGCCGAACCGGCTGCTGACGGCACCTACCGGCTCAAGGGCAACAAGATCTTTATCTCCGGTGGCGACCATCCGCTGTCGGAAAACATCGTGCACATGGTGCTGGCCAAGCTGCCGGACGCCCCGCCTGGGGTAAAAGGCATCAGCCTGTTTATCGTGCCCAAATTTCTGGTCAACGATGACGGCAGCCTGGGCAAACGCAACGACGTGGTCCTGGCCGGGCTATTCCACAAGATGGGCTGGCGCGGCACCACCTCCACCGCGCTGAACTTCGGCGATAACGGCGACTGCACCGCTTACCTGGTAGGCAAGCCACACCATGGCTTGAGCTACATGTTCCAGATGATGAACGAGGCGCGTATCGGCGTCGGCATGGGCGCTGTGATGCTCGGTTACGCCGGCTACCTGTACTCACTGGACTATGCCCGCCAGCGCCCACAAGGCCGCCTGCCCGATGGCAAGGACCCAACCTCCGGCCAGGTGGCGATCATCGAGCACGCTGACGTACGGCGCATGCTGCTGACCCAGAAAGCCTATGTGGAAGGTTCTTTCGACCTCGGCCTGTACGCCGCGCGGCTGTTCGACGACACCCTGACCCTGGAGACCGAGGAAGAACGGCGCATCGCCCTTGAGCTGCTCGACTTACTCACCCCGATCGTCAAGTCCTGGCCGTCGGAGTTCTGCCTCAAAGCCAACGAGCTGGCGATCCAGATTCTCGGCGGCCATGGCTACACTCGCGATTACCCGGTGGAGCAGTACTACCGCGACAACCGCCTCAACCCGATCCACGAAGGCACCCACGGCATCCAGTCCCTCGACCTGCTGGGCCGCAAGGTCTCGATGAACGGCGGCGCGGCGCTCAAGCAGCTGCTCAAGCTGATCCACGGCACCTGCCAACGCGCCGAAGCCCACGCCTCGCTGACCGCCCTGCGCCAGCCGCTGGAGCAACTACTGGCACGCCTGCAAACCGTGACCCTGGCGCTGCTGGGTGACCTGATGAGCGGCAAGGTCAACGAAGGCCTGGCCAACTCGGCGCTGTACCTGAAAGTGTTCGGCCATACCGTGATCGGCTGGCGCTGGCTGGAACAGGCAATCCGCGCCGAAGAAGGCCTGGCGCGTCTGGCTGCCGGCGCGGGCAACGCTGCGGATGCTGATTTCTACCAGGGCAAGCTGCAAGCCGCGCGGTTCTTCCTGACCTGGGAAGTGCCGGGCTGCCACCACGATCTCGACCTGCTCGAAGGCCGCGACCCGACCTGCCTGGCGATGCAGGACAGCTGGTTCTGAACACTGGCTGTCTAATTCCTGACGCCCGGCTTTGGCCGGGCTTTTTTTGACACCCGAACGAGGTCACAGGTTAGAATCCCTGGCACGCGCCATGCATACCGCTTGCAACGGCCCGCCCAGCGTCACAGGGGCGACCCGAGAACCGGGGCCTTGCACGCACTCATGCCAGGTTGCTCAGCCTATTGAGACGCCTACCCCGGTTTGTAATCGCTACAGCCCCGGGGCACGCAGGTGGCGTTCAATAGCCTGCCAGAGCGCCTGAACGAATCAGCCAGGGAGTAGATCGATTTGGATGCCAGCACCATCAATAACCTGTTTCTGGTCGGTGGTTTGCTGGTGGCCCTGAGCATCCTCGTCAGTGCCTTCGGCTCGCGTTTCGGCATTCCCATTCTGGTGATCTTCCTCGGTGTCGGCATGCTCGCCGGCACGGACGGCCCCGGCGGCATTAGCTTCAGCAATTACCCACTGGCCTACCTGGTCGGCAACTTGGCGCTGGCCATCATTCTGCTCGATGGCGGCATGCGCACTCGGGTGTCGAGCTTTCGCGTGGCGCTCTGGCCGTCGCTGTCGCTGGCCACCGTTGGCGTGGTCATCACCGCCGGCCTGACCGGGCTGGCGGCAGCGTGGCTGTTCAACCTGACGATCATGGAAGGCATGCTGATCGGCGCCATCGTCGGCTCGACGGATGCCGCAGCGGTATTCAGCCTGCTTGGCGGGCGCGGCCTCAACGAGCGGGTCAGCGCCACCCTGGAAATAGAATCCGGCAGTAACGACCCGATGGCGGTCTTCCTCACGGTCACCCTCATCGCCATCCTCAGCAGCGGCGATACCGGCCTGACCTGGGACCTGCCGCTGCAACTGGTATTGCAGTTCGGCATCGGCGGCCTGCTCGGCCTGGGCGGTGGCTGGCTGTTGCTGAACCTGATCAACCGTATCGAGCTGGCGAACGGCCTGTATCCGCTGCTGGTGGTCAGTGGCGGGCTGATTATCTTTGCCATCACCACCGCAGTCGGCGGCAGCGGCATTCTGGCGATCTACCTGTGCGGCCTGTTGCTGGGTAACCGCCCGATCCGCTCGCGCCACGGCATCCTGCACATGCTTGACGGCCTGACCTGGCTGGCGCAGATCGGCATGTTCCTGGTGCTGGGCTTGCTGGTCACCCCGCACGAACTGCTGCCCATTGCCCTGCCCGCCCTGGGCCTGGCGCTGTGGATGATTCTCTTCGCCCGCCCACTGTCGATTTTCATCGGACTGCTGCCATTTCGCGCCTTCCATGATCGCGAGCGGGCCTTTATCGCCTGGGTGGGCCTGCGTGGCGCGGTGCCCATCATTCTCGCAGTGTTCCCGCTGATGGCGGGCCTGCCCAATGCGCAACTGTTCTTCAACGTCGCCTTCTTTATCGTGTTGGTGTCGCTGCTGCTGCAGGGCACCAGCCTGCCCCTGGCAGCCAAACTGCTGCGCGTGACCGTACCGCCGGAGCCAGCACCGGTGTCCCGTGCCGGGCTTGAAGTGCACACCACCAGCCAGTGGGAGCTGTTCATCTATCGCCTGGGCAAAGAAAAGTGGTGCATCGGCGCCGCCCTGCGTGAGCTGAAAATGCCCGACGGCACACGTATCGCGGCTCTGTTTCGTGGCCATGAGCTGCTCCACCCGTCCGGCAGTACGCGCTTGGAAGCCGGCGACCTGCTGTGTGTGATCGGCCATGAACACGACCTGCCGGCCCTCGGCAAACTGTTCAGCCAGGCGCCCAAACGTGGCCAGGACCTGCGCTTCTTCGGCGACTTCGTCCTTGAGGGCGACGCCGAACTGGGCGCAGTCGCCGCGCTTTACGGCCTCAAGCTCGACAACCTTGATGCCCAGCAGAGCCTGAGCCGCTTTATCGGCCATGAAATCGGTGGCGAACCTATCATCGGCGACCAGGTCGAGTGGCAAGGCCTGACCTGGACAGTCGCGGCGATGGAAGGGAACAAGATCCGCAAGATCGGCGTCAAATTCCCCGAAGGTGCCCGCCCGGGCCCCGGCCTGTTCCTCTAGCCACCGGCTAGAAATCTCGGCCGCACCGACGGGCGCCTGCACGGCGCCCGGTGGAGTCTTTACCGGGCTGTCCAGCAGCCTGATAGACTTCCACGACCTCACCTGAGCCGCCGATCGCGACCATGTTATCTATTCGTTCTTACTTCCTTGCAGCCCTGCTGGGCCTTTGCCTGAGCACCCCAATGGCCTTCGCCGCTGACGCACCGCAACGCGCAGATGTGCAGGGCAGCCTCGACGGTCTCGCCGACCGCAAGCTTCCAGAAGCGGAGCAACTGCAGGTCAAGCAAACGCTCGAATTGACCCTGTCGTTGCTCGACGCCCAGGCCGACAACGAGCGCAAACTGGCGGACCTGAAAAAGCAGCTTGACCAGGCACCGCGCCTGATCGGTGAGGCGCAGCGCGAACTGGAGCGGCTCAAGGCCAGCCAGCCCGCACCTATCGCCACGCGCTACGCCAACAGCCGGGTCGACCAGTTGGACACCCTGCTCAACGAGCGCAGCGCGCAGCTCAATGAGTGGCAGAAACAGATCATCGAGGCCAATAGCCTGATCATTACCGCCCAGACCCGGCCAGAACGGGCTCAAGCGGAGATTGCCAGCAACCAGGCGCGTACCCAGGCGATCAACAACACCCTGAAAAGTGGCCGCGAAGAGAACAAACCGCTGAGCAATGAGCGGCGCAACCAGCTGGCTGCCGAGCTGGCGCAACTCAATGCTGTGACCCAATTGCGCCGCCAGGAGCTGGCCGGCAACAGCTTGCTACAGGACTTGGGCAGCAGCCGCCGCAACTTGTTGGAAGAGCGCATCAAGCGGCTCGAGCAGGAACTGCAGAGCCTGCAAACGCTGATCAATGAGAAACGCCGTGAGCAGTCGGAAAAGACCGTAGAAGAACAGTCTCAGGAGGCTGAACGTGTAGGCTCCGACAAGCTGCTCGCGCAGGAAAGCGCCCTCAACCTGAAACTGTCGGATTACCTGTTGCGCGCCACCGACCGGCTTAACCAACTGACCCAAGAAAACCTAAAGACCCAGCAGCAGCTCGACACCCTGAACCAGAGCGACCAGGCGCTGGATGAACAGATCAGTGTTTTACAAGGCAGCCTGTTGCTGTCGAAAATTCTTTATCAGCAGAAAGATGCGTTGCCCTCGCTGACGGTCGACAGCCAGCTGGCCGACCAGATTGCCGACATCCGGCTTTATCAGTTCGAGCTGTCGCAACAACGCGAGGCCGCGGGCAACCCCAGCGCCTATATCGACAAGCTGCTCGTCCAGCAACCGCCTGAAACCATTACGCCTGAGCTGCGCGCCAGCCTGCTCGACCTGCTGACCACCCGCCGCGAGCTGCTCGACCGCCTCAACCGCGAGCTCAATGCGCTGCTCAACGAGTCCATCACCCTGCAACTCAACCAGAAGCAGACCCAGAGCACCGCCGCATCCCTACGCGCGACGCTCGACGAGCAGATGTTCTGGATCCCCAGCAACAAGCCGCTGGACCTCGATTGGCTGCAAGCGACGCCGCGCATGCTCGAACGCCAGGTCGCCGAGTTGGCGTGGGGCGCCAACCTGCGCCAGCTCGGCGCTGGGCTGGGCGAGCGGCCATGGCTGTTCCTGCCGCTGTTGTTGTTGATTGCAGGCCTGCTTTGGAAACGCGCCTTCCTGTCGAAAAAGCTCGGCAACCTGCACGAGGACATCGGCCACTTCAAACGCGACAGCCAACTGCATACGCCGCTGGCGATTCTGCTCAACGTGCTGCTGGCGTTACCGGGGACGCTGTTCTTCGCCCTGTGCGGGTTTATGTTGCAGATGGACGGCCGCGGGCAGAACGCCAACCTGGGCGCCGCACTGTTTGAAATGGCCCAGGCCTGGCTGGTGTTCTACACCGTGTACCGCATGCTCACCCCGGGCGGCGTCGCGGAGCTACATTTCCGCTGGGCCCGCCACCATGTGGTGTTCCTGCACCGCCAGTTGCGTTATCTGGGCCTGGTGGTGATGGCCTTGGTGGCAGTGGTCACCGTGGCCGAGCACCAGCCTTCCAGCCTGGCTGATGATGTGATGGGCATCGCCGTGGTGCTGGTGTGCTATGCGCTGATGGCTTGGCTGCTGCATCGCCTGCTGGTCAGCGGCCCGGCGCGCGAACATGCCTCGGCCTTTCGCATGCTGCTCGGGCTGCTGGTCAGCCTGTTGCCGCTGGCGCTGATCGCCGCTGTGGCGTTCGGTTACTACTACACGGCGCTGAAGCTCAGCGACCGGCTAATCGACACCCTCTACCTGCTGATGATCTGGTTGATCGTCGAGGCTACGTTCGTCCGTGGCCTGGGCGTCGCGGCGCGCCGCCTGGCGTACCAACGGGCAACCGCCAAGCGCCTGGCGCAGGCCAAGGAGACCGCCAGCGAAGGCACCGAGGTGGTGATCGAGGAGCCGACCCTGGACATCGAGCAGGTCAACCAGCAATCGCTGCGGCTGATCCGCCTGACGCTGCTCGGCGCCTTCATCGCCGGGCTGTATTGGGTCTGGGCCGACCTGATCTCGGTCTTCGCCTACCTGGACAACATCACCCTCTACGAATACACCAGCGGTACGGGTGAAACCGCCAGCCTGGTGCCGATCAGCGTCAACAACGTCCTCAGCGCGCTGGTGATCATTGGCATCACCGTGGCCCTGGGCCGCAACCTGCCTGGTTTGCTCGAAGTGCTGGTGCTGTCGCGCCTCAAGCTCGCGCAGGGCAGCGCCTATGCCACCACCACGCTGCTGTCCTACACCATTGTCGGCATCGGCTTCGTCACCACGCTATCGACCCTGGGCGTCAGCTGGGACAAGTTGCAGTGGCTGGTTGCCGCGCTGTCGGTTGGCTTGGGCTTTGGGCTGCAGGAAATCTTCGCCAACTTTATTTCCGGCCTGATCATCCTGTTCGAGCGCCCGGTGCGCATTGGTGACGTGGTGACCATTGGCAACCTGTCCGGCACGGTCAGCAAGATCCGCATTCGCGCCACCACCATCACCGACTTCGACCGCAAGGAAATCATTGTCCCGAACAAGACCTTCGTCACCGGGCAATTGATCAACTGGTCGCTCAACGACACCGTGACCCGGGTCATCATCAAGATTGGCGTGGCCTACGACACCGATCTGCCACTGGCGCGCAAGCTGATGCTGCAAGCCTGCACCGAAAACCCGCGCGTGCTGCGCGACCCGGAACCGCTGCTGTTCTTCCTGACCATCAGCCCGAGCACGTTCGACTACGAATTGCGTTTCCACGTGCGTGAACTGGGTGATCGCAACGCGTCGACCGACGAAATCCTCACCCGCATCGCCATCAGCTTCCGCGAAAACAACGTGGAGATGGCGTTCAACCAGGTCGAGGTGATGCTCAAGAACCTGCAAGGCCAGGAACTCAACCTGACCAGCGGGCAACTGATCGCAGCGGCTGCGGCCGGCGATGCACAGAACGCCAAACAGCCGCCCGCAGCGCCAGCCGTCGATCCTGACCTTGCCTAGCGCTGTCCCTCATAAATCGCCGGGCAGTCGCTGCCCGGCCGGAGTCTGCTTGTGAAATCGCTCGGTGACCTGCAGTTCGACAATCGCTTCGCCCGCCTGGGCGATGATTTCTCCACCCAGGTGCAACCCGACCCGATCGCCGACCCGCATTTGGTGGTCGCCAGCCCGGCCGCCATGGCGCTACTTGACCTGGAGCCGAGCGAGGCGGATAACCCGCTGTTCGCTGAGCTGTTCGCCGGGCACACCCTGTGGAGCGCGGCTGAACCGCGCGCCATGGTGTATTCCGGGCACCAGTTCGGTGGCTACAGCCCGCGTCTTGGCGATGGCCGCGGCCTGCTGCTCGGCGAAGTGATCAACGATGCGGGCCAGCACTGGGACCTGCACCTCAAAGGCGCCGGGCAAACGCCCTACTCCCGCTCAGGCGATGGCCGCGCCGTGCTGCGTTCCTCGATCCGCGAGTTTCTTGCCAGTGAACACCTGCATGCCTTGGGCATTCCTAGCTCGCGGGCGCTCTGTGTAACCGGCTCCAGCACCCCGGTGTGGCGCGAGAAGCAGGAGCGCGCCGCGATGGTGCTGCGCCTGGCGCCCAGCCATGTTCGCTTTGGTCACTTCGAGTACTTCTACTACACCCGCCAGCATGAGCCGCTCAAACAACTGGCCGACCACGTGCTGCAACACCATTACGCCGACTGCCAGCAGCAGGCGCAGCCGTACCTGGCGATGTTCCGCGAAATTATCGAACGCAACGCGCAGATGATCGCCTACTGGCAAGCCTACGGCTTCTGCCACGGGGTGATGAACACCGACAACATGTCGATCCTGGGCATCACCTTCGATTACGGCCCTTACGCCTTTCTCGATGATTTCGATGCCAACCACATCTGCAACCATTCGGACGATACGGGGCGCTACAGCTTCAGCAATCAGGTGCCCATCGCCCAGTGGAACCTCGCAGCGCTTGGCCAGGCCCTGCTGCCGCTGGTGGACATCGACGCGCTGCGTGAAAGCCTGGCGCTGTTCCTGCCGCTGTACCAGGCCCGCTACCTCGACCTGATGCGTAAACGCCTGGGCCTGCTAGGCGCCGATGACGGCGACGAAGCGCTGGTGCAGCGCCTGTTGCAGCTGATGCAGAGCAGTGCGGTGGATTACACGCTGTTCTTCCGCGAGCTGAGCGACAGCCCAGCGGCACATGCTGTGGCGCGCCTGCGTGATGACTTCACCGACCTGGCCGGCTTCGACGCCTGGGCCGCCGACTACCTGACGCGCAGCACGCAGGATGACGACGACCAAACGCAACGGCGCGCACGCATGCACGCCGCCAACCCCAAATACATTTTGCGTAATTACCTGGCGCAGCAAGCGATCGAGGCCGCCGAGCAGGGCGACTACGCCCCAGTGCGCGAACTGCTCCAGGTGCTGTCACAGCCCTTCGACGAGCAGCCTGACTTCGAACGCTACGCCCAGCGCCCACCAGAGTGGGGCAAGCACCTGGAAATCCGCTGCTCTTCCTGAACAGAGCCGTAGGGTGGATGACGCCTTTTTCATCCACCAACTGCCCCGGTGGATGGATAGCGCGTCACCCACCCTACGGACTGCTCCTTGTAGCCAGTTGTGGGAGGGGTTTTAGCCGCGACAATCGCCGCTAAAGCGCCTCCCACACGATGAACTCCCTACAAACCCAGCATCCACTCCAATCCCATGGCCACATGCAGCGCGGTGCTGTCGAGCAGCGGCAATGGTGCCTCCACACTGTCGAGCAGCAGACCGATCTCGGTGCAGCCGAGGATAGCCACCTCGGCACCCTGCCCCTGCAGCACGCGCAAACACGCCAGATAAAAATCCCGCGCCTGGGGTAGAAACTGGCCCTGACACAGCTCGGTAAAGATCACCCGGTCGATTTCCGTCATCTGCGCCGCGTTCGGGGTAATCACCTCGATGGCAAAGCGCTCGGCCAACCGCTGGCGGTAGAAGTCTTCCTGCATGGTAAAACGCGTGCCGAGCAGCGCCGCACGGCGCACACCCTGCCGTTGCAACGCCTGGCCCACCGCATCGCCGATATGCAGCAGGGGAATCTGCACCGCTGCCTCAATGGCCGGTGCCACCTTATGCATGGTGTTGGTGGCCAACAGCAAGGCCGTTGCCCCCGCCCGCTCAAGCCCCTGAGCCGCCTGCGCCAGCACCTGCCCTGCTGCCTGCCAATCGCCACGCCGCTGCAGCTCGGCGATCTCGGCAAAATCCACGGAATGCAGCAGCAAAGGGGCCGAGTGCAAACCACCCAGGCGCTCGCGTACGCCCTGGTTGAGCAAGCGGTAATAGCTGGCCGTCGACTCCCAACTCATGCCGCCCAAAACGCCTAGCTGGCGCATATGACCTCCCGCTCGCTAAAACCTGAGCCTAATCCGCCACCGCTGCAGCGCACAGCCACAGTGCCCGCCAGAGCAACCCATACAGCCTTATCTATTAAATCGAAAAGGCATATAAACCTTTCCAAACATTCTTAGACTCTCTAAGCACTAACCCTTATCTTCTGCGCCTGCGCGCAGCCCTGCCCGGACTGACCGCGCCCGATACCTCACACGAGATTCGACGCTAAGGATGTCCATGTTCTGGGATTCGCTGCCCCTGCCCTTGATTTTTGTCGGCTTGCTGCTGGTCTGGGTGCTGTACGCCTTTGTGCGCGAAAAGTGGAGCCCGGACATCGTTGCCGCCATCGCCGTAGCCGCGCTGCTGATCACCCAGCTGCTGACACCTGCAGAAGTGCTCAGCGTACTGAGCAATTCGGCGCCGGTGACCATCGCCTGCATGTTCGTGCTCTCCGCCGCGCTGGAGCGTACCGGTTGCATCGACGCCCTCGGCAACTGGCTAGGTGATCTGGTCGGCACCAGCCCGATTCGCGTGCTCACCGGCCTGACCGTGACCGCTCTAGTGGTATCCGCCTGCCTGAACAACACCCCGGTGGTGGCGATTCTTACGCCAGTGGCGATTTCCCTGGCGCGCCGTGCCGGCACCCTGCCGTCGAAACTGCTGATTCCGCTGTCTTACGCCACTATCCTCGGCGGCACCCTGACCATGATCGGCACCTCGACCAACATCCTAGTCGATGGCGTGGCGCGCAAGGCGGGCATGGAGCCTTTCGGTATTTTCGAGATCACCGGCGCCGGCCTGATCATGGCCGCGTTCGGCATGGCCTACCTGCTGACCATCGGCCATCGCCTGTTGCCTGAGCGCGAAACCCTGTCCAAGCAGCTGCGCCCGAACCTCGACCGCACCTTTATGACCGAACTGCTGGTGCCCCACGATTCACCGGTGATCGGCAAAACCCTGCATGAGGCCAACCTCAACGGCGGCAGCGGCCTGCAGGTGCTGAAAATCTTCCGCGCCGAACAGGAACTCACCGAGCCGGCCCACGACACCTTGCTGGTCGCGGGTGACCAACTGGTGCTGCATGGCCAGGTCAAGGATGTGGTGGAGCTGCGCGAAACGGGCCACCTGATCTTCAACCGCAGCGATGCGTTTGAAACCATCAGCAGCCATGACGTGATCCTCGCTGAGGCCATCGTTGGGCGTAACTCGCGCTACAGCCACCGCCCAATGCGCGACCTCGACCTCACCGCACGCTACGGCATCGCCGTGCTCGCGGTGCACCGTCAGGATGAGAACATCCAGGGCAACCTGGATGACTTCGAACTGCAGTTCGGCGACGTGATGCTGGTGGAAGGTACGCCGACGCAGATCAAGCGTTTCGCCGACAACGGGGAGCTGATCAGCCTTAATGCCGTGCAGGAGCGCGCGTTCCGCCGCGACAAGGCACCAATTGCGATTATCGCCACCCTGGCGGTGATGATCCTCGCCGCGTTCGGCGTGATGCCCATCGAGGGCCTGGCGATCATCGGCGCGGTCACCGTACTGGCCACCCGCTGCCTGGACGTGGAAGACGCCTACAAGGCCGTGGACTGGAAGATCCTCAGCCTGATCTTCGGCATGCTGGCCATCAGCATCGCCATGGACAAGGTCGGCTTGGTCAGCCTGATGGTCAGCAATGTCATGGGCCTGATGCCTTGGGCCGGCCCACTGCTGATGCTGTCGTTTATCTACCTGTTCACTTCGATCCTGACCGAAGTGCTGTCGAACAACGCCGTGGCAGTATTGGTCACACCGATTGCCATCGGCATGGCCCAACACCTGGGTGTCGACCCGCGCGCCTTTGTGGTCGCGGTGATGTTCGCCGCCAGCGCAAGCTTCGCCACGCCCATCGGCTACCAAACCAACACGTTTGTGTACAACGCCGGCGGCTACCGCTTTACCGACTTTATGAAAGTCGGTATCCCGCTCAACCTGCTGCTGTGGGTGGTGGCCAGTTTCGTCATCCCCTGGTTCTTCCCACTCACGCCGGTTTGACTTGATATTCAGCGCGTGCGGCGCCATGTAACAACCCACGTTTCTGGAGCCGCTCATGACTGACCCTTTGCTCATCCCCTGCCCACACTGCAGCGGCCTCAACCGCATCCCCGCCGAGCGCCTGGGCGACAATCCACGCTGCGGGCGCTGCAAGGCCGACGTGCTGCCCGCAACGCCCTTTGAACTGAGCCAGACCACGTTCGCCAGCCAGCTCAAAGGCGATCTGCCGTTGTTGGTCGATGTCTGGGCCAGCTGGTGCGGCCCCTGCCGCAGCTTTGCGCCCATCTACACGCAGGCCGCCGCGCAACTGCAAGGCCGTTGCCGCCTTGGCAAACTGGACAGCGAGGCGTCGCCGCAACTGTCGAGCAGCCTGGGCATCCGCTCGATCCCCAGCCTGATCCTATTCAAGGGTGGCGTGGAAGTCGCGCGCCAGAGTGGCGCCCTGCCGCTGCCGCAGTTACTGGGCTGGCTGCGCCAGCAGGGCATCTGAGCGAATCGGTCAACCCGCTGCCTGCGCCCCGGTCATTCCCGGCCACACCGATGCCCGTTAGGCTTCGGTGATGGCCACCCAGGGAGACCGCGCATGTCGATGCCAGCCGAGCTGATCCGTCAGCTAACCGAAGAACAGATCGCCTTCGTCAAACGTAGCGGGCTCAAGGCCGAGGTGTTGGAGCGCGGGTTCGTGCGCCTGTGCATGCCGCTCAGCGGTAACCAGAACCACATCGGCAGCATGTACGCCGGTGCCTTGTTCACCCTGGCAGAAATACCCGGTGGCGCGCTGTTTCTCACCAGCTTCGACGTGCAGCACTTCTACCCCATCGTCAAATCACTCAACCTGAGTTTTCGCCGGCCGGCACTCGGCGATATCCGGGTGGAGGCACGCCTGCCTGCCGAGCAAATCGACGCGCTGCAAACGCATGCGCAGGCCAACGGCAAGGCCGAGTTCACGCTCGATCTGGCGCTGACCAATGCCGCTGGCGAGGTGGTTGCCGAGAGCACGGCCTGCTACCAACTGCGACGCCGTTGACGACCGGCCTTGCCACACGTCAAAAGACCAGCTAATTGATGAGGCACAATAAACATTTGCCGACGCCTCGGCTGGAGCCCTCATGTTCACGCACATTTTGATTGCCCATGACCTGCGCGACACCGCTGACATGGCCTTGCGCCGTGCCGCCCAGCTGGCCGAGCAACACGGCGCACGCCTGAGCGTGCTGCACGTACTGGACCCAACCCAGTCTAGCGAGCAGCACGAAAAAGCCAGGCAGGCGCTGGATCGCAGCCTGACAAGCTTTGCACCCGGCGCCAGCACCTTGCTGGTGCGCAGCGGCAAGCCGTCCGAGGTGGTGCTGCAGGAGGTCCAGGCGCAAGCATGCGACCTGCTGGTAGTGGGCGGCCATCACCAGCGCCATGATTTTTTCTCGGGCACCAGCCTCGACCGTATTGCCCGGCAATGCCCCGTGCCTCTGCTGCTGGTGGCCCGCAATGACGCGCAGCCCTACAGCCGCGCCCTGTCGGCGATCGACTTCTCACTCTGCGCCTGCAGTGCACTGGAACAAGGCTATCGACTGCTGCCTGCCGGCGCCGAGTTGCACGCGGTGCATGTCTTCGAACCCGACAAAGGCACACCCACGCAGATCGCTGCGCAGCAACAGATCCAGCGCGCCTTGATTGATCAGTTGATCAAGGACGAAGCACAGAAGCTCCCGGCCAACGGCACCCGGCTGAGCCACACGGTCTACGAGGGCGGCATCCTACGTCGCTTGCAGGAGCAGCTGAAAGTGCAGCGCAGTGACCTGCTGGTACTCGGCAGCCACGGCCGCAGTGCGCTGTCGCAAGCGCTGCTGGGCAGCCTCGCGCAGCACTTTCTGCACAAGGCGCCCTGTGACGTCTTGGTGGTGCGCTAGGGTTTACTGCGCAGCCACCAGCAGGTCGTGCAACTCGACGAACTGCTGGGTCAGCTTGTGCCGCGGGTCCAGGTAGACCAGCGGCATGCAGGCCTGATGGGATTCGCGCATGCGCACGGAGCTCATCAGGTTCACGGGCAACACCGGTAGCCCCTCGGCAATCAGTTCGTTAAGCAGTTGCTGCGGCAACGTCGCACGCGGCTGGAACTGATTGACCACAATGCCCTCGACCGACAAGCCTTCGTTGTGGTCATCGCGCAACTCTTCAATTTCACGCAGCAGCCCGTACAACGCCGTGCGCGAAAAGCTGTCGCAGTCGAAAGGAATCAGCACGCGATCTGCGGCGATCAGCGCCGACACCGTGTAGAAGTTCAGGGCTGGCGGCGTGTCGAGGTAGATGTGGTCATAATCCTCGGCCAATTCATCCAGCAGCTTGCTCAGCTTGTTGATCTTGTACTTGGACTCGAGCTTGGGCTGCAGATCGGCCAGCTCGGCCGTGGCGGTCACCACGTGCAGGTTATCGAACGGCGTCTCGTAGATATCAACCTTGTTCTTCTTGCCGAACGGCCCGCTGGCCAAGGTCTGCTTGAAGAACTCAGCGATTCCCATGGGGATATCATCGCCTGTAAGCCCGGTGAGGTAATGCGTGGAGTTGGCCTGGGCATCAAGGTCGATCAGCAGGGTGCGATACCCTTGGGATGCGCTCACCGCCGCCAGGTTGCAGGCGATGCTCGACTTACCGACCCCCCCTTTCTGATTAAACACCACGCGTCGCATGTCACACCTCCCTGAGCCAATAGACCTTGGATTCTATGCAAAGGACATGACAAGGGCGAGGCGTTTGGTCACCCCATGACCCGTTTAAGCCTGAATCTCACCCGCTATCAACAGCAAGGGCCGCCTCTCAGACGGAGTAAACACACAGCGAGCGAAGGCCAGGCAGGCCAAAAACCGGCGAGGAAGCGACTGGGGCCGCATGCGACTTTACGGGCATTACTCGTTTAACGCGCCCTTCGGCTCGCGCTGAAGCGCGTTAGCTACAGGAGGCTAACGCGCCGGCTTTTTAACGCAGCATGGCCGAGCGCAGTCGTTTTCACACTGACTGACAAGCGGCCCTTTCAGGGTTAAACGTGATACTGCGCTGACAGCTCATGCACCGCTTCGAGGAAGGCGCCCGCGTGGGCAGGATCGACCTCCGGGGTGATGCCATGGCCCAGGTTGAACACATGGCCGCTGCCCGCGCCATAGCTGCTCAGAATGCGCGCCACTTCAGCGCGAATGGCCGAAGGCTTGGCATACAACACCGTCGGGTCCATGTTGCCTTGTAAGGCCACCTGCTGGCCCACGCGACGACGCGCTTCGCCGATGTCGCAGGTCCAGTCCAGCCCGAGTGCATCCGCGCCAGCGGCGGCCAACGACTCCAGCCACAGCCCACCGTTCTTGGTGAACAGGATCACCGGCACCTTACGGCCGTCGTGCTCACGGATCAGGCCGGCGACGATCTTCTGCATGTAGGCCAGGGAGAACTCCTGGTAGGCCGCCGACGACAGGTTGCCGCCCCAGGTATCGAAGATTTGCACCGCCTGGGCGCCGGCACGGATCTGCCCATTGAGGTAGAGGGTGACCGACTGCGCCAACTTGTCGAGCAGCGCGTGCATGGCCTCGGGTTGGTCGTAGAGCATCGCCTTGATCTTGCGGAAGTCCTTCGAGGAGCCGCCTTCGACCATGTACGTCGCCAACGTCCAGGGGCTACCGGAGAAGCCGATCAGGGGTACACGGCCGTTGAGCGCCGACTTGATGGTGCGCACGGCATCCATCACGTAGCCCAGGTCCTGCTCCGGGTCGGGAATCGGCAATGCGTCGATATCGGCGGCGCAGCTGATGACCTTCTTGAAGCGCGGTCCCTCGCCTGTTTCAAAGTACAGGCCCTGGCCCATGGCATGGGGAATGGTGAGGATGTCGGAAAACAGGATCGCCGCGTCCAGCTGCGGATAACGATCCAGCGGCTGCAGGGTGACCTCGCAGGCGAACTCGGGGTTCATCATCAGCTTCATGAAGTCACCGGCCTTGGCACGGCTGGCGCGGTATTCCGGCAGGTAACGACCGGCCTGGCGCATCATCCACACCGGGGTGACGTCGACAGGCTGCTTGAGCAGTGCACGAAGGAAGCGGTCGTTCTTCAGGGCGGTCATGGCAGTTCCCGAGAAAATTAATCGGTAAAAAAGTGCGGGCATTTTCGCAGAGCGCAAAACAAAAGGCACGGCGAGTGCCGTGCCTTTTATCTATTGGGTCAATTTGTCGCGGGAAACCTTCTGTGGGAGGGGCTTTAGCCGCGATGCCCTCGCTTTACTGCTCGCGGCTAAAGCCCCACACACAGATACAGCCCAGTCACTTAGACACCGAGGTAGTCGAGGATGCCTTCAGCAGCATTACGCCCCTCGAAAATCGCCGTCACCACCAGGTCGGAACCACGCACCATGTCGCCACCGGCGAAGATCTTCGGGTTGCTGGTCTGGTGCTTGAACTGGCTCTGCTCGGGCGCAACCACGCGGCCCTGGCTATCAGTCTGGATCGTGAAGTCCCCAAACCAGGCTGCTGGGCTCGGACGGAAACCGAAGGCAATCAACACGGCTTCGGCCGGGATGATTTCCTCGGAACCCGGAATCGGCTCGGGGCTGCGGCGGCCACGGGCATCCGGCTCGCCGAGACGGGTCTCAACCACCTTCACGCCTTCGACCTTGTCTTCGCCGACGATGGCGATGGGCTGGCGGTTGAAGAGGAACTTCACCCCTTCTTCCTTGGCGTTCTTCACTTCCTTGCGTGAGCCCGGCATGTTCTCTTCGTCACGGCGATAGGCGCAGGTCACGCTCTTGGCGCCCTGGCGAATCGAGGTGCGGTTACAGTCCATGGCGGTGTCGCCGCCGCCAAGCACGACAATACGCTTGCCTTTCATGTCGACGAAGTCTTCCGGCGACTTTTCGAAGCCCAGGTTGCGGTTGACGTTGGCGATCAGGAAGTCGAGGGCATCATGCACACCCGGCAGGTCTTCACCGGGGAAGCCGCCCTTCATGTAGGTGTAGGTGCCCATACCCATGAACACGGCATCGTACTCATCCAGCAGCTGCTCCATGGTCACGTCGGTGCCCACATCGGTGTTCAGGCGGAACTCGACACCCATGCCAGTGAAGACTTCACGGCGGCGGCTGAGCACGCTTTTTTCCAGCTTGAACTCGGGGATACCGAAGGTGAGCAGACCGCCGATTTCCGGGTTTTTGTCGAACACCACCGGGGTCACACCGTTACGCACCAGTACGTCGGCACAACCCAGACCAGCCGGGCCGGCACCAATCACGGCAACCCGCTTACCGGTCGGTTTGACCTTGGACATGTCCGGGCGCCAGCCCATGGCAAACGCGGTGTCGGTGATGTACTTCTCCACCGAACCGATGGTCACCGCACCAAAGCCGTCATTAAGGGTGCAGGCCCCCTCGCACAGACGATCCTGCGGGCACACCCGGCCGCAGACTTCCGGCAGGGTGTTGGTCTGGTGCGACAGCTCGGCAGCCGCAAGGATGTTGCCCTCGGACACCAATTTGAGCCAGTTTGGAATGAAGTTGTGCACCGGGCACTTCCACTCGCAATAGGGGTTACCGCAGCCCAGGCAGCGGTGCGCCTGGTCAGCCGCTTGCGCAGGCTTGAAGTTGTCGTAGATCTCGACGAACTCTTTCTTACGCTGACGCAACAGTTTCTTTTTCGGGTCTTTGCGCCCAACTTCGATGAACTGGAAGTCGTTATTCAGACGTTCAGTCATAAAAACCTCTTAACAGCAGCTTCAGCGCATGGCTTCAAGCTGCAAGACGATCACGGTAGCGGGTCAGCCTCGCACCACCTGGGGTTTGAGGCTGACCGCTTGCAGCTCTGTTCTATTGCGGGTTAGCGCGGGTGCTGGTGAGCAACGACTTCAGGCTGGCAGCCTTGGGTTTGACCAACCAGAACTTGCGCAGGTAATCGTCCAGGTTTTCCAGGACATTGTTGCCCCATTCACTGGCGGTTTCCTGCACGTATTCAGCGAGCACGCGCTGCAGATGGCTGCGGTAGGCTTCCATCGACTCGTTGTTGATCCGCTGAATCTCCACCAGCTCGTGGTTGACCCGGTCGTAGAAACTGTTGTCCAGGTCCAGCACGTACGCGAAGCCACCGGTCATACCGGAACCGAAGTTGTAGCCGGTCTTGCCCAGCACGCAGACAAAGCCGCCGGTCATGTATTCACAGCAATGGTCGCCCGTGCCTTCCACGACCGCATGGGCCCCGGAGTTACGCACCGCGAAACGCTCGCCTGCAGTCCCGGCAGCGAACAGCTTGCCACCGGTGGCGCCGTACAGGCAGGTGTTGCCGATGATGGCGCTGTCCTGGGTTTTGAACGGGCTGCCTTTAGGCGGCACGATCACCAGCTTGCCCGCGGTCATGCCCTTACCGACGTAATCGTTGGCGTCGCCTTCCAGGTACATATTCAGGCCACCGGCGTTCCACACACCGAAGCTCTGACCTGCCGTGCCCTTGAAGCGGAAGGTGATGGGCGCGCCATTCATGCCTTCGTTGCCATGCACGCGGGCGATCTCACCCGACACCCGCGCACCGATCGAACGGTCGCAGTTGCAGATGTCCAGCTCGAACTCCGCGCCACTGGCCGCATCGATTGCCGGCTTGGCCAACTCAACCATCTTCTCGGCCAGCAGGCCTTCGTCGAAGGGCGGGTTCCGGTCGACCAGGCAGAACTGCGGCTTGTCGGCCGGAATGTGGTCACTGCCCAACAGCGGCGTGAGGTCCAGATGCTGCTGCTTGTCGGTCTCGCCAGGCAGCATTTCGAGCAAGTCAGTGCGCCCGATCAGCTCTTCCAGACTGCGTACGCCCAGCTTGGCCAGCCACTCGCGGGTTTCTTCGGCCACGTAGGTGAAGAAATTCATCACCATTTCGACGGTGCCGATGAAGTGATCTTTGCGCAGCTTGTCGTTCTGCGTGGCCACGCCGGTGGCGCAGTTGTTCAGGTGACAGATGCGCAGGTACTTACAGCCCAAGGCGATCATCGGCGCGGTACCGAAGCCGAAGCTCTCGGCACCGAGGATGGCCGCCTTGACCACGTCGAGGCCGGTTTTCAGGCCGCCGTCGGTCTGCACCCGCACTTTGCCGCGCAGGTCGTTACCGCGCAGGGTCTGGTGGGTTTCGGCCAGGCCGAGCTCCCAAGGTGCGCCGGCGTACTTGATCGAGGTCAGCGGCGAAGCGCCGGTGCCACCGTCATAACCGGAAATGGTGATCAGGTCGGCATAGGCCTTGGCCACACCGGCGGCGATGGTGCCGACGCCGGCTTCTGCGACCAGCTTGACCGAGACCAGTGCGGCCGGGTTGACCTGCTTGAGGTCATAAATCAGCTGCGCCAAATCTTCGATCGAGTAGATGTCATGGTGCGGCGGTGGCGAGATCAGGGTCACGCCCGGTACGGCGTAGCGCAGTTTGGCGATCAGACCGTTGACCTTGCCGCCTGGCAGCTGGCCGCCCTCACCGGGCTTGGCGCCCTGAGCGACCTTGATCTGCAGCACTTCGGCGTTGACCAGGTATTCCGGGGTCACGCCGAAACGGCCGGTGGCCACCTGCTTGATCTTCGAGCTGCGCACGGTGCCGTAGCGGGCCGGGTCTTCGCCGCCCTCACCGGAGTTGGAGCGCGCACCCAGACGGTTCATCGCCTCGGCGATGGCCTCGTGGGCTTCCGGCGACAGCGCGCCCAAGGAAATACCGGCGGAGTCGAAGCGTTTGAAGATGGACTCCAGCGGCTCGATCTGGTCCAGCGCCAACGGCTGATCGGCCAGCTTGAGCGCCAGCAGGTCGCGGATCATCGACACCGGGCGGGTGTCTACCAGCGCACTGTATTCCTTGTACTTCTCGTAGCTGCCTTGCTGCACAGCTGCCTGCAGGGTGTTCACCACGTCCGGGTTGTAGGCGTGGTATTCGCCGCCGTAGACGAACTTCAGCAAGCCGCCCTGCTGGATCGCCTTGCGGTTGTTCCAGGCTTCGGCAGCCAGCAACTTCTGTTCGGCTTCGATATCGACGAAACGTGCGCCCTTGATGCGGCTGGCGACACCCCGGAAGCACAGCTCAGTGACGTCATCTGCCAGGCCAATGGCCTCGAACAGCTGAGCACCGCGGTAGGACGCCACCGTGGAGATGCCCATCTTCGAGAGGATCTTCAGCAGGCCCTTGGAGATGCCCTTGCGGTAGTACTTGAACACCTCATAGAGGTCGCCCAGCACTTCGCCGGTACGAATCAGGTCGCCCAGTACTTCGTAGGCGAGGAACGGATAGACCGCGGAGGCGCCGAAGCCCAGCAGGACCGCGTAGTGGTGCGGGTCGCGAGCCGTCGCCGTCTCGACCAGAATGTTGCAGTCGCACCGCAGACCTTTTTCGGTCAGGCGGTGGTGCACCGCGCCGGTGACCAGCGCCGCATGCGCCGGCAACTTGCCGGGCGCGATATGCCGGTCGGTCAGCACCAGCAGCACTTTACCGCCGCGCACGGCTTCCTCTGCCTGGTCGGCCATGTTGCGCACGGCTGCCTCCAGGCCGATCGAGGCGTCATAGTTCAGGTCGATGATCTGACGCTCGAAGCCTGGGCGGTCCAAGTTCATCAGCGCACGCCACTTGGCTGGCGAAATCACTGGCGAGCTGAGGATCACGCGGCTGGCGTGGTCCGGCGACTCTTCGAAGATATTGCGCTCGGCACCCAGGCAAATCTCCAGCGACATGACGATCGCTTCACGCAGCGGGTCGATCGGCGGGTTGGTGACCTGGGCGAACTGCTGACGGAAATAATCATAAGGCGAACGCACGCGCTGGCTGAGCACCGCCATCGGCGTGTCGTCACCCATGGAGCCGACCGCTTCCTGGCCCTGCTCAGCGAGCGGACGCAGCACCTGGTCGCGCTCCTCGAACGTGACCTGGTACATCTTCATGTACTGCTTGAGCTGGTCGCTGTCATAGAACGCCGAACCGTGGTCGCGGTCTTCAAGGGTCGCCTGAATACGCTGAGCGCTCTTGCGCAGCCACTGTTTGTAGGGGTGGCGCGACTTGAGACGGTTATCGATGTCCTCGGTGTTAAGCACCTGACCGGTTTCGGTGTCGACCGCCAGGATCTGCCCCGGGCCTACGCGGCCTTTGGCAATCACGTCCTCGGGCTGGTAATCCCACACGCCGATTTCCGACGCCAGGGTGATGTAGCCGTTGGTAGTGGTGACCCAACGCGCCGGGCGCAGGCCGTTACGGTCGAGCAGGCACACCGCATGGCGGCCATCGGTCAATACGACACCGGCCGGACCATCCCAAGGCTCCATGTGCATGGAGTTGTATTCGTAGAACGCGCGCAGGTCGGCGTCCATGGTCTCGACGTTCTGCCAGGCTGGCGGAATGATCATGCGCACGCCGCGGAACAGGTCGATGCCGCCGGTGACCATCAGCTCGAGCATATTGTCCATGCTCGAGGAGTCGGAGCCAACACGGTTGACCAGCGGGCCGAGCTCGTCCAGATCAGGGATCTGGTCGTTGGCGAACTTGGTACGCCGCGCCTGCGCCCAGTTACGGTTACCGGTGATGGTGTTGATCTCACCGTTGTGCGCCAGGAAGCGGAACGGCTGAGCCAGCGGCCACTTCGGCAGGGTGTTGGTGGAAAAGCGCTGGTGGAAGACGCAAATGGCAGTCTGCAGGCGCTCATCACCCAGGTCCGGGTAGAACTGCTGCAGATCAGCCGGCATCATCAGGCCTTTATAGATGATGGTCTTGTGCGAAAAACTGCAGATGTAGTGCTCGCTGTCGTCGGCATTGGCCACCGACGAACGACGCCGCGCGCTGAACAGCTTGATCGCCAGGTCCTGATCGGACAGGCCATCGCCACCAATGAACACCTGCTCGATTTGCGGCAGACGCTCCAGGGCCAAACGCCCTAGCACGCTGGTATCGATCGGCACCGGGCGCCAGCCAATCAGCTGCAACCCAGCATCGGTGATTTCACGGTTCATGTTCTGGCGTGCGATTTCGGCTTTGGCCGGGTCCTGATTAAAGAACACCATGCCGACAGCGTACTGTTTGGGCAGCGCAACGCCGAACTGCTCCTGAGCGATTGCGCGCAGGAATACATCGGGCTTCTGAATCAGAAGGCCACAACCGTCACCCGTCTTGCCATCGGCGTTGATCCCACCGCGGTGGGTCATGCATGTCAGTGCTTCGATGGCCGTCTGCAGCAGGTGATGGCTGGCCTCGCCCTGCATGTGGGCGATCAGGCCGAAGCCGCAGTTATCCTTGAACTCATCAGGACGGTACAAACCTGCTTTCATAGGGACTCTCACCAGGCTGCCTCTTTCAAGGCTATTGCTTTCTAATTCAACAAGTTACCTGACGCGCAGGGCAGTGCCCCAGCATTGCGCAGGCAAAAGGGAGGTTATTGTACATATCCACCTAAGCGGCCACAAATTTCGTGGCGACACCACGAAAAATAATGTCGCTAAAACGAATGATGCGACTTGCGGGTCGTGCTAACGACCCACAAGTCACTCACATCTCAACGCGACTGGGCAATTTCCTGCTTGATACTGCCGAAGGTCCGCGGCCAGGGTTTGCCTGCCTGCACCTTGGCTGGCAAGCCACGCAACGCCGCTTGCGCCGCATCACGGGTGGCGAAACTACCATAGGTGACCACATAAAGCGGCTGCCCTTGGTGCTGCTTTCTGAAATAGCGGTACTCAGCGCCGTGTTCACTGACAAATGCCTGAGCACTGCGCTCTGCCCGCGCCCCCAGAATTTGCAGCGTAAACCGGCTATCCGCCTGCGTACCATACCAACCCGCAGCAGCTGCCGGAGCAGGCGCTACCGCAGGCTTCGGCGCGGGCGCAGGGGCTGGCTTAGGTGCAGGTGCAGGTGCAGGTGCAGGTGCAGGTGCAGGTGCAGGTGCAGGTGCAGGTGCAGGTGCAGGTGCA
>LNFM01018374.1_pt1 | contig 23603 bp, 22 predicted proteins | sample 596031 | NCBI WGS metagenome assembly LNFM01 (sample SAMN04254537, study PRJNA301005) | activated carbon metagenome | isolation source: dual media filters at the Ann Arbor, Michigan drinking water treatment plant | place: USA: Ann Arbor | reverse complement strand
TGCGGATCGAGTCGCGGATGGCCGCGGCCTCGAACTTGCCGGCGTGCGCGATGGCCAGGCCCAGGATGGCGGCAGCGTCGAAGGCGCGGTCGGCCGCCGGGGCGCCGGCATCGAAGCCGCCGCTCATCGCGGGGTAGGCGCTGGCGAAGAACTCGGTCGACGGCGTCTTGGTCGTGCCCGAGCTGGTGCCGAAGGCGTTGGCCAGGAACTGCGGGCCCACGCCCTTGATGAAGTCGGCGGCGTTCATGCCGTCGTTGAGCAGGAACTTCTGCGGCCCGCCCTGCTGGACCCAGGTGCGCACGATGGTCGTGCCGTCGCCGGGGTAGCCGATGAAGTACAGCGCCGGCGGGTCGCCCTTCAGCGCGTTGGTGACCTCGGCCGCGTAGGAGGGCTGCTGCGCGTTGTAGGGCGTGACGCTCACCACCTTGCCGCCCAGCGCCTCGAAGGCGCGGCGGAACTCGGCCAGCATGTTGACGCCGAAGTCGTTGTTGACGTGGATGATGGCCAGCGTCTTCATGCCCTGGTCCATCGCGTACTTGGCCGCGGCCGTGCCTGGTGATGGTGCGGAAGAACCAGCCGCCGGTCTTGCCTTCGTTGCCCAGCCTGGTGAGCGTGGGCGAGGTCGAGGCCGGCGAGATCTGCACCACACCGGCCGGGCCGGTGACGCTGGTGACCACGGGGATCGACACCGAGCTGATGATGCCGCCGATGATGGCCGGCACCTTCTTCAGGTCGACCAGCTGGCGTGCCTGGTCGACGGCCACGCTGCCCTGGCTCTGCGCGTCGCGCAGGTCCACGCCCAGCTTGCAGCCGGCGATGCCGGCCGTGCCGGCGGCCTTGTTCAGCTCGCCGAAGGCGAGGTCCACCGACTTGCTGGCGGCCTGGCCGAAGCGGCCAGCCGCGCCGGTGAGCGAGACCACCATGCCCACGGTGTGCGTGCAGGACTGCGCCTGCACGGTGGCGGGCGCCAGGGAGGCGATGAGGGCCAGGGAGGTGGCGGAGAGCAGCAGTCGCATGGTCGGTGTTCCTCGGGGTGGGAGATCAGGAGAGATCAGGTCTTGTTGAGGTTGTATTTCATGATGCGGCCGTGCCGCCCGGTCTTGTCGCGTTCGGCCGTGTAGGTGTCGCCGTCGATGCCGGGGTGAGCGGCCAGCAGCGGCGCCAGCAGCGCATGGTCCTGCGCGTCGAGCTTCAGGCCGAAGACGGCCAGCACGTCGCCCAGGCGGTCGGCGTAGCGCGCGCCGACGATGGCCGCCGCCACGCCGGGCTGGTCAAGCACCCAGCGCGTGGCCACGGTCGAGAGCGGCACGCCGTGACGCCGGCCGATGGCCTGCAGGGCCTGCAGCAGCTGCTGGAAGGCCGCCCAGCCGCCGAACTCGTCGATCACCAGCTTGTACTTGATGAGCGAGCGGTTCGTCAGCTCGGCGCCGGGCTCGGGCGCACCCAGCCAGCGTTCGCTGAAGAAGCCGCCGGCCAGTGTGCCGTAGCACAGCAGCTGCACGCCGCGCGCGCCGCCCAGCGGCACCAGCGCTGACGCCGGACGGCGGTCGAGCAGCGAGTACTGCACCTGCATGGCCACCAGCGGCACGCCGGCATCGAGCATCGCGGCCGTGTGCGGCGTGTCGAAGTTGGTGCCGCCCAGGTGCGCGATCAGGCCTTCGCGCTGCAGGGCGTGCAGCGTCTGCGCCGCCTCGATCCAGCCGGGCACGGCGTAGTCCCACCAGTGGAACTGCACGAGGTCGAGCCGCTCGACGTTCAGGCGCTGCAGCGAGCGCGTGACGATGCGGCGGATGTAGGCGGCGTCCACGCGCGGCAGGTCGTCGAAGTCGGGCACGCACTTGGTGTGCACCTGCAGCGACGCCCTGCCCTCGGCACGGCGCAGCGCGTTGAACTCGCCGTAGAGCGCCTCGACGCCGGTGTAGATGTCGGCGCCGTCCACCGTGTTCAGGCCGGCGTCGACGAAGCGCGCGATGTCGGACACGGCGCGCGCTCGGTCGACCTCGCCATGGTCGCCGGCGAGCTGCCAGCCGCCGCGGATCACGCGCGGGATGACGTAGCCCGGCGCCAGGGAGGCGGTCTCGATCATGCGGCGCCCTTCGCCGGCAGCGGCACGGCCGTGGTCTCGGCGTGGCGGAAGCTGCGCTTGCCCAGGCGGGTGATGCGGAAGCGCGTGGGGCAGTGCGGGTCGGGACAGGCGACCTCGGCGTCGGTGCTCATCCAGTCGTTGGGGTGCGTGGCGCGCTGCTTGGCCGGCAGCAGCGGCAGCAGCGCGGCCAGCGAGTACATCGAGAAGCCCTGGCCCGGCGGGAAGTGCAGGATCTCGCCGCGCACCTCGAAGGAATCGCCCGGCTTGGCGTTGCACTGGATGACGGCACCGGGCGGCGCGATCACCTCGACGCGCAGGTCGTACAACTCGAACGAATCGGCAGGGGCGTCTGCGGCCATGAGGTCTCGGGTATTCTCCGCGCCGCATGGAGCGACGAGTAGAGAGCGACGGGTTGCTGGTGGCGCGGGAGGTTACCAAAGTCTTCGGCGGCCACCGGGCCGTCGACGGCGTTTCGTTCACGCTCGCGCGCGGCGCCATCGGCGGCCTCATCGGGCCCAACGGCGCGGGCAAGACGACGCTGTTCAATTGCCTGGCGGGTTTCATGGCGCCGAGCGCGGGCGAGGTGCATCTCGACGGCCAGGCCATCGGCGGCGCGCCGCCCTCGCGCATCTTTGCCGCCGGTCTGGCACGCACCTTCCAGATCCCCCGCCCCTTCCCCGAGATGACGGTGCTCGAGAACGTCATGCTGGCGCCCACCGGCCAGCTGGGCGAACGTTTCTGGGCCAACTGGCTGCGCCCCGCGGCGGTGGCCGAACAGGAGCGCCGCACGCGCGACGCCGCTCGGCACTGGTTGGCCTTCGTCGGACTGGGGGCTTTGGAAGCGCAGCCGGCCCGCGTGCTGTCGGGCGGCCAGCGCAAGCTGCTGGAACTGGCCCGCGTCATGGTGGCCGAGCCCAAGCTGGTGCTGCTGGACGAACCCGGCGCCGGCGTCAACCCGGCGCTGCTCGACCAGATCGTCGACAAGGTCTCGGCACTGAACGCGCAGGGCATCACCTTCCTCATCATCGAGCACAACATGGACCTCGTGGCCTCGCTGTGCCAGCCGGTGATGGTGATGGCGCAGGGCCGGCTGCTGACGCAGGGCGCGCCGGCCGAGGTGCTGCGTGATCCGCGCGTGGTCGAGGCGTATCTGGGGGACGCCGCATGACCGCTGCGTTGCAGATCGAGAACCTCGAAGCCGGCTACGAGCCCGGCCTGCCCATCGTGCGAGGCGCCTCGCTCACGGTGATGCCGGGCGAGATCGTCGCCATCCTGGGGCCCAACGGTGCCGGCAAGTCGACGCTGGTGAAGGCCGCGGCGGGGCTGGTGGCCATCAGCGCGGGGCGCGTGCTGCTGCACGGCCAGGACATCACGCGCGTGCCGGCGCACCGCATGGTCTTCGAAGGCCTGGCCTTCGTGCCGCAGACCGAGAACGTCTTCGCCAACCTGACCATCGCCGAGAACCTCGAGCTGGCCGCGGCGCTGCTGAAGGCCGACCGCCGCGAGCGGCTGGATCCTGTCTACACGATGTTCCCCGACCTGCAGCGGCAGCGCACGCTGCGCGCCGGGCGACTCTCGGGCGGGCAGCGGCAGATGCTGGCCGTGGCGCGCGCGCTGATCGCCCAGCCGCGTGTGCTGGTGCTGGACGAGCCTTCGGCGGGCTTGAGCCCCAAGCTCGTGGGCCAGGTGCTGGCACAGCTGCGCACCGTGCGCGACAGCGGCGTGACGGTGCTGCTGGTGGAGCAGAACGTGAAGGCGGCACTCGCCGTGGCCGACCGCGCCGCCGTGCTGGTGGAAGGCCGCGAGCGCGTGGTCGCCCGCTGCGACGAGCTGCGCAACGACCCGCGCATCGCCGAGTTGTACTTGGGCCGCCACGTGGCGCCGACGGCAGGAGCCCACTGATGCTGCAGGTGCTTGCCGACGGGCTGGTCATCGGCTCGGTGATCTCGCTGGGCGCCATCGGCCTCAGCCTGACCTTCTCGATCCTGCGCTTCTCGAACTTCGGCCACGGCGAGTTCCTGGCCTGGGGTGCCTACGCCGCCTTCACCGCGCTGGCGATGTTCACGGCCGCCGGGGGCATGGGGAAGCCCCTCGCGCCGTTCAGCTTCGGCTGGCCGCTGCTGGCCGCCACCGTCGTCGCGGCGCTCTTCGTCGCCGGCTTGGCCTTGGCGCTCGACGGGCTGCTCTTCAAGCGCTTGCGCCGGCAAGGGGCCATCACGCTGGTCATCGCCAGCTTCGGCGCCGCGCTGGCGCTGCGCAACCTGCTGCTGTTCTTCTACGGCGGCGTGCCGCAGTACTACTCGCAGGAACTGCAGATCGCCATACCGCTGGTGCCGCGCAGCGTGTGGGGCGGTATGCGCGTAACGGCCGACCAGCTCTTCGTGCTGGGCCTCACCGCCGTCACCGTGGTCGGCCTGCACCTCTTCCTGCAGCGCAGCACGCTGGGCCGTGCGATGCGCGCCACCGCGATGAACCCGCAGCTGGCGCGCGTGGCCGGCATCGACCCCGAGCGCGTGCTGCGTGCCACCTGGGTCATCGGCGGCGTGCTGGCGGCCGTGGCCGGCGACGGTGCAGCTGCGGCCCACGCTGGGCCTGGACCTGCTGCTGCCGCTGTTCGCCGCGGTGATCCTGGGCGGCATCGGCTCGGTGTGGGGCGCCGTCTGGGGCGGGCTGATCGTCGGGCTGGCCGAGAGCGCGGCCGTGGGCATCGTCGGCGCCGAGTACCGCGCCGCCGCCGCCTTCGCCGTGCTCATCGTGATCCTGCTGGTGCGGCCCAACGGCCTGTTCGGGGAGAAGCCGTGATGGCGGACTTCCTCGGAGCCTTCGGCGGGTGGATCAGCTACGGCGCCTTCTTCCTCGTCTTCGCCAGCACCTTCGCGGTGATCGTGCTGGGGCTGAACCTGCAGTGGGGCTACACCGGCCTGTTCAACGTCGGCGTGGCCGGCTTCGTGGCCGTGGGCGCGTACACCTCTGCCCTGCTCACGACACCCGAGACGGCCGACCGCATCGGCGGCTTCGGCTGGCCGGTGGCCGCAGGCTGGCTGGCGGCGATGGCGGCGTCGGGCGTGGCCGGGCTGCTGGTGGGCGCGGTGGCGCTGCGGCTGCGCGACGACTACCTGGCCATCACCACCTTCGGCATCGCGGTGACCATCCAGCTGGTGGCCACCAACGCGCAGAAGCTCACCGGCGGCCCCTTCGGCGTGCAGTTCATCCCCAAGCCGTTGCAGGGCTGGCTGGGCACGGGGCTGCCGTGGACGCTGGCCTACCTGGCACTGACGCTGCTGCTGCTGGCCGTCGTCTACCTGGCGCTTGAGAAGCTGGTGCGCAGCCCCTGGGGCCGCGTGCTGCGCGCCATCCGCGAGGACGAGGACGCCGCCGCCTCGCTGGGCAAGCGCGCCTTCGTCTTCCGCCTGCAGAGCTTGCTGATGGGGCTGGGCGGCGCGGTCTACGCGCACTTCGTGGGCTACATCGCGCCCGAGGACTTCCTGCCCATCCTGACCTTCCAGATGTGGGCGATGCTGATCGTCGGCGGCTCGGGCAACAACCGCGGCGCGGTGCTCGGCGCCTTCGTGGTCTGGGCCTTCTGGGCCGCCGCCGGCGCGCTGCTGCGCGGCTGGATCCCGCAGGCCGAACAGGCGCGCGCCGCGGCGCTGCAGGTGGTGCTGATCGGGGTACTGATCGCCCTGATGCTCGTTCTGCGCCCCCGCGGCCTGCTGGGCGAGAACGTCAACGTCTCTCGCGTGAAGTGACCCGACCCCGTCGCGCCGATCTCAGGCGGCCAGGAATCGTTCGACCAAGGCGAACTGCGCCGGCGTGTTGAGCGCCGGCGCGTGGCCGCAGCCCGGGATCTGCGCCACCACCGCCCGCGGACCGCGCACGCGCATGGCCTCGGCGGTTTCAGGCAGCAGCAGGTCGGAGTCCTCGCCGCGCAGGCACAGCACCGGCAGGTCCAGCGAGTCCCATGCGTCCCACTGCAGGTAGTCGTCGGGGTGGCGGGTGAACTGCATCACCATGGCCGGGTCGTAGTGCGTCGTCACCTGGCCGTCGGGCAACCGGCGCACCGAGGTCTCGGTGAGGTGGCGCCACATCGCGTCGCTCAGCCAGCCGTAGGGCTTGTAGACGCTGCGGAAGTAGGCTTCGAGCTCGCCCACCGTGGCGAAGGACGGCGGACTGCCCGCGTAGCTGCGGATGCGCTGCACCGCCGCGTCGCTGATCTGCGGGCCGATGTCGTTGAGCACCAGGCGCTGGATGCGCCCGCGCAGCCGCCCCGCCGCGGCGCGCAGGCCGATCGCGCCGCCCATCGAGGTGCCCAGCCAATGGAAGCGCCGCAGGCCGAGCTGGTCGACCAGCGACACCGCCTGCGCCTCGTAGAAGGCCAGGCAGTACTCGCTCTCTGGCTCGGGGCTCCACTGGCTGAGGCCGCGGCCCAGCGTGTCGGGGCAGATGACGCGGAAGCGCTGCGCCAGGTGCTCGGCGATGGCGTCCATGTCCCGCCCCGTGCGCGCCAGGCCGTGCCAGGCCACCACCACCTCGGCATGCTGCGCGCCCCACTCCATGTAGTGCAGCTCGCGGCCTTCGCACTGCAGGTAGTGCGAAGTCGGCTGCCCCGGGTGCAGCAGCGAGGGCGGTGGCATCGGCATCATGTCCAGGGCTTTCGCAGGCGCTCAGTTCGGCACGCGGATCGTGCTGCCTTCAACGGTGATGAGGTTGCCCGCCGCGGGGGTGGCTGCGATGGGCGGCACGTTGGCGTTGGTGATGGCCGGCGCCTGGCCCGGCGTGCCGCCGCGCGGCACCGTGCGCACCACCTGGCTGGGCGGCAGCGCCGTGCCGTTCTTCAGGTTGGCGTAGACGGCGTCGAGCGCGCGGTTCAGGTACACGTGCAGGGGGATGTAGCGCGTGTCGTAGCCGGGCAGCACGGCGGGCAGGCCGATGAAGGTGTCGAAGTGCTGCGCGTTGGTGACCTCCACGTAGCTCAGCCGGCTGGCCGCGCCTTCGACCGACCGGCTCAGCGCCGTGTAGGGCCGCGACGTGTGGTTCACCGGCAGCAGCGCGTCTTCACGGCCGTGCACGATGATGGTCGGCTTGCCGCCCAGGCGGCCGCTGCGCCGCGTCTCGTCGATGCCGGCCTGCAGTGCGCGCGCGGCGGTGTCGCTGCCGTTGAGCAGGTTGCGCAGGCACAGCGCGCCGTCGAGGTTGAAGTCCTGCACGCCGGTGGACGGCGAGAACGAGAACAGGTCGCGCAGCGCCGCGCCGGGGCTCAGGTTGTTGATCAGCTGCACGCCGGTGGACGGCGGCACGCCGTTGCCGGTGGCGAACATCGTGGTCAGCGCAGCAGGCGCCAGCGCGTTCGGCAGGCCTTGCGCGGTGGTCGATCCGAAGCTGTAGCCGCACAGATGGTCCTTCACGCTGGCGCGGGCCAGCGCGTTGGCGAAGGTCACCGTCACGGCCGGGGCAACTTCGAAGGCGGCCAGCGAGGCGTGCAGCACGGCCGACTCGGGCTCCCAGCCGTAGGCGCGCAGCTTCTCCAGCGCCTCGTCGGCCAGCGCGGCGGTGCCGGTGGCCGTCAGCAGCCCCTTGGCCTTCAGCGAAGCGCAGCGGTTGGCCGCGAAGGCCGGCACGATGAAGGCCGCGCCCGGTGCCCCCGCCACCTGGGTCGACAACGCGGCACAGCTCTGGAACAGGCTGGCCTGGCTGGTGTAGTCGTACAGCGTCTTGGCCGACAGCGGCACCGCCGTGCCGCCGCGCATCACGCCCACCACCGGCGTGGCCGGCAGCTGGACGGCGGGTTCGGACACCGCCACGCCGTCGATGAGGCCGGCGCGGTCGAGCTCGGCCGCGGCGATGGCCGCGCCGCCGCCGTTGCTGATGCTCGACGCGATGACCAGCGTGTTCTGGGGGTTCACGTCGCGCGAGCGCCCGGTGCCGATGATGGGCCGGCCGTACTGTTCGTTGAGCACGTAGAAGGCGAACTCCACCGCCTGCAGCGTGAAGGTGCCCCAGTCCTTCTCGGGGTTGCGCTGCGAGTGCGCGTGCTTGAAGGCGAAGCGGTTCGGCGTGGCCGTGTTGAAGGCCGCCAGCTCGGCGGCGCTCAGCGCGGCGCGGAACTGCGCGGCGTTACCGGCCGCGGCCGAGGTGCTGCGTGTGCCGTCGATCAGCGGCACGGTGTCGGCCACCAGGTCGTGCGGCGCAGCGCCCGTGCCCTTGTCGGTGTAGGCCACGGCGCAGCCCTTCTTCAGGCCCCACTCACCGGTGCTGATGCCGCCGTAGACGCCGCGCGATCCCGAGGCCGTGGCCGTCACGATGCAGGCGTTCTTCGGGTCGAAGGAGGCGGGGATCTGCACCATCAGCGTGACGTTGCGCTGGCCCGAGCCGTCGTCGCTGAAGGCGATGTGCTCGCTGCCGGCGATGCGGCCTTCGCCGCTGCCCGCCACGTAGTTGGCGTCGACGTTGGGGCCGTAGAGCACGCCGTAGCCGCCGGCGGTGGTCATGTCCACCAGAGCGCGGTAGTTGTTGTAGATCGCCAGGCGGCGCAGCTCGGCGGCCGTGGGCGTGGCCGAGGTGGTGGGCGGCACGGCCGAGGCCAGGCCGGTGCGGCCGAGCCCGGCGGTGAGCAGGTCGTCGCCGACGCCGTCGTAGGTGGTGCTGCGCACGTTGCCGACGAAGGACGGCTTGACGTTGAGCTCGAAGGTCTCGCCGCCCGAGCCGCAGCCGGCGAGCGTGGCGAGGGACAGGGACGCGAGGGCCAGCGGCAGGCCGCGGCGCGGGACAGGTCGGTTCATCGCTTTGTCTCCTTCTGGGTGGTCGTCTTCAGCTGCAGCGCGAAGGCGCGCAGCCGCCCCACCACGCCGGTGGGGAAGTGGTAAACGGAAAGCACGAACAGCACGCCCAGCCACAGCAGCCAGCGGTCGGGCGTGAGCACGGCGCCGAGCACCGGCACGCCTTCGAAGGCGCCGCTGGCCATCTTGAGCAGGTCCTGCAGGTAGTTCTGCGCCAGCACGAACAGCGCCGAGCCGATGACGGCGCCGTACACCGTGCCCATGCCGCCGATGACGACGATGAGCAGGATGTCCAGCATGATCTCGAAGGACAGCGTGGTGTCGGGCCCCACGTAGCGCAGCCACAGCGCCAGCAGCGCGCCGGCCAGCGTGGCGAACAGCGCCGACAGCACGTTGCTCCAGGTGCGGTAGACGACGGTGCGGAAGCCGATGGCCTCGGCGCGGAAGTCGTTCTCGCGGATGGCCTGCAGCACACGGCCGAAGGGCGAGTTCACGATGCGCAGCAGCAGCAGCACCAGCAGCGTGACGGCGGCGAAGATCAGGTAGTAGGTGATCAGCCGGCCGTCAACGCTGACGCCCAGCAGCGGCTCCTCCAGCAGCTGGAACGACGGGCTCAGCAGCTCGGGCACCTTGAAGCTCAGGCCGTCCTCGCCGCCGGTGAAGTCGCTCAGCTTGGAGGCCAGGGTCTGGAAGGCGCTGGCCACGGCCAGCGTGATCATCGCGAAGAAGATGGCCTTCACGCGCAGCGAGAACAGCCCCACCACCAGCGACAGCGCCAGCGACACCACCAGCGCCGCGCCGGCGCCCACCAGCACCGCGTCGAAGCCCGGCCCCATGCGCGTGCTGGCGATGGCCACGCCGTAGGCGCCGATGCCGAAGAACATGGTGTGCGCGAAGCTGACGATGCCGGTGTAGCCCAGCAGCAGGTCGAAGCTGGCCACCAGCAGGATGAAGACCAGCGCCTTGGCCGCCACGCTCAGCGCCTTGGCGCCGGGGAACAGGAAGGGCGCCAGTGCGAGTGCCACGAAGACGACGATGAGCAGCGCGGCCAGCAGCCGGCTGCGCGGGAGGTCGTGGGAGAGGAGGCGATCAAGCATGCGCAAGAGTCTCCGGGGCGAAGTCGGGCCTGGCGCCGGGCCGCCCCAAGGCAGGCCGCGCCCCCTCGGGGGGCAGGAGCGAAGCGACGTGGGGGCTCATCGGTTCGTGACCGGGTAGAGGCCTTGCGGCCGCCACATCAGGATCGCCACCATCAGCGCGATGTTCGAGAACAGCGCCACCGTGGGCGCCAGGAAGCCGGTGTAGTTGGCCAGCAGGCCCACCAGCAGCGCTCCGATGAAGCAGCCCAGCGTGCTGCCCAGGCCGCCGATGATGATGACGATGAAGATCAGCACGTTGACCTGCGCGCCGATCTGCGGCGCCACGGCCTGCTGGTACAGGCCCCACATCACGCCGCCCAGGCCGGCCAGCGCGGAGCCGGCGACGAAGACGCCCACGAACAGGCGGCGGATGCGGTAGCCCAGGCTTTCCACCATCTCGCGGTCCTGCACGCCGGCGCGGATGAGCAGGCCGACCTTGGTGCGCGCCAGCGTCCAGGCCAGGCCTCCGAACACCAGCAGGCCGATGCCGGCGGCCAGCACGCGGTACTTCTCGATGGCGGCCTCGCCGACGATGAAGCTGCCGCGCAGCGACTCGGGCAGCGGCATGGCGATCTGCAGCGGACCCCAGATGGCCTTGATGATCTCCTCGCCGACGATCATGCCGCCCATGGTGATGAGGATCTGCTTGAGGTGCAGGCCGTACACCGGCCGCACGATCACGCGCTCGAAAGCCCAGCCGAGGGCCCCCGCGACGACCATCGCCGCCAGCATGGCGCAGAAGATGGCCAGCAGCGCCGGGCCGAGGCCCGTGTCGGCGAACACCGCCATGCCGCCCATCACCGTGGTGGCGACGAAGGCGCCCAGCGCGATGAACACGCCGTGGCCGAAGTTCAGCACGTCCATCAGGCCGAAGACCAGCGTGAGGCCCGAGGCGATGATGAAGACGATCATGCCCATCGCCAGCCCCGCCACGGTCAGCGTGAGCCAGGTGCTGCCGCTGCCCACGGCGGGGAAGGCCAGCGCCATCACGGCCAGCAAGAGCGCCACCGGCTTCCAGTCGAAGGCGGCCTTGGGCACCGCTGCGGCGGCGGTGGCGGCGGGTGCCACGGTGGTGTTCATTGGTGCGCCCCAAGGGACAGCCCGAGCAGGCGCTGCTGCATCGACTCGTCGGCGGCCAGCTCGCGCATGGGACCGGCGTGCACGACGCGGCCGTCGTCCATCACCGCCACGTGGTCGCCGAGCGCCTTGGCCATCATGAAGTTCTGCTCGACGAGCAGGATCGTCGTCTGCTGCGCCTTCAGTTCGCGGAAGGCGGTGATGAGGTTCTGGATGATGGAAGGCGCCAGGCCCTTGCTGGGCTCGTCGATGAGGATCAGCGCGCGCGGCTCGCAGATGGCGCGCGCCACGGCCAGCATCTGCTTCTGCCCGCCGCTGAGCTTGCCCGCGGGGTAGAGCCAGAACTTCTTCAGCGCCGGGAAGAGGCCGAAGATCCAGTCGAGGCGCGCGGCGTCGAGCTCGCGCGCATTGCGTGCGTTGCGCGCCGCCAGCACCATGTTCTCCTGCACCGTGAGGTCGGTGAAGATGCCCATGTTCTCGGGGACGTAGGCGATGCCCGAGGCCGCGATGTCGGGCGTGGGCCGGCCCTCGATGCGCTGGCCCTTGAAGGCGATGTGGCCTTGCGAGGCCGCCCACAGGCCCATCACCGTGCGCAGCGTGGTCGTCTTGCCGGCGCCATTGCGGCCCAGCAGCATGGTCACCTGGCCCTCGGGCACGGCGAGGTCCACGCCGTGCAGGATGTGGTATGCCCCGATGTGCGTGTGCACGCCGGAGAGCTCGAGCAAGACCTTGCTCACGCGGGTTCCTCCGCGGCCATGCCCAGGTAGGCCTGTTGCACGACCGGCGATGCGATGACTTCGGCCGGCTCGCCATCGGCCACCAGCTGCCCGTTGTGCAGCACGACGATGCGGTCGGACAGCTCGCGTACCACGTCCATCTTGTGTTCCACCAGCAGGATGACGACGTCCTTGCGCGCCTTCAGCCCGCGGATGAGGTCCAGCACCACGGGCACCTCGTCGACGCTCATGCCGGCGGTGGGTTCGTCGAACATGAAGACCTTGGGGTCGAGCGCGATGAGCAGCGCCACTTCCAGCTTGCGCTGGTCGCCGTGCGGCAGGCTGGCGGCGGGCTGCTGCGCCTTGTCGGCCAGCCGCACCTGCGCCAGCACCTGCGTGGCCTCGGCGATCCAGTCGGTGTGGTCCAGCCACACGCGGAAGAGGTCCAGCCCGCCACGGCCCCTCCCCGCTTCGCGCGCCTGGATCGCCAGCCGCACGTTCTCGTGCACCGTGAGGTTGGGAAAGAGCTGCGTCAGCTGAAACGCCCGGCCCAGACCGCGGTGCGTGCGCTGCGCCGCCGGCAGCGAGGTGATGTCCTGCCCGCCCAGCAGCACGCGCCCTTCGCTGGCCGGCAGCTGCCCCGAGATGAGGTTGAAGTAGGTCGTCTTGCCAGCGCCGTTCGGCCCCACGATGGACGTCAGCGTGCCCGGCTCGAAGCGGCACGACACGTGGTCGACCGCCACGTGGCCGCCAAAGCGAATCGTCAGATCCTTCGTCTCAAGCACAGAGGACTTCCACGCCCGGCCAAGAGCCGGGCTTCGTCAACCTGACTGGAGCCCCCTCCCGGAGGGGGCTGGGGGGAGCGGTGTATGCGGGGGAACCCCGGCCCAGAAGGGGCCGGGGTCCCGAACCGCAACAAACGCTTCAGCGTTTGTTGCGGATCGGGATGTTCATCTCCGCCGCCGGGATCACCCGCACCAGCTCCGGCACGCCCCAGGCGAACGCCGGGTCGTTCTTGATGCGGAAGTGGTACATGTCCTGCATCGCCTGGTGGTCTTCCTTGCGGATGGGGCTCTCGAAGCTCATGCCGGCCATCGTGGCGATGAGCTTGTCGGTGTTGGTGTCGCCCTTGGTCTTCTTCAGCGCTTCGACGATGGCGATGGCCGCGCTCATGCCGCCGGCGGTGAAGAAGTCGGGCGGTGCCTTGAACTTCGAGTAGTGGTTGGCCACCAGCCAGGTGTTCACGGGGTTCTTGGGGATGCCGAAGTAGTAGTACAGCGCCCCTTCCATGCCCTCGAACTGCTTGTAGGCCACCATCGCCGGCAGGATGTTGCCGCCCGTGGCCAGCTCGATGCCGAAGCGCTTCTTCAGCTCGAGGTCGGCGATCTTCGAGAACGGCGTCGGCGAGCCCGACCACACCACCGAGATGTACTTCTTGCCCGGCTGGTCCTTGAGGCGGTCGACGATGCGCTGCAGGCCGGCCGTGAAGTCGGTGGTGCCCACCGGCAGGTACTCTTCGTGGACGATCTTCGCCTTCTTGATGAAGTCCTTGCTGGCCTTCACCGCATCGCGGCCGAAGGCGTTGTCGTTGGCCAGCACGGCCACCACGTTGCCCGGCTGGTCCAGCGCGGCGGCGTTGGCGGCGGCGTCCTGGCTGCTGTTGCGGCCGGTGCGGAACGGTGATGCTGTCGGCCACGGCCGGCTCCACCAGCAGGATCTTCTTGTACTCCTCGGCCACCGGCAGCATGGCCAGCGCCACCGGGCTGGCGGTGGGGCCGACGGCGATGTCGACCTTGTCGTCGGCGTAGGCCGCGGCCAGCGCCGCCTTGCCCACGTCGGGCTTGCCCTGGTCGTCCTTCTCGATCACCACCAGCTTGCGGCCGGCCACGGTCATGGTGCCGCCGGTGGCGTACTCCAGGCCCATGTTGAAGCCCACGATGGTCTGCTTGGCGTAGGCTTCCAGCGGGCCGGTCTTGCTGGCGATGAGGGCGATCTTCACGTCCTTGCCGGCCTGCGCGAACGCGGCGGGAGCGGCCACACTGGCAGCTGCCAGGGCCAGCACGGGCAGGGAAGACAGGGCAAACGAGAACGGGCGGCGCTTCATGGGCGGGGCATCCTTCCAGGCGGTTCCAGACAGACGGGCGCCGATCGGCGCGGGTGGCTTTCCCATCGCAATCGCCGTGCCGTGTTCACCTTGTTGGTGCAAACCCTGAGAATCAGCGCTGAAACAGGGCAGGGCGTGTCGGTATTGCCGCGAATCGTCTGGAAATCAGACTGTGGCCGTTGCTCAGCCGCCTGCTTTTAAGACACACGCCTTACACAGACTGCATGAATTCCGAACAGTCGAGCGTCTCCGTCGAATCGCCGCCGTCCCACCAGGTCGACGGGATCGACATCTTCGTCGAGGGCAGCAGCCCCGACACCATCGTCATGCTGCACGGCTGGCCCGACACCTGGCGCTTGTGGGACGCCCAGGTGCGGCACCTGTCGTCGCGCTGGCGTTGCGTGCGCTTCACCCTGCCGGGTTTCGACGTCACCTTGCCGCGCCGCGCGCTGTCGCTGGACCAGATGGTCGACTTCCTGCGCCGCGTGATCGCGCAGGTCAGCCCCGACCGGCCGGTGGTGCTGATGCTGCACGACTGGGGCTGCGTCTTCGGCTGGGAACTGGCCTTGCGCCACCCGGAGCTGGTGTCCCGCATCGTGGCCGTCGACGTCGGCGACGCGGTCTCGGCCGAGTACCGCCGCACGCTCGGGGCCCGGGCGACCGCCATGACCGTGGGCTACCAGGGCTGGCTGGCCCTCGCCTGGGGCTTGTCGGGCCTGGGCCTGAGAGGCCTGGCCGACGGCATGACGCGCGCCATGGCGCGCTGGCTGCACTGCCGATCCGACCCGCGACGCATCGGGGCCTGCATGAACTACCCGTACTTCATCGCCTGGACCGGCGCCTACGGCTCGTACCGGCGCCTGCTGCCGGTGGCGCCCGCGTGCCCGGTGCTGTACTGCTACGGCAAGAAGAAGCCCTTCATGTTCCACACCGATCGCTGGGCGCGCGACCTGGCCGGCAGCAAGGGCTGCAAGGTGCTGCGCTTCGACACCGGCCACTGGGTGATGCGCCAGGCGCCGGGGCCGTTCAACAGCGCCGTGTCGCAGTGGCTGCTGACCTGATGCGCCGCACCCGCCGCGGTCAGGCCCCGGTGTCCAGTTCGGGGTAGCGCGCCAGCCGGTCGTACAGCGCCGCACGCGACATCTTCAGAAGCCGGGCAGCGGCCATGCGGTTGCCCCCCGTGGCGCGCAGCGCCGCGCCGATGGCCTGCCGTTCGAGCTGGGCGACCTGGTCGCCCAGCGGGCGCAGCAAGGCCGGCGCATCCGGGAGCACAGGGGCTGCCGCTGCAGCCACAGGCGAGAGCAGCGCCACAGGGTCCGGGGCAGACGGCCGTGGGGAAGGCCGCGGCGGCGACGCGCCGTCGAGACCGGCCGGCACAGGGGACACCATGCCCAGCGCCTGCGTGAAGTGCCCCGGCGTCAGCAGCGCATCGTCGGTCATCAGCGTGGCCTGCTCCAGCACGTTGCGCAGCTCGCGGATGTTGCCCGGCCAGGGCTGGCGCGCCAGCAGCTCCAGCACCTCTGGCGCCACCGCCTTGTGCGGCAGCGCGCTGCGGCGCGCGATGTCCTCGGCCAGCGCGTCGACCAGGGCTTCAAGGTCGGCCAGGCGCTCGCGCAGCGGCGGCAGGCGGATGGGCAGCACGTTCAGGCGGTAGTACAGGTCGGCACGGAAGCTGCCGGCGGCCACCATCGCGGCCAGGTCGCGGCTGGTGGCGGCCACGATGCGCACGTCGACGCGCTCGACGCGGTTGCTGCCCAGCGGCTCGATCTCCTGCTCCTGCAGCGCGCGCAGCAGCTTGCTCTGCAGCGCCAGCGGCATGTCGCCGATCTCGTCGAGGAACAAGGTCCCGCGGTCTGCCAGCTTGAACTTGCCCTCGCGGCCCTTGCGGTCGGCGCCGGTGTAGGCGCCGGGCGCCACGCCGAAGAACTCGGCCTCCAGAAGGGTGTCCGGCACGGCGGCGATGTTGACGCCGATGAAGGCCTGGCGCGCCCGCCGGCTGGCGGCGTGGATGCCGTGGGCGAGCAGCTCCTTGCCGGTGCCGGTCTCGCCCAGCAGCAGCACCGTGCTGTCGGTCTGCGCCACGCGCCGCGCCTGGCGCTTGACCTCCAGCGCCGCGGCACTGCTGCCGATGAAGCTGGCGATGGTGTGCTTGGGCCGCCGTTGCGCGGCCAGCTGGCGGTGAGCGGCGTCGAGCTCGCCCTGCAGCCGGCTGAACTTGGCCATCAGCGGCTGCATCGTCGTCTCGGGATGGTCGAGCAGCACCATGCCGATGGCGCCGATCACCTCGCCCTGCTCGTCGCGCAGCGGCAGGCGGCTGACGAGGAAGGTGCCGGCGTGGTTGGTGAGCAGGTCCACGAGCATGGGCTGGCCGGTGTCGACGACCTGCGGCATCAGCGTGTTGGGCACCACCTCCTCGACGCGGCGGCCGACGAAATCGCCTTCCAGGTGGCCCAGCGCCGGCAGGAAGCGCCGGTAGCCGTCGCTGATCCACACGATGCGGTGCTGGCGGTCGACCACCAGCGTGCCCATCGCCGTGCGGGCGAAGGTGTCGAACATGCTCTGCGCCGCCAGCTGCAGGACGCGGTCGGCATCCAGCGCCAGCGCGGGCGAAACAGCGGGCGAAGCAGCGGGCGAAGCAGCGGGTGAAGGTGCGGGCGAAGGGACGGGCATGGGCAGGCGCAGCCTACACCGGCCGGCCCCGCCCGCTCCCGTGCCGGGCCCGCCGACAGGCACCCGCCCGAGGGCACGGAACAACACCCCGGGCATGCCGCCCTTGAAATTCTGTAATTACAGCGTTACCGTGAGGGCATGCACGATCCCATCCCCTTGCGCGGCGCCTCGCTGCACGACGGCGTCGCCGCCCGGCTGCGCAGCATGATCTTCGAACGCCAGCTGGCCCCCGGCGAGTGGATCGACGAGAAGGCGCTGGCCGCCGGCTGGCAGATCAGCCGCACGCCCCTGCGCGAAGCGCTGAAGGTGCTGGCCGCCGAAGGCCTGGTGGAACTGGTGCCGCACCGCGGCTGCCGCGTGGTCGAGCTCACGGACGACGACGCCGACGCCCTCTTCCCCGTGATGGCGCTGCTGGAAGGTCGCTGCGCCTTCGAGGCGGCCAGCAAGGCCAGCGACGCCGACCTCGCCGCCCTGCAGCACCTGCACGACGACCTGGAACGGGAGGTCGCCGCCGGCGACACCGACGGCTACTACCGCGCCAACCATGTCTTCCACACCCGAGTGCAGCAGTTGGCGGCCAACCGCTGGCTGGAGCGGGCCAGCGAAGACCTGCGCCGCTTCATGCGGCTGATGCGCGGCCGCCAGCTCAAGCTGCCGGGGCGGATGGCAGCGTCCATCAACGAGCACCGGGTCCTGATCGACGCCTTCCTGCAGCGCGACCCCGCGCGTGCCGAAAGGGCGATGCACGACCACCTGATGGCCCAGCTGACGGCACTGACCCGCCTGCGCCAGAAAGAGGCGCGTGACGCCCAGACCCCGCGACCGGGGCGCGCCAGGCCCGCCCGCGCCGGCGGGGGCAGCCCGCCCGACCCCACACCCCCCACACCCCGGAGCCGACATGCTCGATGAACTGCGACAGGCCGCCCTGCGGCAACGAAGCTGGCGCGCGCTGCGCGGCCTGGTCAAGGCCTGCAAGCAACTGCTGTCGGAGCACGGCGAGATGGACGCCGGCCCCATTGCGCGCGCGCTGATCGAGGGCCTGGACGACCTGGGCGACGAGCAGCTCGACGGCCTGTTCGACTACCTCGCGCGCGACCTCGGCCCCGACCCGCAGGCCGTGCTGGCCTGCGCACAGCGCTACGCCGCCAAGCCCGACGCGGCGTCCCTCATCGCACTCAGCGCGGCGGTGGAGCCGCCCCGGCAGGAGCTGTTCCGCCGACTGAACCGCACGCCCGGGGGCACGGCGGCCATCCTGCGGCTGCGCCGCGCGCTGCTGAAGCGGCTGAAGAAGAACCCGGAGCTGATGGCCATCGAAAGCGACCTGCTGCACCTGCTGGGCTCTTGGTTCAACCCCGGCTTCCTGCAGATGAAGCGGGTGGACTGGAATTCGCCCGCCCAGCTGCTGGAGAAGATCATCCACCACGAGACGGCTGGGACGACCTGCGCCGCCGCCTGCAGCCCGACCGCCGCTGCTTCGCGTTCTTCCACCCGCAGCTGCCCGACGAGCCGCTGATCTTCGTGGAAGTGGCGCTGCTGCCGGAGGTGCCCGCGGCCATCGCGCCGCTCATCGACAAGCTGTCCACGCCGCTGCCGCCCGAGCGGTTCCGCGTGGCGGCCTTCTACAGCATCAGCAACTGCGAGCCGGGCCTGCGCAGCGTCTCGCTGGGCAACTTCCTGATCAAGAACGTGGCGCAGCAGCTGCAACGCGAGCTGCCCAAGCTGCGCACCTTCTGCACCCTGTCGCCCATCCCGGGCTTCGCGGCCTGGCTGTTGTCGGAGCCCGACCTGGCCGCCTTGCCCGGCCTGCGCAAGGGCCAGGCCGAGGCGCTGAACGCGGCGCGCGCGCGGCTGCGCACGCTCTGTGCGGGCGACCTCACGGCGCTGCAGGGGCCCTCGGTGCACGAGCGCATGGCGGCCGACGACGTCGAGGCGCTGCTGGCGCTGGGCGCGGCCTACCTGTCGCTGCTGTCGCCCACGTCGGCGGGCGACGCCGTGGCGCGTTTCCACCTCGACAATGGCGCACGGCTGGAGCGGCTCAATCCGCGTGGCAACATGTCGGCCCACGGCTTGCGTCAATCCTGCGGCCTGATGGTCAACTACCTCTACGACCTCGACAAGATCGAAGCCAGCCACATGAAGTTCCGGCAGGGCGAGGTGGCGCGTTCGCGCGCCGTCGGCGCCCTGCTTTGACCCTGTTCGACCCCATAACGATGCAGTACGGAGACAACATGACGCGATCCCACACTTCTCATCGCCGCGCGCTGCTGACCGCCGCTGCACTGGCCACGCTGACCGCCGCCGCGCCACTGGCCTTTGCACAAGCCAGCGCCTGGCCCAGCAAGCCGGTGACCATCGTCGTGCCCTTCCCGCCCGGTGGCGGCACCGACGCCTTCGCGCGCCCACTGTTCGCCACGATGACGAAGAACGCCGGGCGCCAGTTCATCATCGACAACAAGGGCGGCGCCGGCGGGACGCTGGGCGCAGGGATCGCGGCCAAGGCCGCGCCCGACGGCTACACCTTCTTCATGGGCGCCGTGCACCACGCCATCGCGCCCAGCATGTACCCCAGGCTCGACTACAACATCGAGACCGACTTCGTGCCCGTGGCCCTGGTCTCCAGCGTGCCGCAGGTCATCGTCGTGAACCCGAACCGCGTGCAGGCCAAGACCCTGCCCGAGCTGCTCGACTTCTTGCGCAAGAACCCGGGCAAGCTGAACTACGGCTCGGCCGGCAACGGCACGTCGCACCACCTTGCCGGCGAGTTGTTCAAGCTGCAGACCAAGACCTTCATCACGCACATTCCCTACCGCGGCGCGGGACCGGCCCTGCAGGACCTCATCGCCGGGCAGGTCGACCTGATGTTCGACGGCCTGGGTTCGTCGGCCGCGCACATCAAGGGCAACCGGCTGCGCGCCATCGCCGTGGCCAGCGACAAGCGCGCGCCGGGCTTCCCCGACGTGCCGACGTCCAAGGACGGCGGCGTGCCCACCTACCAGGTCGCCACCTGGTACGGCATCTGGGCGCCCAAGGGCACGCCCAGGGACATCGTCGAGAAGATGCAGGCCGAGATGCGCAAGGCGCTCACCTCCGACGAGTTGAAGGCCACCTGGACCGGCCTGGGCACCGAGACGCCCAACCTCTACGGCGACGCCTTCGGCCAGTTCGTGTCGAGCGAGGTCAAGCGCTGGGCGGAGGTGGTCAAGAGCAGCGGCTAACCCCCCGAAGCGCCTTGACGGCGCTTCCCCCCTTGGAAAGGGGGGCGGCGCTGGCGGACCGGCGGAGCCGGATCCGCGGCGCCTGCTTGATCATTCCGGGCACCACTCATGAATTCGAATCTATTCAGTGCGCTGCGCGCGGCGTTTCCGGCGGATCTGGACTCGACGGCGATCGAGACGGCCGACACGCCGCAGCCGCGCTACTACACCTGGCGTGACCTGGAACGCGGCTCGGCGATGATCGCCAACCTGCTGGGCTCGCTCGACCTGCCGCCGGCCTCGCGCGTGGCGGTGCAGACCGAGAAGAGCGTCGAAGCGCTGATGCTGTACCTGGCGGTGCTGCGCTCGGGCCACGTGTTCCTGCCGCTGAACACCGCCTACCAGGCCGGCGAGATCGAGTACTTCGTCGGCAACGCCGAACCGGCCGTGGTGGTGTGCAGCGAGAAGAACTTCGGCTGGGTCAGCACCATCGCGTTCAAGGCCGGCACGAAGCACGTCTACACGCTGGGCGAACTGGGCACGGGCACGCTGCTCGACCGCGCGGCCTTCCAGCCCGACCAGCACAACCCGGTGCCGCGCGCGGCCGACGACCTGGCGGCCATCCTCTACACCAGCGGCACCACGGGGCGCAGCAAGGGCGCCATGCTGACGCACGGCAACCTGCTGTCCAACGCGAAGGTGCTGAAGGACGTCTGGGGCTGGCAGCCTGGCGACGTGCTGATCCACGCCCTGCCCATCTTCCACGTGCACGGCCTCTTCGTGGCCTCGCACGGCGCGCTGCTCAACGGCAGCAAGATGATCTGGTTCTCGCGCTTCGACCCGAAGGCCGCCATCTCGCGCTTCGCCGAGGCCACCGTCTTCATGGGCGTGCCCACGCTCTACGTGCGCATGCTGGGCGAAGCGGCGCTGACGCCGCAGGCCTGCAGGCCCATGCGCCTGTTCGTCAGCGGCTCGGCCCCGCTGCTGATGGAGACCTTCAACGACTGGCGTACGCGCAGCGGCCACACCATCCTGGAACGCTACGGCATGAGCGAGACGGTGATGCTCACGTCCAACCCCTACCGGCCCGAGAGCGCGCGGCGCGGCGGCACGGTGGGGCTGGCGCTGCCCGGCGTGGGCGTGCGCGTACCCGCTGGCCACCGGCGAGATCGGCGGCATCGAGGTGCGCGGGCCCAACGTCTTCAAGGGCTACTGGCGCATGCCCGAGAAGACCGCCGACGAGTTCACCACCGACGGCTGGTTCAAGACCGGCGACGTCGGCCGCATCGACGCCGACGGCTACGTCACCATCGTCGGCCGCAGCAAGGATCTCATCATCAGCGGCGGCTACAACGTCTACCCGGCCGAGATCGAAGGCGTCATCAACGACCTGCCCGGCGTGGCCGAGAGCGCGGTGGTGGGCGTGCCCCACCCCGACTTCGGCGAGGCCGTGGTGGCCGTGGTGGTGGCCAAGCCCGGTGCGGCGCTGGACGGCCGCGAGATCGCCGCCACGCTGAAGGGCCGCATCGCCAACTTCAAGGTCCCCAAGCAGACCTTCGTGGTCGCCGACCTGCCGCGCAACGCGATGGGCAAGGTGCAGAAGAACCTGCTGCGCGAGCAGCACAAGGCGCTGTTCGCGACGTGAAGCTGCTGATCCTGGGCGGCACGCGCTTCCTCGGCCGCCACCTGGCCGAGATGGCACTGGCGCGCGGCGACGACGTCACGCTGCTGCACCGCGGCCAGAGCGGCCCGGCGCTGTTCCCCCAGGCCCGCCACCTGATCGCCGACCGCAACCACGACCTGTCGGCCCTGGGCGGCGCGTCGTGGGATGCGGTGATCGACACCAGCGCCTACGTGCCACGGCACGTGAAGAGCGTGGCGGCAGCGCTCGGCGCGCGCGCCGGGCACTACACGCTGGTCTCGACGATCAGCGTGTACCGCGACTTCGCATCGCCGGGCATCGCCGAAGACGCGCCGCTGCAGTCCCTGGCCGACCCCACCGTGGAGGCCGTCACCGGCGAGACCTACGGCGGGCTGAAGGCGCTCTGCGAAGCCGAAGCCGAGGCCGCCTTCGGGCCGCGATGCGCCACCGTGCGGCCCGGCCTCATCGTCGGCCCGCACGACCCCACCGGCCGCTTCACCTGGTGGGTCACGCGGCTGCAGCGCGGCGGCACGGTCATCGCGCCGGGCTCGCCGTCGGACGCCGTGCAGTTCATCGACGCACGCGACCTCGCCGCCTGGATGCTGCGCATCGCGGGCCGCGCCAGCGGCACGTTCAACGCCACCGGTCCGGACCGTCCGATCACCATGGGCGACTTTCTGGAGACCGCACGCAGTACCTTGAACCCGGCCGCCCGTCTCGAATGGGTGCCGGAACCCTGGCTGCTGGCGCAGGGGGTGGTGCCCTGGAGCGAACTGCCGGTGTGGGTGCCGCGCGAGTCGGCCGGGCTGCACCAGGTGGACATCGGCCGGGCGCTGGCCGCGGGCCTGACCTGCCGGCCGCTGGCGCAGACGCTGGCCGACACGGCGGCGTGGGCCGCGGCGGTCGCGGCTCCGGCCCCCCAGGCGCTCGAACGCCCCGCCGCCGGCATGGCGCCCCAGCGCGAAGCCGAGCTGCTGGCCCGCTGGGCGGCCGAGACCCGCGCCTGAGCGCGGCCGCGGCGGTTCAGCGCCCTGCCTGCGGGGGGTACAGGAAACGCAGCATGCCTTCGACCCGGGCGGCCCACGCCGTCTCGTCGTGCGCCGCGCCGGGCGCCTCGGCATAGGCCAGCGTGGCGCGCAGCGGGCTGCCGGGCACGCCCTGGCGCCAGCCGCGCTGCAGCAGCGCGTCGCGCAGTCGCCGGGCGCCGGTCACCGCGCCCTCGCCTTCGAGCAGGCCGATGTCCAGCCACACGCGCGGCCGCCCGCTGCCCAGCGGCGTGGCGGCCACCTCGCGCAGGATCTGCTCGCCACCCCACCACACCGAGGGCGAGACCACCAGCGCCGCGCCGAAGCTGCCGCCTTCGCGCAGCACCAGCCACATCGACACCAGCCCGCCCAGCGACGAGCCGCCCACCGCCGTCTGCGCGGCTTCGGGCCGTGTGCGGTAGCGGGCGTCGATGAAGGGCTTCAGCTCGTCGACCAGGAAGCGCGCATAGGCCGCCGCGCCACCGCCCTGCAGCCGGCCCTCGCGACGCATGGGCACGGGCGTGTAGTCGTCGATGCGCGAGCGGCCGTTGTTCACCGCGACGACGAGGGCCGGCGCCACCTCGCCCGCGGCCATCAGGCGCTGCGCGGTCTCGTCGACGCCCCACTCGCCCGGCGCCACCGCGGCATCGAAGACGTTCTCGCCGTCGTGCAGGTAGAGCACCGGGTAGCGCTTCGCGGGTGAGGCCTCGTAGCCCGGTGGCAGCCACACCTGGATGTCGCGCGGCGCGACGTGGCGCGAAGGGAACGCGGGGTGTCGCTCGAAGCGGCCAGTGCGCTGAACTTGCCTGACGGCCGGCGTTGAGGGTGTTGGCTGACCGCGCGCCACAGCGCTCGCAAGTATCCCCAACGAGCCGGTCGCGAGCAGCAAGGACTGCCGCCGACGCACGTCATTCCTCCGCGCGCGAGCAGGCGGCCCGGAACATCAAGCGGACGCCGCGGACGGGCTCTGCCCGGCCGCCGGGGTCGCCCCCTTGAGGGGGAGCGCCGAAGGCGCTGCGGGGGTGGGTCACTTACCGAATGAACTGGTCGACGTAGCTCTCGCCCAACCCGTTGGCGGCATAGTGCCGGCGGCACTTGTCGATGCGCGTGAAGACGTCGTCGTAGCCGGTGGTGTTGCCGTCGGGGTCGACGTAGATCATGGCGCCGTTGACCTGGA
>LNFM01004989.1_pt1 | contig 23609 bp, 28 predicted proteins | sample 596031 | NCBI WGS metagenome assembly LNFM01 (sample SAMN04254537, study PRJNA301005) | activated carbon metagenome | isolation source: dual media filters at the Ann Arbor, Michigan drinking water treatment plant | place: USA: Ann Arbor | reverse complement strand
AATGATTTGTTCTTCCGTGAATCGCTTCTTCATGTTGCCTCCGTTGAGGCAAACTCTAATTCAATTCCGGACTATTCTCGGGGAGCAGGTCATGGACTCTCCACTCCCTCTCGTACGCCCAGTCTTGATGCTTTATATAAGCCATCTCCCACATCAGATCGGCCCAATCAAAGCAGCATTCTCCCGTTAAGTGCTTCACATATATTTCAGCAGCTGGGAATGGAAGAAATTCGTTTTGGTAATTAACTTTTCTGGCGGCTAGTAATGTGTTGTCGATTTCATCAATGCACTTAAGTTTAAAGGCGACCCCTCTGTGATCATCGGCATAGTGAGACCACATGACAACGTTATCTAACAACTCCGAGACACAAAAGACACGAGAATGGCATAGGTGCTTTTGCGTTTCATCATTCAATTGTTGAATTATATTTTGTTGTCGTTGAGCACACTCAATAGATGTTTCATGAATTGACTCTAAAACTTTTGCTCGAGGCAATTTATGGCGCATCTCTCTTAACTTTAACGTGGCAGCGGAGAAAAGCGACCTAGGGTCGATCTTTGGATCTTCCTCAGAAAACACTATTCTTTCAATTGCGGCGGTGAGATGGTTGGCAAGCTCATCAGGCACATAATTAAGAACAAAGCCTGTTTGATGATCAAACGGATCGTTGAACTTGAGTGGTGAACTCCAGCGAAAGCTCTTAGTAGAAATAATTCGAAGCGCTGTATCTAACGAGGCGTATTTGTAGAAATGGCTGCGGTCATGAGCTCGAGAGGACATGAAATCTAACGTGAGTAAGTATGTAATTGACATTACGGTAACAGATGCCACCACCCGTTGCAGACGATGGTGTGCTTTCCATCCCCTTCTGGCTCGCTGAGTGGAAGGCAATCGGATCGGGGATGTCCGGCCCGGCTTTCTCGATCCGGGCCGGCCGATTCGATTGTCTGGAGCGAAGGTAGCCCGTAGGGCCGGGGCAGAGGGTCGCCTTTTCTTTGGGTACTTTCTTTTGGCGAAGCAAAAGAAAGTACCTCGGCCGTCCGGACGAACTCCGGACATTGGCGGCTAGTGAACACCGCGCCCCGGGCGGCTTCGACTTCGCTCAGCCCGAACGGGTCTTTACGGTCTACCTTGCCGACGCTCACAGTAAAGAAGCGTTCGGGCACCCATTCCTTGACCCAAAACAAGGACACCCCACCCCCTGCTCCCTAGACTCCCTCCATCATCACCAAAGAGATGCAGGGATGGAACTCATTGCCCCCGCCGGCAGCCTGGCGGCGCTGAAAGCCGCGCTCAAGTCCGGCGCTGATGCCGTGTACCTCGGCCTCAAGAACGCCACCAATGCGCGCAACTTCGCCGGGCTGAATTTCAGCGAAGCCGACATTCGTAGCGGTGTAGAGCTTGCTCACTCGCAGGGCAAGAAGGTGCTGTTCGCCATCAACACATTCCCGCAGGCTGGCCGCAGTGCCGAGTGGCGCGCCGCCGTGGATGCCGCCGCACGACTCGACGCCGATGCGGTGATTCTTGCCGACCCGGGCCTCATGGCTTATGCGTGCGACCGTCATCCGGATCTGCGCCTTCACCTCTCCGTGCAGGGCTCGGCCACGCATGTGGATGCCATTGAGCTGATGCGCGAGCAGTTCAATATTCAGCGTGCCGTGTTGCCGCGGGTGCTGACGCTGACGGAGATCGAGAAACTCATACGCCAGACCACGGTGGAGATCGAGGTGTTCGGCTTCGGCAGCCTCTGCGTCATGGCCGAAGGGCGCTGCCTGCTGTCATCCTTCGCCACCGGCGACTCACCGAACAACAAGGGCGTGTGCTCACCCGCGCATGCGGTGCGCTGGGAGGAACGTGAACAAATTATGGATGCGCGCCTTAATGGCATTCTTATCGACCGTTATGCGGCGGGCGAATCTGCCTCCTATCCCACACTGTGCAAGGGCCGCTTCGACGTGGAAGGTGACATCGATTACGTGCTGGAGGAGCCGACCAGCCTGAATGCCGTACCCATGCTGCCGCGTCTGGTGGAGATGGGCGTCGCGGCGCTCAAGGTCGAAGGACGACAACGCAGCCCGCGTTATGTCGAGGAAGTGATCAAAGTACTGCGTAAGGCACTCGATGCCGCTGAAGCCAACCCGCAACGCTATGCCGCCAAGCCCGAATGGCTGAGTGCACTCGCCCGGCATGCTGAAGGCACGCAGGTCACGCAGGGCGCACTGGAAAGATCATGGAAGTAAATCATTACCGAATCTCCCTCGGCCCTCCACTCTATTACTGGCCGCGCCAGACTGTCTTCGACTATTACGATCAGGTCGCCGCTAGCCCCGTAGACATCGTCTATGTCGGCGAGACGGTATGTAGCCGCCGCCATGAGTTGCGCAATGCCGACTGGCTGGGCCTGGCTGATATGCTGGGTGCTGCCGGCAAGCAAGTGGTGCTGTCTACACAGACACTGATCGAAAGTCAGAGCGAAGCCACCACCTTGCGCCGGCTATGCGACCGGACCGATTACATGCTGGAAGCTGGGGATCTCGGTGCGGTGCGCCTGTTGCAAGGGCGCCCTTTTGTCGCCGGTCCGCATCTCAACGCTTATCACGGCGACACGCTGCGCTGGCTGCACGGCCTGGGCGCAAAACGCTTTGTCGCGCCACTGGAAATGTCGCGTGCCGACCTGGCCCAATTACTGCTCGACAAGCCCGATGGTATGCAGGCCGAAGTCATGGTGTGGGGACGCATGCCCCTGGCCTTTTCGTCGCGCTGCTTTACGGCGCGACACTATCGTCTGGACAAGGACCACTGCGAGTTTCGCTGCATAGAACATACAGATGGGCTGACTATGCGCACGCGCGATGGCGAGGACTTTCTCGCCATCAACGGGATCCAGACTCAATCGTCGCATTGCCTTGATCTAATCGCCAAGGCGACCGAGCTTGCGGCCATGGGCGTGGCGGTACTACGCGTCAGCCCGCATTCATCCGGCACGCTGGAAGCCATCGCCGCCCTGCATGCCCTGCGCAACGGTGCAAGCCATGTCGACGTAGTACCGCCGCCGGACATACCGCGCTGCAACGGTTACTGGCATGCCCGTCCGGGCATAGAGTTGATCGAGAACCCCACATGAAACCGCTCGTTCTGCTGCGGCGCATAGGCCCGCACATTCCCGTGCCTCTACCCTCCTTACCCTTTTCTCTCGGCCTTGAACTGGCGCGCCGCCAGCGCTGGTTGCAACCGCCAGATGAGTTGCAGGGACGGCGCTTTGCGCTGCGCATTACCGACCTCGGTCTGTGTGTGCGCTTTGCTTATACGGCGCGGGGTTTTCGACCATTGCTGGGCGAGAAGGAAGAGCTGGAGTTGAGTGCCGCGTTGGCCGACTTCATCGCCTTACTGCGCGGCACGGCCGATGCCGATACGCTGTTTTTCCAGCGCAAGCTGGGGATACGCGGCGACACCGAGCTGGGGCTGATCGTCAAGAACTGGCTGGATGCGAGCGAGCGTCCTGCCTGGCTGCAGCGCCTCAGCACACAAGACTGATCATGGAAAGGCAAGAGCGCCCCCTGCCCCTGGTCTATGCCTGCTCCGGGTGTTCCAGCGTGGCTCAGTTGGCGAACGACATGGCCTTGCGTCTGGATCGCCTGTGTAAGGCAGAAATGTCCTGCATCAGCGGCGTGGGCGGCGGCGTGCCGGCACTGCTCAAGGTGGCGCGCTCCGGCAGGCCTATCCTTGCCCTCGATGGTTGCCCCCTAGCCTGCGTCAAAGCTTGCCTGGCTAAGGCCGAGGTGAGGCCAAATGTGCACCTGATCCTCAATCGGGAAGGCGCGAAGAAGCGCTTTCATGCTGATTGCGATGCCGATGAGGAACAGGCGGTGTGGCAGCGAATTGAAGCTGCTGCCGACGGACTACTGGTAAACCGCCCCGGATAATCAAATGGGCGCCTTGCTAGAAAGTAAGGCGGATCAGAGTCCCCTCCCTGCCAGGCAGGGAGGGATGCTCTTTTCACCCGCCGCTGCACCCGCACCCGCTACCGCCGCCTCCGCAACCACCGCCGGCCGTGGCCGCTTCCGGCAGCTCAACCGGTGTTCCGCGTGCATCGACATCGATGGTGAAATCGATGATCACTGCGTCATCGCTGCGCTGCTGATAGTTGATGCGTACCTGCCCCTGGTAACGCTTGATGATCTGATCGAGCAGTGGCAGGGGGTCATGGTCGTTGATGAAGCGCATGGTTTCGCCATCTCCCAAAGACTCCAGAGCACCAAAGATAGCCGCATGGCGAAAACGCTTGGCAACGCCGCGTGCATCAAAGTAATGGGATTGCTGTGCTGCTTGCATGGTCTGGCTCCTCGGATATATGCGTCTTCATCCTAGGCTTGTCGACGTCTGCACGCCTTGAGCGCAGTCAAGAAATTCGCGCCGTCTCTGCGTACATGCGATGTTCCAGCGCAGCGACATCGGGAATCAGCACACGCTTGCCATCCACGCTGATTAGACCGGCGTCTGTCAGCTGGTGCAGCAGGCGCGACAGGGTCTCGGGCGTAAGACCCAGCTTGGAGGCGATGATGCCCTTGTTGAAGGGGAAGTGCATTTCTCCATCTTCGCGTGGCTGGCTCAGGAGATACATGACCACGCGCTGCATGGCATTCTGCAGATTGACCGTCTCGATGTCCTTGACCAGGGTATGCAGGCGAACGGACAATCCGGCCAGCATGCGCTTGGCTAATGAGGGATCGCGGTCGATGGCGGCATCGAGATCCCGTTTGTCTATCCAGATCAGCAATGAATCATCGAGCGCCTGGGCCTCGACCATATAAGGCTTGTCGAGAAACATGAAGGCTTCGCCGAAAGCATCGCCGGGGCCGAAGAACTCAATTACCTTTTCTTGGCCGTTGGCCGCCGGCACTGCCAGCTTGATGCTCCCGACCGCAACAACGTAGAGGCCGTTGGCCGGATCGCCGCGATGGAACACAAACTGGTGTTTCTCGATATTGACCTGATGACAGGCCGCCGTCATCAGCGCAAGCTGGTCGGCGTCGAGATTGCGAAACAGGGGCTGGTGCGACAACAGCGCACCCAGATCGGTTTTCGGACGCATGATTTCACCGCCATTGCCAGGTGGGGAACAGGCATCGCAAAGCCTCCTGCGTCGCCGTGCTGGGCATGTCGGTCACCGCAACGGCGGCCTCACGATAGCCTTGCACAGCGTAATTCTGCACTCCGCGATGGGCAAGTTCTTGCGCCAGATCAAGGAGTTCTGATTCCTTAAGCCAATTCGGGCTCCAGGTGGTGCGGCACTCGAAATCGCCACCCCAGTTGAGCAGCAGCTCCAGGCTGGTCCACACCGGTGCCGAGCTGTAGCGGCGCCCGGTCAGCGCAGCATAGCCGGCCGGCAGGGATTTAACATCCAGGCCCACCCAGTCAAGGCGATCCAGCAGCCCCTGCAGCTGACGCGGGTAGATACCGGCGGTATGCAGCCCGACCTTGTAGCCGAGGGCACGCACGGCGTCTATCATCCATGGCAGCGTCGCATCGCTGCAGGGCTCTCCGCCCGAGAAGACCACGCCGTCGAGCAAGCCCCTGCGCCGCGACAGCAGGCCATAGACCTGCTCCCATTCAATCACGGGGCTGCGCTCCTGCAGCACCGGGTTATGGCAATAGTGGCAACGCCAAGGGCAGCCGGCGACAAAGACCACAGCCGCGAGCTTGCCCGGCCAGTCCACCGTGGAAAACGGCACCAGCCCGCCAAGACAGGGAGCCGGTGCCGCTGACTCAGGCATGTTGCGACTCGACAAAGAAACGGCGTTCCTTGAACTCGCCCTGCTTGCCTGTGTTGAAGGAACTGACGGGGCGGTGATAGCCCATCACCCGCGTCCATATTTCGCAGCGCGTACGCTCGCTTTCGTCGAGGATCGGACGGGCGACGGATTGGGCTTGTGTTGCTAATGTTTGCATGGTGCTCTCCTTGCGTTGAAAAAAATCAGTGACAGCAAGCTGCGGTTTTCTGTGCCAGTACTTCGCTGTCACATGTCGGACAGAACTCATGGCGACCGGACAGATAGCCGTGCTTGGGGCAAATCGAGAAGGTCGGTGTAATCGTGATGTAGGGCAAGCGGAAGTTGCGCAGTGCGCGTTCCACCAGCTGCCGGCAGGATTGCGCCGATGACACAGCTTCGGTCATGTACAGATGCAGTACCGTGCCGCCGGTATACTTGCCCTGCAACTCCTCCTGCAACATCAGCGCCTCGAAAGGATCGTCGGTGTAGCCGACCGGGAGCTGACTGGAGTTGGTGTAGTAAGGCTGCTCGCTGGTTCCGGCCTGCAGGATATTGGGCCAACGCTTCCTGTCCTCGCGGGCAAAACGATACGTCGTGCCCTCGGCCGGCGTCGCCTCGAGGTTGTAGAGATGGCCGGTCTGATTCTGGAACTCGGTCATGCGGGCTCGTACATGGTCGAGTAAGCGCACCGCCAGCCCATGGCCTTCGGGCCCGGTAATGTCATGTGCATCGCTGGTGAAGTTGCGGATCATCTCGTTGATGCCGTTCACGCCCAGGGTGCTGAAATGATTGCGCAGAGTGCCGAGATAGCGCTTGGTGTAGGGATAGAGGCCCTGGTCGATATAGCGCTGAACAAGTTTCCTCTTCACTTCCAGCGCATCGCGGCCAAGATCAAGCAGATAGTCCAGACGTGCAATCAGACCGGCTTCGTCGCCGCGATAGAGGTAGCCGAGACGCGCACAATTGACGGTGACCACACCGACACTGCCGGTTTGCTCGGCCGAACCGAAAAGCCCATTGCCGCGCTTGAGCAGCTCTCGCAGGTCCAGTTGCAGGCGGCAGCACATGGAGCGCACCATGTGCGGTTCAAGATCCGAGTTCAGGAAGTTCTGGAAGTAAGGTAAGCCATACTTGGCCGTCATCTCGAACAGCAGTTCGGTGTTCGGATGCTCCCACTGGAAATCGGGCGTGATGTTGTAGGTCGGAATCGGGAAAGTGAAGGCCCTACCCTTGGCATCGCCTGTCATCATGACTTCGATGTAGGCACGGTTGATCATGTCCATCTCGACCTGCAAGTCGCCGTAACAGAAAGGCATCTCCTCACCGCCAACATAAGGAATCTGCTCCTTCAGATCGGCCGGGCAAGTCCAGTCAAAAGTCAGGTTGGTAAAGGGCGTCTGTGTGCCCCAGCGACTTGGCACATTGAGGTTGTAAATCAGCTCCTGCATGCATTGCTTGACCTCGACATAGCTCATGCCGTCGCGTCGGATGAAAGCGGCCATGTATGTGTCGAAGGAACTGAAGGCTTGGGCGCCCGCCCATTCGTTTTGCAGGGTGCCAAGGAAGTTGACGATCTGGCCGATGGCCGCCGACATGTGCTTAGGCGGCGCCGACTCGACCTTGCCCGGCACGCCGTTGAAGCCCTCGCTCAGGAGCTGGCGCAGCGACCAGCCGGCGCAATAGCCGGACAGCATGTCAAGGTCGTGGATGTGCAAATCGCCCTCGCGGTGCGCGGTGCCGATTTCGTGCGAGTAAACATGGCTCAGCCAGTAATTGGCCGTGACCTTGCCCGCCACATTGAGAATCAGGCCACCGAGGCTGTAGCCCTGATTGGCATTGGCATTGACACGCCAGTCGCGCTGGTCGAGATATTCCCCCATCGCACTCTCGACATCAACGATGGTGTGACGCAAGGATCGCAGGCGTGCATGCTGTTCGCGATAGACGATGTAGGCACGCGCCGTGGCCCAATAGCCGGAAGCGACCAGCACTTCCTCGACGCGATTCTGGATGGACTCGATGCCGGGACAGGGCTGGCCCCACAGGGATGCGGACACCAGATCGGCAAGCCCTGACGCAGCAGCCGCATCGAACTCGCCGCTCGCCGTGCCGGCAGCCACCATGGCTTGATGAATTTTCTCGAAGTCGAAATCGACGACCCGGCCGTCGCGCTTGATGACATGCTGCGGAACCATTACTCACTCCCATATCTAGTGGTGAGCTTTGAGGCTAGCACTACATCTAGTAGGTAACCACCCGATCCGACGGTAGTTTTTGATTTGCTTGACCGCGGTCAACCGTACCGTTGAACAATTGCTCAGCCAGGCTGACCATCGGCGCGCGGCTGAAGATAGAGCGGCAGCATGCGCGCTGCCCACACCACGATCAGCAGCAGCCACAATGCCGCCGTTGCGTGCAGCAACCACGGTGCGCCACCGCTGATGGCGAGTACAACACGCAGCACTGCTGCCGCATGCAGGCCGAGATACAGGCGCCAGTGCATATCGCTCGCCTGTAGCGCACGCCCGCTGTGACCCAGAGTTACACGGGTAACAAAACCGACCATCATGGTGCTGCAAAAACCCATGCCGATCGCGTGCGTAGCGGCGGTGCCCACAGCGAAGCCGGCCTGCTCAAGCGCAAGCAGCAGGAAGGCGGCGGGCAGCCAGGCAAAGGAAAGATGCAGCATCGCCAGCAGACGGTTGCCGCCGCAGGCACCGCGCAGCTGCTTGCCGGCCCATTGCAGACTGGTATAGCCAGTCGCAATAGCCAGCGCGAGCGCTGTCAGTGCGGCCATTTGGGTATAAGCCATCGTCAGCGCTACCACCAGCACGGCGCAGCCAGTCAGCCATGACTGCAGCATGGAAACCGGGCGCCACAGCACGCGCTGCGGCAAGACCGACTGCGTGAAGAAGGGAATCATGCGGTGCGCAACGACAAGGAAAATCGGCACGATCCAACCCCACAAAATCATATTGCGCGCCAGCAGCCAGAACACCCCGTCATTGCTCAGCACCCAGGCCATCACCGCCAGCAGCGCAAAGTTTCCGACCAGCATGGCGAGCAGGATGCACCAGGCATGCCTATGGTCGCCCTTGTTGTCAGTTGATCGGGCGCGTGCAATACAGTCGAACCACAACCAGGTTGCCCACCACCAGACGACGAACAGCACCGACAGACCCACTAGAGGCCAGGCGTCACCGAGCATGAAGCCGATCAGCATCAGTCCCAAGCCAACAAGCTGTCCGATAGCCAGCGGCAGATGCCCCTTGGGCGCCTGCACACCGATCCAGCGCGGCCCGGCAGTGAACACAAAGCCCAGCATGAAAGACGGGAAGATGCCCAGAGGCATCATCAATCCGTGCACCAGCACAGAGGGTTGAGCGGTCATGCCGGCAAATGGCAATGCCACGCTCCACCACAAGGCTAGCAATACGAAGGCGCCGACGCCTGCGCTGAAGTAGGCGCGGTGAGGCACTTGAGTCAGCAGTTCCCACGGCGTGGGTAGTCTGACAGGGCGAAGAATGCCGGCGGACGCGGAAGACCCTGATGGCTTTAGCATTTCAGCCCCCTCTTCGTGCGCGCATGCTGTGCGCTAGCGACGCTACGGTTTCGGGCGGCAGACGTTCGATGGCGGGGAAAACCATGTGCTCTTCGTGTTCTGCATGGGCCATGTAAGACCATGCAAAACTCGCAGTACCGGAGGGCACTTCATCCTGCTGTGCCACACCTTGCGCGACACGACGTAGCCAAGGGTGCAGTTCGCACCATTCCTTGTCCAAACGCACATGTTCAGCCAGCAGCGTCGCAATGGCACTATTGACCGCGGCATCGTTGAGAGTGCCAAGCGCGGGGAATACATCCTTCTCTTCATCGGCATGATGATTGGGCAGGGCTAGTTCGAAGTAGCGCAGGATGTTCACCGCCGCCTGACTAGCCTCGGCATCAACGCCATGCTGCCGCACATGGTCGGCCAAGCGATCCGTCAGCGCGCTGAAATAGCGGACTTTATCGTGACAGGCAAGCAGCAGCTCCAACGGATGCTCAAGCTCGATGGAAACGGAAAGCATGCTCATGGTTCGCTCCTGAAATTGATAATGAGTCCCGTCATTATTGTTGCATTAAGAATGCTTGATTTAAATGATCTAGGTCAAATACAGGCGCAGCACATCCAGCGCATGATTAATCCGTGATCAAAAAATTCCCCCTATATCCCGCGCACCCTGAGCGCATTTGCTGGGGCTGCAATAAATATTGCCCTGCTAACGATCTCGACTGCGGCAATGGTTGTGGACGTACGCAGCATCCAGTCGAGTGGTTGGGCAAAGACTGGACTGAACAGGGAGATTGGCAACTAACGCAATTCGGCACCACAAGCAGCAAAGTTTAATAACCGCCTTGCATTGGAGAGACTTTCATTGCGGGGAATTCCGAGCAGTCCATACGTACAGGAGGTCTTATGAGAATCACGGAAGAGTTTGCAATTCAAGGTGTCTCCGGCAAAACACTCATACTGCAAGAAATTGCCGATGGAATTACTTATCTGGACTTCGGCATGACTCACCTACCCCGCGATTTCAAAGGGTTCAGGGTCAAATATACGGATCACGTTGCTGAGCCCCAGGCGGATGGCACATTTAGACTCAAAGGGAACACTGAGACGTTCAAGCGTCTCTGAAGAGGCGAGTGGCGCCGGTGACAAATCCGCCCTGGCGCCCCTTCGCCACAGCACTCATAGTTATCCAGAGTTTTTTGATTACTCATTGACAGCGGCGTACGGCAACCACTTAGCGTGGTGAGACACCACTCCGCCAATAAAAGCGGGGACACTCGTGGCCCCCTACTCTTTTGCCATTACTCCGCTGAGGACAAACTCAGCCGCAAGTGGCGGCCTAGAGGTAAGTAGGAATAGCAACGGTTTTAGCCTCTCGCTCCAGCCTTCACGTGGCGAGGCCGTCACTACAGTAGGAGTTCCTATTCATCACGTTTAAGGCTATTCCCATGCCCGCAAAGAAACCTGCCGCCAAGCCTGTTGCCAAGAAGGTACCGCCCACCAAAAAGCCCGTCGCCAAGAAGCCGGTTGCCAAAGCCGCTCCGGCCGAACTGAAGCCGATCAAGGAAGTGCTGACCAAGACGGCGTTGCTCACCAAGCTTGCTGAACAATCGGGTGTCGAAGCAAAGGATGTCAAAAAGGTGATGGCCGCTTTCGAGGCAGTCACCCTGGCCTCAATCAATAAGAAGGGACTGGGTCAATTTACGATTCCTGGTCTGATGAAGGTCGTGACCGTGAAGATTCCGGCAAAGCCAAAGCGCAAAGGTATCAACCCGTTCACCAAAGAAGAACAGATTTTTGCGGCCAAGCCGGCGACCACACGTATCAGGATTCGCCCGCTCAAGAAGCTGAAGGATGCCGCGCTGTAATTAGTGGTGTAGTGCAATTAAAAAGGGGACCACGAGGTCCCCTTTTTTGTTTGATATTAGTCGTTTTTCCCAAGCGAACGACAACGGGAACTCCTTGGGGCAAGTTCAAAAGAAGTATGCGGCCTCCATACTGCCAACGCTAGCTGCGCCAAGTCGAAGAACTGGCAATTTCAATTGCGCTGAGGCTCACTTTTAAGATTGCGCAAATCACCCTAAACATTTGAAAGTATTGGACTCTTACTTTCAAGCTGAACTGCGTTCGATAAAAATAGCCCGGTACCACGCAGTGGGCCGGGCTATTTAAGTACTACCGCTGGACGCTGTACGGTCTAAACCGGACTATTCGCGATACCCCGCCACAGCATCCATCAATTGCTTGCGCAGCTCATCCGTTGGCTCACCGTTGGCCTTGGCGGCACGGATGCGGGCGAGCAGCATGGAAATTGTATTTTGCCGCCCGGTTGCGGCTGCCGAGGTGGCTGAGCCACTCACTCCAGTGGCTGCATTAGCTGCGGGTAATGGCGGTGGCGCGTAAGAAATAGGGGGCTGGGTGCGGATGAGCTCGACTTTCTCGCCGCCGCCCTGACGCTGGGCTGTGACCACAATGCCCTTGACGGCGCCTGTCTCTGCACGCTCTTTTTCCGCTAAGGCGCGCTTGTTTTCCTCACGCAAACGCTCCAGTGTTGTTGCCAACTGCTTGCGTAGTCCAGCCGTCGGCAGGTTTTGCATTTCGGCATTGCGAATCCGGCGAAGCAAATCTTCTATTTGGTCGGGCGCAGCGATAGAGCGCACAGGCGGAGGCCGAACGGCAGGCTGATTGCGCGCCACATTGGCAAATGCCTCAGGCGAACTGACCAGCTTGGCAATACTAATGTTGCCGTGACGCATGGCCCAATCCAAGGCTGTTTCACCAAGATCATTAGTCAGACGGGGGTCAGCCCCTGCTTTAACAAGATCTTCAGCAAGGTCGGTTCGCCCCTCGCGGGCAGCCAGCATCAGCGACGTTGCCTCATTGGGCGCGCGCGCGTTGACGTTAGCCCCACGGCTCAGGAGAAATTGCGCCAACTCACGGTGGCCGTTGAAGACGGCATAGTGCAAGGCCCCCCATTCATTGCCACGTCGATTAATGGCAGCACCGCGATCCAGCAGCCATTTGACGGCGGGGAGATGCCCCTTGAATGCGGCCAGCTGTAAGGCCTGCTCGCCATTTTTGTTGACCGCATCGATGCGTGCGCCACGTTGGTAAAACAGCTCCATCATGGGCACATTGCCCTCCCAGGCGGCAATCATGAGCCCAGTACCGACACGATCGCCGACAAAGTCAGGTGACAAGCCTTCGTTAAGCCAGCGTTTGGCTAGCTCCAAGTCGCCCCGCTCAATCGCCACACCGAAAGTGCCGGGGGATACATCCGGGGCAGCCAAGGCCGGCGACACGATAACGGTGCCAAACAAACCCAGAATAAAAAGACGAGTACGCCAAGTGTTCTTCACTTCCAACTCCCAATAGCCAGATGCGCCTTATAGCAGAATGCAGGCAACAAGCAAAAGCCTATTGATGAGACCTGCCTACCGCTTACTCTTGGCACTCGCCACCTCTATTCTGCTGCATCTCGCTCTCATGGCGGTGCAGCCGTTTACGCCTGCGCCCGTAAAACCCGCACGGCTGGATGTGCGGCTTGTGATTCCTGCCTCAGTGCCAGAAGAGCCCCCCCCGGTGGTTAGCCCAGCAGACCCGGACATATTGCTGAAAAACACGATCGCCACGAATAGCGAAACACCCGCCATCAAACCGCCCCCCGACCCTAACCTCAAACCTAGCCGTCTCAAGGTAGCGCAGGAAGAGAAGGCGTCGCGACGTGAGTCCAAATACGATTTTTACACCCCTGCAGCAAGGGAGGCGGGGCTTGAAGGCACCGTCACGCTGTTTCTGAAGCTCGATGCAAAAGGCACAATCCTGCACGTTAGCGTTGCCGCGACAAGTGGCCACCCTGAACTTGATCATGCTGCCGTACAAGGGCTCCTGCGGGCAGGCCGCTACGACAGCGGTGGACAAACCGAAAAGCTAGTTCCTTTTACCTTCCGCCTCCAATGAAAGCACTCACTTCCGCACTACTCATCGCCCTAGCAATCGCCCTTCCCACCCACGCGAGTGAAGGGCTTCCGCGTGGCGTGGCGCAGCAACTCAAAAATGCGGGCATTCCGCAAACGAGTGTCGCTGTGGTTGTGCAGGAAGCAGGTGCCCGCCGGCCTTGGCTGCAACACAATGCCGATGCCGCCATGAACCCTGCGTCGGTGATGAAACTGCTCACTACCTATGCCGGGCTGGAAATCCTCGGCCCCGCCTACAGCTGGCAAACCACGGCATACAGCCTAACGCCACCCGTGGATGGCGTACTCAACGGTGACTTGTACTTGAAAGGCAGTGGCGACCCGCGACTCAGTTTTGAACAGTTCTGGCTACTTTTGCGCCAATTGCGCGCACAGGGTCTGCGACAGATCCGAGGCAATCTGGTGCTGGATCGCAGCGCCTTTGCAATTAATGGGCAAGGTGTCGCGTTTGACGACCAGCCGCTACGCCCCTACAACGTAAAGCCAGATGCCTTGCTGCTCAATTGGAAGAGCATTCGCCTTCAACTAGGCATTGCCGAAGACAAGCTGCAAATCCAGGCCGAGCCGCACCCAGCCAATCTTTACCTGATCAGCCAGGTCACGCTGACGGAAGGTGAATGCGGCGACTGGAAGAGCCGCTTGCGCACCGATGTCAGCACCCACCCAGACCGCTTCCACTTGGTCATCACCGGAACCTATCCGCGCAGCTGCGGAGCGCAGCGTTGGCATCTCGGCGTGCTGGAACATCCCAACTATGTTTATGGCGTTTTCCGCCAACTGTGGGAAGAGCTAGGCGGCTCCATCAATGGCAACTGGAGTGACGGCCGCGTCCCCCCCACTGCCACACAGCTTGGTCAGATCGAATCACCCCCGCTGGCCGAGCTGATTCGCGACATCAACAAGTTCAGCAATAACGTCATGGCACGTCAGCTCTACCTGAGTCTCGGCGAAGGCAGCCAAAGCAGCTCAGCCACGGCAGTCCAAGGCTGGCTCAACCAGAAATCGCTGCGTTTCCCTGAATTGGTCCTCGACAATGGCTCGGGCCTGTCGCGTAGCGAACGACTCAGCGCACAGAGTCTGGCCGCCCTGCTCAACAGCGCATGGCAAAGCCCCTTCATGCCTGAGTTCATTGCCTCGCTCCCCATTACTGGGGTAGACGGTACGATGAGGAAGCGTCTGCGCGACAACCCTAGCCTCGGCCAAGGGCACCTCAAGACTGGGACGCTGGAGGGCGTCAAAACGATTGCGGGTTATGTCCGCGATCGCAAAGGCCGCTGGCAAATCGTGGTCTTCCTGATCAACCACCCCAATGCAGCAGCGGGTCAAGCAGCGCAAGATGAACTGATGGGATGGTTAAACACCACCCCTTAGAAGCACAAAGGATCGGGCTACGGCCTCTGCTTCCACGGCTATACAAAAGAATCTAAGCCACCCAAGTTCACACAGAGCATCCGCGCGATGGCGTAGTGATTGAATTAATCATCAGCTACGCTGTCCGACTTGCGTAGTCTTACTAGGGGCTGTTATGGCAATTCCATGGCTTACCGTTCTGCAAGCTGTACCGTGGGGCAAGGTGATTGAGAACGCACCCAAAGTGGCAGATGGGGCAAAGAAACTGTGGGGGAGTGTGGGGCGCAAACCTACAGCCCCTCAAGTAACACCCGGCAACACCCACAACACGTCTGAACAGGCCCGCATTGCCGAGCTTGAAGCAGCGGTAGTGGCACTACAGGCGCAAATGCTTGCGTCTTCAGAGCTCATCTCTGCATTGGCCGAGCAAAACACTGAGGTCATCCGTCGTGCAGAGCTGAATCGACGGCGCGTGCTGGCGCTCGCCGTTGTGACTTCGCTACTGTGTCTTGTTGTGGCAAAGCTATGGCTAGGCTAATGCGATAACGCGCCTTTTAGTCTTCGGTGCATAGACTGGCAGCATTAACCGCGACAGGTAATCCGGCGTAGCGATTAGCATCGCTTCCGCAAAAGTTATGCAGCGAATGTACGTTTGAGCAAGCGCATCAGCCCACCCAACACAGGCGCCTTGGCATACAGCTCCTCGGCTGCGTCCCAGTAATCGCGGTGGTAACTCACATGACCATCGGCCGCGAAGCGCAGATGGCTCACGCCGCGAATCACCTGCTCGCCCTTGCCGAGCTTGGGCGCATGGAAGCTTAGCGTCCACACCAGCATGGCGCCGCCCTCATCGACAACACGTTCGCTCACGCGGAAGCGGGGCGCATCCACCTGCGTGAACATGTGGCGGAAGATGCGTTGTATGCCGGGGATGCCTTGCACCTCATTGAACGGGTCCTTGAACCAAGCATCTTCGGTATAGAACTCAGCAAAGCGCTCCGCGCTCGCGGGCGTCAGGTTCTCGTAAAAGTGAATCAATGCATCCAAAGTCACAGACATGTTTATTCCTTGTCGCCGGCAGTACGGCCCACGAGCGCAAAGTATGCGCGATACGGCAAGAGGCGCAAGAACTTCATGAAACGCGTGAAGCGTTTGGGGAAATGAATATCAAAGCGGCCGCTGGCAAGTCCCGCCAGTAGCGACTTTACCGCTACCTCCGGCGTAATCAGCGCTGGCATGTGGAAGTCATTCTGCGCGGTGAGGCGCGTCGCAACAAAGCCGGGGTTCACCACCCACACGCCCATGCCCTGCGGATGCAAATCTAGATAAATATCCTCGGCAAAATGGATCAGTGCAGCCTTGGCCGGACCATACCCCAGCGCTTTGGGCAAACCGCGATACCCAGCTACGCTAGAGACCAGTACCAAGCCACCGGACTTGCCGGGTGGTGCACGCCGTAGCAACGGCAAGGCGGCATGCGTGAAATTAACAGCGCCCAGATAATTCACTTCACACAGCTGGCGCACTTGCTGTGGCGTAAAGTCCCACGCACGCAGCGGCACATAATCACCCGCCAGATACACGGCAAGATCAAGCCCGCCCAATTCAGCTTGAATCTGTGCCGCTGTGGCTAGCAATGCGGCCTGATCCGAGGCATCACACACCAGCGCCACATGCCCATCGCCCGGCAGAGATTGCAGCAGACTGTCGAGCACTTCGGCACGCCGTGCAGACAGCACCACATGCGCACCCAAGGCCGCCAACTGCTGCGCCAGCTCTGCACCAATGCCACTGGAAGCGCCCAACAACCAGACACGTTGGCCGCGCCAGTCGGTGATTTTCGGGTTGAGCGACATATCAACGCTTGGTGAAGCTCAGCGTCACATCACCGAGATGGAAACCAAACTTGCTCATGGCTGAACGATTGAGCATGACCTTGTCGTCCATCAGGAACATCCAGTCATCGAAGTCCACGTTGTACACCTTGCCATCCACGGGCAGGGCCATCACATAGCGCCAGCGCAATGCATTGCCTGCAACTTCGCCAATCGCCTCGCCCACCACATCATCCGCACGTCCAATGTAGCGGCCGTCGGGCTGACGCGTGAGGGTCCACACGCGTCGCTGCGTACTGCCATCGCTGTAGGTGAAGCGCTCATCGAGGGTTCCGACATCGCCCTTCCAGCTGGCATCAATGACCACATGGAAACGCTTGATCACCTCGCCGGAGCGATCCTGAAACATGCCCCAGGCATCAAGCGTGCCGTTGAAATACGTTTTCAGATCCAGCACCGGCTGGGCTGCGCGGTACTTGTCGATATCAACCGACGCACAACCGGCCAGACCAATCCAGCCGAACAGCAGACAACACAAACGCTTCAGAGAGTTTTTCATTTGACAGCTCCTTGTTCCAGTGGCGCAAGCACGGGCCGCGCATACAGCAACAGCAGTACGGCACCGAGTTTCAACAGCAGTGGCAAACCGCCATACACCCACGTCAGCCCAGTAGTGCCAACGCCGCCCTCCCCCGGCACATAGCCGAGGGCCGCAACCAAGGGCAGAGCCACACCTGCCGCCAGCGCAAGATTAAATTTCGTCACAGCGGCCCACCAGCCGTAACTCGTCGCCGCCTGTCCATGCAAGGCCACATGTTCCGCCAGCAGCGATGGTGGCAAGGCTAGATCGGCACCCAGCGCAATCCCCGAAGCCAAACACACCAGCGCAAACCAGCCCACATCACCGGCAGCCAACCAAGGCGTTACAGCAAAGCTGGCAATCGCCAGCAACATGGCCACCAACCAACTGGATAAACGGCCGATGCGATTGGCCAACCCGACCCAGAATGGCAAGGCGAGCGCGCCAGCCAGAAAGTAGAGCAGCAGAAACACGCCACTCCATGCCTCGGCCTGCAGCACATCCGCCACATAAAACAGTACCAAGGTCGCAGGCACGGCGGCGGCGATACCGTTCACGGCATAGATCATCAGCAAATAAACAAACGGGCGTGATTGCCATAGCGACCGGCTGGAGGGCACCGCAGTCGTTGCGCTGGCAACATCGGCGACGGTTGTCCGGACATTGACTGATGGCACACGCCAGACAATCAGGGCGGTCGCTATCAATATCAATGGCACAAACAGCCAGCCAAGCAACACCAGGCCTTCAGGCAAGGTCGGCGCGAGCACGGCGGGCAAGGCTGCCGCGAGCATGATGCCGCACAGACCCGCACCTTCGCGCCAGGCCGTGGCTTGCAAACGGCCCTCGTCATCGCTCGGAAACTCGGCGCCCCAAGCGTGATGATTGATGGTGGCGAGCGAATAGCCGGCATAGGCAAGCACCAGCCCCCCCGCTAACCACAGCGGCCCCGCGGCAGCCGGTGGCAGAAACAGAACCAACCATCCCAGCAGCAAGAGTGGCAGGGCGAGCAATAGCATCTGCTTGCGCAGACGGTGCTGATCGCACCAGCGTCCGATCAAGGGATCAAGTAGCGCATCCAGCAAGCGCGCACCCAGCAACACTGTCCCCACACTGGCCAGCGATATACCTAAATTATCTGCGTACAGCTTCGGCACATGCACATACAGCGGCAAGGCGAAGAAGGCCAGCGGCATGCCCAACAGGGCATAGGCGAGATTAACTGGGACGCGGGCGAGGATAGCGCGTGTCATCGTGGCACTAAGGCCGGGCGCTCTCGGCCTCAGCCAGCAAACGGGTACGCAGCTCCGGTGCCTTGGTGCGAGGGTCTAGCCAGATGGCGAAGAAAGCGGCGGCAAGACGCGCATCATTGAGGCTGCCCGTGGGCGCGCCATTGAAGAAAAAGCGCGCGCCCTTCCCCGGCTCATGCAGGCCGACAATCACATCGCCTTCGCGCACTGAAGGAAACACTTTCTCCAACGCTACACGCCACTGCTGCAAACGCTTTTCGTCCTTCTCACCCAGACGCTCCATCTCATCGATGCTGGTGTTCACCAGCTGCTCGGCACTGATGGTGCGGCGATAAGTCAGCTCTAGTGCATACGGCGCATCTTGCTGCCAGCGCTCACCACTGCGCCACAGCTTGGCGCCATAAATGGAAAAGCCGAACCAGCGCATTTCACCGCTGCCTTGCACCCGCCATTGATCAGCATCACTCACCGGCACCGGCAAGCGGGCATGGGCAGCGACAGAAAAAGCCAGCAGTGCTGTAATTAAGAGTGTCTTCATTGCTCGGATGTATGGGCTAGCACGTAGTGGTGCACATTGGTCGAACCTGCGCGGAAGCCAGCCTCGCAGTAGGTCAAATAAAAACGCCACATGCGGATAAAACGCTCGTCAAAGCCCAGCTCGCGCACACGGTCTAGCTTTTGCTCGAACACCTCGCGCCAGCGCACCAAGGTGCGCGCGTAGTCGAGACCAAAGGCGTGTTCGCCCACGAGCTGCAAACCAGCGCGAGCGGCTTGTCCTTGCACCTTTTCAGGTGATGGCAACATACCGCCGGGGAAAATGTAGCGCTGAATGAAATCCGTACCACGACGGTAACGGGCAAACAAGTCGTTACGAATGGTGATGGCCTGAATGCCGACGCGACCACCCGGCTTCAACCGGGCAGAGAGTTGGCCGAAGTAGCTAGGCCAGTAGCGCTCGCCCACCGCCTCGATCATTTCAATCGAGATGATGTGATCGTAGCTGCCGCGTTCATCGCGATAATCCTGCAGCAAAAATTCAGCGCGATCGGCAAAGCCCTTGGCCTGTGCCCGCGCTTGTGCGAAAGCCAGCTGGGAGGGCGAGAGGGTAAGGCCGGTGACACGGCAACCAAATTCAATGGTGGCAACTTCCGCCAAACCACCCCAGCCACAACCGATTTCGAGAATATGCTGGCCCGGCTGCACGCCCATGTCACGCAAGAGACTGCGGTATTTGTTGAGTTGAGCGGCTTGCAGCGGCTGATCTGGGTGCGCAAACAGTGCACTTGAATACGTCATGCTTGGATCAAGCCATTCCGTATAGAAGTTATTGCCCAGATCGTAATGGGCTTCAATATTGCGACGGCTACCACGGCGAGTATTGCTGCGCAGTAGATGCAGGATGCGGTGACCGATCAGACGCCAGAAGGAGCCATACACAGCTCGCGCAAGCACATCGCGATTGCTTGCCAACAGCGTAAGCAGATCACCCAGATGATCACTGTCCCACTCTCCGGCCAAATAGCCTTCTGCAAAGCCGATATCGCCATGGGCGATCACACGCTCAAACACGTTTTCGTCATGCACGCTGCAGTGATAGCGGGGTAGCGGATGATCGGTGGTGCCCGCCTCACCCAGCTCGACCGCATCCCCATTTGGGAAGTGCATCACGACCATGCCACCGCGCAAGCCTTCCGCCATAGCGAGGACCATCTCGGCCGCCTCGGTGCGCGAACGTGATGTTGAACAGGATGAGGACGAGAGTTGGCCACATAAGGCAGTACGACTATTCATGTAATGCTCTCCAGAGGTGGGGCTGGCTTGCGATGAAACCGGGCGCCTTTACGCCATAGATGCACCGCTTGCCAGTGAATTTTCAGCATGACGCCGAGTGTCATGAAAGGGAAACGCACTAAAGCAGACAACAGGGAACGCGCCGATAAGGGCTGCGCGCGACCACCCACATGTGCAATCAGCGTGGTCTTGCCGTGCTGCAGATATTCGATATGCGCGCCAACTTGGCCGCTCTGGGCCAGAAAGCGGAAGTGATATTCACCAGCGACCGGAAAAAAGGGCGAGACGTGAAACACTTTCTCGGTCCGCAATAGATCACCCGACGCAATCGGGCGTCCATCCGCATGGCACACCAAATAGTTGTGCGACTCACCAAAGGTGTTGTTCACCTCGCACAAGACTGCGCGCAGCTGCCCGTCAATGTCATGACAAAACCAGAAGCTGACCGGATTGAAGACATAACCAAACAGGCGCGGAAATGTCTGCAATATCACTTCACCCAGTGCAAACCGTACGCCTTGGCGCTCAAGTTGCGCTTGTAGCCAGGGCATCAATGGCGAGCCATCCCGTGCGCCGTGATCACAGGCATGCAGCGAGAACAAGGCTGCCCGGTTGATGCCGAATACGCCACCCCAGCGCCGCGCGCTGGTCCATTGGCTGAGCGGTACCCGCATAAAGCCGATGGGATAGACAAAGCGATGCAAGGCGGTTTCGCTGCGCGCATGCATGACACGCCCTTCGCACCAAGCAAGCTGCGATTCAATTTGCGGCCAAGGCGTGGTGAGCGTAATCACGAGTGCGCCACCGCCTCACGCGTATGCCAAGGCACACTGATGCCCATGCCTTCGGCCACGGCAATCGCCGAACGCAAACCATCTTCATGGAAACCGTAGCGTCCCCATGCACCACAGAACCAGACACGATCGCGCCCCTGAATACCGGGCAACATGCTCTGCGCCGTAATCGCGGCCTGATCAAACACTGGGTGGGCGTAATCAAACTCGGCAATCACCTTATCGGCGGCGGGTGCTTGGTAAGGGTTGAGAGAAACAATCACCGGGGTTTGCACCGGCAAGGGCTGCAGCATATTAATTAGGTAAGACACCGCGACCGGCGCGGTTTCCGCCGTCTGCGGCCCTGCTGCGTAGTTCCATGCCGACCATAAACGACGGCGCTGCGGCAACAAGCTGGCGTCCGTGTGCAGCACCGCGCGGTTGGGTTGATAACTTACGGCAGACAAGACGGCGCGCTCTGCTGGCGTCGCCGAGTTACCCAATATGCGCAAGGATTGATCGCTATGGCTAGCCATGACAACTTCATCGTAGCGATCAACACCCGTCGCGGTTCGCACATACACACCATCTTCAGCACGCTGTACCGCCAGCACCGGCGAAGACAAGCGAATGTCGCTCAGATCACCGGCCAGTCGTCGCACATATTCGCGCCCACCGCCCTTGACCGACAGCCATTGCGGGCGGTTCATGATTTGCAGTAGGCCATGGTTGTGGCAGAAGCGCACAAAGGTCGCCAGTGGGTACGCCAGCATGGTGGCGGTTGGGCATGACCAAATTGCGGCGGCCATCGGTAAGAGATACCAATCGCGAAAAGCGCGGCCGAACTTGCGCCGCTCCAGAAATTCGCCCAGCGACTCCCCGCCTGCGCTAATGCTATTAGAGAGCGCCGTGGTTTCGCGATTGAAGCGCAGGATGTCGCGCACCATGCCGATAAACGCCGGACGCAACAGATTGCGCCGTTGGCCGAACACCGTATTCAGGTCACTACCGGCCCACTCCAGATTTTCGCCATCAATACGCGCCGAAAAGCTCATATCGCTAGCATCGGCCTCAATCCCAATCTGCTCGAACAAGGCGCAAAGGTTTGGATAGGTGCGGCGGTTGAACACCAAGAAGCCCGTGTCGACCGGGAACGTCAAACCCTCAACATTGACCTCGACCGTATGCGTGTGACCACCGAGACGGGGCTCTGCCTCATACAGCGTCACATTATGCGTATCACGCAAAATCCATGCGGTCGCGAGGCCGGAGATGCCGCTGCCGATGACCGCGACATGCTTGCGGCCGGGGCGAACGGCATTGTTGAGTTCGAGTTCGCCGGGCTTCATGTGCGCAGGTTGCTACCTTCAATCACGGCATAGGCCGAGTGATTGTGAATGGACTCGAAGTTCTCCGAGCTCACACGCCACTGACCAATACGCGAATCAGACTGCAGGCGCAGGGCGATATCACGCACCAGATCCTCGACGAACTTGGGGTTGTCATACGCGCGCTCCGTCACCCACTTTTCATCCGGGCGCTTGAGCAGGCCGAAAACTTCGCATGAGGCTTCTTCTTCAGCCATACGCACCAGCGATTCAATATCCAGCTCGCCCAACAGTTCAGCGCGAATGCTGATGTGCGAGCGCTGGTTGTGCGCGCCATATTCAGAAATTTGCTTGGAGCATGGGCACAGGCTGGTCACAGCGGTGGTCACTTGCATATCCACACGATCACGGCCACCTTCGACACGTTCGCAGGTCAGTACGACATCGTAGTCGAGCAAGCTGGACACACCCGATACCGGCGCACTCTTGCGAATGAACCAAGGAAAACGCAGCTCGAAACGACCACGCTCAGCTTCCAGACGCGTCAGCATGCTCTGCATAAGTTGTGGCAGTTCGGCGATGCTCAGTGCAGTGGTCTGAGCTTCAAGAATTTCAACAAAGCGCGACATGTGTGTGCCCTTCACTTCAGGCGGTAGCGCGACGGTCATCTCGACGGTGGCAATGGTGGCCTGCACTTGGCCATCCTTGCCCACCAGGCTGAGCGGATAACGCATGTCGCGTACCCCCACATGCTGAATGGCCATATGGCGCAAATCAGGGCTGGACTGAACATCGGGGAGCAGAAATTTTTCAGGGGCGTTCATGCGGATTCTCCGTGGGGTAATTGACGGCGCGAACCGTTACAGGGGCTACTGCTTCAGAAACACTTCGATTTTCTCCAGCAGCTGCTTGTCATCTGGCTTGGTACTGCTGCCGAAGCTGAGCACCTTGTCACCGCTGCGATCAATCAAATATTTGTGGAAATTCCATTGCGGGCTTGCACCTGTCTTTTTCAACAGCGCCACATAGAATGCGTTCGCTTTGCGTCCGCTGACCTCGGTCTTCGCCATCATCGGATAACGCACACCATAGGTCATGCGACAGAAGTCGGCAATCTCCTTGTTGGTACCGGGCTCCTGACCACCAAAATCATTTGACGGAAAACCAAGCACAACAAGCCCGCGCGACTGCAAGCGGGCATGCAAGGCCTCAAGACCATCGTACTGATTGGTGTAGCCACAGTAACTAGCACTGTTCACCACCAAGATGACCTTGCCGCTGTACTGGCAAAGGTTTTGTGGCGTGTTTGACCTGCTCCCCGATTTAGTCCGAAATACATTTAGAGTTTGCGGTTAAAAAAACTGTCTGCGAACTGGTCAGGGGTTTGATAGCCTATGGCG
>LNFM01014911.1_pt1 | contig 23610 bp, 17 predicted proteins | sample 596031 | NCBI WGS metagenome assembly LNFM01 (sample SAMN04254537, study PRJNA301005) | activated carbon metagenome | isolation source: dual media filters at the Ann Arbor, Michigan drinking water treatment plant | place: USA: Ann Arbor | reverse complement strand
CCCGAAGGTTCCTGCGGTTCAAATTTTGCTGGGTAAAGCGTGTTCATTTAAGTTTAACTCCGGTTTGTTTTTCGATTGCTGACAGCAAGCCCTTACCTATCTCAGCTGAGCCGTGTACCGGCACAGGAACACTGCGGTTATCCTTACTCATGATGTGATGGCTGCCGCGAATGCGTTTTATTTGCCACCCTTCATTTTCCAGTATTCTGATAATTAGTTTGCCATTCATAACGTATATGATATATCAATAAAGATATACTATCAAGTAGTTCTGTAACCGGAAAACCCCCAAAATACAGTGCCGTTAGCGGCTTAACATGCTGCTTATGACACATTCAGCAGATACCACATTTCTAAACATCGAAAACGCTGCTCACGGCGGCGCTTTTGGTAAGAATTCTATTCCAGAACCCACGGATGCACAGTGCAGAGTGGGCAACTACAAAATGGGAAGAGTCTCTTTCCAGGGTATCTCAATAGCCATAGAGCAGCCGCGCGGTACCTATCGAAACGGTGTTGATTCAAAGACCGGTAAGCGTTGGACTTCGCGCATGGCGGCTCACTATGGCTACATTAGCCAAACAAAAGGAAATGACGGGGACGGTGTTGATTGTTTTGTTGGTCCTTATCCGCAATCTGAGACTGCATACGCTATCAATCAGCACATCGATGGCCGCTTCGACGAACACAAAATCATGCTGGCTTTCCCGGATGAAGAAACGGCTAGTAATGCTTATCTGCATAGCTATGAGCGCGGCTGGAAGGGTCTTAAAAGCGTAGTTCCACTATCGATTAACCAACTCAAATGGTGGCTCAAGCACGGCAATAAGAGCCAGCCTATCAAATTAGAAAATTTACCACCGGAAGGATTAGAAGCCATGACAAGAAAAGTGCATTGGGATGAAAACGCGCAGCCATATAACGCCACGATCGATCAGGTGCTGTATGAGATACGGCAATCCGATTCAGGCGAAAACCTGCTATTGGATGCCGTGAGCATCGATGAAATCATTGCTGATTCTGATGGGGTTCTGGCACTTGATGCGCTGGTTACTCCTTACGTTAAGCTGCAACGCAAAATGGAAGTATTGCAGGGCGTTATGGAACGCATGGGCACAGGAATTAAACCCGTTGCTATGCAAATAACCGAGCCATTCAAGCAATTTGGTGTGGCGAATGTGGCTGTGGTCTATGAGCTATCAGACGGGCAAACTGTATCGATCTATTTTCACAATCCTGATGCAACACCAGCAAAGCTGTCGCCGAATGATGATGTTATTTCTTACAAATGGCTGCTGAACAAGAAAGATATCACGATTATTGTAGCACCTGAGCGCGGCCAGGATCTGAATATCCGTGAAGTGGCGCGCCGCATTCTGAAACTGGCTGAAAAGAACAGCCCGGCTTTTGCTCGCGCAAATGCAAAGCGTGCGGATCGTCTGCAGAACATTCAATCTTTGAAGGATGAGATTGTTGTTTTGGAGGGTGAGTTGAAAAGTGCGCAGAATGAATTGGAAATTGCCAAGGTTGCTGCTGAAGATCGTAAGCCAGAGGTTGTAAAACCAATCCTTCCAGAAACCGATTTCAACGTGGACATAGCATCGCTGATTGAGGCTATACCTGCTCTTGATAGTTATGGAATAACCAGCCTTATTATTCGCACAAATGGCGACATAAATGCGGTCAGCAACTATGACATCAAGACTTCTGGCGTAACTGATGCGGATATTCTTGCTGCTTATGGTAAGGGATTGTTGCGTGAGGCTGCGGCGGATCAATCAACGGGTGACACAGATAACCAAACTGTAGCTGAAGAATCGCAAAACCCATCACCCCAAGAAGAAGATCTAACTAAAACACCAGAACAGATTGCTGCTGAGATTGATGCTACTGCTCTAATTCAGGAAAATTCGACAGAGTTAAACCCTGCCGCTTCGGAAGAAGATATGAAAGCGGCCAGAGAATTCCTTAAATCGGTCATAGATGGCGACAAAGACAAGGATGATCTAATGGCCTTGCTGGATAAGATTGAAGCGTCAGCCAATGCGATTATTGAAGCCGGTAAGGGTGAGGAATTTGATGCGCTGATTGGCCAAGCTGCTGAGAAATGGGCGACGCTTGACCAGCAAGTTAACGGGTAACGCCATGCAGATGTTTGATGATGCGGGTGTCGGTGGAGTTGAAAAACTCAAACTAATACGCGAACTTGGGGTTATCCGCAAAAACCTGCCAGAAGTTGCCGGGGTAAATAAACTTACTCTGGTTAAGCGCGTGCGCGAGATAAGACAATTGTTGTCTGTTTCAAATATTGAGCCTGCTGCAAGCCTGACAATTGATCCATCAAACCCGGTTGAATCAATCAAATCTCTAACTGATTATCTGCGTAACGGCATTTCTGCCGTGCCTGAAGCATTGCGAGCTGCGGAAGCAGAAACGATACGAAAGATATATTACTTGCTGCCAAATGGGAGTGGCGATGATACCTCATCAGCCAGAAATGAATTTTTGACAGTGCTAACTGATTACATGCGCACTCCTGGTGATTCTATGGCGGCAGCTTTTGATCACTACAAATCAGCTGGCAATGTGTTTGATGTTGATGCTGAGACGATCAATGCAACCGAAGAATCAATCAAAGAATTGACCGCAAAGCCACTGGAAGAAATTAGTCCGGAAGTTGTCAAGCAACAAGAGGAAGCGCATGCAGAATATGAGAGATTAAGGCTTGCCTTGACATCCTTGCTGTCAGTAAATGAAGCCAATGGATTCGATATCGATGAAATAAACAAGGCTTCTGACGAATTCGAGGCTATTTCTCTTGAAAAACAAGCTGTTTGGAATAAATTGTTAGAACTTGAGGAACGCAAATTTTCCGAAAAAAACAAACGCATCGAAGAATTGAAAGACGGTATTGCGCCTATCGGTCAAAAGATCATAGATACCCTGATGAATAGCTCAAAAGTAACCCAAGAGCAAGCTGATGCATGGGCTGGCAGTCAGACTATCGAAAAGTCAGCGATAACCAGGCTAAAGAAGATGGGGTACCCAGAAGCAGACATCCGGCGCGATATGTCTGAATTCTACCGCATCACTGGCGGCAAACTGAGACAGATCAGGGTGGAAACCAATGGCAGCAAGCGTGCCAATGCGAGCGGCATAGGTCATTTCGAGGATAACGTTATTCGTCCCGGAAGCAGTTTCAATAAAACCGTCTTATGGCATGAAATGGCTCACCATCTTGAGGCCGATTCTGCGGCTAAAGCGGCATCCAATGGCTACCTGCTGAAAAGACGTAAAAACGAAAAGGTTTATTCGCTTAGATCATTGACCGGCAGTCGTGGTTATCGCAGTGACGAGGGTGCTTACGATGACCATTTCATTAGCCCTTACATCGGCAAGATATACCCAGATAAAACCACTGAAGTGTGGGCGATGGGAATTCAGTATCTTGCAAAGCCATACGATGCAGCGATGATGCTTGCCAAAGATCCAGAGATGGTGGCATTGGTGGCTGGATATCTTCAAGCTGATCTAACCTCGGCCATGAAAGCGCTTCAAGCTATTCAGGATAGCGCTAAGGATAAAGCCCAAGAAAAACGTGATCAAGTCAAAAGCGAGTATGAGCAAGCGCTAGACAAGCTGGCCACTGGTGTTGAGATTATAGATGATGGCTGGTTTGGTGCGCTAGATCCTGTCGATCAAGAAAATCTACTTAGCCGATGGGGTGGAATTGGAGATCCTGAAGCTAAATTCATTGGTTCTTGGGGTGGATACAGGGCATTTGCTGGAAAGTTCAAGGATAAGCTGTCAAAACGAACAAAGAGAGGATATTCGGTAATTTTCACAACGATGACGGGATCATTCGCAGATCCGGATGACAGTAAAAGAAGATTTGTACCCAATTCAGCGCCGGTATACGGTGATGAGCGTTTTCTCAAAGCCTTTATGCGTTTGGCAAGCATGCGTGCAGACAGTGTTTACACCGTGCTTTACCACGTAATTGGAGATGAATCTAGGGTAGTTGAAGAGGCCAATAAATTATCAGGTGAACAGTCATGATGAATAGCGTTTATAAAGTTTTTACGCCTGCCGGTCAGTTCGATGCTGTTTTCGCTGAAGATGAGGACATCCCGATTGAATACAGTGGCGATGAGGTAGCAATCACATTCTTCAAGAATTGGTTATTCATTAACCAAATAAGCGGTGAACACGGCCACTTGCTGGATAGCCGAAACCTTACACCAAGTGAGTTATACGGATTCTGTCAGCCTCAAGGCGGTGAAATTGAGGTGATGCCGCCATTTGATGATCTTATGTCGTACATTCAGGAGGATGCTGCGAATCCAGTTGAAGATAACGACGAACAACCACGGCAAGAAAACGCTATGCAAGCGAATGATATGGTTAACAACGACAATTCTTTGGATGGCGTATATACCGATGCAGATAAAGAGGTGATCGCAGCCACCAATCAGCTTATTAAGTATTTTCGTGATTTTATTGCTTCGGATTTTGATAAAGCCAAGGTTCCTACATCAATTTATGGATGGACAGCAACCGGGGAAGTAATGGACAAAGAGGATGCTAAACGCAGACTGAAGGAATTAATCGACATTGCAATTAACCGCAAGGCTGGAATTGCAGATATCACGCCAAAGCAAAAGCAGCGCCTTATTGATTACCAGCATGATGCGCGTGTAATTAGCGATTACCTGACCAAGCGCATACGTCAAACGGGTGCGCGTAACCTGCTCAGAACGCCGGAAATGAAGGCTAAATTTCCAGATATCGACAATCAGCCGCGCGATGAATTTGATTCCGCAACCGCTAACGATGAAGTGATAAATGTTGTTGATGCAACTCTTGATAACATATCCGGTATTGAAAAAATCAAGCTGATTAAGGAGGCCGGTAGTCTGCGGTCGAATCTTCAAACGGCTCAATCCGGAATGGAGAAACTGAAGATGGTTAAGCGTATCAAGGAAATTCGTGACGCTTTGGGCGTTGGTGGCGGCGATGGATTGGATAAAGACGGGCTTGACGCTGATGGTATGTGGCCAATGACCAGAGCGGAGTACGATAAAATTCACAGCGACTACAAGGGAACCTTTCCCGATGGCACGCCCACGGCACTCAAGCTGATTAATGGAGCCACTTCTATCGTGCCCGTGCGAATCACTGATGAGCAGCCAAAAGACCCTGAGCCAGAAGCGAAGCCGCAGGCCACCATAGAAGATGTTAACAAAGTCATGCCATTGTTAAAACAGTTTATCGGCAAGGCTCAGTTATCTGCCATCGGCTCAGTTATTCGTGGTGAAGAAGGTCAATTCTTCAAGGATAAACTGGTAGAAATGGCTAACGTAATCCAAACCATGCCAAAAACTTGGGAGCAAGACGGTATGGGTGATAAGGCGATTGCTTATCTGCACTATTTCAAAGGCTCGGGCGACTGGCATATTACCGAAAAGGATATGGAAGATGAACAATTGCAGGCATTCGGGCTTGCAAATCTTGGGCAAGGTGGCGAACTTGGGTATATCAGTATCCAGGAATTGATTGATGCTGGTGTTGAGCTTGATTTGTATTGGACACCCAAAACAATTGGAGAGATTAAAGGCAAAAGTAGCGAGGATGAAAACCAGGGCACTGAAACTGGTGGTGAAGAAACCAGTGGTGAATCGACAGAAATCCCACAATCCACCGAAGAGCCTCAGATTATAACGCCAGCTGATACCATAAAAGCCGGATACATAGCCGAATTGGAATCACTCAAATCCGAAACCGATATCAATAGATTCAATGAGCGCCTTGATGAAATTGCGGCGCGGGTTGAGCAAGCCGGTTTGATGGAATCCTTGGATAAAGAGCTGAATGATGCGGCTGATGTGCTTACGCGACTGCTATCTGAGGCTGAGAAAGCTAGTTAAATTGCAACCTACAGAAATGCCACATAAGCCCCACTAAACCGGGGCTTTATTTTTGCCCGGAAAACCAAGCAAATTGAGGTCAGTAGCGTCTCTATGATGTTGGTCATAAATTGCCATCATCAGGACGTTAAAAATGATTTCTTTTGCAGAAAAAAGAGCCATCCAAAGCACAATATTAGAACAAAACAAAATCCTTTCCAGCAATCCATCGTTTGCCGATAAACGGCAGGCGCAAAAGATCAAGTCCGAGGCGATGATCAAGCTTGGCTTGGTTAACCAGCAATCAACCGGCTTTGTAACGCCAGAGAACCTGAGCCTTCCAATCATAGAGATTGATGGGGACACATGGTATATCTTGAGCCAGGGCGTAACGCGCGAAGATGGAAAAACATTGCTGCACTTGTCTAGCACGACGCGCGGTAGGCAAGCAAAGAATGGAGTTCAACCAATTCAAATGCAGGACTGGGTTGATTTGGGCGGCGTATCGATACAGATGCCGGGACAAAATAATGAGGATCAAATTATTGAGCGCAAATCAACCGCTCACCTGTACGAATTCGATCCAAACCGCAAGCCAGCGCAACGCAAGAAAGACAATACCGCAGCTATGGCATTGCTTGACCGCATTGATTCCGGCGAAATTGATGCCAATAGCCTGACGGACGAACAAAAAGCCACTTTAGCCAAATATTCCGGTACCGGTGGCGCATTGATCGGGGCTGATGGCAAGAAAGGTAGCGCATACGAATATTACACACCCAAACCGATAGCTCAAGGGGTGTGGGATCTGATGAGAGAATTAGGCTTTAGCGGCGGTAAAGTGCTAGACCCATCCGCAGGCGTGGGTGTTTTTGGTGCTGTTGCGCCGATTAATGCCGCTGTTGATGCCATCGAGTTAAACGAGACTTCCGGGCGTATCAATGGATTGGTGAATGATGGTCCGGGATATTCGACCACTGTTTCAGCGTTCGAGAGGGTTGCGGCCAATACCCCAGATGAATCTTACGATGCGATTGTCACCAATGTGCCTTTTGGCGGTGTTGCTGACCGTGGCGGCAATCAGTTATTAGATAACCGGTACCAGAAAGAGCCGCTGCAGAATTATTTCATTCTGCGTTCACTGGAAAAGTTAAAGCCGGGTGGCCTGGCTGTTTTCATTACTCCTCCCCGTTGCGTATCAGGCAAGGGCGGAAAGGAAGAGGATTTGCGCGTGAAAGCCAGTTTTATGGCCGAATTCCTGGGTGCGTATCGCCTGCCCAATTCGGTATTCGGTACCGCAAGTGCTGACACGATGACGGACGTTATCGCCTTTCGCAAATACAGCCGGGAAACACTGGATAAGATTGCGGAATTGCGCGAACAGTCACCGCAAAGCCTGATTGAAGCCAATGTTCAATGGCAGGAATTCATTGATGGCCATTACTTCGACAGAGAAGGAAAGCGCTTTATCCTGGGTGAATTTGTACCCAAAGATCCCAATAAATTCCGGGACGTTGATCGCGTAATCAATCCGGCCAATATTGCTGAGATAGGCCGCATGCTTAAACGGTTCCCGGATTCAAGAATTAACTGGGATCTACTAGGAGCCGTCGAAACATCGCCAATTATTTACCGTGACGGCGACACCATTACTCAATCCGGGCAAACCCTGCAAATGCAGGATGGCCGATGGGTGGCTATGGCGCGCAGCGAAGAAAGCGTGGATATGGCAAAGCTGGCCGGGAATATGGCAACGCCGTACAAGGCATTTGAGAACACCGTGACTTGGGCAGATGCGATCAAGTATTTTGACTACATGACTGAAACCTCTCAGGCGCTTGATATTCCTGCTTGGGCGCGCGGCGCAATTAATGAAATCAAGCAGTTATCAGACGAGGGGGAGCGAGGCAAATACTGGAACGCTGGCGTGGTGGGCATGTCGGTTGCGCAAGTATTGGAAGAGCGGCTTAGTGAAGAGGTGGGGGTCAAGTATGTTGACGAGTACCCCGCATTGTCGCAAGCGATGCAGCGTGCATCAACGATAGCCAAAGGCCGCCCGTCATCCATTGGCGGCAAGATCAAAGATGGCTTGCTTGCCATCGGCAATCATTACCAGAAGAAAACCGGATTTTCTGCGGTATGGCGTGGCGATGTGCAGCAGGATGTTACCGCAATGGAAATCACGGCAGATTCCAGCTTTGAAGGATTGCGCTACAAAACCAGATCGGCATGGGTAACGCTTGATGATGCAAAGGGTATTTATGGTGATGACTTTGATCCGATAGGAGATCAAGCCTGGTGCGTTTCGCCTGATGGCAAATCAGTCACGCGCGCGGATGATTATTATGTGGGCAATTACGCTGAATTCTTAAAGCGTGTCGATGCTGAAATTGCAGCGGCCACAGATGACAAGGTGCGCGATAAGCTGCTGCGGCAAAAATTGGACGCGGATAGCCGGGTAGATCGGATCGATGTATCAAAACTCACATTTAATCTATTCACGCCCTATGTCACGAATGAAGAAAAAGCTGAATTCTTGCGGAGATTTGTTCATCCTGCTGCTGTAGTTGTCTTTGATGAAAAAACAGGCCAAAAGCGTGTCGATATCGATATCCCTGGCAGCAAATTAACTGATCGTGAAAAACTGATTAACCGTATTGGCGATTACCTGAAGAACGGCACTATTACCCTTGGTGGCGCAAAACTCGACATGGAGAAAGCCAAAGCCCTGCAAGAGCTGCGCAGAATGGTCAATACCGCCAACGAGCAATTCAACGGCTGGGTGCGCGGCAATAGCGTGATTATGCGCAGGCTGGAAGGAATCTCTTCTGACCCTACAAAATTGCGTTTCAGGCAAGTAGAAGATAGTTCGCCCATGAAAATACAGGGAATGAGCGATTTGATAACCCCTCACGGGTACCAGTTTGCTGAGATCCGCAGGCAAAGCCGTGAATTTGGAGGTATTAACGGGTTTGGGGTCGGCTTGGGCAAGACGCTTACCTCCTTGGCCGCCGTGCAATACGCTCAAAGTATCGGTGTTAAGAAGAAAACATTCTTTGTTGTACCCAATTCAGTGCTATCGAATTGGCGTAAAGAGACTGAGCGCGCCTACACGAATCAAGATGATTTGCTGTTTGTCGGCCTGCGGGTTAATAAATCCTGCTGACCTGACCGCAATCATGGAGAATCGGCACAGCAAGATTTTTATGACCATGGAAGCATTTGAGCGTATCAGGCTGCGCGACGAAACCATTACTGAATATGAGCAATTCTTGCGTAGAGTTGATGCCAGCTTTGCTGAGAGCGAGGATAAAAAAGAGGACGAGCGGGCGAAGAGTAAGCAAGCCGGTTTGGTCTCTATTTTGTCCAAAAAAACCGGTAGCGCGCCGTATCTTGAAGATTTAGGTGTTGACAGCATTGTGATCGATGAGGCGCACATTTTTAAGAATGCCGCCCAGACAATCGATTTCAAAAGTGCGAAATTCCTCTCTTTATCGCCCGCTTCGCAGCGTGGCTTGGATGCGCAAGCAAAAGCTTGGCTCATTCGTGGCAAATCACAGCTTGGTGATGGCATTCTATTGCTGACAGCAACCGCTATAACCAATAGCCCACTGGAAAAGCGTGTGAATGATATGTGCCTTGGCATCAAGGGTGCTGACAACTTCATGGAGGTTTTTGTTCAGAAAGAAAACCAGGATGATGTGACTATTGATGGTGTTGCACGCACAACCGATGTGTTTGTAGGACTGAATAACGTAAGCATACTGAGGAAATCCATTGGTGAGGTGGCTACCATCAAATCGGCTGAAGATGTCGGTGAGCAAATCGTCGTGCCGGACCGCGAAGAAAAGGCATCTGCTGTAACACTGACAGGCGATATAGTTGACAGGCTGGGCGTATACAAAAGAGCGTTCAGATTTGCAATCGATACTCTGGCCGGGAAAGAGCCTAATCGTGGCGGGAAAGAGGCTTTTGATGCAGTATCCGCGCACTTTGGTGAGGAAATGGATCTGATTGGGCATCCATTTAATCTGATCAATAAAATGACGCTGCTGATCGCAGACCCGGAGCTTGATCAAAGAGCGACGTTCTACAGTTACATTGATGCACAGAAAGACAAGGCGCGGGATGCGGTAAGTCAATTTAACGCCAAAAATTTCACGGAGGAGCGACCAAGATTCACGCCAATGTCATCCGAATCTTCTGTTGTTAGCCGCAAAACAACCAAAGACGAATCCGGCAATGAAGTCACGATAATGAAAATAAAGGTGGTAGCCAGCATTATTGACGGTAATCGAATCGCCATTGACACCATAACCCCGGAAACCCAAAGTTCATTTGAAGATATTGCGGAAAAAATTGGACTTGACCTGGATGTATCGGTACCGCCAAAACTTGCCGCCATGCTTGAAAACTTCCAGCATGAACAAGCAACGCCGCGCGGCATTATGGATGATGGCAGCAAGTCACCAGTCGTTAAGCAGATTATTTTCTGTGACATTCTGCCACTGCATAACAAGATCAAACGCTTATTAAACAAACGCGCCGGGATACCCTCTGGTGCAATTGCGATAATAACCGGCAAGACCAACAACAAACCTGATGAAATATTGGCCGTTCAGGATGGCTTTAATGCGTTCGGTGAAGATAATAAATACCGCGTTGTGATCGCCAATGAAAAGGCTGAAGTGGGGATTAATCTGCAAAGGGGAACCCAGGCAATCCACCATTTAACTATCGGATGGACTCCGGATAGCCTAGAACAACGTAATGGTCGCGGAGTTCGTCAGGGTAATAAAACTGGGCACGTAAATTCTTATTATTACGATGCAGATGGCACTTTTGACACCAGCAAGCGATCAATGGTGAACAAAAAGGCCGATTGGATAGGCCAAGTAATGGATGTTGGCGGTAGCGAAAACGTTGCAGTAAGCGGGGGATTGTCAAAAGAGCAGATGGAGGCGCTCATTGAGGTTGTGGGCGATGCTGATGCAATGAAGCGTATGCAGGAAACAATCGCAGCTAAAGAAGCGGAAACCAGGGCTGCGACAAACCGCGATAAGCAGATGATCAATATTGACACCATCCGCAAGCAAAATGCTTTCCTGCGCTCCAATCCAAGCCCGGTTAATTTTATTGTTGATAAGATGCTTGGCTTGTGGAATCTTGAAAAGCAGATGTGGATGCTAAACGACAGAATAAACAACCCCAGGGCGTCAGAGTCTGCGGTGGCGCGAAACAAAGGGCTGCTTTCCGATGTTAATTCCCGCATATCTAGTCTGCGTAACAGTATTGAGAGATCCGCAACCATTACAAAGAACACTGGGTATAACTCAATTACCAGACAACCCTATACTGAGACAGTAAGCATTGATGATGTGTTTGCCGAGATAAGGAAAAAGAGTAATCGAAAAGAGAGCGAGATACTTGATATGTTGCGCGGCAAGGCATATCCGTCATTTGCCCTCAATGCCATAGAAGGCGGCCCAATAGTAAACGATTGGCAATCTGAAGTGGATATGGCCAAATCAATGATTGAAGAATCCAAAAATAACTTCACCCGTCAGGCATCTGAACATGGCAGTTATCCGGCTGAAGTTGCCAAGATCGTGTCCGAAGGTGGTGGCGATGTGCGTGATGGCAAACCGGTCGTTACCGGCATGTTCTTGCGATTCAAAGATGACTCGCTGGGTATAGTGAATGTCACTGGGAATACAGTTGTGACAGCCAATAAGTCTGGCAACTTCCTTAACTACGGATTAGATAGTTCTATTAAAGATGCTGTGGAGGTGATCTATCCAGGTTCTTCCGGTTACGATACCTGCTTGGATGAAGCCGCTAAAATTGAGGACACGGCTAATAGCGATGGTAAGGTTCAAAATGCGTTCAATAGTCTCGTTCCAATGATCGCACAACGCCGCAAGACTGACGTATTGGCTGAATACACTTCGTATAATTATGTGCTACCACAACCTTATTTTCCTTTCATTGTCACGAGCGGTAAAACTGCAGTAACAAAGCATATTATGGCTGCGCAGAGCGCTGTCATCAAATCCGTTCGTGGAAGTTACTTTACCGTGCCGAGTAGTGTTGCGGTAACAAAGAAACCTGATGGACTAAATAACTATGATGCGCTGCGCGAATACGCAATAGCTCATCATTTGAAGCTGGTAATAGCTGATTTTAGTGAATCGGAATACTGGCTAGGGCTGCAGATAACGAAAGCTATCACTGTCGATATGTTTAGGTCGGCCCTTACCGGATCTACTGAAGAGGAAATCCGCAACCAGGCCACAAACTTTATGTTAAATTCATTGGCGTGGTTCGATTATGAGGGGATATCGCCGATTGAAAATCGCATGCTTCCGCATGATCTGCAAAGAGTGCTGAAGGAAGCTATCAAAACGGTGACACCGGTACCGGTGCCGGTAGCGGCTGCAAGTAATAATACAGCGGCACCCGCGAGCATTGTTGGTATCAAGGTATCATCCGCTTCATGGGCTGACATCAATGTCTGGAAAGAGAACATAAAAGCTGCGGCGGTGGTGGCTGGTGATGGCAAGTACAAGTTTGATGGTAAGACTAAGATTTGGAATGTTTTGCAGCCAACGTGGGATCATCTTATTGCAAACTATCCAGGCGCAGCGGATAAAGTTGAGCTTGTAAGCGGCACCTTGTCTTATCTATAAAAAGGAATTGAATTATGGCATTTACAGAATATTTATTTGATCCTGAGAAGATCAAGACACAGGTCGAGAACCGCACGCAGAGCCTGCGAGAAAACAAGGGATTTTCAGACTTACTTGGATTTGGACTCAAGGTTATCGGTGATCGTCTTGCAAAAGACCGTAGACGGTACATAGATTATGGTCCGTATTGGTTTGCACTCAAGGATATTTTGAATGCGAACGGCTGCAATTTTGGCGATCAATCAGATCCAATTATCAGCAAAGTGTATCGTGGGGAGAGTGACGTTGAAACACTCGTTATGGCCGATGAATTCAGAACTGAATACCTGGCAACCACTATTTTGTACACAAATCGATTCATGCTTGATGGTAAAACCGGTGATTTCTGGGTGTTGTTTGACTCTGATATGGAAGATCCCGCAGCAAAATAGCTTTTTCTCTTCATTCCTAACATCAGCTTGTCAGTTGGGGTGAGTATATCTATTTTATAGCATGAATTTCTGGGTTGATAGCTTCCACTCTTGATAATGAGGGGTCGCGCCGCCGACCGGCGCGAAGGGTATGACCCCACACCGGGGGGCATGCTGCCCGATCCCTAGCTCGGTTTTACTTTATCCCTGGCTTCTCAATTTTGCTAAACATAAAGAATATAGAACTTCTAGCCGTTAACTAAACTCAAATATATGGAAGTGTTTTAAAGTATAAGAAAGTGTATTACAGTATAGCTATGTGTATTGCAGTACAGAAAAGTGTTTTAAAATATAAGAAAGTGTATTAGAGTATAAAGAAGTATGTTGAATAACTGTTCATTTGTAGCTTAATAAACGTAAAGGAAATCACATGAAAAATATCTCAATAATTCCTGGTATCTAATAATAATTGTTTACAGAAGAAAGTATTATGTGATTAAGCTGGAGAGTTTTTATTCTCCAGCTTAATTAGTTTTACGGATTGTTAATCGTATATGAAATAGCTTTTAAAGCTTCTTGCTGGTGCGCAAAGTAGGCATTCTCATAGGGATCTAGTTCGCTGGCCGTTCTAAAATTTGCAAGAGAATGTTCGAAATCATTTTTTGTTTCACCAAATCGTAGCTGCACATACCCTAAAGTATCAAAATGCATGGCTTTAAGCTTATTGTCTGTATGTTTTTTAAAGTATTCTAAAGATTCGGTAGCATACTCAAGGGCTTCTTCCTTATTTATCTTTTTCATTGCGTAATAAAAAGCTAAATTGTTTTTTGTTTCGTAAATCTCCTCCTCATTTCCTCCTTTTATGCTAAGTGCTTTTTCTGTATAGAAAATCGCCTTATCTATTTCTTTGAGCCAATAATGAACATATCCTAATGCTCTATGCCATTTGGGATTATTAGGATCTAAACTTATACTTTTTTCAGATGCTTCAATAGCTTTTTCTTTTGCGTCATCATTTAGGTTATGTAAATATAAATAAGAAATAGACAAATATTTGTAATATAAAGGATTAGTTTTGAAATTATCTTCAGCGCTTACAACAATCTTAAGAAGTTCCTTTTTTTCTTCTTCCCTTAAGAATTCGTTATTTTCGTAAAAATTAACGGCTTTCTCTACAATCGCAATATTTTTTGGGTATTTCTTTAATAAATCTAACCATTGATTTCTGATTTTTTCACTTTCTCCCTTTTGGGCAAACTCAGAAGCTAATTTCTCAGTGTTTTGAATATCTTCTCTTGTTGTAATATCTATATCATTCTGATTCCCAGAGGCATCATAATCTGATATTTGAGCTTTTGCTAAAGGAGATTGTCCGTCTATATAATTTTGTACACTCGCTGCTGCTTTTCCTACCTTTTGCATTTCATTCCCTATGATATTTCCAATTCCAATAAATCCTTTTTTTATTGTCTCTGATATATCATGTTGATAAAAATAGCCAAACGCTACAACCATAGCCATAAATGCGACAATTTTTACAAAAATGTTTCGAAGCTCATTAATAACATAATAAAAATTGGTGGAATTAGATTCTTTAGCTAAAGCTTCAAACCAAATCAGCAAAATGAAAATACAAATTAGTATAATCACAGGAAAAATTAATTTATCAGCAAATGAAGAAGATTTTTCTTGTTGTTTTGGGTCGTTCATAACATGTCTCTTTGTTGATAAATTAGAAGTATCTCTTTATAAACTATAACATGTTTTCGAAACTTAATAATCTGTACTGGTTTATTCGATATACACGCATCAAATCCGTAAAGCGAAAATATTATCGCTATATAGCAAAGGAAAAAAAACGCCTGATTGATTCAGGCGTTGATGCTGAAGAACTAAGATTATATTGTCGTTATTTATCTAATCTCAGAAATGAACGAGCCCAAAACCGTTTAATAGCCTACCGAAAAACTCTAAAATCTTGTCCGACTTCCAACGTGAATCAGTATATTTGACGAATCATTCCATATCTATTACTGTGCACTCAATAATAAGAGAAAAAAGGGCAATTTTTTACTGTGAGTAAAAGGAGGTTTAGAATGTTTACCAAAGCTAAATTGGGCATGATAGTTTTATTGTTTTTCTTGAATGCAATGAGTTTATCGGCATACTCAGCGTCGATGAGTATCTCCGGGACTTCAAATCCATGGTTAGCGGGCATGCCAGATGGCACAGAAACACCATACGGTGACCATGCCCCAGAAAATTCTCCTGTCCTTGTTAGTGGTATCAGTATCATTCCGCATGAAGTTTTAAGGTTCTCGGCTACAGGAAGCGTGTCGAATACAGACATAGGTATTGGCTTTGAAAACCCTGATGGCGGTGGCATCCAACGACACACATCAAATTCAGATACGGCCGAGAATGGAATAGCCGATGTTACTGCTCCTTTAAGTTCACTTGTCGGAGTTTTTCTCAATGCAAGCGCACCGGATCAGACCAGTGCGCCAACTGTTCTGGACTTTACTACACTAGCTTCTCGAGATTTCCTTCAGTTCGCTCCAGAGCTTAAGCAGATTTTCTTCATCGGTGATGGATTCACAAGTATTGGAGATTTACAAACGTTTATTGTTCCCGACGGAGCAACTCGTCTTTACTTGGGTGTCATGGATGGCCCTGGTTTTTTCAACAATGCGGGAGAATTCTTAGTTAATGTAAGTGTTGTGCCAGAACCTTCAATCTATGCATTAATGGGTGCTGGGCTGGCAGTATTAGGTCTAGTGTTCATGCGTCGCCGTCAAGTCTAGTCTAGTCTGAAGCGTCATCTCTATTTTGAATAGAATTGTTTATACCTAATACAGGAATCAAATCTGTTAAACGTAAGAATTATTGTTACATAGCAAAGAAAAAAAACGCCTGATTGATTCAGGCGTTGATAAGGAAGAATTGAAGTATATGTCAGTATCTTTCTAATCTCAGAAATGAGCGAGCCGAAGACCGCTTAGAAGCCGATCAAAAAAATCTAAAATCTTGTCCGATCTCCGCCGTGAATGAAATCTTCTATTTAACATAATACAAAATATCTGTGATGAACACAGGTTTCGCTGACTGTTTTGGGTAGGGTACTACTTAATATGATAGCTTTCTAATTTCAGGAAAAACCAACCTTAACACTGTAGCTTTTGCCATTACGATAGGCGCATGGCAAATCCAATTACTGGCATTGATGTTGCTAAAGCAACAACCCCAGTGACTGCATAAATTCAATAGGGTGCTTGGAAGATTTTTTCATGTTGCAAGTTGGGCACAGCAACTGGATGTTGGTCTTGTCGTTAGATCCACCTAATGCCAATGGCATAATATGATCAACATGATATCCGTCAGAAATGACGATGTGGCAACAAGCACACTTTCCTCGCTGAATATCAAACAAGGTTTTTATGTCATCAGATGTGTGAGATCCTTCGGAATTCTGTTTCCTTGCTCTACGGTTAGCTTCGTTAGCGCGTCTTTTATCAGGATTCCTGGCTGCCCAGTCTAGCGACGCTTGAATTGCCTTATCTCTATTATTCGCATACCATTTTGCACGACATAGCACTAATTTTTCTGGATTTTTTAATCTGTATCTTTTTTCTTTTTCTTTAACTTTGTCAGGATTCCTTTTATACCATTCCCTCTGATTCGACCTGCGTCTATCTTTATTCGACTCTGCCCATTTACGGATAGCTGCATTTATTTTTTCTTTATTATTAACTCTATACTTAGCATTTGTTATATCAATCTTTTCTTTGTTATTAGAGCGCCATTTATCGGTTGATTTCTTGAATCTCTCTGGGCAATTTTTATAACTTTCTTTCTGTTTAGCTCGCATTGCCTCTGCATTTTTTTCGTAGTGTTTGGCGGCCTTCACCTTGCGGCAAGATTTGCATTCGCTTTTATATCCTCTCTTAGAGTCCTTATGGAACTTTAAGAATGGTTTTTCAGTTTGGCATGCTGAGCAAGTTTTCATGCCATGAATTCTGCAATCCTAGATATCCATTTATTGGCATGTTTTCCGTTTTTGAAAAAGGAAAAATCAAATAATGTGATCGTCTTTGTAATGCACAATCTGTTTCATGGCTACGATAGACGGAAAAACAATACAGGATATGGTTGCGCATTGGACGCGCACACCTTTGAACGGCTACCTTGGCTCATCTTATGGCCAAGACATAAAAGCACTCTTGCATAGACCGCAAGCGGACGGCGCTCCTGAAGAGTTGCTACAAAAGCTACGTGTTGATGTGCCGGTACTTCAGGCTCTGCCAAGCGGTGCGGTAAACCTTTATAGCGTACAAACCCCGCCAGACAAGCTCGACCTGGTGATTGAGGTTGCCGGTCAGGCAATCACGGTACCGGAGGCGCGATAAATGCTGACCAAAAAAGACTTTCAGCAAGCAATTGTGGATTCTGTAGCAACCTATCCAGCCGTTGCCCCGTTATATCAAGCCGGTGATCCCCGTATCCTGCAAAGCCTGGATGCCATGGCCACCATGCTGGCCATGTTCTCATCGCAAATTGAGACCGCGATGGCAGAACCTTTCGAGAAAGTGCGCGATGCTACTGTTCTGGCCGATGCCGCAATGCGTGGCGTAATCCGCAAGGCAAGCCCTGGAAGGGTTAGAATTACAGCCAAGAATGGCAATAACACCGCTTTCACGGTAGATACCGGCAGAACAATTATTGATTCAGCAGGCTTGTCGTACATTATCGAAACTTCTGCTGTGATTGCGGCAAATTCCACGGGTACATTCGATGCAGTGCAAGTAAAACGTGAATCGATCAACCACACCGTATCTGGAAGTGCGCCTTTCTATGCTATTGAGATACCAGCGCCCACAGATGACTCTTATTTGAGTGGAATATCGGTAAGTGATTCAAGCGGTGAATACGAATACCGCGAAAGATATGTTAATACTTGGCCTGGTGAAATGGTATTTCACGTTGAGGTCGATGATAGGCAGCGTATTTATGTGCGCTTCGGTCAGCATGACATTGTTGGTGTTCAGCCTGTCGATGGTCAAGTTATTGCTCTTACTATTTCACGCACGGCAGGCGAAATTTCCCCGGCAGCCGCGTCCCCATTCTCGTTTGAATATCTGCAATCGCCCAATGAATCCTACGTTGAATTGTCGTTGGCCTCGCTGTTAGATAAGGGAATAAATCCACCTGACATGGCAACCATGCGTGATCTGGTGAAATACCCGTCCGTATACAACCACAATGCTGTTTTTTTGGGTGAGTTCGATTTTGTAGTGCGGCGCGCATACAGCAATACGAAATTCCTGTCGATCTGGAATGAAGCAATAGAGGAAGTGGCGCGCGGAGCTGATGTCGACAACATCAATACGCTATTCGTGGCTTGCTTGTCTGCGGATGGAACCGAGGATGTTCTGACAGAACTAGATCCAGAAACGCCTGTAACACCAAATCTTATCGCTGAAATAGACTTAACCGATACTCAGAAAGGTATCCGTAACGTCATATTGAAGGCGGATAACAGTTACCGTGTTAAATTCATGACTCCGGTACGCTCAGAAATAGCTATGACCATTACAGCCGCCATTTCCACGGCATACATCGCCAGTGACGTGCAGTCTAAGATCATTGAAACAATACTTGCGGAATACGGTCAAGATCAGCCTGGGTCAAAGCGAAGTGCGAGCAAACCGCTATACAAGCGTGTTTATGCGCTTCTAAAAGATAAAATTGCCGCGCTAGCCGACGCGAACGCTGACATCAAGGTGACTATCGCCGCGCCAGTTGGTGATTATCGGCCAGAGTTGTGGCGCTATGTGTCTGCAGATAGCCTGACAGTAACAGTGACATGGGGTGGGTAAGTGGATTTCCCGAACGCGCAATTACCTGAACTGACACCGCTCAAGAATAGTTTTGCGGTCGATGAGGTTGAAAACGATCTGCGTAATTTATTCATCGATCTGTTTGAGTCTTTAATGGCACAAAGCGCCTTCGACCTGAATGTTATTGGTGTTGGGCACCTTGGATCGATGGATTTGATTCGCAAGCTGGTAAATGTTGACGGACTGGCATTAATTGATGGTGAGAGGGAAGAAACCGCCACCCGCTATCTGTACAAAGCGTGGAAATCACGCAATAAGAATGGGCGCGGGTTCCATTTTCTGGCCACCTACCTGCAATTACTCTTCCCAAACGGCTACGCCATTGAGCAAATGGCACAAGCAAAGTCTGGCACGTACCCAAACGAGCTTTCGCCTTTAAAACGAGCCGATTCGACAAAATTCTCCACAAGTCGGGTGCGTATTGCTATCGATTCATCCAGAACAACATGGGAAAACATCGACAAAATGGCACCCATACTGACATCTATAATACCAGCACGCTTAATTCTTTATTTTGCGATGCTGACAACGTGGCGTAAAACCAATCACATCGGAGCTACGCTGTTATCCGGTAGTACAACTGTTGTTTACCCGGCTGCATCACAGCCGACCGAATGGGAAAACATAACGCGAATAGGTGCTGCAATGATCGTAATATCAACTAACACTATTTACCCTAAAACATAATGAGTAGCGTTTATTACACATTACTGACCAATGCTGGCGCATCTGCCATGGCTTATGCGGCTGCGCATGCCACGGCGGTCGATCTTGCACAAGTGGCTCTGGGCGATGGCAACGGGTCTTTGCCTGCGCACACGCCCGCATCGACAGCCCTGGTGCATGAGGTCTATCGGGCAAACATAAATTCGATAACCCAAGATCCAGATAATGCGGCTTGGTACATCGTTGAATTGGTCGTTCCGCCAGAGGTGGGAGATTTTTGGGTGCGTGAATTCAGGATAGATGATGCTGAGGGAAACCCTATTTACATAGGTGTTACAGCTCCTGAATTTAAGCCGATTCTGGCTTCAGGTATGACGAGGGATAGTATTTATCGATTGATTGTAGAAACCGCCAATGCAGCAGAAATAACATTGGTTGTAGATCCATCCATCGTAATGGCTACTCATGAATATGTCCTGGATGCATTGGAAGCTGCGGTTAATGGTGTTGGCACGCTAGATGGTGACGGGAAGCAACCGCTATCTCAAATCCCAAGTACCGTAGTAACTGATTCCAAACTTGCGGCATTTTTCAAGAATACCCGCGCAAGGCGTTATTACTTTTCGCAAATCAATTAATAGGAGTCACAGAAAATGCCATCTGGAGTAATTTTTCATAATCTACTAACCGTAGATACTGACAATGACACGGGGGCCACCCCTACCGGAAAGGTCAGGACATCAACAATTGATGCGTGCAACGATGGATCGAGTGACGCTGTTATTAAGGTGTACATATCAACTTCAGCATCAGGTGCAAGAGCCAAACTTGTAGAGTCAAATTATTTAATGCCAGCTAATGGCGGCGGATACATAAGAACCTTTATTTTGGGCGCTGGTGAGCGAATCATAATTAGGCCAAACACTGCGGATGTGATTGCAAGAATTTCATGTTTTGAAGAGGATCAATAATGAGAGAAACGTTCGGGGGTGGCGGTACTGGAGAATTACGCGCCGTATCAGAATCAAGCTTGATTAGTGTTGGTAATACCGTATCAAGAGATGATCTGCTGTATCTTTGCGGATTATCTGGAAAAGGTCTTCCGGTCAGCGTAACGGATTATGCGACTGTTAAAGGATTGACCTATGGGACCGCACAAACTGATGCGGCAACCGGTCGTATCGTTGCGCAAACCGCAATTAATACCCAAGCCACGTCACCCGGTTCACGATTGGCGGTTCTGCAACTCGTCGATGGCAGTATTTTGACGCTATCCAGTTATTTGTCAGGAATCGGCGGAGCGAGGTTGACTCAGTTTGCTGCGGATGGCAGCGTCTTAAAATCAATCGATGTTGATTCAACTGTTACAGAGGCCGGTCAATACAAGCTGCTAAAACTGAGCAATGGAAATATTGCCGCAGTATTCTGCATGCACGGAACGCCATGGAACATAAAGATTGCAGTTTACGATGCAAACCTGAATGAGATCAAAGCACTCACGGCAATTGCCTCAGTGCCAACAAATTCGCCATTCTATGATGCGGTAGCGTTGGCTGCCGGTGGTTTTGCGGTTCTGTACCAGGACGAGGCATCGCCGCTTTTGTCGAAACTGATTACATTCGATAATTCAGGCACCGCAGTGCTTGCAGCTACCACAGTTTGGACAAGAACAGGCACGACTGGGCCGCAATATCATTCGATGGCTCAATTATCAAACGGCAATCTGGCTTTTGCGATATCTAGCACGAACACCGTATCCAGCATAGGTCTTTATTACAGCATTTGGACTGCAGCTGGCGTGCAAGTTCTGGCCGCAACAAGTCTTGGAGCGGTGAGTTTGGCCGCATTCCCAGAGATTGTTTCTGGTATTGGTTATTTCTCGATAGCTAGAGCCAATGGAACGGATCAAAAAGCATGGGTATTTGACAATGCGGGGGCGGTTCAAGGTACCGGGTTCAGTGTCGCAAGCGCAGCAGGAAATGCAAGCAACAAGATTAAGGTAATGTGGGATGGCGCGGCGTTTTACCTGATTTGGCACAGAAGCTCGGACACAAAATGCGTTTTAACTAAATTGCCGGTAACTGGGACGGGGTATTTGACCACGGTTATTACCACTTCGGTAACTCAATACAATTTTTATCTTGATGCGTTCATTGTTGATGGATTCATTTTGGCCATCTCAATGTCAGGTGTAAATTCAGGAGCCGATGCGCCCACGATGTGGATTGTTGATACGGCATCAGGAGCGCTGGTAAGCGCGGCAGGCACCACATTCGGATCAGCCCCAACCACAAGCGGAAAATTTCCAGCGGTAATATCTGGCGGTGATCGTGCATTTATTGCGATGTATGACTACGAGAACACCGCTGGAACTAATCTATGTGTGGGCAAATGGGCATCGACTGCGGTACTGGGTGTGTCAGCTGACAGTGCAACGAAAAATATCACAGTGGCTGTGCAGAATAAACCTGGAACATACAAGATCAATCCTGTTGGTGGCGCTAGAAATAAAGCATTTGATATGTCATCGGGCACGATACTTGGCGGAAAGGGTGTAATGGTAGCCGGTGGATCAGTCACTTTTGTATAAAGCAGGGGAGTTAAATAAACATGCCACAAATTACACATATCGAATCAAACGTTACCCATAACGTCAGCCAAAACCCGATTCATAAAAATGGCGTTTGGGAATGCGGCGATCAGCGTTTTATAGATCCTGATGGCACGCTATTTGAACCAGTTTTAACCGCAGTGCCGGTGATAGTGAGTGTGACAGAATTTATGCTGCTATTTACCGCAGAAGAACGAGTAAAGACAAGGGAATTGAGAGCAACTGACGCTACTATTAACGATTTTTGGTTGTTGCTTGAGCATCCTAAAACAGAGAATGTTGCAATGGTGTTGCCAGCAATTCAAGCCAGCATTCAATACACGTTAGAGGCAATTGATGCGGCAGGTGTTGATATTGATATCCCCGCAAGAAAAGCACAGATCCTATCTGGCCAATTACCTGCAGCATAATAATTACCATATTTCCAAAAACAACCCGCTTCGGCGGGTTTTTTATTGCCTGCCTGTAAAGCGGAAATACCCCACTTTGTGACAAAAAAACTCCTTTAAATTTGCAGGTAATTAATCACTTTGCAGGAGCAAATCAAATGGCACTAGAAGGAAATTATATTGTTGATGAAGCACAGCTGACAAAGTTGTCTTTCAACGATCTGACTGGGACAAAAACCGATCCATTCATTGTTTCTGGCTGGTATCAACTTGTGGCCACCGCCAATTGCTTCGTCAAGGTTGTAAGCAAAGAAACGAATATTCTTGGTGTTGATGCTGCCGCAGTTAGCGTCTTGAACGGCTGCGATCTTTTTGCGGGGAACGGCGAGAAGTGGTACATCCCGGAAGGAGCATATCTTGGGGCTATAGGATATCCAGGTAAATCAGGTGACATCAGAATTCATCGGGTGGGCAAATAATGACACAAGTTAATTTGGAAGATGTGCCAAGATACAACGCAGCAACTGGGAATCTTGAAATTAACGGAGTTCCGATTGTTATATCCGGATCCGGCACTCCAGGTGCTGACGGTAAAACGGTGTTGTACGGAACGGCTGCTCCGACAACTGAGGGCGTGAATGGTGATTTTTACATAAGAACTACAACCAACTTCATTTACGGGCCTAAAGCCGGTGGTGTTTGGCCCGCTGGTGTAAGTATAATTGGTGCGCCCGGAGCGGCTGGCAATGCTGTGCTGTATGGTACAGCGGCCCCTACCACCGAAGGTGTTGACGGTAATTTCTATATCCGCACGACGACAAGCTTTTTGTATGGACCGAAAGCCGGTGGAGCTTGGCCAGCTGGTGTGTCGATGATTGGTACTATGCCTAGTAACGCCGTGGTGATCGATCCAGTTACAGGACTCTTTAAAACTCAGGCAGGCGACTCCATAGCTGAAGGTTTTGTAGACACGATGCTCGATGCCTTATTGCTAACCGGTGCTGATTATGATGATCAAAGCTTAATCGTTAAAAATCCCGGC
>LNFM01012453.1_pt1 | contig 23610 bp, 21 predicted proteins | sample 596031 | NCBI WGS metagenome assembly LNFM01 (sample SAMN04254537, study PRJNA301005) | activated carbon metagenome | isolation source: dual media filters at the Ann Arbor, Michigan drinking water treatment plant | place: USA: Ann Arbor | reverse complement strand
CCGCTTCCTTGACGCCGACGACACGCAGATCGCCGTGCGTCGGTCGATAGCCGAACGCGCCGCAGAACGAGGCTGGCCGGATCGTCGAGCCCGTGGTCTGGGTGCCGATGGCCAGAGGCACCATGCAATCGCCCACGGCTGCAGCCGATCCACTGGACGAGCCGCCAGGGGTGCGGGTCGGATCGAAGGGATTGCGCGTCTTGCCGGGGAACACGTTCGCGAACTCGGTCGTCACCGTCTTGCCCATGAGGATGCCGCCGGCGCGCCGACCCAAGGCGACACACGCGGCGTCCGAGCGCGGACGGTGGCCGACGTAGATCGGGCTGCCGTATTCCGTCGGCATGTCGAAGCTGTCGATGATGTCCTTGATGCCGAAGGGCACGCCCTGCAGCGGCCCGCGCTTGCCCGAGCGATCGAGCGCCTTGGCTTGAGCGATCACCAGTTCGGGATCCAGGAAGTGCCAGGCTTGAACCTGAGGCTCGCGCGCAGCGATATGGTCGAGGCAGGCGCGGGCGACCGCCTCGCAAGTCACCTTGCCGTCGTTGACGGCGCGTGCGATCTCGCTGGCCGTCCATTCGTTGATCGGGCGCGCGCTGGCACCAGCTTGGGATGCGGACATCGATATGCTCCTTGTGGGAATGGGGGATGCTTGACGGCGAACATACGGTAAGGCGCAGTCGGCATGCAATAGGCACGAGCGTCTTTGGTCGCTTATCGATTCTCCTGTCCTGCGCGCGCGATGCGGTGGCGTCGTGTGGTGTGCTTCGAGACACCGTGCGCGTGTGGGCCGAGAAAGGGTTCTTGCGATGTCGGCATCGGATCGTGCAGCAAGGGTTTTCGCGTCATGCGGGGCACCATCCTTGGGCGGTGCGCACCCGAACGAGGCGTCGATTGTGGGCAAATCGCATCGATGCCAGAATTGCGGCGATGAGTCGCTTCGCTCCCACGAAAGGTGTCATGCCATGCGTATCCTGGTTCTTGCTCCGATTCTGGTCGCCTTGTCTCCGCTCGCCCAAGCCGCCGATCCCTATCCCAACAAACCGATTCGATTGATCGTTCCCGTTGCCCCGGGGGGAGGCGCCGACATTACCTCGCGGGCGATCGCGGCCAAGATGGCCGAAGCTTTCGGCCAGCAGGTGATCGTCGACAACCGTCCGGGAGGCGGCGGTGTCGTGGGAATGCTCGCCGTGGCCCGTGCCACCCCGGACGGGTATACGCTCTCGCAGGGCGGCATCGGCTCCCTGGCCGTCGTGCCCAACTTCACGCCGAAACCACCGTACGACGTGGCGCGCGACTATGTGCCCATCGCCCGCGCGGCTTCGGCGCTCAACATGTTGGTCGTCCACCCGACGCTGCCGGTGCACAGCGTGAAGGACTTGATCGCCTATGCGAAGAAGAATCCCGGACGGCTCAACTATGGTTCATCGAGCGCGGGACGTGCCGATCATCTCGCCGGAGAGATCTTCGGCATCATGGCCGGCGTGAAGATGCAGCACGTGCCGTACAAGGGTGGGGCGCCGGCGATGATCGATCTGCTGGGCGGCAACATTCAGCTCATCTTCGCCACGCTCTCGACCTCGGTGATGCACGTCAAGGCGGGAAAGATCCGTCCGATCGCCATGACATCCGCGCGGCGCTGGGAGCAGATGCCCGACATTCCGACCGTGGCCGAGGCAGGCCTGCCAGGCTTCGAGGTCGAAAACTGGTACGGCTTCATCGGGCCTCGGGGCACGCCGCCGGCACGCGTCGCGCTGTTGCATCGCGAGATCAATCGCAGTCTGGAGATGCCGGACGTCAAGGCGCGGCTGGGCACGCTCGGCATCGTGCCGTTCCTGCTGCCCACGCCGGAGGCGTTCGGCGACTTCATTCGTGCCGAAACCAAGAAGTACGGCAAGGTGCTCGCTGACGCCGGCATACAAGGCGAATAAGCCCACCCTTGCGCATTCCCGTAGTGGCGACGCGCCTGGTCGCCCTCGGGAGTGCGGCCGGCGGCCGTCGGCTACTCAAATGACCTTGCGCTCGCGCAGGCCTCGTATGTCGGCGTCGGTGTAGCCCAACTCTGCGAGCAGCGCGTCGTTGTGCTCGCCCAGTTTCGGCGCCACCCCGATCTGCGCCGGCGTCTCGGAGAATTGCCACGGGGTGCCGTGGACTTTGAGTTTCTTGCCGTACTCCGGATACTCGACCTCGGTGACGTAGCCGTTGGCCACCACGTCCGGGTCGTTGGAGGCTTCGAGCAGGGTATTGATGGGCGCGGAAACGATATCGGCTTTGCGCAGGATGTCGACCCATCTGTCGCGCGGTCCGGTGGCGAACAGCGAGTCCAGCGTCGAAAGCAGCGCCTTGCGCTGCTCCTCGGAGGTGATCGCCACGCCGAGATTGCCGAAGCCGGCTTCGACCAGCCGGTCGTAGAAGCCGAGCGCCGACATCGCGTCCTTCCATTCGCCGTTGCCGGATAGCTGGAACACGAGCGGCTTGCCGTTCGCATCGTTGAAGCTCGCGCTGATCCCTGGGCGCTCGGCGGTGCCGGTGATGCGCGCTTGCCCGGTGACCGGATCCTGGTTGCGCCACATGGCGGTGGTCAGCGTCCAGCCCATCAGGCGAATCTGGCCGCCGAGCAGCGAGCATTCCACTTTCTGGCCGATGCCCTGCGTGCGGGCGCAATGCAATGCGGCCAGCATGCCGCCGAAAGCCAGGATGGCGCAGGTTTCGTCGGCCACAGAAACGATTCCCGTGCGCAGCGGTTGGCCCGGCTGACTGTATGCCTGGGCGATGCCGCCGAGCGCCTGGGCCATGGAGTCGGTGCCGGGCAGGGCCGCATTGGGGCCGTTCGGGCCGTAGCCCGAGATCGAGACATAGACGAGCTTGGGATTGATCTTCTTGAGGTCTTCGTAGCCGAAGCCGTTCTTTTCGGCCGCCCCCGGGCGGAAGTTCTGCCCGAAGATGTCGGCGCGAGCGACCAGTTTGTGGAGGATCTCGCGAGCCTCGGGGTTCTTGAGGTTGAGCGTCATGCTCTTGACGCCCCGGTTGTTGGTTTCGAAGTAGGTGCTCGGCAATCCGGGAAAGATGCTCGATCCGCGCGAATTGTCGCCGCCGTTGGGCACTTCGATCTTGATCACTTCGGCACCGAGGTCCGCCATCAGCATGTAGGGTACCGTGCCGGCTTGGGCGGTGGAGCAGGCGACGACTTTCACGCCGTCGAGAGGTCCTTTGGATTGAGCCATGGGCGTGCATCCCAACTGAGTGAGGGGTTTACAGTATTTCGGTATCGCGGCCCAAGGTCAACCGGGAGCGCGGCATCGCTCGCGCGATGGACTGCGGGTGGCCGGATGGCGCACTATCGCAGCTTGGCCGCGGCGACCGCGGCAGACCGAAGGGGGAAGCGATGGGAAGAGTGGATGGCAAAGTGGTCCTGCTCACGGGCGCAGGGGCCGGGATCGCCAAGGCGACGGCGAAGGCTTGTGCCCGCGAGGGCGCGAGCGTGGTTTTGCTGGAGCGCGATGAGGAGGCGGGTGAGCGGGCGCAGCGCGAGATCGTCGAGGCGGGCGGCCAGGCCTTGTTCGTGCGCACCGACGTCACGCAGGATGCGAGCGTTCGCGATGCCGTCGCGGCCGGTGTGAGTCGGTTCGGCAAGCTCGACGTGCTGTTCAACTGCGCCGGCGGCTCCCTTCAGGAGGACGTGCCGGTGCACGAGATGGATCTCGACGTGTGGAACCGCACGGTCGCGCTCAATCTGCTGCACCCCTTCCTCGTCTGCCGTCACGGCATTCCCCACATGATGAAGGCCGGCGGCGGATCGATCGTCAACGTCACCTCGCACATGGGCCTCATGGGTTCGCTCAAGCCGGCGTATGCCGCCTGCAAGGGCGGTATCGTGTCGTTCACCAAGACGCTCGCTGCCCAGTACGTGGCGTATGGCATCCGCGCCAACGCGATCGCGCCCGGCTCGGTGCGCACCGAGCGCCAGATCAAGCGCTACGAGAACGCGGCGTTCATGGGCGAAGAGAAACCGACGCTGCAGGCGCGTGAGCGTGCTGCTTTGCACAAGCTGTATCCGTTTTCCAAAGGCGAACCCGAGGACATCGCAGCCATCGCGCTGTTTCTGGCGTCCGACGAATCGCGGATGCTCACCGGGACGACCATCGCCGCCGATGGCGGGCGCTCGAGTTACCTGAAGATCGTCCCCGAGTAGTGCCCGAGACGCGGGTCGACGCAGTCCCAGTACGGGATGGGCCGTCGGCGGCCGACTCGATCGGGTGATAAGCTCGAATCCATCAGATTCCTGGGAGGAGGGGAAACGATGCGCGTGACACGCTTGTTCGCATGTCTTGTGGGTGCGGTGGCCTTCGTGCCGGTCGTGGGCGTCGCGGCGGAGGCGAGCGGGGATTACCCGCTGCGCGCGGTCCGCATGGTCGTGCCCTATGCGCCAGGCGGTCCGATCGAAGTGGTCGGCCGTCTCATCGGCCAGCGCTTGAGCGACAAGTGGGGTCACCCGGTGGTGGTCGACAACCGGCCCGGCGCCAGCGGTCTGATCGGTGCCGATCTCGTCGCCAAGGCGCCTCGGGACGGCTACACGATGTTGATCGCGGCACAGTCCCAGGCCTCCAATGCCAGCATGTTCAAGAAACTGCCCTACGACACGCTCGAGGACTTCGCGCCCATCACTCAAGTGGCGCGAGGCTTCGGGCTCGTGCTGGTGGTCAATCGGTCGGCGCCGTTCAATTCCGTCAAGGAGTTGATCGCCCTGGCCAAGGCGAATCCGGGCAAGTACACCTTCGGCTCGGCGGGATTGGGCAATTCGACTTACGTCGCGCCCGCGCTGATGATGGCCATGGCCGGCATCGATCTGCTGCACGTGCCGTACAAGGGCATCAGCCTGGCACTGGGCGACGTGATGGGGGGGCAGGTGCACATGGCTTTCGCCAGCGCGGTGTCGGCCGCACCGCTCATCAAGGCCGGGCGTGTGCGCGGGCTGGCGATCGGCGGCGGCCAGCGTGCGCCCACGCTGCCCGACATTCCGACCATGCAGGAAGAGGGCCTCGCCGAGTTCGATCTCGGCAGCTGGTTCGGCATGTGGTTTCCCGCCGGCACGCCGCGCGCCCGTATCCTCCAAGTGCACTCGGAGATTGCGCGTGTCCAGGCGACGCCCGAGGTGAAAAGAAGATTCGATGACATCGGCTTGGTGCCGGTGGCTACGCATCCCGACGAGTTCGCCCGGTACGTGCGCGACCAAGTGGCCTTCTACGCGCGGGTGGCGAAAAGCGCGAAGATCGAGCCGCAGTAGTCGTTCGCCCCCAGCCGTGAAGCCCGTTTCCGTGTCCGGCTACGACATTCCGCTCGAGGAGCGTCTGATCGGACGCTTCCTGCGCGCCCAAGCCGCCGCGATTCCGGATCGACCGTATCTGACGGTGGCGGGGCGAACCTATGGTTTCGGCGAAACCGACGCGCTTTGCCGCGCGCTCGCACGCGGACTGGCCCGGCGCGGCATCGGCGAGGGTGACCGCGTCATGCTGATGCTGCCCAACTGCGCGCAGTTCGTGTTCACCTGGTATGCATGCAGTCTGCTGGGCGCGGCGGTGGTGCCGATCAATTTCAATCTGCAGGGCTTCATGCTCGACGCGCTGGTGGCGGATGCCGACGTCCATGGGCTCGTCGTGCACGAGCGGCAGCTGGCTGCGCTGCAGACCTTGCAGCCGCAGTTGCTCGCACGCATCCCCTGGATCGCCGTGGTGGGGGACGATGTCGCGGACTCGGTGGCTGGGATGACGCACCCTTGCGTCTTCGACTTCGGAGCACTGCCCGTCGACGGCGGCGACGATCCGGAGATCGAAGGCGATTTTCGTCGCATCCAGGTCATCTCCTATACCTCCGGCACCACCGGGCCGGCCAAGGGCGTGATGATCCCGAATGCCCAATGCTTCTCGTCGGCATGCACGTTCATGCAGATGACCGCAATGACGGCTGAGGACGTGCTCTATGCGCCGCTGCCGCTGTTTCATGGCTTGAGCAGTCGCATGGGCGTGGTGCCGGCACTCGTGCTGGGCGCCCACGTGCACGTCGATGAGCGATTCACCGCTTCAGGCTATTGGGAGCGCGCCGCAGCGTGTGCGGCCACGCTCGGGCTCGTCGTGCATGCAGTCGCCCCTCTGATGAAGGCGCAGCCGCCGAGCGTGTGGGACAGGGCGCACACGGTCCGGGCGATCTTCAATTGCGCGCACGACCTCGAGTTCGAGGAGCGTTTCGGTGTCCGGATGGTGCGCGGGTTTTCGATGACCGAGACCAGCTTTCTCATCTGCACACCCTATCCCGAGCGTCGTGTGGGCTCAATCGGCCGCGAACACGAGGACTGGGAACTGCGGCTGGTCGACGACAACGACATGCCCGTGCCGGTTGGCAGCGCCGGTGAGCTGATCGCGCGGCCGCGACGCCCCTACATCTGGATGCAAGGCTATCTCAACAAACCCCAGGTCACCCTGGAGGCCTGGCGCAATCTGTGGTTCCACACCGGGGACATGCTGCGCCAGGACGAGGACGGCTATTACTATTTCGTCGATCGCAAGAAGGATCGCATTCGCCGCCGAGGCGAGAATGTCTCCTCGGCGGATATCGAGTTCGCCGTGGCATCGCATCCGGGTATCGCGCAGTGTGTGGCGCTCGCGCATCCGGCGGCGCACGCAGAAGACGACATACGCATCGTCGCGGTCTTGAAGCCGGGGGCGAGCATCGCGCCCGCCGATCTGCACGCCTGGCTGGCGTCGCGGCTGCCCAAGTTCATGTGGCCGCGCTACGTCGAATTCGTGCCGAGCCTGCCTCGGACAGGCACCGAGAAGGTCGAGAAGCAACGGCTCGTGCAGCAGGGCCTGGGGCCGAGCGCGTGGGATGCGCAGGAGCCTGCGACGTGAAGGCGGTGATCTGTCCGCGCCTGGGCGATCCCTCCGTGCTGTACGTGGGCGAGTGGCCGTCGCGTGCACCGCAGGCGGGCGAAGTCCGCATCGCCCTGCATGGGGGCGGGGTGAATTACACCGATCTCATGGTGATCGCCGGCACCTATCAGCGCCGCTACGATGTGCCCTTCGTCCTGGGCACGGAAGGGGCAGGGGTGGTGATGCAATGCGGGGCCGGGGTCGATCATCTGCGGCCCGGCGATCGCGTGTTGGTGCAGAACAATATCGGGCGGGGCTGCTTCGCCGATGAAGTGACCGCGCCCGCTGCGCGCGTCTGTGTCGTCCCGGAGGAAGTGCCCTTGCTGACCGCCGCCGGCTTCGCGATCAATTACGGCACGAGTTACTACGCGCTCGCAACCCGAGGTCAGCTGCAGGCAGGCGAGAGCTTGGTCGTCCACGGCGCCTCGGGCGGCGTCGGCATCGCGGCGGTGCAAATCGGCAAGGCGCTGGGGGCAACCGTGATTGCGACCGGCGGCGACGATGCAAAGCTCGCCGCTGTGATGCGCGCGGGCGCGGATCATGTCGTCAATATCCGCTCGGAGAATCTCCAGGAACGCCTCCTTGCGCTGACCAACGGACGTGGTGCCGATGTCATCCTGGATACGGTCGGCGGCGACGTGTTCGACGAATCCATGCGCGCCATCGCAGTCGACGGTCGGCTGCTCGTCATCGGCTTCGTCAGCGGCCGCATTCCGGAAGTTGCGTGCAACCGCATTCTGTTCAAAGGGATCTCGGTCATCGGTGTGCCGTACGGCGGGTTCACCGAGCGCAATCCGCTGGCTTGGGCAAGCAACATGCGGCGCTTGCTGGAGATGGTCGCAAGCGGCGTGTTGCGCCCTTTGTTGCATCGCTGCTCGCCGCTGGCGGACGTGCAATCGGTTCTGTGCGATCTGCGTGACCGCAAGACGATCGGCAAGGCGGTGCTGTATACCGACGCGGGGCGCCCGTCAGCCGACGGCGAGGCACCCGGCGGCGCAGTTACTCCGCCTTGATTCCGGCCTGCTTGATCACGCGGCTCCATTTTTCGCGGTCGGCGATCAGCAGCGCGCGGAATTCTTCGGGGGTGCTCGACACGGCGTCCGAGCCATCGGCGCGCAGCCGCTTGATCATTTCGGGCTGGCGCAGCGCTTCGATGATCGCCGCGTTGAGCTTGGTCAAGACAGGGCGGGGTGTGCCGGAGGGCGCCAGCAGTCCGTACCAGGCAACGACTTCGACCCCACGGATGCCGGCCTCCACGAGTGTCGGGAGTTCGGGCGCCGCCGGCGAGCGCGCGGGCAGGGTGACGGCAAGCCCGCGTATTCTTCCCGCCTTCATGTGCGGCAGCGCGGATACGACGGTGGGAAATCCGACTTCGATGTGGCCCGCGATCAGATCGGTGTAGGCCATGGCCGTCCCCTTGTACGGGACATGCAGCATCTTGGTGCCTGTGGCCGCCATGAACAACTCGCCCGTGAGATGGATCGCGCCGCCCACGCCGGAGGACGCGAAGTGATACTTGCCCGGTGTTTTCTTGAGCAGCGTCACCAATTCGGGGGCGGTGCGCGCCGGCAGCGACGGATGAACGACGACCGAATAGCCTTGCGCGGAGATCTGCGAGACGGGCGCAAGATCGCGCGCGACGTCGACTCGGCTCTTGTAGAGCAGCGGATACACCACGCTCGAGGCCGCCACGGCGACGAGCGTATAGCCGTCGGGCGGCGCGGACGCGGCGATCTCCAGCGCGATGCTGCCGCCTGCACTGGGGCGATTGTCGATGATGAAGTGCTGGCCGAGGCCTTGCGCCAGCTTCTGGGTGACGCCGCGCACGATATTGTCCATGGCACCGCCGGGCGGCAGCGGCACGAGGACGCGCACCGGTCGGTTGGGGTAGTCCTGCGCCTGGGCGGCGGTGAGGCTCAGTGAAAGCAGCAGGCCGGGCAGCAAGGTTCGTGCTCGCATGAAAGACTCCTCCTGGGTGAAAGATGGCGCACGGCCCATCCATGCGGCAGTGCGACAACCCGCGCTCGCTCCCCCGCGCCTGCTCGCGTTCGATCACACTGCCATAATATGGACCATTGAATCGGCAAGCCTCATTGGGAAAGCGCGCCGCAGTCATCATAGCCGGTGGAGGGTCGTTTCATATGTTGACGCATCAAAAATCGGTGTGGCAAGATGAAATCCTCCCGGAGGCCGAGGTCTCGGTCCCCGCTCTCACCAACCATCAAAGGCTCTCCTATGGCTACGGGACACACCGAACTGCTCGCGCGCTGGATCGCGGAGACGAAGTACGAAGACATTCCTGCCGGCGCAATCGAACAGGCGAAGAAGTCCATCCTCGACTACATCGGCACGGCCGCCTATGGCACCACTTCCGATCTCGGCAAGATCATGCTCGAGTTCATCCAGGAGCAGGGCGGCAACCCGCAGGCGCGCGTGATCGGCACCAAGATTCGCACGGCAAGCACGCAGGCGGCTTTCGCCAACGGCACCACGGGCCACTCGGAAGACTTCGACGATCTCGGCGGCTGCGGCGGACACCCGGCGACTGTACTCACGCCTACCGTGCTTGCCCTGGCGGACGAGCTGCACAGCTCGGGGCAGGAAGTGCTGACCGCCTGGGTGGTCGGCTATGAACTCGGCACGAGACTGAGCGCCAACAATCACACGGACCGCGATTGGCATCCGACCGCGATCTACGGCACGATGGCCGCTGCCGCTGCCGCTTCCAAGCTGTTGAAGCTCGATACCGAGAAGACGCGCATGGCGCTGGGCATCGCCGGTTCCGAAGCGGGCGGCCTGCGTCGCAACTTCGGCACGATGACCAAGCCCTTCCATCCGGGCCAAGCTTCGCGCAACGGCATCATCGCGGCCAAGCTCGCCGCCAAGGGTTTCACCGCGGATCCCGACATCATCGAAGGCCGTCAGGGCTATGCCGACAACTTCGGTGGCGCCAAGTGCAACATCCCGATGATGACCAAGTTCCTGGGCAAGCTTTATTACCTCGAGGAAGAGGGCACGCGCATCAAGCCCTGGCCCTGCTGCGGCGGCAATCATCAGACGCTGACCAATCTGCTGCCGTTCGCCAAAGAGAAGAAGCTCAAGGCCGAGGACATCGAGTCGGTCGAGCACATCGGCCCGAACATCCCCTGCACCGGCGCGCTGCTGCGCACTGAAGTGCGCGCCGGTCTGGAAGGCAAGTTCAGCCTGGCCTACAACATCTCGGCCGCGATCATCGACGGCAAGGTCGACTACAACACCTTCACCAACGAGCGTGCCGCCAAGGGGGACCTGCAAGCCTTCATGAAGAAGGTCCGTCTGGTTCGCAACAACGACGTCGTGCTGCGCCGGCCGCATATCGCCGACGGCAACCACGAGGCGCGTTTGCGCATCACGATGAAGGACGGCACCGTGCACGACTTCGCCATGAAGATCGCGATGCACCTGACCGGCGACGCCGTGATCGACAAGTTCCGGATGAACACCGAGAAGATCCTCGGCAAGGACAAGTCCGGGGCTGCGATCGAGTTGGTGCAGCGTCTGGAGAAGGTCAAGGACGTGGCCGAACTGATGAACGCCGTGACGCTGAGCTGATTTGCGCTGACGCAGGCACCTGAAACGGCGCTCCCCGGAGCGCCGTTTTCGTTGGTGCGCCCGGCGGGGCAACGCCGGGAGAACGCTCGGGTGAGCCGAGGTCTGCGTCGGCTCGGCCGATGGGCCGGATAGCCCGCCCGCTGGCGAAACCGGCCGTTTGCGGTGGGCGCCAGGCATGGAGTAACATCAGCGCGCCATGACCCGTTTCTTCCGATTGTCGCTGCTTCTGATCCTCATGCTCTCGCTGCCTTTTCACGCAGCCTACGGCGTGGGCATGGCGCAGTGCATGGCGTTGATGAATGCGGGTCATACGGCGGCGGTTGTGCAGAGCCCGCCGGTTCACGGCACTCACGGCACTCACGGCTCTGGCATGGCGCAAGTCCACGCTGACCACGGCCATGAGCAGGTCGGGCACGAATCGCAAACTGAGCACGACAATGACGGCTCAGGCCCGCACTGCGGCACTTGCACCGCATGCTGTACCTCGGTCGGCATTTCCGGATCGGCACCGCTGAGCGTGTCGGCCAGCGGCTATGTCGGCCCGGATCCGCTGTCGCAGCAGCGGCCGAAGAGCTTCAAACCCAGTCGATTGGATCGACCTCCTCTGGTTTCCTGACGTCCGAGTGAATCGGCCGCGCGTCCTGCGCACTTGCGTGCGCGCACATCGACGTTAGAGCGAGCCAATGAAAATCCACTATCTGGTTGTGTTGCCGGCGCTGTATGTGCTGACGACGGGCATTGCCGCGGCCCAATCCGAGGGGCCCGATCCGCGCGACGCGCGGGCCGTGGTTCCGGGAATCGAGTACCGGTCCGCGTTTTCGGACTACAAGCGGTATCGCGATCCGGCGATCGGCGACTGGCGAGCGGCCAACGATGAGGTCGGGCGGCTCGGCGGTCATATGGGTCATACGAGCGCCGGGCGCAGCGAGACGAGCACGAAGCCCGAGGGCCCGACGCCCAAGCCGACCTCGAGCCCGGTCGATCCACCGGCTGGTGGACATGGCGCCCATCACGGCCATGGAGGACGGCGATGAGATCGGTGCTGATCCTCCTGCTCTTCCTGCTCGGTGGCTGCGCGAGCTTGCGCCCGGATGCCGGGTTCTCGGACGTGGAACGTGCTGTCGAGCAGCGCACGGGCGCGCAGACGAAGTGGGTGCGGTCCGGCGGGGAGCCCGAGCCTTTGCGGGCCAGAGTGGAAGCGCTTCTGGGCAAGCCTCTCGGCCCGCAAGAGGCGGTGCAAGTGGCTTTGCTCAACAATCCGGGACTGCAGGCGGCGTATGCGGACGTCGGCATCGCCGAGGCCGACCTGGTCCAGGCGAGTCGCTGGCGCGGCCCGACCTTTTCCTTCGCGCGCATGCGGCGAGGCGACGAGACCGAGTGGGAGCGCAGCGTGTTCTTCGACGTGCTGGGGCTGCTGACCATTCCGCTTTCGGTCGCAGGCGAAGAAGCGCGCTTTGCTGCAGCCAAGGATCGCGCCGCGGCGGAGGCGTTGCGCGTTGCGCTCGATACGCGCAAGGCCTGGTTCAGTGCCGTGGCTGCAAGTGAAAGCGCACGCTACATGGCGCAGGTGAAGGAGGCCGCCGAAGCCAGCGCCATTCTCGCGCAGCGCATGGCATCGGTGGGGAACTGGTCCAAGCTCAATCATGCCCGCGAGCAGGCGTTCTACGCCGAGGCCACCGCCCAGTTTGCGCGTGCCAGCCAGGCGGAGGCCAGCGCGCGCGAGCGCTTGGCGCGGCTGATGGGCTTGTGGGGCGAGTCCTTGAAGTTTTCCCTGCCCGAGCGCCTGCCTGATCTGCCCCCGACCCCCAAGGCAGCCGGCAGCGACTTCGAGGCTCAGGCGCTCGCGCAGCGGCTCGATGTCCAGGCTGCGCGGCGAGACGTCGAAGCCCTCGCCAAGGCGCTGAACCTCACCAATGCCACCCGCTTCATCAGCATGGTCGACTTCGGCGTGCATAGCAAATCGGAGTCCGGCCAATCCAGTCAGCGCGGCTGGGAGATCGAGCTGGGCATTCCGCTGTTCGACTTCGGCGGTGCGCGGGCGGCGCGTGCGCAGCGGCAATACATGCAGTCGGTCGATCGTGCGATCGAGGCAGCGATCCACGCCCGTTCCGAGGTGCGCGAGACCTACGGTGTCTATCGCACGTCTTACGACATCGCCAAGCACTATCGCGACGAGGTGATTCCGCTGCGCAAGAAGATCTCCGAGGAGATGCTGCTGCGCTACAACGGCATGCTGTCGAGCGTGTTCGAACTGCTCGCGGATGCGCGTGAGCAGGTCGCGGCGGTCAATGGCTACATCGATACCCTGCGCGACTTCTGGCTGGCCGAGTCGGATTTTCAAATGGCGCTGACCGGACGTTCGCCGACCGCCAATGCTGCGCCGGCGCGCAGCGCCGCACCGGCTGCGCCCGCCGCGGCCGGACACTAGGAAAGACATCATGAGCGAACGCAGACGATTCCTGACCCAATCCGCGGCCGGCTTGCTTGGCGCCGCACTCGTATCCCGTGTCGGTGCGGCCTCCCTGCCCGAGGCGCAAATACGCACCACCCCCGACATGGCCCCGCCGCTTTTCCCGTCCAACGGACGTCCGTACAACCCGGTCGTCACGCTCAACGGTTGGTCGTTGCCGTGGCGCATGAACAATGGCTGGAAGGAATTTCACCTCGTTGCCGAGCCGGTCGTGCGTCAGATCGCACCGGGCATGGACGCCCACCTCTGGGGCTACAACGGTCAGTCGCCCGGGCCGACGATCGAGGTCGTGGAAGGCGACAAGGTGAGAATCTTCGTCACCAACAAGCTGCCCGAGCACACCTCGATTCACTGGCATGGGCAGCGACTGCCGAACGGCATGGACGGCGTCGGCGGCGTGACGCAGCCGCACATCCCCGTCGGCAAGACTTTCGTGTACGAATTCGAGGCGAAGCGGCCCGGCACCTTCATGTATCACCCGCATGCCGACGAGATGACGCAGATGGCGATGGGCATGATGGGCTTCTGGGTCACGCACCCCAGGGATCCCAAGTTCATGCGGGTGGATCGCGACTTCGTGTTCCTGCTGAGCGCCTTCGACGTCGATCCGGGCAGTTTCACCCCAAGGGTGAATACCATGCTCGACTTCAACCTGTGGACGTTCAATACCCGCGTGTTCCCGGGGATCGACCCGCTGGTGGTAAGGCACAAGGACCGCGTTCGCATTCGCGTCGGCAACCTCACCATGACCAACCATCCGATCCATCTTCACGGGCATGAGTTCGAAGTCACCGGCACCGACGGTGGCTGGACGAATCCTTCCTCGCGCTGGCCCGAGGTGACAGCGGACATCGCGGTCGGGCAGATGCGGGCGGTCGAGTTCATTGCCGACGAGTTGGGCGACTGGGGTTTCCACTGCCACAAGTCGCACCACACCATGAATCCGATGGGTCATGCCGTGCCGACCATGATCGGCGTGGATCACCGCGGCTTGGTCGAGAAGATCAGGCGCCTGGTGCCCGAGTACATGGTCATGGGCGAACGCGGCATGGCCGATATGGGATCGATGGAGATGCCGCTGCCCGACAACACGTTGCCGATGATGACCGGCACCGGTCAGTACGGCCCGATCGAGATGGGGGGCATGTTCACGATGGTGAAAGTGCGCGAGGGGCTCGCCCGCGACGACTACAAGGATCCGGGCTGGTACAAGCATCCCCCCGGAACCGTCGCCTACGAGTGGACCGGACAAGCTCCTGCCGTTCAACAGGCGCCGCCGGCGCCGCCCGCGGCTGCCGCGAAGCGGGTGCTCAAGGTACGCAAACCCGGCGGACACGCCGGCCATCATTGAGGAGATCAAATGAAGTTCGAGCAAATTGCGGCGGCGGTCGCCGTGTGCCTGTTCTCCGCGGGCGCAATCGCTCACGGCGATCCGAAGCAGGAGAGGAAGCCGCGTGCACTGTCTACCGTAGAGACCCCGTTCGGGCGCGAGGGCGATCCGCGCAAGGCGACGCGCACGATCGACGTCGACATGAGCGACAAGATGCGCTTTTCGCCCAGTCGACTGACCGTGCGGCAGGGCGAGACCGTTCGGTTCCGGGTAAAGAACTCCGGCAAGGTGATGCACGAGATGGTCATCGGCACGATGCAGGAGCTCAAGACGCACGCCGAACTCATGCGCAAGCACCCAGGCATGGAGCATGACGAGCCGTACATGGCGCACGTGCATCCGGGGAAGACCGAAACGATGGTATGGCAGTTCACCCAACCCGGCGAGTTCTTTTACGGTTGCCTCGTGCCCGGCCACTTCGAAGCCGGAATGATGGGCAAGATCACCGTCACCCAAGGAGACAGGAAATGAAGAAGCGCTTGATCATCGCCGCACTGGCGGCCACCGGAATGTTCGTTCTTCCGGCGCAGGGAGCCGAGGAGACGGTTGGGGCAGGCAGCGGCAGCGTAGCGCAGTCGGCCGCCCTCTACGACGGCGAAATCCGCAAGATCGACAAGAGCGCGGCGAAGATCACGCTCAGGCATGGACCGATGCCTCGACTGGACATGCCCCCGATGACGATGGTGTTCCAGGTCAAGGACAAGGCATTGCTCGATCAGGTCAAGCCCGGTGACAAGGTGAAGTTCGACGCCGAGAAGATCGGCGGCGCCTTCGTCGTGACACGGATCGAGGCTGCACCCTAGGTCCCTATCGGCCACTCCGTGCGCGGGGACGACTGCGGGCGGGCGACGCTCGCAGTCGTCGTGAATGCGCTGTTCGGAGACGGGGCCGGGGTTTGCGAGCGCGTCTTGTGCCGTTTTCGTCAGCATCGACGTACGGCGGTGTTCGCTCGCGATTCGCCGGCAAGCCCACGGCGAGCGCCACGCTCGACGCGGGTTCGTCATGGCGCGGTGTGGTTTCGGACCGGCGAGCGGTGGCGTTCCTTTCCTCAGGAGAACGACGATGAGACGCACCTTGATCGCTGCCATGGCAATCGCTGCCACCTTTGTTTCGGGCGTCGGCGTCGCCGCGCCGGACGAAACCCAGAAGCAGATCATGCAACGGGCGCAGGAGGCCAAGAAGAAACTCGCAGGGGCCCAGTCTGCCACCGGTCAGGATCGACAGCGCCTGATGCAAGAGCACATGACGATGATGCAGGACATGATGGGCCAGATGCAGCAAGCACAGCCTCGCGGCACCATGTCGCCCGAGCAAAGGCGCGAATGGATGGATGAGCACATGACGCTCATGCAGGAAATGATGGGGCAGATGAGAGGCCAGCATCAGATGATGATGGGGCGCGACGGCATGGGTGGACCGGGAATGATGGGCGGCCCGGGCATGGGCCCGGGAGGCATGCGCGGGCCGGGCAAGGGCGGTCCCGGCAGCGAGAAGTAGCGCAGCGGCTCGCTCGCGGGCCGCTCGTCGACCGGAAGCGTCGACGGCAAAGCACCCGCCAGTACGCAGGCAAGATCCCGGTAGTCGTGCCAGGGCGGGTCGCGGGTACCGCCGCTCCGGGCATGGCCTCGACGCGCTGAAACCTCGAAGGGCCCGATGCCCGCGTCAATGCCGAGGGGCCGCACCGGGGGCGGAGCGACGCGGCAACATCGAACCGTCCCATGGGTCCGGAGATGCGCGGGACACGCTACCGCGGGCGTGCTCCACCCGTTCTTCGGCATGCTTTCGTCGTCCCTGCTTACAGGGGCGGCGTTGGCCGCACGCTCGGTCACGGTGGCGACGAACACGCGTTGCGGCTGCGGCGGGCGGCATGATGGGGGAGGCGCGGCGGCACGGGCGAGTTCTCAGGTTCCGGGTCGGATCGGCATGGTTGTCGTCATTGCACGAGTCGAGCAAGGCCGTCGGCGCCCGTGCGCAGGGCACCGGCGACCGCGGTGACCGTGCGGGTCGATCCGCGGCGCGATCGTCGGTGCCCACCCCGATAGCCGTGGCGCCGGCTTGCATCATTCCGATGCGGGACTTAGGGGCATGCCGAGGGAGTGCGTTCGGAATTTCCCGATGGCCGCGGCGAAATCCGGGCCGTTACTGGCAGACATCAATCACCGAATGAGCCGTCTGCCCCTCACGCAACGGACCTCCGACGTCATGCTGCAGTTCGGTTCCGCGCGCCAAGAAGCATCCAATTCGCCCCGTGAGTCGCCGCGGTCCCGGTGGACGACGGGCATGGTCTACCTGCTCCCTGTGCTGGTTCTGCTGGTCGGGCTGATGGTCGCCCATGCGGTTTCCCGGGGGCTGGCCGCTGAAGCACAGCGCGACCAGGCGCGTGACTTCGAGGCGCACGCGGATCGGATCACAGCCAGCGTCAATATGGTTTTGCGCCGCTACGAACTCGCGCTGCAGGGGGCTCGCGGCTTGTTTCTTGCCTCCGAGTTCGTATCGGAGGCCGAATGGCGCATGTATGTCGACACGCTCGAGCCGCACAAGCTGCTCCCGGGGGTGATGTCCTTCGGTTTCGCCCGGCACATGTCGGCGAAGGATCTCGATCGCACGAAGAGCCACGTCGGCGCATCCGACGGGGAGAGTTCGAAGGGGCTTTCGGACGCGAACGGACCGGACGCGTATCGCGTCGTCTATCGGATGTCCGACGATGGGCCAAGCGCGGACGGTATGGGATGGGATCTCGCTTCTGAGCCGATGCGGCGCCAGGCGATCGAGCGGACCATGGCGAGTGGCGAAGTGGCGCTGTCCCGAAAGGTCGAGGTGAGCGGCCACGCGTGGGGCGGGCGACCGGGCGCCATGATGTTCTTGCGCGTTCCCGAAGGGCAGGCGGCGAGCAGGTTCGGCGTCATTTACTTGACGGTGGACATCGCGCAGCTGATGTCCGCCGTGCTGCCCGAAGCGCTCGAGGATGGCCCGATTCAGCTCAATCTCTACGACGGCGAGGGCGCGCATGCCCCCGATGAACTCTTCTACGCCAGTCAAGGCCGCAGCGACGCGCCGTCCGACGCGCCCCATTCGAGGCGACGCCTGATTCTCGTCAACGGCATGCCTTGGCTGTTGGAATTTTACGGCACGCCCGGCCATGCCACATGGGAGGCGAGCCGGGAAGGGGCGCTCGCCCTCACCGTCGGCATCCTGATCAGCGCGGGACTCGCAGGGGGCTGTGTCCTCTTGCTCAACGGCCTGAGGCGAGCGTCGCGCCAGGCCGAGCAGCTGGCACGCGAACATGCGCTCGATCAGGCTCAGCTCGCCGGGCTGGTCAGCTCTGCCATGGATGCGATCATCAGCCTCGATGGCGCGCTGCGCATCGTCCTCTTCAACCGCGCGGCGGAGTCCATGTTCGGCCGTGCCGCGAGCGAGATGGTCGGGCAGCCGCTCGACGCCTTGTTGCCCGAGCGCATGCGCGTGACGCATGCGAAGCACTTGCGGCGCCTATTGCACCAGAGGGGCACGGTCCGCCGCATGGGAGCGTCGGGGCAGGTATTCGGCATTCGAGCCGACGGCACCGAGTTTCCGATCGAGGCGTCGATTTCCGCCACCGAGGCGCAAGGCAGATACTTGCTTACGGTGATCATGCGCGATATCTCCCGGCGCCTGGAGGCCGAGACCGATCTGCGACGTCATCGCGACCATCTGCAGGAAATGGTCGACGAGCGCACTGCTGAATACCTGCGGGCGAAGGAGGCGGCCGAGGCGTCGAATCGGGCGAAATCGCAGTTCCTCGCCAACATGTCGCATGAACTGCGCACGCCCATGCACGCCATCCTCTCGTTCTCCGATCTGGGTGCCAAGCGGATCGGCGTCGCGAGCGAAGACAAGATTCGAAGCTACTTCCAGTCCATCCGCTCGAGCGGCAAGCGTCTGACGACGCTCATCGATGCTCTGCTCGATCTGGCCAAGCTCGAAGCGGGGAAAACGGTTCTGTCCCTGCGGCCTGTCGACCTCAGGGCGATCGTCGAGGAAGCGGTGCAGGAGGCCGCGCCGCTGCTGCAGGAGCGCAGCCTGCGCTGGGATATCGAGATGCTGGCGCACGATTCGGTCGTCATGGCGGATGCCGCGCGCCTGGGACAGGTGGTGAGGAATCTGCTCTCGAACGCCATCAAGTTCTCCCCCGTCGGGGCGCGCATATTCATCACGATCGACGAAACCACCCTGACGACTTCGCTTTGCGCATCGCCGGCGCTGCGGCTGCTTCTTGCCGACCAAGGTCTCGGCATTCCGGACGATGAACTCGAGAAGGTGTTCGACAGCTTCGTGCAAAGCAGCACGACGCGCTCCAACGCCGGGGGCACGGGCCTGGGACTCGCCATCTGTCGCGAGATCGCCCACCTGCACGGCGGCAGCATCAGCGCCCGGAACCGATACGAAGGAGGCACGGTCTTCGAAGTGATCCTCCCGCGCAATCCGACAACTCGTGTGATCGAAACAGGCGCGCAGGCGGCGCCGGCACTCTTGGAGAAGGCATGAACGACAGACATCTATTGGTCGTCGACGACGAACCGGTCAATCTCGAAGTCATCAGCGAATACCTCGACGGTTCGGGCTTTCGCCTCTCGCTGGTCGAGAGCGCCGGGGCGGCCTGGGATCTGCTGTCGCAGCCCCACTTCGGCTGCTCCGTGGCTCTGCTGGACCGCATGATGCCGGAGACGGACGGCATCGCACTGATGCGGCGCATGAAGGCCGACCCTCGGCTCAAGGATATTCCCGTCATCATCCAGACTGCGGCCACGGCGCCCGAGCAAGTCGCGGAAGGCATCGCGGCCGGCGCCTTCTACTACCTGACCAAGCCCTATACGTGCGATGCGCTGCTCGGGGTGGTGAAGACCGCGCTCGAGTCGGTCGAGATGGTGGAAGAACTCGCAGCCCGAATGCAGCGCGACAAGGCGAGTGCGCAGCTCATCCATCGGGCGGAGCTCTACTGCACCACGCTGGAGGATGTCCAGACCTGCGCCTCCATGATCTCGGCCATGTGTCCGGATCCTTCCACGGCAGTCATCGGCATCATGGAACTGCTGGTCAACGCAGTCGAGCACGGCAACCTCGGAATCACCTACGAGGAGAAGAAGGCGCTCAAGCTGCGCGATGGCTGGGAGCAGGAAGTCGAGCGTCGGAGCCGGTTGCCCGAGCATCGGGGCAAGCGGGTCCGGGTCGAACTCGAGCGCATGCCCGGATTGATCGAACTGAAGATCACCGATCAGGGGGACGGCTTCGACTGGCACAAATACCTGGAACTCGACCATGCGCGGGCATTCGACCCCAACGGTCGAGGCATCGCGATGGCGCGCATGCTGTCCTTCGCTGCGGTTCAGTACCATGGACGGGGCAACGAGGTCTACGCGACGCTGCGCGTATAGCTCGACGGCGGGAGGCTCGGGACGATCATCGGGGCGGCCGGGGCAGTCGCATCGTATCTGCGCGCGCACGCAAGCTTCGTGCTGCCGGGCATGAGCTCGGTCCACCCGTCAGGCTCGAATCGGCCTGCACTCGCCGGCCGCGGCACGTTTAGAATCCGGATTGAACGCAGCCCGCCTCGATACAATCGACAATTCAAATCTGGAGACACCCATGGACGTTCTCGTTCTGCCCGGCGATGGCATCGGCCCGGAGATTTCTGCTGCAACGCTGACCGTACTCGACCGCGCCAACGAGCGCTTCAAGCTCGGGCTGCGCTGGCAGCACGACGAGATCGGCTTCGTCACGCTGAAGAAGGAGGGCACGACGTTCCCCGGTCGCATTCTGGAGCGCGCACGCAACTGCGCAGGTGTCATTCTCGGCCCCGTGTCTCATCTCGACTACCCGCCGTCGGACCAAGGCGGCGTCAACCCCTCGGGCGAGTTCCGAGTCAAGCTCGATCTCTACGCCAACATTCGTCCCGCCAAGTCCCGGCTCGGGGTCGGGCTCACGGGCAAGCCGGTGGATCTGGTGATCTTCCGCGAGTGCACCGAGGGCTTCTATGCCGACCGGAACATGTTCATGGGCATAGGCGAGTTCATGCCGACCGAGGACATGGCGATGTCGGTGCGGCGGGTCACGGCCAAGTGCTGCAATCGCATCGCGCGTCGCGCGTTCGAAGCAGCGCGGGGGCGGCGCAAGAAGGTGACTGCGGTGCACAAGGTCAATGTCCTGCGCATCTCGGATGCCTTGTTCCTGCGCGAAGTGCGCAAGGTTGCACAGGAGTTTCCTGATGTGCAGCTCGACGAGAAGATCATCGATGCGATGGCCGCGCTGATCATTCGCGATCCGACGGTCTTCGACGTCATCGTGACTACCAACATGTTCGGCGACATCTTGTCCGACGAAGCCTCCGAGTTGTCCGGCAGCCTCGGCCTGGCCGGGTCGGTCAATGCCGGGGACGACCTTTGTGTCGCGCAGGCCCAGCACGGCTCCGCGCCGGACATCGCGGGGCAGGACAAAGCCAATCCGACCTCGCTCATCCTCTCGGCGGCCATGATGCTCGAGTGGATGGGGCGGCGGCACGACTCCAAGCCGCTGACCGACGCGGCGACAGCCATCGAGCGGGCGATCGACGAGGCGCTGCAGAGTCCCAGCACCCGAACGCGCGATCTGCAGGGCACCCTGGGCACTCGAGACTTCGCGCGGCTCGTGGCCGAAAAGATCGTCTGAGCGTGCTGCGGCGCGCGCAAATCGGTTAGGCGGCGGCGCACGATGCAGCCGTCATGGCCGCACGCCTGGTACATCGCCTGCCGTTCGTCCGACCTGCGATCGCGGCCCCATGCTGTCAGCGCTGCGGGGCGGCACTGGGTGCTTTTCCGGGACGAGACGGGTAAGGCGCACGCGCTCGCCGATCGCTGTGCCCATCGCGGCGCGCCGCTTTCCGCCGGTCGGCTATGCGGCGGGCAGTTGCGTTGTCCGTATCATGGCTGGCTCTACGACGGCAGCGGTCGAGTGACCGAGGTGCCCGCGCTGCCCGCGGGCATCCAGCCGCCGCAGACGGCGCGGGTGCCCGCGTTTCCGGCGAGAGAGCAGCAAGGCTACGTCTGGGTCTGGTCGGGCGAACAGGCTCCCGAGCGCGAACCGCATCGGTTCGCGAACCTCGATGCGCCCGGCTGGACGCACTTTCGCATGCGCACGCGCTTCGAAGCCGGGGTCGAAGCGTGCCTGGAGAACTTTCTCGACTGTCCTCATGCGAGCTTCGTGCACAAGCGGTGGTTTCGCGCGCCCGCTGCCCGCGCCGTGAAGGTCGTCGTGCGCCGATCGAGCGACGGCGCGCAGGCGGAGTATTTCGACGAGCCGCGCAGCGGGAGCGTGGTATGGAGCCTGCTCGCGCCGCGGCGTTCGACGATGCGCCACGTCGATCGCTTCATCGCGCCCAACGTGAGCCAGGTGGATTACGCGTTTGCCAATGGCCTGCACTACACGATCACATCCTGCTGCACGCCCGTGCAGGCGCACGAGACGCTCGTCCATACCGTCGTTTCATTCCGGTTCGGACGCATCGGCCCGCTCGTGCGTCTGGTGTTCGAGCCGCTGTCGCGGCTCATCATTCGCCAGGATGTGCGCATGCTGGCGGCGCAGCGGGCCAACATGACGCGGTTCGGCGCTTCTGGCTTCGTCAGCACGCGGGCGGATCTGCTCGCTCCGCATATCGCGGCCTGGAATGCAGCGCTGCGGGAGGGGCGCGATCCGCCCGCCGTCGTCGACGAGCAGCATGCCCAGATCCGTCTCTAGGATCGCCCTGGCGTCCGGCTTGACGCTCGTCTTGAGCGGCCTCGCGCTAGGCGCCGTCGCCTTCTACGCATCGCAGAATGCGAGCGGCCGAATCGGCGGCGAGATCGCGCCCCAGAAGATGCTCTGGCTTCTGTATGCGATCGTGCTATGGGGGGTGCTGCCACTGGCGATCGTGCTGGATCGGCGTGCCGACGCCTTGCTGCGCAAGGCATTCGCCGTTTTGCTGCTGCTCATGCTGCCGCGCTTGCCCGTCGAGCTGTGGATGCTTTATGTCACGCACAACTGGTCGCCCTGGTACGGTATCGCACACGACGTTGTCTGCTTTCTGCCGCTGGCGGGCTTCGTCGCGCTTTGCTGGCGAAGGCGGTCCTGGCGTGCCGCGCCGAATGGCTGGCTCTTCGCTCATCTCGTCGTCACGGCCGCGGCTTTCGCGCCCGAGGTCTATTTCGCGCACTTCATGCTGCGACACTTCAACACGGCCGGAGAGGCTGCGATATATTTCGTGCCGAACGACCCGCTTTACGCAGAAGTGCTGTGGGTCACCACCGTTGTCGTCGTGTTGTTGAGCATTTACTTGCCGCTGTTCTTGAAGGGGTATTTGTTTGGCCCGGCTGGAAGCAAGCATACGTTGCAGCAGTGAACTGGATCCGCGCGAGATCGCCGCCATGTTCGGGCTCTACGAGCTTTACTATGGCGGTGCGGATGCGGCGATGTTTCGCGCCGATCTGACGCAGAAGAGTCATGTCATCGTGTTGACCGACAAGGGCGCGATTCGAGGGTTCTCGGCGCTCGCCACTCAGCCGCTCGAGCTGCCTGGCGAGCGCGCACTGGCCATCTTCTCCGGCGACACCATCATCGATCAGGCGTACTGGGGCGAGCAGGCACTGGCCCGCGCATTCTGTCGCTTCGCCGGCGATACCCAAGCACGGCATCCCGCCGCCACGCTCTACTGGTTTCTCATCTCCAAGGGCTACCGGACCTACCGTTATCTGGATGCCTTCGCTCGGCGCTATTACCCGCATCCCGTGGAACCCACACCGCCGCAGATGCGCCGCCGCATGGACGCGCTGGCGCGGGCTCGTTTCGGCGAGGCTTATTCGAGCGAGCTCGGCATCGTGCGCTTCGTTCCGGTACGCGGCTACTTGCGAGCGCCCTGGAACGGGGTGCGTACGCGCCTTCGGGAGCGGCCCGAAGTGCGCTATTTTCTCGAGCGCAATCCCGGCTACGTGAATGGCGACGAACTCGTCTGCATCGCGGAGCTCAGTGCCGGCAACCTGCGTTCGATCGCGGGACGGGCGTTCACCGAGGCGTATGCGAATGCGCGACTCGGCGCGCGGAGCTGACGTGCCGTTCGGCTGGGCGCGCTTCATGCGTGTCTTGTCGGCGCCCGAAGACACTCAGCACCGTGTGCTGCGCGCCATCCTGGCACGCAATGCCGGGTGCGAGTACGGGCGACGCCATGGATTCGGCGAGATTCGCTCCTACGAGCGCTA
>LNFM01004987.1_pt1 | contig 23618 bp, 18 predicted proteins | sample 596031 | NCBI WGS metagenome assembly LNFM01 (sample SAMN04254537, study PRJNA301005) | activated carbon metagenome | isolation source: dual media filters at the Ann Arbor, Michigan drinking water treatment plant | place: USA: Ann Arbor | reverse complement strand
TATCGCTGGGGGTGACGGTGGCGATCTTGGCGACCGGAATCGCCTATAGTCTGTGGGCGACCCGCAAGCAGCGGAGCGATGTAGCCGCGGCCGAATAACGCCTTCAAGCCGCAGGACGGCAGGTCATGCCGCTCCGCTATCGACGCTCGCTTTTTGGCCCAATGTCTTTGAAGGCGGCTTTTTACCAGCCGTTTTCAAAGACAGCGGCCGCTCGATCAGCAGATAGATCGGCAGGCTGACGGCGAAGCTGGCGAGAATTCCGGCCGGGAGCCAGAGCAGGAATGTGCCGAGGCCGACAACCTTCAGCAGGCCGAGCTTGCCGAGCAGCATGAACAAGGCATGCAGGCCGAGGCCGTGCATCAGGTAGAACGAATAGCTCATGTTGCCGAGCCAGCGCAGCGGCGTCCAGGAGAAGGCCCGCGCGGCGGGGCCGTCGGTAAAGACGCTGCGATAGACCAGGAGCACGAACGCGATGTTGATCAGAACGATGCGGGTGACGGGCGGCAGCGCGCCGTTGAGCTCGCTCGGCACCGCGACCGGGTTGACCGCCAGCAACACATAAAGCGTGAAGGCTCCGCCGACGATCGCCAGGATCGTTGCGTCGGAGAGCGCGCTGGTCCTTCGCCGTTCGGCGGGAATCATCGAGATGATCTCGTACAACATCATGCCGCCGAGGAACGTCGAGAGGCGGAAACGCCCGCCGAGGCCGGCCAATTCGACGGCGATCATCGCCGCATAAAGAGCGAGGAAGAACACGAGCCGTTGCGGTGGCGTCCACTGCCGCATGCGGAGGAAGACGATGGCAAGCGGGACCGGCAGATAATAGAAGGCCTCGTAGCTGAGCGACCAGGCAACGGTCATCATCGGCTCGATCGGCAGCATGCCGGGGAGCAGGAAGACGTTGGCGAGCACATAGGTGATTTGCGCGCCGAGCCCCTCGGGCAGCTTGCTTTCGCCGGGCATCAGCAGCATGAGCGCGAGGTAGATGCTCAGCGCCGCCAGAAAGGCCGGATAGATCCGTTCGACGCGGCGATAGGCATACAAGCGGAAGGTGATCGGCCGCTGGATGCAGGCCTTGTAAATCAGAAAGCCGCTGAGGACGAAAAAGAGATCGACACCGACATTGCCGACCTCATGCAAGGCCGCGAGCCAGTTGGCATCGCTGCGGTCGTCCAGGAAGCTCGCGTAATGCACGAGAAAGACGAGAGCGACGGCGAAGCCGCGCAAGCCTTCCATGGGTAGCCATCGCGCCGTCGCGGCGTCCTGCACCTCGAACAGCGCGCTGAGGCGGCGCAGTTTGGTTCTTTTTTCCCCGGCTTTGCGTGGCGGGGAGCCCGTCACGCGCTATTCGCCCAACCAGCGATAGCCGAAGCCGGAGTATGTGGCGATCCGGTTGAAGTCAGCATCGACCTCGCAGAACTTTTGCCGAATGCGCTTGATGAAGGTCCGGACGTTCGAGCGATAGCCGTCCGCCCCGTCGCCGGCGATGAAGCCTTCGCCGCGCACCGTGTCGTAGATCTTGCGGTGCGACAGATCATGGTCGGCGTTGGAGGCCATCTGCTGCACGATGCGGAATTCCGCCAGGGTGAGGTTCACCAGCTGATTGCGCCAGAAGGCGCGGTTCGACGTCGTGTCGAGCTCCAGGCTGCCGATGCGCAGCATGGTGGGCTGGGGCGGCGTCGTCGTCCGGATCATTCCGCTGTTGCTGTTCAGGGCCGAATTAATGCGGCTGAGCAGGATGGTGAAGCTGCGGGTCTTGTCGATGAAATCGGCCGCGCCGTTCTTGAGGGCGGTCTCTTCGTACACCGAGCCGCTTAGGGAGGTTAGGAATATAGTCGGAATTTCGATGTTCTCCTGGCGCAGGATGCGGAACAGCTCCATGCCAGAGATCGTCGGCAGCTTCCAATCGAGCAGCGCCAATTGGGCGGTGCCGCCGTCGCGGATATATTTCAGGGCCGTCACGCCGCGATCAAAACCGATCACGTTGAAGCCCGAATCACGCAGGTTCTGCGTGGTTATTTCGCGAAAGAAATCGTCATCTTCGACGAAAAGAATATGGGTGTCAGGAGCGTTGGAGTCGTCGCGTTTGGCTTCCATGTCTCGTCATCCTGCATCATGGGAATTTGCGTCATGGGAATCTCGCCTAGTCTCCGGCCGGACATTCCATGTGTGTCTTTTGGCCATTTGCAGCACTCCCAGAACGGCCAGCCTCCCATAACCAGCCGATTAGTTCAGAGTCCCTTTCCGTGGCTTGCAGCATCATAACTTTGTATTTATTCAATTTACTCAGGCTCTTATGGGTGATTTTTGGCAATTTCGGTACTTAATTGGCTATTCTGGTGCTTCCGAAGTAATTTGGCGCCAGGCCATCCGTCTGCCGAAGTAACGTTACCAGCGAGAATTGGTGCCTTACGAAAAACTCACGCGATTCACCCAAGACGTTCACGTGAGTTGATAATAGTAACGGCGCAGTTTCCGATTGGAAATTCAATGTGATCGCGCCATAAATTTGTCACGAGCGGACCCATCCATTGCGAAGAGAATCTTTTCACATGAGCCCCTCTCTCCAGTCTCGCGGTCACACTTATCGGTGGCTCTCCGTTACCCTTGGCACAGGTCTATTGCTGAATGTGGGTGTGATGACCCAGGCAGCTTGGGCGCAGGAACCCACGAAAGTCGACGCCGTTCCGGCGACGGTCAAGGAAGTCGACAATCGCAATGCCGGACGCGGCGAGGACGTGCTGGAGCGCTTCCGTGTGACGGAGCTGCCGCCGGCCGGTGCGCGCATCGGCGCCTTCGTCGCCCATCCCAAGGTCGGCGCGAGTCTCGTCTATGACGACAACATCTACGCCGCCAACCGAAACAAGCAGGAAGACTTCATCGGCACGGTCAATCTCGGCGGCCGCATCGATTCGGATTTTCCCGAGCATAAGCTGGGCGCGCGCGCCAACCTGGATATCAACCGCTATCTCGAGAACACCTCGGAAAACAATTGGCAGGGCGAGCTCGGCACCACGGGCACCTACGATTTCGACAAGGACAATAAGCTCGGCGCCGATCTGAGCGTGCGGCGCGCCGTCGAGCCGCGTGGCGATCCGGACGATCTCGGCGCGACATCGCCGACCGTCTATCGCGGTTATCGCGGAGCGAGCTATTTCGAGAACACGACCGGCGCCTATGTCTCGCGCATCGAAGGCGGTCTGGAGCGTCTGGAATACGACAACCTGGTCAATGCCAACGGCGCCACCGTTTTCGCCAGCGACCGCGACCGCTACGAGCCTTTCGTCGGCGGCCAACTCGGTTACCGCTATTTCGGCGCCCAGCAGGTCTATCTGCGCGCGCAGGGCAACCAGCGCCAATATGACCGCAATGTCGATAGCGGCGGTTTTCGCCGGGAATCCGACGGCTATCGCGCCGAGGTCGGCGGCACCGCGGATCTCGGCGGCCTGGTTTTCGCCGACGTTTCCGTCGGTTTCCAGGAGCAGTCCTACGACGATGCGCGATTTGGCTCGCCCTCCAGCCCGATCGGGAAAGTCAATCTGCTGTGGAACCCGGACCGGGTGACCAGCGTTCGTCTGGAGAGTTCTTATGAATTCGTGGAGAGTTTCGACAGCGGCAGCCCAGGCTACTGGCGCAGTTTGTCGACGCTCCGCGTCGCCCACGAAATCGCCTATGACTGGTTGGCCATCGGCCGGCTCGTCTATCAGGATCGGGACTTCGAAAAGAGATCGCGTAACGATGATATTTACGGTTTTGACTTAGGCTTAAGTTATCGAATCGACCGGGGATTGTTCTTGGATGCCGAGTACCGCCACCGCGAGCAGGAGTCGTCTAATGCGAACTCCGACTACGAGCGGAACATGGTGCTCTTACAAATAAGGAGAACTTTCTGATGGCGACGACCTCTTCCACCGCTTTGCGTCATGCCTTGTTGGCCGTTACCGCGGTCATGCTGCTGGGTTTGGCTGCGTGCGCTGGCAACAGCCCGAACCAACGGGCGCTCGAATCGTCTCCGCTGCAGGCCTATCGCCTCGGCGCCGGCGACAAGATCGCCGTCAACGTTTACGGCGAGCAATCCATCGCCGGTGAATATGAAGTCGACGACGCGGGCACTGTGTCTCTGCCGCTCGCCGGCCGCGTCAGCGTAAAGGACATGACCGCGCCGCAAGCCGAAGCCGCTCTGCAGGCCAAACTGAAGAGCAGCCTCGAGAATCCTCAGGTCAATGTCAGCGTCGTTGAGTATCGCGACATCTATATCCTCGGCGAAGTGGCCAAGCCGGGCGCCTATCCCTATCGTGCAGGCGCCACTGTTCTGAATGCCGTCGCGCTCGCTGGCGGCTACACCTACCGCGCCAAATCGACCGATATTTCGGTCATGCGTCCGGAAGCCGGTAAGTCCGATGCCATGCATGCCCAGCAGGATGCCTATCTCCACCCGGGCGATATCGTGATCGTCCCGGCGCGCTGGTTCTAAGGCTCATTTAAAGACACGACCATGACGATGAGCGTCGGCCGGTCCTCTCGGTGGCGAAGCCTCCGCCGAGAGCCGGCGGCGCCGTCGCGACGCGCCGATCCCGTCGTCATGGCGGGGCTGACTGCGATCATATTCGGCTGCGTCTTTCTGCAGCGTCTCGCCGTTCCGGTCGGGGCGATTCAACTGTCCCTCAGTTTCCTGATCGGCTATGGCGGCTTGGCCTATCTGCTGCTGCGCGGCCGGATTGCACTGAGCTTTCCGCTCTGCATCTTTTTCTTCATGGTCATGGCGGCCCTGACCATGTCGATCCTGCATTCGGGATCGTCGGCGTCGCTGATGTCGTTCTTCTACCTGTTCAGCATCTATAGCCTCTATCTCTTCAAGATCCGGGGCGACGGCCAGGCAGCCTCGGAAGAGATCCAGAATCTCTATCAAAGGTTCATGCTGATCGCGGCGGCGGGCGGCATCGCCCAGTTTTGCCTGCAGTTCGTGCTGCCCTTTGAATTGCTGTTCCCGCTCGAGACCTTCGTGCCGCCGCAATTCCTGTTCGGCGAGATCTACAACGTCATCATCCCGTTGACTTACGGCTCGCCGATCATCAAGAGCAACGGCTTCATCTTTCTCGAGCCGTCGTTCTTTTCGCAGTTTCTCGCCCTGGCTTTCATTCTCGAGCTTATGGGGCGCCAGCGCGCTTCGCGGCTGGCGCTGCTCGCCGGCGGCCTCCTGGTCGCCTATTCCGGCACCGGACTGCTGCTGATCGCCCTGTTCCTGCCCTATCTGATGCTGCGGCGGGGTAACCTCTATCTGCTGCTGTTCGCGCTCGGCGCCCTGATTGTTCTTGGCTTCAGCGCGACCGCGCTCAATCTCGATATCTTCCTCGGCCGCGTCGGCGAGTTCAACTCGCCGGAATCGAGCGGTTTTGCGCGCTTCGTTTCGCCGTTCTATCTCTTCCGCGACTTCATGGGGACGACCGGCGCCTTCCTGCTCGGGCTTGGCCCGGGCTCGATCGACGAGGTGATGCGCGAAGCGAGCTATCGCGGCTACGTCTCGCACGATCCCACTTGGATCAAGGCCGTCCTGGAATATGGCGTGATCGCCGGTCTGCTGTTGCTCGGTTATGTCGTGGCGGCCTTTTTCGCCGGCTCGCGCAGCAAAGTGCTTTCGGCGGTTTTACTCTGCCTGTTTCTATTCCTCGGCGGCTATCTGCTGAACCCGATCATGCATTTCCTGTTCGCGGCGCTGCTCGCCTGGTCGAACGCCGACACGGCGGCGGTTCAGGCGACGCGGGCGCGATCGCCGGCGAGAGCCGGTGCGGTCCAGCCGGCGCGGCGCGATTCGCTGAGACTGCCGTAAAGTCCGGCGGTCTGGCGGGCGATGTCAGCCCAGGTCGGGATCGAATCGCGCAAGCGCATCATTCCCGCGGACATGCGCAGGCGATTTTCCGGTTGCAGAATCATCATGCCGAGCGCGGCGGCCAGCGCCTGATCGTCGCCCGGCGCCACCAAGAGGCCGTTCTCGCCGTCGGCGATCAGCTCGCCAAAGGCGCCCAGGCGCGAGGCGATCAGCGGACGGCCATGGGCGATGGTCGCCATCAGCACGCCGCTCGCCTCGATCTCGCGATAGGGGAAAAGCAGGGCATCGGCATCCGCCATCATCTTGGCGACTTCCGCATCCGGGATGAAGCGCAAGTCGAAGACCAGACTGTCTTCGACGCCAAGCTCCTTGGCGAGGCGCAGCAGCGGCGCCATGTCCATATAAGGCTTGCCGGCGATGCGCACGCGGCAGCGGCTGCGCAAATCTTCGGACATGCGAGCGAGGGCGCGGATCACGACATCGACGCCCTTATAGGCCTTGATCTGGCCGAACAGCAGAAACTCGACTGGCGCGCCGGCCGGCCGCGCGGCGGGGGCGGCGGGAGCCTGCTCGGCATGCAGCAGCCCATGGGCGACGCGGACGATGCGCCCGCCTTCGATGCCTTGCTCGCGCAAGCGCTCCTCGCCTTGGCGGGTATGCACGATCAGGCGGTCGAAAGCGCGCCAGATGTCCCGCGCGCCGAGATTCTGCAGGATCGACCCGGGCGTGCCGTTGAACGGCAGGGTATCGTGGACGGTCAGCATCAACGGCGCGATCGCGCGGAATCGCGCGAGGAATCGGGCGTCGATCATCGGCAAGGGCAGCCATTGGAAATGGATCACGTCCGGCCGCCAAACGGTCAGCTCGTCGAGCAGACGGCGAAGCGAGCCGACGTGGGAGACGCCTTTCCAGATCCGCGTGGCGACGCGTGGCAGGCGCGCGAGAAGCGGCGAGGCGAGGGAGGCGTAGAAGCTCGGCGCATAGAGGGGATCAGCCATGCGCGGATCGTCCGCCAGCAGGGCTTTGCCGAATATGCGCGGCTCATGCCCGAGATCGGCCAAGGCGCCGGCAAGGGCGCGATCGTAAGGCCAGGTGAAGAGCGAGGGATCGATCAGCGCGACCTTCATGGCGAACTGCTCCTTGTCGCGATTGAAGGGCCTGGCTAATAAGCGCCGGAGCGGCGAAACACGACGGCGACGGTGCGGATCAGAATGAACAGATCCTTCGTCATGCTCCAACGGGCAGCGTAGAAACTGTCGAGCCGCACGCGGGCGCGGTAGCTGATGTCATTGCGGCCGCTGACCTGCCACAGGCCGGTAATGCCCGGACGGCAATTGCGATAGGCGACGAAACGCTCGCCATAACGCGCCACTTCATCGGCGACGATGGGGCGCGGGCCGACCAAGCTCATGTCGCCACGCAACACATTGAACAGCTGGGGCAGTTCGTCCAGGCTGGTGCGGCGAAGCAATTGGCCGAGCTTGGTGACGCGCGGGTCGTCCTTCAGCTTGAAATCCTTGTCCCATTCGGCGCGGGCCGCGGGATTATTGGCCAAATGCTCCTGCAGCTTGCGTTCCGCATCGACGCACATGGAGCGGAATTTCAGGCAGAGGAAGGTCTTGCCGTCCGAGCCGATACGGCGATGTCCGAAGATCGCCGGCCCGCCGTCGCGGCGGACGAGAATGACGAGGGAGATCATCACCGGCGCCAAGGCCATCAGGCATAGCGACCCGACAATAATGTCGAACAGCCGCTTGGTGCGCGAGGTGGCGGGACGCGAAGCCAGATTGAAAGCGCCGGCTGACGTCGCCGTCATGGTCGCGGCTTCGATGCCATGCGTCTCGGGCGATTGCGGTATGGCCGGCGTCGAGTCCGCCTTGGCTTTGGCCAGGCGAATCTTTTCGCGAATACGGTCGCTGGCGAGTTTCTTGCGCGCCGCCTTGGCGGTTTTGCGGCTGCTTTCGGGCGTCGGAACCTTGGCGGGCAAGAAAGGGGCCGGGGACGGGGGCCGCTCATAGACCGGTTCGCTGTTGCGAGCGAGTAGATGACGCATGTGACCTCCGTGGCATGAACAACGTCGATCGAACGCCCCTTAAATTCACCGACCAACGCATCATGCGCGGCCTCGTGAATGAAGCGCAGTGTGCGTATCGTGGACTTTTTGTGTGCGCTGCGGCATAAGCGCCGATGGAACCCTTAATAGATAATAAAATCAGATGTTTGGACGATTGGCCGATTGTCCAAATTTTGCTCTCGTGATCTATTCGCAAGAGGGGGCGTAATAGTCGAAACAACTATGTCAAACAGCCGAGAGCAAGTTCCGCAGAACGACGGGCAACATTCAGGCCCGGGGTCTGCCATCGTCGTTGTCCTTGGCGTGGTTGCCCTCGTCTCGATGACGTTCGGATTTCTGCTCGGCCTATTGTTCTAGCCTCACGGCCTATGTCACAGGCTGGTTTCTTGTTTTTGCGCGGGACCGGGCGATAGATTGCGCCATGACTGAAACCATCGGGAAACCTCACGCCGGCCGCTCGTTGATATGGGCGCTGATCGAAAGCGGCGGCCTCTCGGTGCTGTCGCTGATCGTCCTGTTCGTCGTCGCCCGCCTCGTCGGGCCGGCAGAGTTGGGTTTGGTGTCCCTCGCGCTCGGCGTCGTCCAGGTGCTGACGGTGATGATCGAAACCAGCCTGCATGACGCCCTGGTGCAACGCCAAGACCTGCAGGACGATCATCTGCAGACGGCTTTCTGGTTCTGCTTCGGACTGAGCCTGTTGTTCGTGGTCGGCTGCTGGTTCGGCGCGCCTTACCTGGCGCAGCTATTCGATACGCCCGCGCTGACCGATCTCTTGCGCGTGATGTCTTTCGGGCTGGCGATGACCGGGATCGGTGCGGTGCCGATCGCCGTCTTGCGACGCAATTTCCTCTTCAAGCAACTCGCCGTGCGGTCGCTTTACGCGCGCGTCGCCGGCGCCGTCGCCGGCATCGGCCTCGCCATCCTTGGCTACGGCATCTGGGCGCTGGTCGTGCAATATCTCCTGCAAGCCACCTTTAACGGCTTGCTCGTCTGGCCGTCCTGCCCGTTCCGCCCGAAAGGACGCTTCGTGCCCGCTCGCCTGCGCGAACTGATCAGTTACGGGGCGCTGTCGGTCGGCAGCCGGATCGTCTGGATCAGCAGCGTGCGCCTGTTCACCTTGCTGGTCGGCTATTTCCTCGGCGTGACCGCGGTCGGCTATCTCAACATCGCCCAGCGCGTCGTCGACACGCTTTACGACCTGTTGGGCGGCGCGGCCTACAACCTCGCATTTCCGTTCTTTGCGCGCCGCCAGCATGACCGCGCGCAGATGCACCGCGCCTTCTACGCCACCAACGAATTCGCCGCCCTGTCGGTGCCACCGATTTTCGCGGGCCTGGCGGTCTGCGCCGCGCCCGTCGTGCTGCTGATGCTCGGTGAACAATGGATGCCGGCCGTGCCGCTGATTCAGGTGCTGGCGGGCGCCGCGTCGCTGCAATTCATCCTGCTGTTTGCCAATGCGGCGATCATGGCCTCGGGCCGTCCGGGCGTGCTGTTCTGCCTCAGCCTGGTCACGTTCGTGTTCGCCATCGGCGGGCTGTTCCTGCTGCAGCCCGGCGATGCGCTGGGCGCGGCGCTCCTTTGGGCCTGCCGCATTGCCGTCACCGGGCCCATCGTCATCACGCTGGCTTGGCGCTTTCTCGGCATTTCCGTGCCGAAGCTGTTGCGCAGCGTGGTCATGCCGTTCTGCGCCACGGTCGTGATGGCGGGCAGCTTGGGCTGGCTCTGGCACGCCCATCTGCAGCATTACAGCGCGATCGAAGCGTTGCTGATCATGGTGCCGCTCGGCGTGACGATCTATGTCGCCATCGTCCTGGCGACCCATCGGGCCGCATTGTTCCGCCTCTTTCAGTTCATGCTGGCCGGTCTGCGCGGCGCGCGGCCTTCCTAAGACCGGTTCTGGCAAGCAAAAGGGCCGAAGCCTTGATGGCTTCGGCCCTTTGCCGAAACGCGCGTTGCGGGCCGCGATCTAGGCCGAGGCGTAGCCGCTGTAGTAGCTATGTTTGGTCTGCAGCGACGGCACCTTGGACAGCACGATGCCGGCCACTTGCCGACCGCTGGTGGCGAAGCGCTTGAGCGCCTCCTCGACGGTACGGCGGCGCGTCGAGCCGTGGGCGATGACGAAAATCGCCGTGTCGACGTGATCGGCCAGCGTCAATGCGTCGGCGACATGCATCACCGGCGGCGAGTCGAGAATGATCAGGTCGTAGCTGCTGCGCGCCTGTTGCAGGAAGGTCGCCCAATGGGCCGAGCTCAACAACTCGACCGGATGCTCGACGTTCTGCATGGTCAGGCAATGGGCGCCGGATTCGGGGTCCGTCCGCACCACGCTGGCGAGATCCTGACCGTGCAACACTTCGTTGAGCGCCGGACCCGGTTCTGCCCGCAACAAGCGGTGAAACTGCGGCCGGCGGAGGTCGGAATCGACGATCAGCACGCGCAGGCCGTCTTGCGCGGCGACCGCGCCGAGCGAGCTGGTAAAGGTCGTCTTGCCTTCGCCCGGCTCGGAGGAGGTCACGAGCAGCACCTTGGCGCGCGGCGTGCTGCTCGCACGGCGGCAACCGAGAGCAATGCGGATGCCGCGCAGCGTTTCGGCAATGACCGATTCGTGCGGCTGGCCGACGAAGGACTGCGACAGGCCACGGCCGGCTTTGCGATGACGGCGCAGCAGTGGTAGGGCGCCGAGAACCGGCAAGCCGAGCACGTTCTCGATGTCCTCGGTGCTTTCGAAGCCGCGGCGGCGCTCGCCGAGCAACAGGACCGCCGCCGAGATCATGAAGAATCCGATCAGCATGCTGCCGAGCACGATCAACTTCTTGTTCGGGCTGGACGGCATCACGGGCAGGGGGGCTGCGGAGACGATGCGGGCGTTGGCCTGGTTGATGCGCGGCTGTTCCGCCGTCTGCTGCGCGGTGGCGAGGAAGCTCTGATAGACGTTGCGTTTGGTTTCGGCTTCCTGCTCGAGCTGGCGCAGTTCGATTTCGTTGGAGGCCATGCTGGTGGCGCGACCCTCCAGACCGCTCAATTGGCGCGTCAGAGAATCGACGCGCGAGCGTGTGATATCGACCTGGCTCTTGAGGGATGACAGAAGCTTGCCGATTTCGCGATCGATCTGGCCACGGATGGAAACCAGCTCCTGTGCCACCGCTTTGCGCTGCGGGTGCGCCGGAGCGAGGCGCGTTGCCATTTCGGCCTGTCGTTGCGAGGCTTCCGCCTCGCGTTCGCGTAGGCGTTGGACGAGCGGCGAGGATAATACTTCCGTCGCCGTCGAGCCGGAGGCGCCGCGGCCGCCTTCGCTCTGGGCCTGACGATAGCGCGCTTCCGCTTGCGAAAGATCGGCCCGCGCCGTGCTCAGCTGGGTGTTGATTTCATTGACCTGCTGGGCGCTGACGCTGCCGGCGCGCGTTTCGACCATGTTATTGGCGATACGGTAGGCCTGCACTTTCTTGTTGGCTTCCTCCACGTCCTTCAGCAGTTCGACCGAGCGCTGTTTGATCCAGCTATTTGCATCCATCAGCGTGCTGTTGGAATTCTCGATCTGACTGGTGATGAACGCCTGCATCAGGCCATTGGCGACGGCTGCGCTGATCTCCGGCTTCTCGCTTTCAAAGCTGACGTAAATCGCATAACTGCGTCCGTCCGTGCCGATCGTCAGATTTTCCAGCACGTTGTCGACGACGGCGGACCAGACGGCCTCTTCGCTGGGGCCGGGGGCTTTGCGGCCGATGCCGATATCCGCCAGCATGCCGCGGAATGCGCCCGAGATGCGCGAGAAGACCGTGGGTTCGACGGCATAGGGATTGAGATCCGGCTCGCGGTCGAGATTCAGCTTGCGGGCGACGGTTTCGACAAGATCGCGCGAGCGCAAAACCTGCACTTCCGTGCGCGGAATCGACACGTCCGGCGCCCAGGGCTGCGGCTGCACGCCGATCTGCGGAATGAATAGCGGGCGCGTTTCGACGGCGAGCATGCCGCCCGCGCTATAGCGCGGCGCCAGGGACGAGGCGACGACATAGGCGATCACCCCGCAGGCCATCATGCCGGCGAAGATCGTCCATTTGCGACGCCACAGATTGCGGAATATTTCCCCAAGACTGCGTTCCTGGCCTGGCGGCTGGCCGCCATATCCGCCACCGCCGGATGCAAACCCGCCTGGTCCGCCTGGGCCGTAGCCGCCACCCTGATAGCGCGGATCGTAGCGCGGATCGTAATCCGGCGCGTATGGGGCGGCGTCATGACGGGCGGCGTCATGCTCCACCAGGGAGTAACGCCAGGGTCTACCGTCGTGAGAATGGGGATCGCGCATAGCTCATGCCTCGAAAAATTGCTGCGGCTGCACATGATGAAAAGAGAGGACGTAACCTACTAAGACGCAAGGAGGATCGATTGGTTCCACGTCCGCTTAATCTCATCTAATTGTCACGCCTGAGCGCGAGATCGCGCTCGCATATTTGGCCGCCGGCATCGTTCACAGATACGGACCCATCAATGCGAGCGTGAAGGAGTGCAAGGCTATGGCGGAAATCCTCGTCGTTTGGACCGTGCTCTTCTGCCTGCTCTGCGTGCATCCCTTCATCATCTATCCTTGGACGTTGGAACTCGCGCGGCGCTGGAGCAATTCCCCGCTGCGCCCGTCTTATGCGCGGACTGCTGGAACGGCGCAGCGGGAGGAACTCACCTTTGCCATCTGCTTGTGCGCCTACAATGAGGCGGCGATCATCGAACAGACGATCGAGAGCATGCTGAAGCTCCGCCGCAGCAGTGGGAACCTGCAAATCCTGCTTTATGTGGATGGCGCGACCGATGGCACCGCCCAGATCGCCGGGCGCTATGCCGGCGAGATCGAACTGATCGTCTCGCCGGAGCGTCACGGCAAGTCGCATGGCCTCAATCTCTTGGCGCAGCAGGTGCGTGCGCCGATCATGGTGCTGGCCGACGCCAATGTGCGGATCGCCGAAGATGCCCTGATCAACATGAAGAAATATTTCCATGACGAGGATGTTGGCTGTGTCTGCGGCCATCTCGTCTATTCCAACGGCGAAGAAAGCGTTACGGCGAAAACCGGTTCGCTCTATTGGCGCCTGGAAGAGAAGATCAAGCGTCTGGAGAGCGAAACAGGCTCGGTGATGGGCGCCGACGGCTCGCTCTACGCCATGCGCAGCGAGCTTTATCATCCGATCCCGGAGGGCGTTGCCGACGACATGTATCTGTCGCTCGCCGTGCTGTGTGACGGCTATCGCGTCATCCGCGCCGAGGATGTGCGGGTCTTCGAGGCTGCCGGCGTCAATCCCAAGGATGAATTCCGCCGCAAAATCCGCATCGCCTGCCAGGCTTTCAGCACGCACCGCGCCTTATGGTCGCAGCTCCGCCAACTCGACGGGTTCTCGATCTACAAATACGTTTCGCACAAATTGCTGCGCTGGTTCACCGTTTTCACCTTTGCGGCCACGGCGCTCACCGCTTTCGCGGCGCTGTCTGTCGCGGTCGGCTTCGGCTGGGCGGCGGCACTGGCGGCATCCGCCCTTGGCCTTTTGTGGCTCGCCTTGCGCTTGCATATCCGCCCGCTGCCGATGGTGCTCGACATGCTGCGGTCCTTCGCCGCCACGGGTATCGGCGTCATCCATTCGCTGCGCGGCGCCAATGTGCGCACCTGGGAGCCGGCTCGCGCGCCAGCGCGACAGGAGAAGTGATCATGTCCCCGCGCATCGACGTCATCATCCTCTCTTGGGATCGCACCGCCGAAACCATCGCCGCCATCGACAGCGCGGCGGCACAAACCGGCATCGAGAAACGCATCTGGATCGTCGATCAGGGCAGCAAGCCGGAGAATCTCGCGGCTTTGCATCGGGCCATCGACGGACGGCCGGAAATCCATCTGCACGAGCTCGGCAAGAATGTCGGCGTGGCGGAGGGCCGCAATATCGCCAGCGCATTGGGCAGCGCCCCCTATATCGTGGCGCTCGACAATGATGCGGTGTTCAAGAACGACACGACTCTCGCCGATGTTGCGCGCCGCATGGACAGCGAGCCCCGGCTCGGCGCAGTGGCCTTTCGCATTCTCAATTTCTTCACCGGGCGCGACGATGCGATGTGCTGGGACTATCCCGGCGTGCCGCGCGCCATGGCCGATCGCGAATTCATGACCACGCGCTTCATCGGCGCCGGGCATGCCCTGCGCCGCAACGCCTTCGAGGCTGCCGGCGGCTATGACGCCGCTTTATTCTTCGCCGGCGAAGAGCGGGATCTGAGCTACCGGATTCTCAATCTCGGCTACATGGTTCGCTATAGCCCGGACTTTGCCGTGCTGCATAAGGTGGACCCGACGGCGCGCGTAAATTGGAAGTCCGGCCGCTTCTATTTCACCGTTCGCAACGTGCTCTATTCCGACTTCAAATACGGCGTGCCCTTTTGGCGCCTCGCGCGCAGCGCCGGCGCCCTGACCTTGAAGGGATTCCGCAATGGCTGCGCCGGCCAGGCGCTGCGCGGCATCAAGGATGGGGCGCTGATGGCTTGGCGATTCGCCCGCAAGGGACGGCCAGCCGTCTATCGTCTCAATAGCGAAGTGCGCGACTACATCCGCACCTGCGAGCATCGCGACGACACGCCGTTCATGGTTCGATTGCGCCGTCAGTTCGACAGGCTGCCGGAACAGGTCTGAGCTCATATTCTTCCTTTTGATCGCCCATAACCGGAAAGGCGACCGCCCATGATCACCCTGATCATTCCGACGCGAAACCGCGCGCATACATTGTCGTTGATCGGCGAGAGCTTCTATCGTCTGCAATTGGTGGACGAAATCATCTTCGTCGATGACGAGGGCTCAGACAATTCGGCCGAGGTGATTGGCGCTCTCGCGGCGCGCCATCCGCAGATCGCCACGAAAATCCTGCGCAACGAGCGGCGTCTTGGCGCGTCAGGGAGCCGCATCAGAGGCTATCAAGCGGCGAAGAACGACTACATCATGTATTCGGACGACGACGTCTATGTGCAGCCCAACTATGGGGCGGTCTGCCTTAAGAAGCTGCGCCTGACCGGCGCAGGCATCGTCTCGGGACGCATCGTGCGGATGCGCGTCGATCAGACGCCGGAACAGGCGATCGCCGCCTTCGGCAACGGCACGTCGGACAAGCCGCCCTTCCGCAAGCTGGTGTGCGAGACGCGCGGCGAGGCGAAGACCGACGGCGACGTTCGTTTGCCGCTTACCGGGCCGGTGATCGTAACGACGAAGGCTCTGCTCGAAGAGCTCAGCTACGATCCGTTCTATTCGCGCGGCAACGGCTTTCGCGAGGAGACGGATTTTCAGATGCATGCCTTCGTCACGGGCCGCGATATCCTGATGACGAACGAAACCTATTGCGCCGAGCTCAGCCGGATCGAAAGCAAGGTCGGCGGCCAGCGCACGCCGCGGCTCAAGACGCTTTATTGGTCGATTTATTACAACGCTTATTTCTTCGGGAAATATTGGGACCGCTATGCCGCTCGCACGGGCGTGACGATGAGCCGCCGCTCGGCCACGGCCTTGTTCGCGGTCTATCAACTCTACGCGCTGTTCGTGCGTCCATTCGGCTACAAGTATCAGCGCTGGGCCGCGCGTCAGCGCGAGCGCCGGGCGGCGTCTCGCCCGGCTTTTCAATAAGCCTTATGCAGACATTTGCGCATCGGACATGCCGCTGAGCCAGGCGGCGTGATAATTCGACAGCTTGCCGTAGCTATTGTCCGCCATGGTCACCTTGCGACCTAGCAGCAGGCCGAGCAGTCCCATATGCAGCCGATTGGTGACGATCGCCTCGTAATCGGCGAGGAAACGGACGCCTTTGGCAATCAGGCGGTTGCGGAAGAGTCGCCACAGCGGATGCAGTGAAAAAGCTCCGCCGCTCGGGCCGCGGCGGCAATGCAGATTGAGCAAGGTATAATAGGCCGCCTTGTCTTCGTAGCCGATCAGATCGCTCCAATCGAGGCCGCGTTGCGGCCCGGACGCGCCGGGCAGAGAGATGAAGCGGCTTTCCTTGTCCTGACGGGCAAACAGCAGCATCGCCTTGCCATGGGGTTTCGCGCGCGCCGCCGCCAGCGGCTCCCATAGCAGATGCGCCATGTCGGGCACGAGGTGGGACGGATTGCGGAAATGCTGACGTGCCGTCTGCATCGAGATTTCGTCGCGCAGGCAGAGGTGAAGGTCCGGATGCCGCCCGTAGCTTTCAGCGCAGGCGGCCAGGGCGGCCGGCGAGTCGAAATGCAGCGTCTGCGGCAGCATGACGATGCGGTGCCTGGGGTAAGCGGCAATGACCTGTTCGCGAAACTTTTGGTGCAACGGATAAAGGTCGCCGAAATTTCCACCGCCGTGGAGCAGGATGGTGCAGTTCGCCGGCACTTTGCGCTGCGCGATCGTGCCGAAATCATAGGCGGAACGACGGCCGATGACTTTGTAGCCCAGCCGCTTGAAAAACTGATCCGTGCCGGCCTCGATCAGCGAATCGCCGATATTCAGATGCACCGGATAGTCGAGATAGACGACGGGCCGTTCAGGCGGTGCCAGCTGGGCGAGTTGTTCGACGCGCATGGCCAGGCTCTGCATGATGGCGGACGTATCGCCACTCGGCGGTGCGGAGTGCGGAATGGTATCGGGCGTGACGGGGATCATGCGCGGCACTTTCGCCGCTGAGTTGCCTTTCTGCTCGGGTCAATATTGTGTCCCACAATTCCTAGGCATTTTTAGGCGCTGCGATCTGACTATGGGTTTGCATAAATAGTTCCGCTGGCGCACTATTCACAAAATTGGATTTATACCAAATTAAACACAACCCAAGAGGCCCAAAGTTGCGTCACGCGAGGCTGTTGAGAGTGCGGAGCGCCGTTATGGCCCTTGTCGCTTCGTCGGCGGCTTTGACATGACGGTCGGCGCCTCCGTCACGCGCATCGAAGATCCGCCGCTGGTCACCGGCGCCGCGCGCTTCGTTGCCGACCTCAACTTCGCCCGCCAATTGCATATGCGCGTGGTGCGCGCGCAGCAGGCGCACGGCAAAATCGTTTCGATCGACGCGTCCGAAGCCCTGGCGCTGCCGGGCGTCGTCGCCGTCTGGACGGCCGCGGACATCACCGAACTGCCGCCAATCGATTTTCGCGAAGGGCCGATCCCCGAATTGGCGATATTCCGCCAGCCGGTGCTGGCGAAAGAGCGTGTGCGCTATGTCGGCGAGCCGGTTGCGGTGGTCTTCGCCGACAGCGACTATGTCGCCGAGGATGCGGCAGATCTGATCCTGGTCGAGATCGACGAACTGCCGGTGCTGCTCGACGCCGCCGAAACGCCCGCCGCTTTTCCCGGCGCCGCCTCCAGCGAGGCGACGGTCATCACCCAGGGCTATGGAGATGTCGATGCCGTCTTCGCTACGGCACCCCATGTCGTGGCGCTCGATCTCTCGGTCGGCCGCCATACCGGCGTGCCGCTGGAAACGCGCGGCGCCATCGGCGTCTATGATGCGGCGCGCGATGTGCTGCAGCTCCATGGCGCGGCCAAAGTGCCGCATAAAAATCGCGAGGCCTTGGCGCGACTCTTCGGCCGCAGCCTGCAGGCCATGCATCTCTTCGAATATCATGTCGGCGGCGGCTTCGGCGTGCGCGGCGAGATTTATCCCGAGGACATTCTCGTCTGCCTGGCGGCGATGCGCCTGGGGCGGCCGGTCAAATGGATCGAGGATCGCCGCGAGCATCTGATGGCGACCAATCATTCGCGCCAGCAGCGTCATCAGATCCGCGCCGCCGTCGATGACGAGGGGCGTATCCTTGCCATGGACGATAAGTTCTTCCATGACCAGGGCGCTTACCTGCGCACGCATGGCGTGCGCGTGCCGCACATGACCGCCGGCATCTTGCCGGGGCCCTACCGGATTCCCGCCTACCGCGCGTTGGCCCATGTGCGCTTGACGAACAAGACGCCCTGCGCGACCTATCGCGGCCCCGGCCGCTACGAGAGCACCTTCGTGCGCGAGCGCCTGCTCGACGCGGTGGCCATGCAACTCGGCCTCGATGTGGTGGAAGTGCGCCGGCGCAATATGATCACGCCAGCGGAAATGCCTTACGATCGGCCGCTCCAGGCGCTCGGCGAGGATATCAGCTACGACAGCGGCGATTACGCCGGCCTGATGGACAAGGTGCTGGCCAAGGCCGGCTGGCCGGCGATGAAGGCCGAGACGGCGGGCCGCCGCGCGGGCGGCGAATTGGTCGGCGTGGGCATCGCCATGTTCGTGGAAAAGGCCGGCCTCGGCCCGTCCGACGGCGTGAAGATCGCGGTCGAGCCCGGCGGCCATGTCGAGGTCATTACCGGCGGCGCCTCGGTCGGCCAGGGCTTCGAGACGGTGATCGCGCAGATTTGCGCCGGCGCGCTCGGCGTCGATTATCAGAAGGTCCGCGTGGTGCACGGCCAAACCAATCGCATCGAGCACGGCATCGGCGCCCACGCTTCGCGCGCCACCGTGATGACCGGTTCGGCCACGCATAATGGCGCGCTCAAAGTGCGCGCCAAGGCTTTGGCCGCGGCCGCCAAGTTGCTGCAAAAGACGCCGGATGAACTGGATATCGTCGCCGGCGTGATCGTGCAGCGCGGCAATCCGGCCGGGCCGTCGATATCGCTCGGCGACATCGCCAAGCGGCTCGGGCCCGGCTCCAAGCTGCTCGAGCCGGGGCAGAATCCGGGTCTCGCCGAGGAGGGCTGGTTCAACGTCGACCACCAGGTCTATCCCTACGGCATGCATATCGCCCAGGTGCGGGTCGACCGCGCGACCGGGGGAGTCCATATCGAGCGCTATGTCGCCGCCTTCGACATCGGCCGCGCCGTCAATCCCATGCTGGTCGAAGGCCAGATCGTCGGCAGCTTCACGCAGGGCCTCGGCGGCGCCTTGCTCGAGGAATTCCGCTATAGCGAAACCGGCGAGCCGCTCGCCGTCACCTTCGCCGACTACCTGCTGCCCAGCCTGCATGATGTGCCGCAGGTCGAGGTCCAGCTTTACGAGGATGCGCCGAGTCCGCGCAATCCGCTCGGCATCAAGGGCGGCGGCGAGAGCGGCATTACCGGCGTCGGCGCAGCCTTGGCGGCGGCGATCGACGATGCCTTGCAACGGCCCGGCGCGATCACCGAATTGCCGATCACGCCGCAGCGGTTGAAAGATATTTTGAACGCGGTGACTTGATCGTCTGCCTCGACGCGCAAGACGTCGCTAGCGCGAGGCTTTTTTTGCCGCTTGTTCGCTGAAGATGGCGGTCTCCGCCACCTCGGCAATTTTGCTGATATGAAGCAGCAGAAGCCGGCAGGCCTCGTCCGCGTCGCGATTGAGCGTGGCCTTAACGATCTTCTGGTGATCATTGCTTAACCCCGAACGGGGGAATGAGCGCCGGAGGGTCGTACGATATCTATATCGCAGCGATTGGTCATAAAGCTGCTGGGTAAAGAGCACGAGACGCCGCGTGGGGCAGGCGGAGATCAGCTCCATGTGGAAGTCGCGGTTCGCATTTTCCCATGTGATCACGGCGTCAGCTGATTCTTTCGTCAGGCTCACTTCCAGGCGTTCCAGGGCGTGGCGAGCCGCGACGACCCGCATTTCCCACACGATGTCGCCATGCGTGATCGCTTGCCGAAGCGCTTCTACTTCAACGAACTTTCGGGCCTCCGTGATGTCGCGAAGGTCTTCCGGGGATATGCGAGAGACCCAAAAGCCGCGCTGCGACACCGAATCGACCAAGCCATCCGACAAGAGACGGGATAAGGCTTCACGAATGGCGCTGGCGCCATATCCAAAGGTCGCCGTCAAATGTTGGATGCGAAGCTTCTCACCCGGTTCCAAACGGCCCGAGAGGATCTCTTGGCGGAGAAGCCAATAGGATTTCTCGATATCCGAGCTCGGTCGCGTTTTGATATCTGAAACTGCCATGGAGTGCTGGGTCTCGTTTGCTCATTTTGACGCCGACCGCCATCATTATGCTAGCTGGCTTCGGGTAGTCCTAGATGGATTAGCGTAAATTGACAAAAAAACTTTTTTTTCGTACTTTGTCGTTAGCGAGAATTGATCCTGGAGGAATGTAGAGATGGCGACCATTCAAGCAGAGAAGCCCAAAGCGAAGACGGCTTATGAAACCATTACCGTCACGCAGTTGTCGCCGAATGTTGGCGCGGAAATCGGCAATATCGATCTGACCAAGCCGCTCACTCCCACTCAAGTGAAGGAAGTGCGCGCCGCGATCACCGCGCACGGCGTGATTTTCTTCCGCGAACAGCCGATCAGCTTCGAAGACCACGACCGCTTCGTGCGTTACTTCGGCGAGCCGCATGAGCATATCGGCGGCGATTACACGGCCTCCAAGCGCGTTCCCAATTACCCCGGCATCCGCCAGCAGTATTTCGACGGCAATTCCAAGCGCGTCGCCGGCGAAGATTGGCACTCGGACCAGAGCTACGGCGACAAGCCGCCGACCTTCAGCATCCTGCACCAGGAGAAGGTGCCGACGAACGGCGGCGGCGACACGATGTTCATGTCCTGCTCCAAGGCCTATGAAGAGCTCAGCGACACGATGAAGGACTATCTGCGGGGCAAGACCGTCACCCACATGGGCGGCAAGTCCTTCGACGCCGAGGGCGCCGGCAAGCGCCCGGAGGTGGTCCATCCGGCCGTCACAGTCCATCCCGAAAGCGGCCGCAAGGTCCTGTTCGTCAACCCCAGCTTCACGAGCCACATCAATGGTGTGCCGAAGGCCGAGAGCAAGGCCGTGCTGGAGTACCTCTACGAGCACATGCGCAAGCCGCATTGGCACATGCGCTTCCACTGGCGGAACCACTCGATCGCCATGTGGGACAACCGCGCCGTCCAGCACATGGCGATTTGGGATTACTGGCCGCAGGTGCGCTCGGGCTACCGCATGTTCTTGAAGAACAACGACGCCCCGGTGATGGCCGACTGACACGCCAGGCCGCTCACGATAGGAGCGGCTTGATCGTGGCCTTCACGGCGCAAGACATCGTCTACCACCGTCCCGCCGGCATCGCCTTGACAGCGACGCTCTACATGCCGGCGGGTACGGGGCCGTTCGCGGCGGTGGTGGACGCTCATGGCGGGCGCTGGTGCTCGGAAACGCGCACGACCAACCGCGTGATCGACGAAGCGCTGGCGGCAGCCGGCATCGTCGTCATGGCGCTCGATTTCCGCATGCCGCCCGACGCGCAATTCCCCCTGCCGGTGGCGGACATCAATTTCGCCATCCGCTGGCTGCACGCCCACGCGGCCGACTACGGCATCAATCCGGCATGGATCGGCGGCGTCGGCACGTCGAGCGGCGGACACCAACTCGCCCTGACAGCCATGAATCCGGACGATCCGAAATATCGTCAGGACCATACGCCTGAGATGGACGGCGCCAGCGCGAAGATCGCTTACATGATCCTCTGCTGGCCGGTGTCCGATCCGCCGGCGCGCTATCGCTACGCCATCGCCAATAAGATGGACATCCACATTCAAAGCCATGAGCGCTATTGGCCGAGCGAGGCGTCGATGGCGGAAGGCAGTCCGCAGCGCATCGTGGCGGACAGCGAGGCGTCGGCATTGCCGCCGGCCCTGCTCATCCAGGGCACCAACGACACGATCCTTTCGCCCGGCATGTCGGAGCGCTTCGCCGAGAGCTATGCAGCAGCCGGCGGCGACATGACGCTGATCCATTACCCCGGCGAGAAGCACACCTTCATCACCAACACGCCGGATACGGACGCCTCGCGCCAGGCGCTCGCCGACATGATCGCCTTCATCCGCCAGCAGACGGTGCAGGCCTGAGCCGCGTCGCGGTGCTGACTGCACAAATTCTGGCCATGCGTCGCGCATTCGGTGATCGCCGGGTCTCACCCGGGTTCCGCTTCTGCCGAAGCGGCGGGGGGAAACTCATGGCTCCGCAGGGCTTGCGCCGCCGCCGTCCGGGGCGTTGCTGATCGGCCTGTCGGCCGGGACGCATGGCACTAACAGCAATGCGCCTTAACGTCGTGAGAACAAACGAAATCCCTAAACTATGAGTGCGCTAAATAAGTCGTCCACTTGCAATGAATAAAGCTTCTGCCGCAGGCTTCGGTCGGGTGGGCACATATCCTGCAAGGCTTTGAAAGCCTTGAACGAGAGCCGGACGGATCGTGCTGACCGTTGAATGTGGACCGAACGGCTGAACCTGGATTCGCTTCTTCGCAAATCTCATGCGCCCGCAGTGCAAATGTGGTTTGTCCGCCAATTTTTGGCAGGAGTATCCTGGTCCAACCGCGAGAGAGCCGATCGAGACGTCTAGCTGCTGATGCAAGCTAGTGATGTATGTCAAACCGTTGCGCCTCATGGTGCCGGTACAGTGCCTAAATGCCGAGATGCCGTTTTCTCAGCATCTCCCAGACATCGAGTTAGACATGGAGATCGACAATGTTTACCGCTGAGCAAAATGAGGTTCTGACGCGCGTTGGCCCGGGCACGCCGATGGGCGACCTGTTTCGCAGCTTCTGGATTCCCTTCCTGCTGAGTTCGGAGCTGGAAGTGGACGGTCCGCCCAAGCGCGTGACCTTGCTCGGCGAAAATCTCGTCGCTTACCGCGATACGCAAAACCGCGTCGGCTTGCTCGATCGCCATTGCGCCCATCGCCGCGCCGATCTGTTTTTCGGCCGCAACGAAGACTGCGGCTTGCGCTGCACCTATCACGGCTGGAAGTTCGACATCACCGGCCAGGCCTCGGAACTGCCGGCCGAGCCGGAAGGCACGCCGCTGATCAAGGACGCGAAGATCAAAGCCTATCCGACCCGCGAGGCCGGCGGCGTGATCTGGACCTACATGGGCCCGAAGGAGAAAGAGCCCAAGGACATCCCGCTGCTCGACTGGACGGCGGTGCCGCCGACCCATCGCGCGGCGACCAAGCGCTTGCAGGAAAACAACTGGGCGCAGGCCGTCGAAGGCGGCCTCGATTCGAGCCATGTCTCGTTCTTGCATCGCACCTTTACCCAGGTCCAGGCCGCGACCACGACCAAGGAAGGCCATCTCGTCCAGCGCCCGATCTACATGGTCAAGGACACCCGCCCGAGCTTCCACATCCACAAGACGGATTACGGTTTCGCCATCGGCGCGCGCCGCATCGCCAGCGACAGCGAATATTACTGGCGCCTGTCGCAGTTCCTGATGCCCGCCTTCACCATCATCCCGACGGCCGAAGGCCGTCCGTTGACCGGCCATTTCTGGGTGCCTATCGACGATTACAACTGCTGGGCCTACACCTTCTCGTGGCATCCGCAGCGTCCGTTGACGGACGAGGAGTGGGAAGAGTACGGCAGCGGCGCGCAGATTCACGCGGCCGTGGACGAGAATTTCCGTCCGCTCGCCAACAAGGACAACACCTACAAGCTGGATCGCGAGATGCAGCGCAAGGAGAACTACACCGGCATCGTCGGCGTCGGCATCCAGGACATGAGCGTCCAGGAAAGCATGGGCACCATCACCGACCGCTCGAAGGAACTGCTCGGCGCGTCGGACGCCGCCATCGTCTATTGGCGCCGCTTGATGATCGACCAGGCGCTGCAGCTGAAGGAAAAGGGCAAGGCGCCGCTCGGCGTCGAAACGCCCAAGGCCTACCAGGTGCGCAGCGGCGCGGTGCTGTTGCCCAAGGAAGCCGATCCGTTCAAGGCCATGGCGCAGAGCATTTTCCTGCAGCCCGCGTAAGGCAGGACTACAA
>LNFM01004985.1_pt1 | contig 23628 bp, 20 predicted proteins | sample 596031 | NCBI WGS metagenome assembly LNFM01 (sample SAMN04254537, study PRJNA301005) | activated carbon metagenome | isolation source: dual media filters at the Ann Arbor, Michigan drinking water treatment plant | place: USA: Ann Arbor | reverse complement strand
TCCGAGAGCGAGATCAGCGCCTGGTGGAAGGCGATGTTGGCCTTGGAGTATTCCTCGACATGATCCTGCGGCAGGCGGTCCTTGCCGAAATCCTTGAAGAAATCGCGCAGCGCCGTGATGTCCTTCTTGCGCGCGGTGGTCGTGATCAGCCGTGCCGCCATGCTCTCGAGCGCAGCCCAGGCGCGGATCATGTCGACGATCTCGACCTTGGTACGGCGGACCACCACGATGCCGCGGCGCGGCACGGTTTTGACGAAGCCGTCCTGCTCGAGCATCGCGATGGCTTCGCGAATGGGAGTGCGGCTGACGCCGAGGCGCTCGGACAGTGCGCGCTCGTCGAGCATCACCTGCTCGGGCGTCGCATAAATGTCCATCTTGAGAATTGCTTCTTTCAAGGCTTCATAGGCCTTGTTTTTGAAGCTCGTCTCAGGCGCAATCCGGACGATTGCAATGTCAGCCTCAGCCATGGCAGGCGGCGCCTTGGTTTGTTTAGGTGCGGGCACGACTCGTCTCCTCCGTTTTGGAGACGTCTTATTAGCAGAAGAAACTCTGCAATATTTTTGGCATACCAAATGCCACGATGTCAAGGAGCCCTTGTTTTCACTGTTTCTCCGCGACGGATTGTCTTGACAATCTCTTCCCTGGCATACCAAATGCCATAAAATCAGCCCAGGAGGAAGCCAGATGTCAAATTCTGCAGATGCGGTCCGCAAGGTCGCCGAACCGAGCGCCAAAGAGACTGTCCGCCGGGTGCTTGATACGGTGAAGGCTGAAAAGCGCACCAGTCTCACGGCGCCGGAAGGCAAGCTGGTGTGCGACGCCTACGGCATCCCGGTTCCGAAGGAAGGCGTGGCCAAGTCTGCCGCCGATGCCGCCAAGATCGCGTCAGGCATGGGCTTCCCGGTGGTGATGAAAATCGTCTCGCCGGATATTCTCCACAAGACTGAAGCGGGCGGCGTCATGGTCGGCGTCAAGACCGCGGCCGACGCCGAAAAGGCCTACGAGACCATTCTCGCGAATGCGAAGAAGTATAAAGCCGACGCCAAGATCGATGGCATTCAGGTCCAGCAGATGCTGGCCGGCGGCACCGAGGTCATTGTCGGTTCCATCACCGACGGCTCGTTCGGCAAGCTGGTGGCGTTCGGCCTCGGCGGCGTGCTTGTCGAGGTGCTGAAGGACATTACCTTCCGCCTCGCGCCCGCGAGCAAGGACGACGCGCTGTCGATGCTCGACGGCATCCAGGCCAATGAGATGCTCAAGGGCGTGCGCGGCGGCGATCCGGTATCCCGCGACGCGCTGGCCGACGTCATCGTCAAGGTATCGCAGCTCGTCAGCGACTTCCCCGAAATCGTCGAGCTCGATCTCAACCCGGTGTTCGCCACCAGGAAGGACGCGATTGCCGCCGACGTGCGCATCGTCGTCGATTTCGATTACATGCCGCGCCCGGCGCCGCGCCCGACCGAGGAAATCGTTGCCGCCATGAACCGCATCATGCAGCCGAAGGGTGTTGCGGTGATCGGCGCCTCTGCCGAGGATGGCAAAATCGGCAACTCCGTGATGAAGAATCTGGTCAACGGCGGCTACAAGGGCGAGATCTATCCGATCCACCCCAAGGCCGCGGAGATCCTGGGCTACAAGGCCTACAAGAGCGTCAAGGACGTGCCCGGCGTGATCGACACCGCGGTGTTTGCGATCCCGGCGAAGTTCGTTGCCGGCGCGCTGGTCGAATGCGGCGAGAAGAAAATTCCCGGCGCCGTCCTGATTCCGTCGGGCTTTGCCGAGGCCGGGGCGCCGGAATTGCAGGCCGAGATCGTCGAGGTCGGCAAGAAGTACAACGTCCGCCTGATGGGGCCGAACATCTACGGCTTCTACTATACATGGTCCAACCTCTGCGCCACGTTCTGCACAGCCTACGACGTCAAGGGTCATGCGGCCTTGTCGTCGCAGTCCGGCGGCATCGGCATGGCGATCATCGGCTTCTCGCGCTCGGCGAAGATGGGCGTCTCCGCGATCGTCGGCCTCGGCAACAAGTCGGATATCGACGAGGACGACCTGCTGGCGTTCTTCGAGCAGGATCCCAACACCAACCTGATCGCGCAGCACTGCGAAGACCTCAAGGACGGCCGCGCGTTTGCGGAGGCCGCCAAGCGCGTCTCCAAGAAGAAGCCGGTGGTGGTGCTGAAGGCGGGTCGTACCTCGGCCGGCGCCAAAGCAGCTTCGTCGCATACCGGCGCGCTTGCCGGCAACGACAAGATCTACGAGGACGTGTTCAAGCAATCCGGCGTGATCCGCGCCCGGTCGCTGCGGCAGTTGCTCGAATTCGCGCGCGGCATGCCGGTGCTGCCGACGCCGAAGGGCGAGAACGTGCTGATCATCACCGGCGCCGGCGGTTCGGGCGTGCTGCTGTCGGACTCCTGCGTCGACAACGGCCTCTCCCTGATGTCGATGCCGCCGGATCTCGACGCCGCGTTCAGAAAATTCATCCCGCCGTTCGGCGCGGCCGGCAACCCGGTCGACATCACCGGCGGCGAGCCTCCGATCACATACATCAACACCGTGAAGCTCGGCCTGTCGGATGATCGGATTCATTCGCTGATCCTCGGCTACTGGCACACCATCGTCACCCCGCCGATGGTGTTCGCCCGCAACATGGTCGAGGTGAAGAAGGAGATGGAGGCCAAGGGTTTCGTGAAGCCGATCGTCGCCTCGCTCGCCGGCGACGTCGAGGTCGAGGAAGCTGCTGAATATCTCTACCAGAACGGCATCCCGGCCTATGCCTATTCGACTGAAATGCCGGTCGAGGTGTTGGGCGCCAAGTACAAGTGGGCGCGCGGCGCGGGCTTGCTGTAAGACGGAGCCGTCATTGCCTGCGACAAACGCGAAGCGTTTGCGCACGGGAGCGCAGCGACGAAGCGATCCATCTATCGGCAAGCCGCGAAATGGATTGCTTTGCTTCGCTCGCAATGACGGTACTCGCTATATTACGATCTTCTCTCCCGGCATCTCGCGCTAGCAAAGGAGCGAGACGTGATCCGACGGAAGGCCACCAGCGCGAAAGAGACGGACGAAGCCGACTCCAGGAATGGCGGCGTTCAGTCGGTTCGCGCTGGGTGGCTTGATGCCGGGGACGAAAGGCGCTTGAGCAGGATCAGGCATCATGGATGATGTTGGTCAGTTGGCTACGTAACGCGCCATGAAGTCGGCGACAGCAGGCTTGATGGCCAGCGCCATCGCAATATCGGCCTCGCCGCCGACGATATCCCCCTTGCGTCGCTTGACGATACCGCGCCCGTACAACGAGACCGCTTTTCTCGGGTCGATGCGAAGTGCGGCGTCATAGCCGGCGAGGGCGTCCTCAAGCAGTCCTTTCTTGAGATAGGCGAACGCGCGGGTATCGAGAATGGCGGCGTCGCGAGGTCTTATTTGCAGCGCGTCGCTGCAATCCTTGAGCGCATCGTCAAACGCGCCGGCCATCGCTCGAACGAAACAGCGGTGGTTCAGCGCAAGGGCATTTCTGGGTTCGAGTTTCAAGGCCTGACCAAGGTCCTGTATCGCGCGATCGTAGTCGCGCTTCCCCTGGTAGGATCGGGCCCGACGTACAAACGCCACGGCATTTCCGGGGTCCGGATCGAGTTCAATCGCCCGGTCGTACTCGGTGTTGGCCTGGTCGCGCTGGCCTTTCAGATCGTAGGTAAAACCTCTCACATAGAAACCGGCCGGGCAAAGGGGATCTAACTTGATCGACTGGTCGATTTCCTCGATAGCGCGATCATACTCGCGCGTGTCGAGGTAGACGTAACTGCGGGCAAGATGGGCACTGGCGTTCCTGGGAAAGAGCTTGATGGCTTCGCCGAAGTCTCCGATGGCGCGGCCATATTCTCCCATGGCCGCATAAAGCGACCCACGTTCGAGAAAGGCAAGGGAGGAGCCGGGATCGAGGCTTATTGCGCGGTCGAGGTCGTTGACAGCTTCGCTTAGCTGATGGTTCGCCGCGCGCGCGGAACCTCGCGCGGCGTAGAAACGGGGGTTGGTTGGATCCGCCTTGATCGCCTGATCGAACTGTTCGATGACACGGTCGTAGTCGCCTGTGTACCTGGAGGAGCTTGCCGCCAGAATGAAGGTGTAGCCTTTTTTGCTTTCGGGTGATGGCTTCCGGATTTCTCCCATAGCTGCGGGCGGCGGAACGCGGCAGGCCGAAAGGGTCTTTCCTGCGGGCGGATCCTCTGCTCGCGCGAGATCTGCCGTTACACCCAGGATGATGAGCTGCGCTGCCAGAACGAGTACCACTCGCCAAAGCGGGAAATGAGTTCTGCGAATGCCAGCGGCGCGGGTATTCGGACTGTATGGCCGCCAACTCATGGAAATGCTTCGGAGATAGACAGAAAGAAATGCGCGATTGCCACGCAATCTTAGCATGCATGGAACTGGAAAATCAATCCGGCGGAGAATATCCGGGGCGACTCCGATAACACCCAGCTCAGGCAACCAGACCGGCATGCAGAGCCTTCACCGCAGCCTCCCGGCTCTCGACCGGAACGAACAAGCTCACCGAATGCGGTGACATCACGTATTTGTCGGCGGTGATCCCGTGCTGTTGCAGAACCTGGATCGCCCTGAACGGCAGGTCTGAGGAGACGCCGCCGAAGCAGGTCAGGCTCACCGAACTCAGCGTCTCGCGCTGCTTGCGCAAATCCTTGGCTCCTTCGAGCGTGCGCAGCATGGCGTCGAGCCATTCCGGGTCGCAGGTCAGCATGATGCGGGTTTTTCCTGACGTGAAGGCCGAGGCCAGCAGTTGCGGCCACGACAGGCTGTTTTGCCTGAGGTGCTCCGCGAATTTCTCAAAGCCCTGGTTGAGATCGGCCGAATCGATCTCCACGTGCTCGATGCGCGCCATCGAATTGACGGCAAGGACTTTTCCGGTTTCCATTCCGTTGACCTCTTTCATTACCGTCGTGCTGTCTTCGGTGCCGCCGGATCGCTTGATCACCAACCGTACATTCTGGTTTTGCGCCAGCTCGACACTGCGGAAATGCAGGACCTTGGCGCCCCAGAAACACATCTCGGAGAGTGAGGCGAAATCGAGCTGGCGAAGCGGCATCGCGTTCGCCACGATGCGCGGATCGGCCGAGCACACGCCGTCGACCTCCTTGATGATTTCGCAGCTCTCGGCCTTCAGCGCCGCGGCCATGGCGACCGCCGTGGTGTCGCTGCCGCCCCGGCCCAGCGTGGTGACTTCCTTGTTCACGGGATTCACGCCCTGAAAGCCCGCCAGAACCACGATGCGGCCGCGATCGAGTTCTTCGAGCACGCGAATCGGCCGCACATCCAGAATGCGCGCCGAGGAATGGGAGTCGTCGGTCATCACGCCGGCCTGGCTGCCGGTAAAGCTGATCGCGGGCACGCCGAGGTCGGACAACGCCATGCTCATCAGCGACATGCTGATCCGTTCGCCGGTCGTCAGCAGCATGTCGAGTTCGCGGCGGTTGGGATGCGGGCTGACCTGATAGGCTATCTGGATGAGCTCGTCGGTGGTCTTTCCCATCGCCGAGACGATCGCAACGACGCGGTGGCCCCGGCGATGCAGATCGGCGAGGCTGCTCGCAACCGCGCGGATTTTTGCCGGTGTTTCGAGGCAGGCGCCGCCGTGCTTTTGCACGATGATGGGATGGTTGGGCATTTGACCTGCGGAAATACCGTGAGGGGCTTAGTCAGCTTCCTTCATCCAGCGCACGATCGCGGGCCAATATTCCTCGAGCGTCCGTCTTCCCATGAACAGGCTCAGATGATTGCACGGCGCGACCTGATGGCAAAGCGCCTCGGGCGAGGTTCCCACCAGCCGTTGAACGGCAAGCGCCTGCTCCGGGGCGACCACGTCGTCGGCGCTCCCGGCCAGCAGGTAGATTGGAAGCCGCAGGCGCGAGAGGTCGATCCTTTGCCCCAGTGCAACGAAATTTCCGCGGGCGAGCTCGTTGCGCTTGTAAAGTTTCTCGACGACTTCGAGATAGTATTTGCCGGGAACGTCGATGGTCCAGGAATTCCACTTCCTGAAGCTGGCCTCGAGCCGCGTGAATTCCGGCGAACCGATCGGGTGAGCTGTCTGCAGGATTTCATGAATATCTTTGGTGCCGGTCGGGTTTCCCCAGAATTTTGCGATGCTGCGGCCGATCACGAGGCCGTTGCCGGAATTGACGAGGCCTTGAAAGACCGTCAGCGGCGTGGCCTCGGCGACCGCGGACAGCCCGCAATGCGCCGCTGCAAGATCGATCGGCGCACCGGCCATCACGAGCTTGCGCACCTTGGCCGGGAAGCGTGCCGCATAGATCAGGGATAGCCAGCCTCCCTGGCAAAGCCCGACAAGATCGACCCGGCCGCCGACGTCGTCGACAAGCACGTTGAGCGCGGCCAGATACTCGTCGATGCCGAGCGAGCGCATGTCGGGGCTGGCCGTACGCCAATCGGCCATGAACAGACGATCGATTCCAGCACCACGAAGCGCTTCGACCAGGCTGTGTCCCGGCGCGAGGTCCGCAACCGCGCCGCCATGCAGCGCCAGCGGCGTGCAGAGCAGGGTAGGGACGCCGTTCTCGGCGGTGGTGAAGTCATGGAGGCGCACGCAGTCCAGCTCCAGCGCCATCTTTCCCGGCGTGGCGCCTTCCGGCTCTTCTGCGGTGCGGGCATCTTCAGTCGCGGGCACAAAATCCAGCAGTTGCGCCGCCATTGTCGAGGCGGTTTCAACGGCCGATGCAGCCGCGAGCGCCGGCCACAAGAACGCCGCGTAGGGGAATTGATCGCCTGGATCCCGACCCATCTGCAATTTGCCCGGTCCGTTCCTGCCGCCCTGAGCTAGTTCGATTTCATGCCGGGAACAAGCTGTAATCCCCGGCCGCTTTCCGATGTCGCTACGATGGAGCTACCCCAGCTCAAAGCTGGTCACGCCGAAGACCCGCTCGAGCCGCACTGGCCGGATCGCGCCGGTATACATGCGCGCCGTTTCGAACACCGGCACAAGCCCGAGACCCTGCGCCAACGCGATTGCGTCGCGATTGGTGCCGGGAACATCGAGGAATATTTCGCCGCTGCCCGCGGCGGACAGCAAAGCCGATAGCACGGCCTCGGCGGTGGCGCGGTCGTCGGCCACCAATGGACCGATCTTGCGGCCCGTTCGGCACGGACGGACCACGCCCCAGCCGGCAAGCCTGCCATCACGCACGACCGCGCGACCGATATGCCCGGGCGCGCCAATCCAAGCGTGCAAAAACGCGGATCGCGGCGCCGGAAATACGGTCGCGTCGTACGCCTCCACGTCAACGAAGGGGATTTCACTGAGTGCGACGCCCGCCTGCGACGCCTCCGGGAGCGGCGCGACAGTTCCGCCGTAACGGATGTTGGCATAAGCGAGTGCGAATCCGGATTTCAGGTAGTTCTCCTGCTGCGCTACCACGCCATCGAGCCCGATCACCCGGGAGCCGGCGTGCGCGATGGCTGCGTTCCATATCTGCAGTCCCAGCCCACGGCCGCGCAGGTCCGCGCGAACGATGTAGAAGCCGAGGAAGGCGAAGCTCGCACTGTAGTTGACACAGGAAATGGTCGCGGCCGTTTCGCCGTCGAACTCGCCGATGAGAAATCCTTGCGGATCGACTGTGGCGAAGCAGGTCGCATCGGTGAGGCCGGGATTCCACCCCTCCGCCGCGGCCCAGTCGATGGCAATCGCGATTTCTTCCGGCCGCATCGGGCGGACATGCAAGCCTTCCGTGGCAGGCGATGGTGTCGGTGGGCTCATGGGGCGATATGACCACGACGAAGTCGTAACAGCAATCAGCGCTTGCCGGCGCGCCAGCCCATTTCCCAGAAGTCGGCTTCGAGACGGGTGGCTTCCCCGAAGATCGCGACCAACTCCGCCTCACGGGCGGGCGTGACGTAGCGATCGGCGAGGCCATCCAAATGTGCGCGCGCGTTCGCCGCGACTTCCTGATAGGGAGCGCCGGCATATTCGGCGATCCAGACGCTATAGGGGTTGGTTGAAGCGAGCGCGTTGGGCCGCATGGCGAGCCGTGTGGCGATCTCCGCGTAGCCGATCACGCAAGGGGCGAGCGCCACCTTGAGCGCCAGCAGGTCGCCGCGCATGCCGGCATCAAGCACGTAGCGCGTATAGGCCAGCATCTCGGACGCCGGCGGGGCTTGCTCGAGGTCTGCGGCCGACAGGCCCCAGCCGGCGCAGAGTTTTATATGCAGGTTCATCTCGACATCGAGAATGGCGGAGAGGCCGCCGGCAGCTTCGCGCATGTCGGCGAGCCTGGGCGATTTGTAGACGGCGAGCGCGTAGGCGCGGGCGAACTCGATCAGGAACAGATAATCCTGAACGAGATAGTGGCGGAATGCAGCCTCAGGAAGGGAACCGTCCGCCAGCCCTTCGGTAAAGGGATGCCCGGTATACGCCCGCCACTCGGCGGCGGCCGCGGTCTTAAGTTGCTCGAAGAAACTCATGATCACTCGTGGGGCTGGCTTCCAAGGAAATATTCCTTGTTCCTACCGTGTCACAGGCAACGCCCTGGGCCAAGCGAATGTCCGCACTTCTCGCAAAGCGCGGACATTCGTCAGGGACGTGCGGATCGTGGAGCTACCGCTACCTCACGGCGATCGGCGACACCGTGGAGCCCGAGCCGCCCTGAATCTTGAGCGGCTGCATCACGAAGGCGAATTCTCCGACGCCCTTCTGCGCGAGATCATCGAGCTTGAGGTTCTCCAGCAAATGGATGCCGTTCACCACCAGCGCGACCTGATGCACCGGAAGCGACAATTGCTTGTCGGGGTTGGGCGAGACCTCGACCGGCCAGTTGTCGGCGCCGAGCAGCATCGGGTCCTTGGTGGCGAGCCAGAGTGCTGCCGGCACGCCGATGCCCGGGCAGGATTTCACGTAGCGCGGGTTGTCCTTGCCGTAGAGCTTGCCCCAGCCGGTGTGGATGAGGACGGCGTCGCCGGGCTGCAGCGTCAGGTTCTGCTTCTTGAGCGCACCCTCGAGATCTTCCACGGTGATTTCGTAATTGTCGCCGAGCATCTCGACGCCCTTGAAGCCGGCGACGTCGATCAGGACGCCGCGCGTGAACAGCGCGCCGACATTGTGGATGCCGAACTTCTTGAAGCCGCCGCGATCGACGTTCTCATCGACCTTCTGGCAATTGTACCAGCTGTTGAGGTGGGTCTGGTGCGCAAAGCCGTCGAACTGGGTGCCGACCTGGCCGAGTTCGGTGATGATGACCTCTTCGTTCGAGCCGCGCATGTTGGAGAACTGGTTCATGAACGTGCGCTTGGTGTGGACGTCGAAGCGCCGCGTGCCGAAGAACGCCATGCTGGGACCGAGCACGTGCGCGAGTTCGAACACCTCGCCGGACTTGATCAGTTTGGCGGCGTTCATCACGGCCGCCGGCTTCTGGTGATTGGCCGAGCCGCGCTCGTCGGCTGCGCCCCATTTCGACGGGCAACGCTGGCTTTCCGCAGGGACGGTCCAACTCGGCGCCTGCGCGGTGGCGGCGCCCGAGAACGCAAGCGTGAACGCTGCACCCAATATGAATGCCTTCATCTGTATCCTCCCAAAAAGGGTGCTCTGGAAACGGCCCCCTGGGCAGATAATGAGAGTCTCATCCCGGCGGTTTCAAGTCAGGAGATGTGGCCGAAGCCAAATGCCATCCGGAATGATGGCGGCCCTCACGCGAGCGTTGCCTTCGTCATTTGCAGGACAGGGATTTGCGGCAGTGCAACTTGGCCCAACCTTGAACTCCAAACCAAGCCCGCATAGGTTCGGCTTCCAAGATACCTGCCACGATCTTCAACGAGAAGCGGGACACCACCCATCGATGCAGCCCTCCGAGCGGCAGCCGTTCCCCCACCGCCGGGGCCTGATCATCGTCGCGACATTGGCCACTGCCTATGTCGGCAGCCATTTTTTTCGGGCCGCCAACGTCACCATCGGCCTCGACCTGATGCGCGATCTCGCGATCGGGCCGGAAGCGCTGGGCGCGCTGACCGGCGCCTTCTTCTTCGGCTTTGCTGCGATGCAGATCCCGTGCGGCTTCCTGTTCGACCATTTCGGCCCGCGGCGCACGGTGGCCGGCATGCTCATCCTCGCCACGACGGGCGCGGCTATCTTCACGCTGGCGCCAACCTGGCCGGTGCTGCTGAGTGGCCGCGTGCTGATGGGCGCGGGCTTCGGCGTCATGTTGATCGGCAGCATGGTGGTGATCTCGCGCTGGTTTCCGCCTGATCGCTTTTCCACGCTCACCGCCATGGTGCTCTCCATCGGCCTGCTCGGCAACTTGCTCGCGACCACGCCGCTGGCCTGGGCCTCGGAAGCCGTCGGCTGGCGCGTCGTGTTCGGCGCGGTCGTCATCTTCATCGCGCTGGCCACCGTCGCGGTCTGGCTGGTGGTGCGCGACGCGCCGCCTGGCCATCCCTTTCTGGACCGCACGCCGGAGACGCCGCGCCAGATGCTGGGTGGCCTCGTCGAGGTGCTGAGCAACCCGCGCCTGAGGCCGATCCTGGCGATGAATTTCTGCAATTATGCCTGCACCTTCACTGTGCACGGCTTGTGGGGCGGCCCGTTCCTGCGCGAGGTGTACGGCCTGACGCCGATCGAGGCCGGCAACGTCCTGCTCGCCGCCGTGGTCACTTACCAGTTCGGTATCGTATCCTTTGGTCCGCTGGATCGCATTCTCGACACGCGCAAGTGGATCGCGGTCGGCGGCACGTTGGCCACCATCTCGATGCTGGCGATCCTGGCACTCGCGTCGCATCCCCCGGTGTGGGTGCCGATCGGCGCCATTCTCGGCATGGGCTTCTTCAGCGCCGCCAGCACCATGGTGATGACACATGGCCGTGGTATTTTTCCGGACCGGCTGATCGGCCGAGGCGTGGCGACGATCAACACCGCCGTGATGTTCGGTGTCGCCTGCATGCAGACGCTCTCCGGTATCATTATCGGCGCTTTCGAGCCGCTGGCCGACGGCGCGCGCACGGAAAGCGCCTACCGTGCGCTGTTCGGTGTGCTAACGGTGGTGCTGATCATTGCGGTGGCAATCTACAGCCGTTCGCAGGACATCAAGCCCAGCGACGAAATGCGCGCCCGCCGGAACCAGCTCAAAGCTTGAGCTTCACGCGCAGATGTACTTCTGTGGCGGCAGTGTCGTCGGCAGGGAACCATACAATATGAAGGAATATCGATGAGCGTCGGATTGATGGCGCTGCTCGACGATATCGCGGCGATCGCAAAGATGGCCGCAGCTTCCCTCGACGATGTGGCGAGCCAGGCCGCCAAGGCGGGCGTGAAGGCGGCCGGCGTCGTCATCGACGATACCGCGGTGACGCCGGGTTACGTGATCGGATTTGCCGCCAAGCGCGAACTGCCGATCGTGGGCAGGATCGCGGCGGGATCGTTGCGCAACAAGCTCCTGATCCTGCTTCCCGTCGCACTGGCGCTGAGTTATTTCCTGCCCTGGACGATCACGCCGCTGCTGATGCTCGGCGGCGCCTATCTCTGCTACGAGGGCGTGGAGAAAGTCCTCGAAGCCGTCATGCCGCACCAGGCCCACGCGCACGAAGCTCAACTCGAGACGGTGGCGCTGAATGCGAAGACGCTGGAGGACGAGAAGATCGCAAGCGCGATCAAGACCGACTTCATCCTCTCGGCGGAGATCATGGCGATCACGCTGGCGGCGCTTCCCGCGGGAAGTTTCGTGAAGCAGGCGGTGGTGCTGGCGGTTGTTGCGATCGGAATCACCGTCGCCGTATACGGCCTGGTTGCGCTGATCGTGAAAGCCGACGATGTCGGCATCGCGCTTGCACGCAACGAAGGCGCGTCCGTCCTTGCCGGGGGGGGCAGGGGGCTCGGCCGTGCCCTTGTTCGCGGCATGCCGGTGTTCCTGACCATTCTCAGCGTCGTCGGTACCGCGGCCATGATCTGGGTCGGCGGCGGCATCGTGTTGCACGGCCTTGAGGCATACGGTCCGCCGTCGATCGGCGCGGCGGTTCATGCCGCGACCGAGGCCGCGGCGCACGTGCTGCCGGCGGCCTCAGGCCTGCTCGAATGGATCGCCCATGCAGCGATATCGGGCGTGCTCGGGTTGCTGGTCGGAGCGGTCACGATTCCGATCGTCGGGTTCGCGCTGGCGCCGGCCTGGAAACAGATCAAGCGCTTGCTGCCTCGCGCTGCCCAAGGCTGATAGCAGCCGATGCCCGGCCGTCAACGCGCGGCGTGGTAGACGTCGCGCAGGACGTTGGTCTCGAGTTCGAGATCCTCAAGCCGATGCTTGACCACGTCGCCGATGCTGATGATGCCGGCCAGCTTGCCGTCGCGCATTACCGGCATGTGGCGGACGCGATGCTGCGTCATCAGTTTCATCACGCGATTGACGCTCTCGTCCGGGGACACAGTGGTGAGGCCGTGCTGCATGATGTCCTTGACGTGCATCGATCCGGCTTCCTCGCCGTGGCGAGAAAATGCATGGACGATTTCGCGTTCGGAAACGAGACCGAGGATTGTGTTCTCTCTCGTCACCACGAGAGCGCCAATGTTCTTGGCGCGGAGCCAGTCGGCCGCTCTCTTGACGCTGGCTTCCGGTGCTATTGTTGCGACGTCAGTGCCCTTCCGCTTCAGAATGCTTTCGATGGTCATCGTCTCCTCCCATCGTGTGGACTGGCCGCCTATCTCATCTCACCCCACGATGGGGGCATGCCATGCAATTCGCTCCCCTCTGCGAGCAGACATCATATCATATTGGCGGGAAGCAGCCAGCGAACATTGAGGACACCTGCATCGGGGACCGCGCGACCGGTAAGACGCCGGCAGGCTGGTACGCGACCGGTTCGGGTCGTTCTTGCCGTAACCAGCAAAACCGGATCACCGGCACGGCCGAGATTACCCCTGACCGGACGTGACGCGGACATGCCAAAGTTTATGGTTCACGCCCTAGTTGACGGGCCCGCCGTGACCTAGACTTTCCACACTCGGCTCCGCTCTCGTCACCCCGGTCTTGCGGTTGACCATGATCGTTACGAACCAAAGAACGACGCCCACCCCGAGCAGGACTCCGGCGACGTGGTACTGAACAACGGCTCGGCCGGTCCAGGGGCCGGTGAGGAAAGCGCAAAACACCGCCCCCAGAATCGGCAGTATCGTCGGTGTGCGGAAATGCTGGTGATCCACAGGATCGCGCCGAAGCACCAGGACCGCGACATTCACCACCGTGAAAACGCATAGCAACAGAAGCGCGGTGGTGCCTCCGAGCGCCGGCACCTCACCGACAAACGTGATCAGGGCAAATGCCAGCAGGGTCGTGAAGCCAATGGCGACGTAGGGGGTGCGGCGGGTCTTATGTACTTTGCCCAGTGGGGGCGGGAGCACATGCTCGCGGCTCATGCCGTACACGAGGCGGCTTGCCATCAGCATATTGATGAGCGCGCTATTGGCGACCGCGAACATTGTGATGAATCCAAAGATCCAAAGTGGAAAATTTGGCGCGCCTTGTTGCACCACCTGCAGAAGGGGGGTCTCGCCTTCGCCCAATTGCTCCGGCGCCACCAGCGTGATCGCGGAAATCGAGACGAGAACATAGACAATGCCGGTGATCGCAAGGCCGGCAAGCAGCACCTTGGGGAAATGACGGGTTGGATCCTTGCATTCCTCGGCCATGTTGACCGAATCCTCGAATCCTACCATGGCAAAGAACGCGAGCGTGGTCGCCGCGATCACCGACCAGAACATGCCGCCGTCCGCGTTCGTGCGAAACTGCACAACTCGCGACACGTCGCCCTGGCCCAACCCGATCGCCCAGAGCCCGATCACGATGATGATCAGCAGTCCCGTCAGTTCCACGCAGGTGAGAACCACGTTCGCCTTCACACTTTCGCCGACGCCGCGGAAATTGACCGCAGCAATGATGGCCATGAAAACGAGACCCGTGGCCGTGATCCCAACTGCGGATAGATTGAGCCCCATCGCGCTCGACATGTTCGCGGCGAATGCCCGGGAAGCCGTCGATGCCGAGGTGATGCCTGAGCACATCACCGCAAAGGCAACGATGAATGTGACGAAGTGAATGCCAAAGGCTTTATGGGTGTAGAGCGCCGCGCCCGCGGCTTTCGGATATTTCGTGACCAGTTCGAGATAGCTGAACGCGGTCACGAGCGCGACCACGAACGCAATCACAAAAGGCAGCCACACGACGCCGCCCACTTGCTTCGCAACCTGGCCCGTGAGCGCGTAGATGCCGGTGCCGAGTATATCGCCGACGATGAACAGCAAAAGCAGCCAGGGGCCCATGACCCGATGAAGACTAGGTTCGATGCTGCCCGATTGCGTACCGGCGTTCACTGGGACATCGGTCATCGCACGTCCTCTTTTGTATTCGCCGTGACGTCGCTGCAGTCTATCGGCAGTTGAGCGCTTCCTGCAATAACGGCTCCGGGACATCGCTGCTCCGAGAGCGCCGTAAAGCGGCTCATCGGTCAATCCTGCGGTGGAGGTGCCACTCGTCGCGCTCCGAATTTGCGAATTGGCCTCAGGTGGTTATCGTGGCTGGCGCCAGATGTACCTCAATCTGGCACTTGAGGGCGCGCGTGGCGCACCGCGGTCGCAGCAATTGTTCAACTCCGGTACGGCGCATGGCGGCAAGGCGTGGGACCATTCGGGAATGTGCGTGCGCTGGTGCCAATGGCGAGCCATCAGATTGCAAAGGGCTGATCGGTTCCGGTGTACTGTCACGGAACTGACGAAAAATCGGTCACATGAGCGGCAAGTGGAACCGGAACATCTCGTTCCGCCAGCGGTTGAGAGGCATCGTCAAAGCCACTGGAGGACATGATGACCAATCGTTTTGCTGTTTCACTGATTGCAGCGTCGCTGCTTACTTCAAGTGCCGCGTTTGCCCAATCCACCACGGTGCAGGGCGCAAACGAAGGCGCCAGGGCGGGCGGTGCGATCGCCGGCCCGGTCGGCGAGGCTGTCGGTGGAACCGTCGGCGCGGCTGTTGGACTCGGCCTGGAAATTCCGAACGCCGTTATCACCGGGCTCCCGCGCGATCGTTCAGTCGTGGTTCGCGAGCGGGTAGTGGTCGGCGAGCCGCTGCCGGAGACGGTCATACTGCGGCCGGTGCCGAGCCACGCGGAGTATAACTATGCGGTCGTCAACGAACGCCGCGTGATCGTCGAGCCGCGCACCCGCCGGGTCGTCAAGATCATCGACTAACGAAGATTGCAGTTTGCAGATTGATCCTCGCGGGCCTCGTGCCCGCGGGGATTTTTGCGTCAGGACGTTCGCATCGCCAGCCGTCGCGCGCGCCTGAACGCCCAGTCGAGTGCGGCGGCGATTATCACGCCGGCGCAGGCCGCCAACGCATCGACAACAAGATCGCTGAGCCTTGCGTGCCTTCCCGGCATCCAGTGCTGCAGGAGTTCGAGCAGGCCTATCATGACGATGGAAATCGCCGCCGTCCTCCATCGGTTGCGGTTGTAGGCCAAACCGAATGCCAATCCGACCAGGACAAAGGCGAAGGCGTGTTCGCCGTTCTGACCGAGATCGGAGGCGTGAGGCCGATATGTGGGCGGACCGAGCGTGGCGAAGGTCACCGCGGCGGCCAAAATCCAGGCAACAGCCTTGAGAGTGAAGTTCATCAAACTATTCATCGCGCCCGAATAGCACTTACGCTGGCCGGATGCCGATAAAACCGCCTTGAGATGAGTGTAGGGTTAATGCTGGACCGGCCGACCACTATGTTGTTCCCGATTACAGCAGTTCCCGCACGCCCATGCCGTGCATGAAGCGTTCCCTGATCTGCACGGGATCGCGGCGGGTGGTGCCAGTGCCCGGTTTGTCGTCGATGCGCACGCCGATCAGCGTCGGCCCGGAAGCCGACATCGACTGGTCGATCAGGCGCTCGAAATCCTCCTCGTCCGCGGCCCACGTGCTGTTGCTGAGCCCGCTCGCGACCGCGATGGCGACGATGTCGGCGACGGCCGCTGCCGGCGTCGGCTGCGCGCCGGTGATCTGGTAGACGCCGTTGTCCATCACTACCATGGTGAGATTGCTTGGCGCCAGCGTCGCGATCGTCGTCAGCGAGCCAAGTTGCATCAACAGCGAGCCGTCGCCTTCGAGTGCGAAGACGCGCCGATTGGGCTGCGCCAGCGCCACGCCGAGCGCGATCGGGAAGGCAAGACCCATGCTGCCGAGCATGTAGAAATTCTGCGGCCGGTGGCCGGCGGCCCACAGGTCGAAATTGGTGTTGCCGATGCCGCCGATCACGGCTTCCTCGTTGTTCAACTTCGCGACCAGCCGTGAGGTGAGGTCGAAGCGGTTCATGACCTTGGTGTTGCGGGCAGGGTTGTTGGCAGCGATGTTCATGACAGTTTTCCTGGCGGCGCTCACTTGTCGAAGACTTTGCCGCCGGTCAGCAGCGGGGAGAGGATCAGCGCCACCGGCGCCTGGGTCGTGATGGCCTGCTTGATCGAGCGGTCGACAATGAATTCGAATTCGTCGAGCCGGGTGGCGGTATGGTGTTCCATCGCGAGCGAGTCCAGCACCGGGCGCATGGTGCGGCACACCAGCGACTGTCCGTAGTTGAATTCGCCGAGCGTGCCGCGTTCGGACACGAACATGATCAGCGGGATCTGGTAGGGCACCGCCAGCGACGCCAGGATGTTGGCCAGCGTCGCGAAACCGGAGGTCTGCATCAGCACCGCGCCCCGCATGCCGCCCATCCAGGCGCCGGAGACGATGCCGACCGCTTCCTCCTCGCGCGCGGTGGGGAAGGTGGTGAAAAACGGATCGGCGTGCAAATTCCGGATCAGCGTCGTCAGGACGCGGTCGGGCACATATGGGACCAGGCGGATGTCGTTGCGCTTGAGCGTTTGCAGCACCACCCCGTGCCAGCTTTTCTCGGAGGCCTCGGGCGAGGTTTTTTCCTCTGCAACCGCCATCCTTGTTCTCCCTTCCGCGACGATTGTCTCGGTCGCGCTCACCTTTGGAGCGGCGAAACTTGACGTCCGCGGCGGGATTGTCAACATGTCCCGATCGTATCGGTGTCCTGCGTCTCGCGGCGCTGCGGCAGCGTGCGACGATGTGAGATAACAACAAAAAGATATCGAGAGGGGATACATGGGCAGGTGATTTGAGCCCATTTGCCAGCACGCGGACCGGCCCCGATGTCGACGATGCCGGGCGGAAGGACACGAAATATTAAGTTACGCCGGGTAGCCTGTCCGCTTTGGAGTGCTGCGTATGGAAGTCTCGAGCATCGTCAGCGGTATTCTCGCCATTCAGGATGAGACCAAGCAGTTGCAAATCGCGACCACCGCTTTGAGGGCCACCGCCATCGCGGGGAAAATCGCAGCCGAGACAGCGGAGCAGGCCTCGCCCGCCAATCCTGGCCTCGGCGTCGGCGACAATCTCGACGTTACCGCCTAGCAACGCGGCCACCGTTGATTCCAAAATAGGCGGCAATGTCGCGGCCCTGAATACGGATGCCGTGAAGGAACGCCTGGCCAAGCTCGGCGCCAAGCCGATCGGCAGCACGCCGCAGCATCAAGGCTGCCGGCATGAAGGCGGAATGACATCTGCTCCGATTGTTTCGGATGTGGACGCCTGATAAAGCGATGCAGAGTGTATCCACGCCACCAATCCCGCCATGCCCCATTGTTTCCCGAACTGAAGGTTGTCCAGAGAAATGACCGTCAACAACAAGCGCGTGTTCTATGTCAAATATCTCGCCAACGAGATCTACGTCGATATCCTGAAGGCGCGTCCGGACGTACGGCTCGACCGGCTGGAGAACGACAGCCCCGCTACGGTCGCAGCGCCGATCCTGTCAGCCGCGCATGCCTATCAGGTCGGCGCGGCGCGCGACGAGATTGCCCCGCATTTCCATGTTCACGCGGATCTCTTGAAGCGCGCGCCGAACCTCCTGATCGTATCCTCGAACGGCGCAGGCTTCGATCCCGTCGACGTCGACGCCTGCACGGCGGCAGGCGTGCTCGTCGTCAATCAGTCGGGCGGCAACGCCAACTCGGTCGCCGAGCACGCGCTCGGCATGTTGCTGACGCTGTCCAAGCGCATCCTCGAATCCGACCGCGCGCTGCGGCGCGAGGCCAATGTCAACCGTAACGCGCTGATGGGCAACGAGGTTCAAGGCAAGACCATCGGCATCGTCGGCATCGGCAATGTCGGCCGCCGCATTGCCGAGCTGTGCAGGGGCCTGCTGCACATGAAGGTGATCGCCTACGACCCCTATCTGACGGCCGAGGAAATCGCGGCGCGGGGCGGCGAGAAGGTCGAGCTCGACGAGCTGATGCGGCGTTCGGATTTCGTCTCGATCTCCTGTCCACTGAGCAAGGACAACCGCCGCATGATCGGCGCCCGCCAGTTTGCGCTGATGCAGCCGCACGCCTTTTTCATCACCACGGCGCGCGGATTCATCCATGACGAGGAAGCGCTTTACGAAGCGTTGCGCGACAAGCGGATCGCCGGCGCCGGCCTCGACGTCTGGGACAAGGAGCCGCCGCCGCCGGACCACCCGCTGCTGCAGTTCGACAACGTTCTGGCGAGCCCGCACACCGCCGGCGTGACGCAGGAGGCGCGGGTGAACATGGGCAGGATCGCGGCCGAACAGATTCTCGAGGCGCTCGACGGCAAGCGCCCGCCGCGTATCGTCAATCCCGACGTGTGGCCGGCCTATGCGAAGCGCTTCGAGCGCGCGTTCGGATTTGCACCGAAATAGCCAACACTCCTTGAGAGAAATCCAGCGATGGCCGAACCGGCAGCGCGCTTTTACCAGTCCCAGGGCCTGCGGCTGCACTATGCCGACTGGGGCAACGAAACCGCGCCGCCGCTGATCCTGATCCATGGCGGGCTCGACCATTGCCGCAACTGGGATGCGGTCGCGCGCGAATTGCAGCCGCATTTCCATGTCGTGGCGCCCGATCTGCGCGGCCACGGCGATTCCGAATGGGCGAAAGGAAGCAGCTATAGCCTGTCGGACAATGTCTATGACCTCGGCCGCCTGATGCGTCACGCAGAGCTGGCGGGTGCCGCGATCGTCGGGCATTCGATGGGCGGGATGGTCGCGCTCACCTATGCCGGTACCTGTCCGGAGAAGGTGTCGCGCCTCGGCGTACTCGACGGTGCTTTCCTTTCGCCTTCGCAACCGCTGCCGGTCCATCAGCAGATGTCTCGATGGATCGATCAACTCGACGGCATTTCCGCGCGCGCGCCCAGCGCCTTCCGCACGATCGAGGAGGCGGCACAGCGGCTTTCGGCACGCAACAAGCGGCTGACACCAGAGCTGGCGCTGCATCTTGCGCGCCACGGTGTCAGGCAGGACACTGACGGGCTCTATCGCTGGAAGTTCGATCATTATCAGCGGGCGAGGGCGCCGTACCGGCTGTCGACGGACGACTACACCGCATTGTGGTCGCGCATTGCCTGTCCGACCCTGCTGATGTGGGGCAGCGAAAGCTTTCTTCCCGATCCGGAGGCCGCCGGCCTTCTTGCCCATTTCAAGCAGGCCGAGCTGGTAACGCTCGACGGCGCCGGACACTGGCTGCACCACGACCGGCTGGATGAGGTGCTGGCGTCGCTGCGACGGTTCCTTGGCGTAATTGAGCGCACAATCACCGCAAGAGCATGATAACACCGTCGCGTGGCAAGTTGTTCGCACGACAAAGTACTACGCTTAAGGTGAAATTTGCGACGCCGACTGGCACATATTGTGGTTGCAACGTGAACCAGCTCACACGCCGGCAATGGATAGCATTGCAAGATGTGTGTGCCACTATTTGACGTTGGTATGGACGACACTTTGGTCCAGGCCAGCATCACACCCAAGGGGCTGTGATGCGGTTGCTATTTGGGCGACGCTGCACGCGGTCAAAGAAAGGTCGCTCACCGTATATCAATGAAACAGTAAATGTCGCCTGACACTCGCGTGCGATCGCACTTTGCTAGCTGATTTGTGCTGGGGAGTCGTGGTATGGATGATACGACGCAGCTGATCCTGCATGACGCCGTGAAGCCTAAGAGGGCGCCGGGCTCTCCTTGTTCGGAAGCCGGAACGGCAAAGGGTGATTCGGCTGCATCGGCCAACTACTTTGTAGTGGATCCAGTTTTCCTAGCCACTGCCTGCATGCAACCGTACCAACGGACGCACCAGGATACTCTCCATCGACCACTCAGAATCTACACGCTCGATCCAACGGCAAGTCGCTTGGATGGCGCAGTGGCCACGTTAAATGTCCCATTCGAGCGATTGAGCTCAGGCCCCATGGGCAGCATCCTGGAAGTGGTCGATTGGGACGAGACGACCGGGCAGTTCAACAAGCCGGTGGACCTGGATGATCCTCGTATCCTGATCGAGAGTGGGCGAGTTCCCTCTCCATCCGATCCCATGTTCCGGCAGCAGATGGTCTACGCCGTCTGCATGTCCACCTACATTGCCTTCCGGCGAGCGCTTGGCCGCGATCCTTGCTGGAGCTTTCAGGCCAGGCCAGGCCAAGCTTGTCCAAAGCTCCGGATTCGACCGCAGGCATTCTACGAACGCAACGCCTACTACGACTCGTCAGTAGGTGAACTCAAGTTCGGGTACTTCGACGCCGATGATAACGTTGAGGGACGAAACCGCCCCCAAGGCCGCGTATTCACCTGCCTCTCACATGACATCATCGTCCACGAGATGACCCATGCGTTGCTGGATGGCCTCCGGACGCGCTTTCGGCTGCCGACCCACCCGGACGTCTCGGCTTTCCACGAGGGATTTGCCGACCTTGTGGCGATCCTCATGCACTTCTCGTATTCGGATGTCGTTCGTGCCGCGATCGAGCGGTCCGGTGCCAAGCTTGAGACCGATGCGCTGCTTCTGTCACTCGCTTCACAATTTGGACATAGCACAGGTTCCGGCGGACCATTGCGATCGGCGATCAACACTGCGGGGCTTGGGCAAAAGGAAGGCAGCATCCAGCGGTATGACCAGGCTGGAGACGAGCCGCACACGCGTGGCTCCCTTCTGGTAACTGCGATGTTTGAAGCATTCACCACGGTACTGCGGCGGAAGACGAAACAATACCTGCGCTTGGCACGTCTGGCTCCCGGCGAACCTCCGGGCCTGGAGCTCGCCAAAATCCTCGCGGATCAGGCAAGTGCATTGGCATCACAATTTCTTTCGATTTGCATACGAGCCATCGACTATTGCCCGCCATTCGACCTGCGGTTTGGCGAATATCTGCGAGCCGTGATCACTGCGGACTTCGATCTCGTCCAGGACGACCCTTTCGGCTATCGCGAGGCCATCATCGATGCCTTCGCGCGCCGTCGCATCTACGCCGATGACGTGCCGGACCTCGCGGAGGATTCTCTGCTATGGCGACCGCCTGACATCGAGATGGAACCGATCGAAGAGCTGCACTTCAAGGAATTGCAGTTCGCGGGTGATCCGGGACGAGCAGCTGACGAAACCGAACTGCGACGCCAGGCGGAGGCGCTCGGGGCCTACGTCATGCGGCCGCGCTACGCGCAAGCGTTCGGCTGCGCCTTACCAGGCGACGCCCAACTGAAGGGCGATCACGTCGATCCGGCGGTTGTCGGTTCTATTCGATCCCTTCGCCGTATTGGCCCGGACCGGCAGGTCACCTTCGACACTGTGGCCGAGATCACCCAGCGGCGCTGGTGCAGGCAGAGTTCGGGAACACTCAGTGAAGTCTTCGGCGGCTCAACCGTCGTCCTTGGGCCGGACGGACGAGTTCGCTACGTGATCCGCAAGAGCTTGAAGGATCCGCACCGAATACAGACGCAGGCGGACTATCTCGACAGTAAAGGCGATTCGAAGGGGTGGACGAAGCGCGGCAGGCACCTTCACCTGCCACGATCGAGCAAATGCCAACTCTTGAAAGTTGACGAGGCCCGAAAGCAGCAACAAGGAGGAGGATAGTATGAACGATAGCGAACAGAAACTCCGCCAGGCTCTGATGAAAATCGCGGAGGCGGCCCAGGCAGCCGCTGATAGCGGGCAGTATATGGACGAGGACAACGGCAAGCCTCATGGTGAAACGGAGCGGCATTCCCATAACGACGCGGGCGGGAAAAACGCGCACTGCTCAATCAAGCAACTGCCCGGCCGTCTGGTCGAGAAGGCAGCACATACCGCAATGTCAATCAACCCGGTGAACGGCGTTAGCTTCGGCCCACTTAGCGCGGTTGCGCGCGGTTTGGAGCTGACGCCGGCGGCGATTTCAGTGCTTGTTAACAAGTATTGGGGTCCGCAGCCGCGGCAACTCACGGTCAGCTTTCTGGATGGCGGACCAGGTGAACTCCGTCGCCGGATCATTCAACACATGAATGCCTGGAGCCAAACCGCCGGGGTCTCGTTCGTTGAGACGCGCGGTGTCGGGAAGGTGCGCATCTCTCGGAATCAGGCTGGATATTGGTCCTATCTCGGCACCGACATCCTGCATATCCCGAGCAACCGGCCGACCTTGAACCTCCAAGGCTTCACGATGAACACGAACGAAGACGAGTTCCGTCGTGTGGTTCGTCATGAAGCAGGGCACACGCTCGGCTTCCCGCACGAGCACATGCGTAAGGAACTGGTTGCTCTCATCGACCGAGAGAAGGCGTACGACTTCTTCTTGCGGACACAGGGTTGGACTCGCCAGATGGTGGACCAGCAGGTGCTGACGCCGCTCAACCAGAATTCGATCATGAGCACCCCGCCGGACCAGGATTCGATCATGTGCTACCAGCTTCCGGGATCGATTACGAGAAACGGTCAGCCGATCCGGGGAGGCAAGGACATTAATGCCACCGACTATGCGTTCGCCGGGCGGATCTACCCGAAGGTCCTGGCTGAGGGGGCTCCGTCGATTCAGGCCGAGATGGGACATGCCGACGAATGGTCGCCATCTGAGGACGTGGAAGTGGACGAGGAGCAGGTGCATTAACGCTTTGACCTACCTTGTCGAGATTCATGCGTGTCAGGACCTCCCGCCCGTGCTGCACGTGCGGGTGGGCGACCTATTGATGTTCGCGGCAACCGGCGGTCGCCTTCTCGAGGGCGCGAATACTATCGAACTGCTCGGTGTGTTTTCGACCAGCGTGCTTTCGGATCAGGGCCATGTGTTGAGTCCGGCCGGACCGCCGAGTAGCGCCTTGTTTCGTGCGCTTCAATCCGGGCGGGCCCGCATCGAGGTGATAAGGGGGGATCCATGGCAAGGTAGTCCGAAAGGGCAGCAGGTCGCGATTGTTGTGACTGACTGACGAACATGATTGCGCCCAGAAACCGCAAGCTTTTCAAGCAACTGATGCGCGGCGAGTGACACCCCCGCGGTCGGATTATAGGCCCGAAACGGGAGAGAAAATTTCATTCGCCGGCGGTCCGGTCACGGCAACAAAGCCACTGTTGATCGGCGTCCGGACGAAGCGCACATTGCTATTTTCTTAGGGATCTCGACTAGTTAGCCGAGCAGGACCATTTTCCGTGTGCGCCCTCGCTTCGGGGCTCGCACACGGAAGATCGAAATGCGACAGGTTCAGACATTGCTGCGCGGCGCGTCGTCCCGGATCGGACGCCGGCTGGCCCAGATCGTCGCCATCGCCGCCGC
>LNFM01004984.1_pt1 | contig 23632 bp, 14 predicted proteins | sample 596031 | NCBI WGS metagenome assembly LNFM01 (sample SAMN04254537, study PRJNA301005) | activated carbon metagenome | isolation source: dual media filters at the Ann Arbor, Michigan drinking water treatment plant | place: USA: Ann Arbor | reverse complement strand
TGCCGTACTGGATCTCGGCCAGCTTGTCGAACTGGCCCTTGCGCTGCAGCTCCGCCATCTCGTTGCGCAGCTTGTCGATCTCGGCCTTGATGTGCGCGGTGCCCTGCACCGCCGCCTTCTCGGCGCGCAGCACCTCGTCGAGATCGGCGTACTCCTTTTCCAGGCGCGCGATCTCGCCCTCGATCAGGTCGAGCCGCTTGATCGAGGCCTCGTCCTTCTCCTTCTTCACCGCCTCGCGCTCGATCTTGAGCTGGATGATGCGGCGGTCGAGCTTGTCCATCGACTCGGGCTTGGAGTCGATCTCCATCTTGATGCGCGCCGCCGCCTCGTCGATCAGGTCGATCGCCTTGTCAGGCAGGAAGCGGTCGGTGATGTAGCGATGCGACAGCTCGGCCGCAGCAACGATTGCCGGGTCGGTGATCTCGACCTGATGATGCAACTCGTACTTCTCCTGCAGGCCGCGCAGGATGGCAATGGTGCTCTCCACGCTCGGCTCGTCGACCAGCACCTTCTGGAAGCGTCGTTCGAGCGCGGCGTCCTTCTCGATGTACTTGCGGTACTCGTTGAGCGTGGTGGCGCCGATGCAGTGCAACTCGCCCCGCGCCAACGCCGGCTTGAGCATGTTGCCGGCATCGATCGCGCCCTCGGCCTTGCCGGCACCGACCATGGTGTGCAGCTCGTCGATGAAGACGATCGTCTGGCCTTCGTCCTGCGCCAGTTCCTTAAGGACGGTCTTCAACCGTTCCTCGAACTCGCCGCGGTACTTGGCGCCGGCCAGCAGCCCGGCCATGTCGAGCGTGAGAACCCGCTTGCCCTTGAGTGTTTCGGGTACTTCGTCGTTGACGATGCGCTGGGCCAGGCCCTCGACGATCGCGGTCTTGCCCACCCCCGGCTCACCGATCAGGACCGGATTGTTCTTGGTACGCCGCTGCAGGATCTGGATCGCGCGGCGGATCTCGTCGTCGCGGCCGATCACCGGATCGAGCTTGCCCTGCCGCGCGCGCTCGGTCAGGTCGATGGTGTACTTCTTCAGCGCCTCGCGCTGACCTTCCGACTCCGCACTGCCCACGTGCTGGCCGCCGCGCACCGCATCGATCGCCGATTCCAACGACTTGCGATTGACGCCATGCTCCCGCGCCAGCCGGCCGGCGGCGCCTTTGTCGTCCGCCAGCGCGAGCAGGAACATCTCGCTGGCGATGTACGCATCGCCACGCTTCTGCGCCTCCTTGTCGGACTGGTTGAGCAGCCCCACCAGGTCGCGGCCGACCTGCACCTGGCCGTCCGTGCCGCTCACCTGCGGCAGGCGCTTGATCTCGGCATCGACCGCGCTGGTGAGCGGCGCGACGTTGGCGCCGGCCCGCTGCAGCAGCGAGCGCGGGCCGCTGTCATCGGCACGCAGCATCGCCGCCAGCAGGTGCATCGGCTCGATGTACTGGTGGTCGTTGCCGACCGCGATCGACTGGGCCTCCGCCAGGGCTTCCTGGAACTTGGTGGTGAACTTGTCTTGACGCATGAGCACAGTGCCTGCAGGTGAACAAGCGGCGACGTGACCGCGGGAGTGATCTGGGTGGAAGCTGGGGTCATGGCGGAAGATTTCAACCGGCAGGTGCGGTCATCGGCAGGCGGCAGCGCGCGAGCGGGCGCAGCTGCGCCGCACTTGAGCCACCGCCGTTCCGCCCATGCGGCTGCGCCGTTCAGTTTGGTCCGATGGGAAGGCGCGCCTGCGGGCGCCCCTTGCGACTGGTTTCGCGCAAGCAGGCGCTCAAGCTGCCGTCAGACGCGCCAGCACCATCGAGTACAGCGTCTCGGGCAGAACGGGCTTGGTCATGAAGTCGGTCATGCCAGCTTCCAGGCAGTGTTCGCGATCCTCGTTGAAGGCATTCGCAGTCATTGCCAGGATCGGCGTGTGCACATGCGCCGGCAGGGCACGGATGCGCCGTGTGGCTTCCAGTCCATCCATCTGCGGCATCTGCATGTCCATCAGGATCAGCCGATACGCGCATGAAGTCGCCTTGGCCACGGCCTGGACCCCGTCGGTCGCCACGTCCACGACCAGACCAGCCTCCTTGAGCATCAGGCTGGCGATCTGCGCGTTGACCGGCTCGTCCTCGGCCAACAAGATCCGCTCGCCGGCAAAGTCCTGCCGTAGGCGCTGACCCGCGGCCCGATCGCTCTGCAAGATCGGCGCTGCGGCAGCGGCGGCGCCACGCTTGAGTCGCGCGGTCAGCCAGAAAGTGCTGCCCTGGCCCGGCGTGCTGTCGACACCGACCGTGCCGCCCATCTGCTCGGCGAGCTTCTTGGTGATCACCAGCCCCAACCCGGTCCCGCCATAGGCTCGCGTGGTTGAGTTGTCGGCCTGCTCGAACCGCGTGAACAGGCGGGGCAGCACATCGGGCCCAATGCCGATGCCGGTGTCTGCCACCTCGAAGCGGACCAGCACCCCGTCATCATCTGCCTCGACGACAAAGGCGCGAACGACAACGCTGCCCGCGGCAGTGAACTTGATGGCGTTGCCGGCAAAGTTGACCAGCGCCTGACGCAGGCGGCCCGCGTCGCCCCGCAACGAAGCCGGGATCGAACCCACATCCGAAACGAGCGCCAACCCCTTCGCGTGTGCCCGGCCCTGCAGCATCTCCACCACATGGGCCACGATCGACTCCACGTGCAGCGACTCATCGATCAGGTCGAGCCGACCTGCCTCGATCTTCGACAGGTCGAGGATGTCGTTGATCACGCCAAGCAGGTGATGCGCCGCCGTGGTGATGACCTCGAGGCCTTCGATCTGGCGCAGGTCATCAGTGTGCCGCTGCAGCAGGCTTGTCATGCCGATGATCGTGTTCATCGGCGTGCGGATCTCGTGACTCATGTTGGCAAGGAAGGCGCTCTTCGCCAGATTGGCGGCCTCGGCGGCCTCTTTGGCTTGGCGCAGATCGACCTCGATGCGCTTGCGGGCCGATAGGTCGACGTGCGTTCCTACCGAGCGCATGGGTCGGCCCAGCGCATCGCGCGCCACCACCCGACCGCGACTGAGAATCCACTTCCAGCTGCCGTCCTTGCAGCGCAGGCGGAACTCATTTTCGAACGTATCGACCTTCCCGCTCACCAGCTGCTGCACTTGCTGCATCACCCGAGGAAAGTCCTCCGGATGGAGCAGGTCAAGCAAGTGCTGCTGCCGGTCCGCGCCGATTTCCTCCGGTGCGTAGCCCAACATGCGACCGTAGCCCGGATTGATGTAGCTGCGCTCGCGCACATGATCGAAGTCCCAGATGCCATCCTCGGTCGCGGCGATTGCGTATCTGTAACGCTCCTGGTCGATGCGGATCTGCTCGTTGGCCAGCGCCAGTTCGTGCGTGCGTTCGGCCACCAGTTCTTCGAGCCGCTCGCGGTAACGATCCCGCTCGGCCTCGGCGTGCTTGCGATCGGTGAGGTCGATATCGAGGCAGAACATTTCCGGCCCGGCGTAACCGGACAGCATCACGTGACTTGAGAAGACCTCGACCGGGCTGCCGTCCTTGCGCTGCAGCGTCAGTTCGCTCGCCGGGATCGCTGGCCCGCCGTCAGCCCAGGCCTGCACCGCCTGTACAACCGCTGCGCGCATGGCCACGGGGATGATCAGGTCCTCGAGCGGTTGGCCCAACGCTTCGGCCGCGGTCCAGCCGTACAGACGCTCGCTGGCGGCATTCCAAAAGATCACGCGGCGATTGCGGTCGTAGCCCTGGACCGCGATGCTCGGCGTGTTCTCGAACACCGAACGGAAACGCTGCTCATTGCGCCGGAGCGCCGACTCCGATTCGATCTGTGCAGTGACATCGCGGGCAACGCCGTACAGGCCAACGATCTGCCCCGACGCGTCGCGCATCGGGTACTTGCGGTTGTCGACCCAGCGGTGCCGCCCGTCCGTGTGCAGGATCTCCTGCAATTCCTGCGCGACGGACTTACCGGCGAACACTTGCTTTTCCAGCCGGTAGTACGCGTCGGCGTAGGGCTCCGGAAAGATGTCATAGTCGGTGAGGCCGAGCAGGTCGGTCCAATGCTCGGCGTTCGGACACAGGCTCACCAACGTCTGGCTGGCACCCGTCATCACATGGTGACGATCCTTGAAGTAGATGAAGTCGTCGCTGACCTCCATCATGGCCTTGAACTGCAGCGTCGCCAGCGCCTCGTCGGGTCGACGCGGCAGGGCCCTGACGTCCCGCAGACGCAGCACCAGCACGGTTACGCCAGCCTCCAGCGTCTTGCGCCAGTTCCCGTGCAGGCAGCAGATGCGCCCATCGCCTCGGCGTACTCGCAGATTGCAGTCACCAGCCGACGGCTCCGCAGTCGGTGCGAACAATCGCGACGCCACGTCGGCGTCATCAGGGTGAATGCGGTCGCTCAACCGCACACGGCCCTGCAGCAGATCGTCGGCACCGAAGCCGAGCAGTTGACCCGGCTCGCCCTGCACCTCGCGCAGACGCGCGCCATCTCCCAGAACCAGGTGCAGCGTCGCTTCCGTCATGGCGTCGGCGCGGAGGAAAGAACGTAGTCGATGATACGACTCGGTCGCCGCTGTACTGACGATTCTCGACACCACTTGTGGCGCCGCCGCACCACCTGTCTGGGCCCCGTCCACGATCCTGCCAGCAGGTCGGAAGCGCTTTCGTTAGCGGTGGAGCCGAGGCGGCAGCAATAAAGCAAGAGCACTGTGTTGCGATATGTCGCGCGCCACGCCCAGCGTGCGAGGCGCCATCTGCGCTTCGCACGCTGACTGCTTGTCGAGCCATGAACGACGTGGCTCGTCGCCGATCGATAGAATCCGCTGGTTCGCTCTCTCGAAAATCCACACTTTGCCCGCACCCTTCCCGCCCGCCGCCCCGTCGCCATCGGCCTGCCCGCTGGCTCCGCGGACGGTGTTGTGGGCGGCGCTTTGTGCGCTGTGGTGTTGGGTGGCGCTGGCTGCCCCGCCGGTATTCGCCGGCGAGCTGGTTGAGTCGGCGCAGGCCCCTGCACCGGCGGCCGACCTGCCGCTCGCCCGCTTTGTTGTCGACGCAGCAGACGGCGAGGCCCTGATGCCTCTGCTGACCCGCGTGCTGGAAGCGGCCGACGTGGTCGATCCGTTCGACCCCGAAGACGACGAGCGTCAGTTGCGGCGCATCCGCAACAGCACGGTCGATGTGCTCGCTACCGAGGGCTACTTCAGCCCGCGCATGACGGTTCAGCCGGACCCCGACCAGCGCAGCAAGTACGTCGTGCGGCTCGACCCGGGCCCCCGCACGCGGGTCGTCGAGGTGGAGATCGCGCTAAAGGGCGCGATCGAGCAGCAGCCGCAGCGACTGCGCGAGCTGGCCGAATCGTGGGACCTCGAGGTCGGCCAGCCGTTTCGTGACAGCCAGTGGAGCGCCGCCAAGACACGCCTGCTGGCGCGGGTGAAGGAGCGCGACTTCCCGGCCGCGCGCCTGATCGATTCGGCCGCCGACATCGATGCCGACGAAGCCCAGGCCCGCCTGCGGCTGCAGATCGACAGCGGGCCAGCGTTCACCCTGGGCGAACTGCGTCTGGTCAAGGACCTGAAACGCTATGACGGCAAGCTGGTTGAACGCTTCAATGACATCGTCCCCGGCGATCGTTACGACGCCGGTCGCTTGCTCGACCTGCAGCGGCGGCTGCAGACGGCCCCATACTTCTCGTCCGTCCTGGTCGATGTGGACATCGATCCGGCCAAGCCGGACAACGTGCCGATCCTGCTCGACCTGACCGAAGGTCGCAGCAAGCGCGTCAGCGCGGGCCTGGGCTTTTCCACCAACACCGGTCCGCGGGTCGAGGCCACCTATCGGCAGGTCGGCCTGTTCGGCAATCCTTACACGCTGCAGACCGGTGCTGGCTACGACAAAACCCGCAGCGTGGGCTACGCGGACATCCTGCTGCCCCCGAAGCCCAACGGCGCCCTCGACAGCCTGGGCGTGCTGGGTGAGCGCACCGACATCCAGAACTTCATCTCGCGCCGCTGGGCCGCCGGCGTGGCGCGCGCCCGCACCACCGATGGTCAAGCGGACGCGCAGGGCCGCAACTACGACACCCGCCTGGCGCTGAAGCTGCAGCGCGAGACCACCGAGCGGCGCGTCAGCGCGCTGGAACGCGAGGAGGCCGCTCGCATCGGCTTGCCGATCGAAGGCCCGCGCACCAACGACACCCTGTCGCTGTCGTACAGCTGGACGCGGCGTACCGTCGATTCGATCACCGATCCGCGCCGCGGCGACGTGCTGACGCTGGTGGGCGCCACTGGCATCGGGCGCACCGGCCTGTCCGATCTGCTGTCGCAGAGCTTCGTCTACGGCTACGGCCGCTACGTGCGTTACTTCCCGGTCTTTGACCGCCATCAGCTGATCCTGCGCGGTGAAGTCGGACACGTGGTGGTCGACGACCTGCGCTTCGTACCGCTCGAGTTCCGCTTCCGCGCCGGCGGCGCCGGCAGCGTGCGCGGCTATCAGTACCAGGAGCTGGGTGCGCGCGAAGGTGCCGCAGTCATCGGCGCCGACTCGCTGGTGGTCGGCTCGGCCGAGTACGTGCATTGGTTCACCAACGCCTGGGGCGGCGCCCTGTTCTACGACGTCGGCGACGCGGACAACGAACTGCTCGACGTGCGCTGGGCCAAGGGCTATGGCGCCGGCGCCCGCTGGCGCACGCTGGCCGGTCCGCTCGCGCTCGATGTCGCCTACGGCGAACGCGACAAGCAGTGGCGTGTCCACTTCACCATCGCGATCGCGTTTTAGTTCGATGGCTGCCCAGATTCCGCCGCCCACCCCCGCCGCCGCACCCGCGCCGCGGCGGGGCTGGTCGCTGATCCTGATCATCCTCGGCGCGCTGCTGGCGCTGCTGCTGGCTGCCGGCACCGCCATGACCACCTGGCTATGGCAGTCGACACACGGCCTGACACTCGTGGTCGGCGCACTCGACCGCCTGCTGCCGGCCAAGCTCACGGTCACCGGGGCCAGCGGCTCGTTCGCCGGCGGCTTCGGCTTCGAGACACTGACCTACGACGCCCCCACGCTGACCATCCGCGTGGAGCGCCTGCAGGCGTCGCTCGCCAATCTGGACCTGGGGCTGTCACTGCGCGCGCTGCGCATCGACTTCGACAAGCTGACCGCCGACCGGCTGAGCGTGCGCGTCCGACCGTCGGGCCAGCCGTCGAGCGGGCCGCCGACCACCATCGCCTCGCCGGTCACGGTCACTGCGCAGCGGCTGGCTGTCGGCGCATTCGAACTCGTGACCGGGGCGGATGCGGCGCCGAACCGCCTCGAGGCACGTGCGATCGAGACCGGCCTTGCCATCGGCCCCGGCGGCTACGACATCACCGACGGCCGTTTCGCCTTCGGCCCTTCGGCAGCGCCACTGCAGACGCAGGTCAGCGGCACGCTCGGCGGCACCGCGCCGTTCGCGGTCGATGCGCGCGGCCTGCTCACCGGCAGCCTGCGCGAACGCCCGCTGCAGGCCCGCATCACCGCCGGCGGCAGCCTGGTCGACCTGCGGGTCGAAGCCGACGTGCAGCCCGATCCGGCATCGGCCCCGCCCGCCCCGCCCGTTGAACCACCGGCACCCGCGCCAAGTGACAAGGCGCGTGCGAGGCCCGCCAAGCCGGCGGCCGAACCGCCCGCCACGCCGCGTGGGCGCCTGCAGGCGCGCATTGCGTCGTTCGAGTCGCCCACGCTGCGCGCGCTGTCAGCGGATCTGGACGACATTGATCCGGCCGCCTGGGTCGCCGGAGCACCTCAGGCGCGCTTGGCGATTCAGGCCGAGCTGGTACCGCAGCCCGGCCCGAGCTTCACCTTGCGCGGTCCGGTGCAGGTGACCAACCGCCTGCCCGGCCCGATCGACCAGCAACGCCTGCCGGTGCGCAGCGCGCAGGCCACGGTGCAAGTCGATGCGCAGGCACTGAACATCAGCGACGCGGTGGCCATCCTGCTGCGCGGCACCGCGCGTGGCAGCTTCGACATCGACTTCGCGCAGCTCGATGCGTGGCGCGCGCAGGCGAGCTTCACCGGTGTGGACCCGGCGACCATCCACACCCGCGTGCGCAGCTTCCTGCTCGACGGCCAGGCGCGGGTGGTGCATGCCGGCGGCGACACCGCAGTCACCGGCCAGATGCGCAACCGCGCCGGGCTGCCGCTGGAGGCCACGGTCGACCTGCGCGCCAGCGCGGCGCGTGTTCTGCTGAACACCGCGGTGCTGCGCCTGGGACAGGGCGAAGCCCGCGCCAACGGCGAAGTGCAGCTCACCGGCACGCGCGCGGCGCGGCTGACGGGCAGCGTGACGCAGTTCGATCCCTCACAACTGGTGGCGGGGCTGGACGCGCGGCTGACTGGCACCTTCGACGTCGACGGGGCCCTGTCACCCGCGCCGACCGGCACGGTGAACTTTGGTGTGACCGACAGCCAGGCGTTTGGCCGGCCGCTCGCCGGCAGCGGCGTGCTGCGACTGTCGCCCGAGCAGCTGCTCGATGTCGATGCCGCACTGTCGGTGCGCAACGCCACGCTGACCGCACGCGGTGGCCTGGGCGGGGTCGACCGCTCGCTGGTGCTCGATCTGGCGGTGCCTCAGCTGGGTGATCTGGGCGTGCCGGCGGCCGGCCGCGTGACCGCGCAGGCGCGCCTGCGCGGCGACTGGCGCGCCCCCGCCGTCGATGCACAGGTCAGCGCTGCCGGCCTGCGCCAGGGTGATCACAGCATGGCCGAACTGCAGGCGCTCGTCACCTACAGCGGCGGCGCTGATGGCACGCTGGCGCTACAGGCGACCGCCTCCGGTCACCGCTTCAGGCGCAGCCCGACGCTGTCGATGCAGACCATCACGCTGCGTGCCGACGGTCGCTTGAGCGCGCACCAGATCGAGCTGCGCGCCAACAACGAATACGCGCAGACCGTCAACGCATTGCTGGTCGGCGGCTGGCAGGCCGCCGGCGCACAGACCGGCAGCCGCGCTGGCTGGCGCGGTGAACTGCAGCGTGCCAGCGCCGGCCGGCCGCTCGATCTCGAGCTGCTGGCCCCGGCGCCGATCGCGACCGACTTCTCGCGCTGGTCGGTCGGTCCGGTTGCCATGCGGCTGGCGGGTGGAAGATTCGATGACGCGCGCTTTGACCTAGCCGATGGCGTGCTGTCGACGCAGGGCCGCTTCGTCGATCTGCGCCCGACCGAGTTTCGCGGTGGCGACGGCACGTTGCTGGCGCCCGCCGCCGCGCAGGGCGACACCGCCAATGGCCGCATGCCGGTCACGCTGCGCGGCAACTGGCAGTTGCGCCTGGGCACGCAGGCCGATGGCAGCGTGCTGATCGAACGCAGCGGTGGCGACATCGTTGCCGGTACGGTACCGATGGGGATCCGCGATCTGCGGCTGCAGGCTCAGGTGCGCGCCAATCAGCTGTCGGTCACCGGCAAGCTGTTGGGCGAGCGCGCTGGCCGGCTCGATCTGCAGGCCGGCGCCGAGCTGGACGGCAGCGGCGGTGCGTGGCGACTTGCGCAGCAACGCCCGCTGGCGGCGACCATCGACGCTGACTTGCCGTCGATCGCCTGGGTCAACACACTGCTGTCGGATGCGGTGCGCGCCAATGTGCGCCTGGGCGGATCCGCGACCGCGCAGTTGCGCATCGACGGCACGCCGGCCACGCCCAACGCGCAGGGCACGATCGGCGGCAAGGACTTGCGGGTGGCATGGATCGAGCAGGGCATCCGGCTGGAGGGCGGCACCCTCAAGGCCCGCATCGAAGGCAGCGAGATCATCCTTGATGAACTGCGTTTCTCCGGGCCCCCGCAGGTGGTCCCGAGCGATCGCCGCGCCCTGCTGGCGATGGCCAAGGAAGACAGCACCGAGCACCTGCTGGCGATCAGCGGGCGGCTGCAGCTGCGCGACCTGGCCGGCGTGCTGCAGGTGCAGGCCGTGCGCGTGCCGTTCCTGCAGCGGCCCGACCGCTGGGTGATCGCCACCGGCGGTGCCAACATCGTGTTCGACCAGCGGCAGGTGCAGGTCAACGGAGGTGCGATCGTCAATGCCGGCTTCGTCGACTTCTCGCGCACCGACCTGCCCTCGCTGTCGGGCGACGTGCAGGTGCGGCGCGCCTCGTCTCCTGCATCGAGCGCCCGCGACGCACCGATCGGCGTGAATTTCGACATTGGTATCGACCTCGGTCCGGCGTTCTACCTGCGCGGCGCCGGCCTCGACACCCGGGTGGAGGGCCAGGTGCGGCTGCGCGCCGAGGGCCGTGGTGCGATCCGCGCGACCGGCGCGATCGAGGCCAAGAGCGGCGTCTACGAGGGCTTCGGCCAGAAGCTAGCGATCGAGCGCGGTCGGGTGAACTTCCAGGGCCCGCTGGAGAACCCTGGGCTCGACGTGCTCGCGCTGCGGCGTGGGCTGCCGGTGGATGTGGGAGTGTCGATCACGCGCACCGCGGCCAACCCGCTGATCAAGCTCTACTCGAGCGAGGCGATGCCCGACTTGCAGATCCTGTCGTGGCTGGTGCTCGGCCGGCCGGCCGATGAAGGCGGTCAGGACCGCGCCGCGCTGGCCACTGCCGCCGCCGGACTGCTGTCGGGCACTGGCGAAGGCCTGCCCACCCAGCTGGCACGCCGGCTCGGCATCGACGAAATCAGCCTGCGTTCAGGAGACAGCGGCGGCGTCGGCTCGCTGCTGCCGCGCTCGTCGGTAGCGGGCAACGTGCGTGGCACCGGCAGCGGCAACCTGGCGGGCGAGATCGTGACGATCGGCAAGCGGCTGTCGGACGACATCACGATCAGCTATGAGCAGGCGATCTCCAGTGCGGGCAGCGTGGTGCAGGTCAGCTACCAGCTGACGCGCCGGCTGTCGGTGCTGGCGCGCGCCGGCACTGAAAACGCGCTCGATCTCGTCTACACGTTCGCGTTCGACTAGCGCGGCGCCGTGGCAACCGGCGGCAGCGATGCGGCCGGACGCAGGGCGCCGCCGGCGAGCGCCGGCCCCCGAATCGCCTCGGCGCCGTAGCCACGGTTCAGATCCAGTCCGGTCAGCCACCATTCACGCACCGGCACCGCGATCGGCCGCTTGACGCGCTCGAACAGTCGCCGCGGAAACTGCACGCCGCCTTGGTCGAAGTAGTCGAAGTAGTCGACCTCCACCACCGCGCCGCGCGTGCTTGCCAGGCCCTCGATCGAGAAGCGAATGCGCTTGAAGCGGCGGTCGGTACGACCGATGCAGGCCAGCACGCGGTCTTCGGCGGCAAAGCCGAAGCCCGGTCGCAGCCGCGCCAGCAGCAGGTCGCAGGGTTCACCATCCACCACGTCTTCACCGGCGCGTTCGACCACGGCACCCTGCTCCATCAGGAACAACGGTCCGAGCAGGAACAGGCGATAGCCGTCGAGTACCAGGGCCGCTGCGTCGCGTTTCTCGCTCGCTGTCTCCGCGCGGCCGTCGTACCAGAGCCCGAGCGTGGCCGGGTCGCGATACGCGTACTTGCCACCGGCGCCGCCGCTGTAGCTCTTGGCCGAACTGCGCCGGCCCACCAGGATCCGCTCCTCCGCAGTCACGCGGTACGCGCGGTCGATCAACACCGGCTGCACGCGCGCTGCGATCGAATACCAGCGACCTTCGTGGCGCAGGTTGATGTCGTTGAGCTTGCGATACGCCTCCCAGCCGTGGGCGCGCGCGGACGCTTCCAGCAGCGCACGCCCGTCGGCGGTCGACTGCTCGACCGTGCTGGGGGGCAGACTGGCGCAGCCGGCCAGGACGAGGACACTCAGAACAGCGAAGAGGCGCATCGGCGGGGTCTTTGGAGGTAGACCATCGCAGTTTACGGAGCAGCGCAGCGCGCGGCGCACTTCGCGCGCCTAGGATGTCTGCAGAACTCATCCATCGCCATTTATCGCGTCAGTAACCCGCATGAACACTGCTCGTCCGATGATCGACCTGCCCGGCCAGGGAGCGCCCACCGCGGGCTTCGAAGTGCCGCTCGAAATGCTGTCTGCCTGCCACGGTCGCGTCGAGCGCCAGTGCCAAACGCTGCGCCGCCTGGTGCCGCATCTGGTGTCGCACGGCAGTGATGACGATGCGCGCAAGGCCGCTGCCAACGTGATGCGCTACTTCGACACGGCCGCGCAGGACCACCATGCCGACGAGGAAGCAGACCTGTTTCCGGCACTGTTGCAGGCCGCGGCAGGTGACGATGCCGAGCGTGTGCGTGCGCTCGTGGTTTTGTTGCTGGCCGAGCACCGCGAGTTGGCGACCCACTGGCAGCAACTGCGGGCAACGCTGACGCGCGTGGTGGCGGGCGAGCCGGTGACGCTCGATGGGGGCGAAGTCGAGGCGCTGGTCAAGCGGTACGAGACGCACATCGCGCGCGAGGAGGCAGACCTGCTTCCCCTGGCGGGGCGGCTGCTGGATCTGTCGGCGCTCGATGACATCGGGCGCGCGATGCGACGTCGGCGCGGGTTGGCCGACACGTCGTGACAACTCGACTCGGGTGCGCGATGCAGTGTTGGGGCGCACCGCTTCGTTCCCTCTGAACCACGCTGCCCTAGCCACGATGCGGCGTGGTTCCGCGCACGCCGGTCTCCAGCCTCAACGCATCACCGGCAGCGCCTTGTCCCCTTTCTTCAGCCGGAACCACGCTGCCAGACGCTGCGCGTCCGGCAGCAGGCTGCCTTATCCACGATGCGGCGTGGTTCCGCGCGCGCCGGTCTTCAGCCTCAACGCATCATCGGCAGCGCCTTGTCCCCTTTCTTCACCCGGAACCACGCCGCATAGAGCGCAGGCAGGAACAGCAGCGTCAACAGCGTGGCGATGATCAGGCCGCCCATGATGGCCACGGCCATCGGACCCCAGAAGACGCTGCGTGACAGCGGGATCATCGCGAGCACGGCGGCGGCGGCGGTGAGCATGATCGGGCGGAAACGGCGCACTGCGGCTTCGACGATGGCGGTCCAGCGCTCGACACCGGCCTCCTCGTCGCGCTCGATCTGGTCGATCAGGATCACCGCGTTGCGGATGATCATGCCCACCAGCGCGATCACGCCGAGCTGGGCGACGAAGCCGAACGGCCGCTGCAGCAGCAGCAGCGCCGCCGCCGCGCCGATGAAGCCGAGCGGCCCGGTGAGAAACACCAGCAGGCTGCGCGAGAAGCTGTGCAGCTGGAGCATCAGCAGCGTGAAGATGATGAACAGCGCCAGCGGCAGGTTGACCGCGATCGCCGCACCGGCCTTGGCACTTTCTTCTGCGGCGCCGGCGACCACGAGGCGATAGCCGGCCGGCAGCTGCGCACGCAGTGCCACCATCGACGGGCTGTTCCAGACCCGCGTGGTGACGGTCGGCCCCTGGATGCCATCGCGCACTTCGCTCTGCACGGTGATCGCGTAGTCGCGGTTCTCGCGCCAGATGACGCCCGGCTCCCAGCCGAACTCGGCCTTGACCAGTTGCGTCAGCGGCACGTAGCGGCCCGAAGCAGTCGGCATGTTGGCATCGGCCAGCCGCGCCATCGTGTCGCGTTCGCTGTACGGTTGGCGCAGCACGATGTCGATCAGCTCATCGCCTTCGCGAAACTGACCGATCACGGTGCCCGACAGGATCGTCTGCGCCGCGCGCGACAGCAGCTGCGTACTGACACCCAGCGCGCGCGCGCGCTCCTGGTCGAAGATCAGGCGCAGCGACTTCACCTGCTCGTTCCAGTTGTCGTTGACGCCACGTGTGCCTTCGTCGGTGCGCATCGCGCTCTTCACCTGGTCGGCAATCGCGCGCACCTGGGCCGGATCCTCGCCCTCCACGCGGAACTGCACCGGGTAGGCCACCGGCGGCCCGTTAGGCAGCAGCTTCACGCGGCCGCGCAGGTTCGGGAAGTCGTCGCGGAACAGTTGCAGCAGATTCAGGCGCAACTCGCGTCGATCGGCGAGCGACTTGGTGGCAATGATGTACTGCGCCAGGTTGGTCTGCTGGAACTGCTGGTCCTGTGGCAGGTAGAAGCGTGGACTGCCGGTGCCGACATAGCCGGCGTAGTACTCGACCTGCGGCTGCGTCTTGAGCCAGCGCTCGAACTGGCGGGCCTCAGCCTCGGTCGCTTCGAAGCTCGACCCCTCCGGCAACCACAAGTCGACCACCAGTTCTAGCCGCACCGAGTCCGGGAAGAACTGCTGCTCGACGTAGCGGAAGCCGAACACGCCCAGCGCAAGCGCAGCGAGCGTGATGCCGATGACGGTCTTGCGCCAGGTGACGCACAGGTCGACCAGCCGGCGAAAGCGCTCGTAAAACGGCGTGTTGAACAGCTCGTGCGTTCCGTCCGCGCCCAGCTTGGGCTTGATGCGCAGGAACCAGATCGACAGCTGCGGCACGAACAGCACCGCCACGAACCACGAGATGACGAGCGCGATCGCGGTCACCTGGAAGATAGACAACGTGTACTCGCCGGCGGTGGAGCGCGCCAGCGCGATCGGCAGGAAGCCGGTGGCAGTGATCAGGGTGCCGGTGAGCATCGGCATCGCGGTCAGCTCGAACATCGCGGTGGCGGCGCGAAAGCGGTCATAGCCCTCTTCCATCTTCCGCACCACCATCTCGACCGCGATGATGGCGTCGTCGACCAGCAGGCCGAGCGCGATGATGAGGGCGCCCAGCGAGATCTTGTGCAGGTTGATGCCGGCCACGTACATCGCGAGGAAGGTGACCGCAAGGACCAGCGGGATGGTAAGTGCGACCACCAGCCCGGGTCGCATGTCGATCGTGAACTTCCAGGAGCCCGGCTTTCGATGCAGGCCCAGGCTGACGAACGAGATCGCCAGCACGATCGCGATCGCCTCGATCAGCACGCGCACGAACTCGTTGACCGAGCTTTTCACCGCGCGCGGCTGATCCGCCACCTTGAAGATCTCGATGCCGACCGGCAGCGCGGCCTCGAGCCGCTTCTGCGTCTGCGCGAGGTCCTTGCCGAGCTGGATGATGTCGCCGCCCTTGGCCATCGACACGCCCAGCCCGATGACCTCGCGGCCTTCGGCGCCCGCGCCGTTCAGTGGCCGACCGGCGCGCATCTTCTCGCGCGGCGGATCGGTGTAGCCGCGCGTGATGGTGGCGACATCGCCGAGCTTGTAGTTGAGGTTGTTGGCGCGGATTGGAAAGCGCTTGAGGTCCTCGACACGATCGAGCGCGCCGGTGACGCGGATCTGCACGTTGTCGGTAGGCAGCGCCAGCACGCCGGCGGCCTCCACCGTGTTCTGCGTCGCGATCTGCTCGGCCAGTTGCGGCACGCTCAGGCCCAGCTGCGCCAGCCGCTGATGCGAGATCTCGATGAAGATCTTCTCGTCCTGCGCGCCAAACAGATCCACCTTGGCGACGTTGGGCACCTTGAGCAGCTGCTGGCGCGACCAGTCGACGTAGTCCTTCAGCTCGCGGCGAGAAAAACCGTCAGCCGAGAACGCGAAGATCACGCCGTAGACATCGCCGAACTCGTCATTGAAGAACGGCCCCTGCACGCCGGGCGGCAGGGTCCCGCGGATATCCCCCAGCTTCTTGCGCACCTGGTACCAGACCTGCTGGATCTCGCGCGGCGGCGACGAGTCCTTCAGCTGGACGATGATCAGCACCTCACCCGGCTTGGAGTAACTGCGGATCTTGTCGACGTAAGGCGTCTCCTGCAGCTTGCGTTCGAGCTTGTCGGTGACCTGCTCGGCCATCTGCTGTGCGGTGGCACCCGGCCAGTACGCGCGCACCACCATCGCCCGGAACGTGAACGGCGGATCCTCGTCCTGCCCGAGTGCGAAGAACGCGGCGATGCCACCGAGCAGCAGCACCACCATCAGGTAGTTGACGAGCGGCCGATGGGTCAGCGCCCAGGCCGACAGGTTGAACGCGCTGATGCGCTTGCGCGCGTAGGCCTGCGGGCCGGATTCAGGCCCAGGTGCGTGATCGGCAGCCATGGTCAGCCCTTCTTCGGGCTGTTGGCGGTGTCGTTCGCACCACTCGCCGGCGACTGCGGCCGCGAGATCGGCGCCATGCCGGGCGCAGCCGCCGCCGGCGCCGCGAGCACGCGCACCTTCTGGCCGGGCTTGAGCTGATGCACGCCGGCGGTGACGATCACATCGCCGGCCTGCACGCCGGTCGCCAGCACAAGATCGTTGCCGGAGACGGTCGCCACCTGCACCGCGTGCCGAGAAACGGTGCTGGTGGCACGGTCGAGCTTCCATACATAGGTGCCGTCGGCCTCGCGCAGCAGCGCCTGCAGCGGTGCCGTGATCACGGACTGCGGCAGCGGCGCTTCGAAGCGCACCGTGGCGGTCATGCCGAGCGCCACCTCGGGTGGGGGATCGATCAGCGTGATGCGCGCGGGAAAGGTGCGCGTGGCGGCATCGGCGAGCGGCGCAATCTCGCGCACCCGGCCACGCAGCACGGTCGCGCTCTCCGGCCCGCCCGCCCAGAGCGTGACCGTCACTTCGGGGATCCGGCGCAGCGCGGCAAGACGGCTTTCCGGCAGGCCGACCACGACCTCGCGGTCGCCCGTCTGCGCAATCCGCAGCACCGACTGGCCCGCGGCGACCACCTGGCCGACCTCGGCATCGACCGCGGTCACCACCCCCGCGCCTGGCGCGCGCAAGACCGCGTAGGCCGCCTGGTTGCCGCTGACGTTCGACTGCGCCGCCGCGCTGTCGTAACGCGCCTCGGCGGCATCGAGCTGCGCGCGCCGGCGCTCCAAGTCAGCGCCGCTGATGAAGCCCTGCCGATGCAGTTCCTCGAAGCGCTTGACGTCGAGCCGCTGCTGATCGCGATCGACGCGCGCTGCGGTCAATTGCGCCTGCGCGGCGGCGGCCCCGAGCTTGTAGTCGGCGCCGTCGAGCACGGCGAGCGTCTGCCCGGCGGTCACGCGCTGCCCGACCTCGACCTTGCGCTCCAGGATGCGCCCGGCCACCTGGAACCCGACCCGGCTTTCCACCCGCGGACGCACCTCGCCGGAGAGTTCAGCCACGGCCGTGGTGCTCGCTGGCGCCACCGTCATCACCCGCACCGGGCGCACCTCCTCGGTAGGCGGCACGGTTTTGGCGCAGGCGGCCAGCAGTAACGCTGCGGCGATCGTTCCGGCGAGCCGGATCGACGGTCGCCCGACGGCTGGATCCCAGACGGACAAACGTTCGAAAGGGTCGACCTGCCGCCGCTGGTTGCTCTTGTTCATCGCGCGCCTGAAATAACTAACTGACCGGTCAGTAATATATTCAGGCCCACCGACCCGGTCAAAGGCTTTGCGACGAAATGCCGGGGCGGCTCAGGAATTGCGGATGCTGGAACGGCATACCCGACTCAGACGGATCGAACTGCCGACAACGCCGCAACCGCAACGACGTCAGGCGAAGACCAGGCGCGCGGTGGCGATGCCGGCGAAGGTCGCGGCAATCGATCCAACCAGATGCAGCGCGGTATGCAGGAACGCCGGGCCGAGCGCCCCGGCCTGAAGCAGCGCGACGGATTCCGCCGAGAAGGTCGAGAAGGTGGTGAGTCCGCCGAGAAAGCCCGTGATCAGCACCAGACGCCATGCAGGTGCAAGCGACGGATTGCTGATGAACAACGCCACCGCGATCCCGACCAGGTAGGCACCAATCAGGTTGGCGGCCAACGTGCCCAACGGCAGGTGCGCCAGGCGCGGGTTGAGCCAGTACGACAAGCCCCAGCGCGCCCAGGCGCCGAGCACGGCGCCCACGGCGATGGCCAGCAGCGCGATGCCAAGCGGGCCGTCGCGTGTCACGCGGACCCGCCAGGGCTCGACTGCCAGCGCTCGCGCGCCGCATCGTCGGACTCACGCGCATCGACCCAGCGGCTGCCGGTGGGCGTCACTTCTTTCTTCCAGAACGGCGCTTCGGTCTTCAGGTAGTCCATCACGAACTGGCAGGCGGCGAAGGCTTCACCGCGATGGCTGCTGGTCACCACCACGAGCACGATCTGATCGAGCGGCTTCATCTCGCCGACCCGATGCACGACGAGCACGTCGAGCAGATCCCAGCGCTCACGCGCGCGCTGGCAGATCGCCTCGAGCGCACGCTCGGTCATGCCGGGATAGTGCTCGAGCGTGAGCGTGGCCACCGCCGCACCGTCGTTGATGTCGCGCGCCACGCCGATGAAGCTCGCCACCGCGCCGACGCGCGGGTCGTTCGATCGCAGGCGCGCGATCTCGGCGCCGGCGTCGAAGTCCACGGTCTGCACGCGCACCGGCATCGCTCAGCCTCCGGTCACCGGCGGGAAGAACGCGACCTCCGCGCCGTCTACCAGCGGCGCGTTCTCGTCCACCATGGTCTGGTCGACCGCCGCACGTACGCGCTTGACGTCGCCGAAGGCACCGGCGAACGGCTCGCCGCGTGCCATCAGCCACGCGCGCAATTGCCCGACCGTGGCCACGGTGGCTGGCACATCGATCGACTCGCGATCACGCGCGAGCAGTTCGCGCAGGCGGGCGAAGTACAGGACAGTCAGCTTCATTTCAGTTCAGCAAGGAAGCAAAGGGCAGGAAGCGCACTGCATCGCCGCGCGCGATGCTCTGGCCGGCGGGATTGTCGATCAGGCCGTCGGCCCAGGCCACCGACACCAGTGCCGAGGAGGTCTGGTTCGTGAAGATCTCCAGACCGCCGGCGGCGTTGATGCGGGCACGCAGGAACTCGCGGCGCTTGTCGGCGCGCGGCAGGTCAAAGTCGGCTCGCAACTGCAGCGCTACCGCCTCGCGCACCACAGCGCCCTGCCGTGCCAGGATGAACGGCCGCGCGAACAGCAGGAACGTGACGAAGCTCGATACCGGATTGCCGGGCAGCCCGATGAAGGGGACCGACCTGACCGCACCGAATGCCAGCGGCTTGCCGGGCTTCATCGCCACCTGCCACAGGTCGAGTGCGCCTTCGGCCTGCACCGCCGGCTTGACGTGATCCTCCTCGCCGACCGACACACCGCCTGACGTGACGATGAGGTCGGCACGCTCGGCCGCCTGCACGAAGGCGGCGCGGGTGGCGGCCAGGTTGTCGGGCACGATGCCGAGGTCCAGCACCTCGCAACCGAGCGATTGCAGCAGTGCGCCGAACATCGTGCGGTTGGAGTTGTAGATGCCACCAGGCGGCAGCGGTTCCCCGGGCAGCACCAGTTCATCGCCGGTGGAGAACAACGCCACGCGCAGTCGACGCAGCACCTGCAGTTCGGTGCAGCCGACCGACGAGGCCAGCCCCAGTTGCGGCGCCTGCAGGCGCTCGCCGACGTCGATCACCTGCTGGCCAATGGCGATGTCGCTGCCGGCGCGACGGATCCACTGGCCGGCGCGCGGCACTTCGTCAACGATCACGCGATCGCCCTCGGTGCGGGTGGCTTCCTGCATCACGATCGCGTCAGCGCCCACCGGCAGCGGCGCACCGGTAAAGATGCGCGCCGCCGTGCCCGACGCCAGCGATGCGCCCACGTGGCCGGCGGCGATGCGCTGGCTGACCGCCAGTGCGGTCGGCCTGACCGGCACATCGGCGGCACGCAGCGCGTAGCCGTCCATCTGCGAGGCGTCCAGCGGTGGCACGGCAATGGTGGAGACCACCGGACGCGCGAGCACGCGCCCGAGCGCCTGCAGTGTGGGCACCGTTTCGCTGTCGGTCAGCGCCACCGCTTGCGACAGCAGGCGCGCGCGAGCCTCTTCGACGGTCAGCATCTGCTCAGAGGTCCAGGTGGGCAGTGACAAACGTGACGATGGTAGCCGGGTCGTTCAGATCGAGCACCGGCAATCGCGTGTCGACGGCGTGATCGGCCGCGACGGCGACCACGTTCGGATCGTGCGGGAACAGCGGCGGCTCCGCGTTGGTGGTGCGTCGCACCTCGATGCGCGGGATCTGCCCTTCGCTCTTGAAACCTTCAATGATCACCAGATCACAGGGCGCCAATTCGGCCAGCAGCGACTCGAGCGGCGCCGGTTGCGCAGGCGTCTCGGTCAGCAGCGCCCAGCGCTGGCCGGTGGCGATCAGCACCTGACCGGCGCCGGCCTCGCGATAGCGGTACGAATCCTTGCCCGGACGGTCCATGTCGAAACCGTGGTGCGCGTTCTTGATCGCCGACACCGACAAGCCACGTGCCCGAAACAGCGGGATCAGCTTCTCGATCAGCGTCGTCTTGCCGGTGTTGGAGTAGCCGATGAAGCCGATCGCCTTCATGCAGCGTGGTCCTGGATGTAGCGCTTGACGGCAGCGATATCCACCGGCATCGGCTCGCAGCGCTGCGGCCGGCCCTCGATGCCGACGAATGCCGCCGGCCGTGGCGGCGGCACCCCGATCGCCTCGATGATCGTCTCTTCGAACTTGGCGGGCAGCGCCGTTTCCAGGCAGATGATCGGCACGCCGCCGGCCGTATGGCGTTCACGCGCGACCTTGATGCCGTCGGCCGTGTGCGGATCAACCAGCAGACCCACCGTCGCATGCAGCTCGCGAATCACGCGCAGCCGGTCGGCGTGGGTGCTGCTGCCCGAGGTGAACCCGCTCGCCAGCACCTTGCCCCACAGCGCGGTGCCGGCCAGGTCGAAGGCGCCGGCGGTGTCGATCTGCCACCACAGTTCGCGCACGAACTCGGCGTCGCGACCGACGATGTCAAACACGTATCGCTCGAAGTTCGACGCCTTGGAGATGTCCATCGACGGGCTGCTGGTGACCTGCGTCTGCGCCGCGGGCCGCACGCGGTAGCGGCCGCTGCTGAAGAACTCGTCGAGCACGTTGTTCTCGTTGGTCGCGACGATCAGCTGCTCGATCGGCAGCCCCATTCTCTTGGCGACCCAGCCGGCAAACACATTGCCGAAGTTCCCCGACGGCACGCAGAACGACACGCGCTCGGTGCTCGCGGTGGTCGCTGCCAGGTAACCCTTCACGTAGTAGACGACCTGGGCCAGCACGCGCGCCCAGTTGATCGAGTTGACGGTGCCGATGCTCAGCCGCGCCTTGAACTCGAGGTCGGACGAGACCTGCTTGACGATGTCCTGGCAGTCATCGAAGGTGCCGGCCAGCGCGAGGTTGAAGATGTTGGGATCGGCAAGCGAGTACATCTGCGCGCGCTGGAACGCGCTCATCCGCCCCTGTGGCGACAGCATGAAGACATTGATGCCTTCCCGCCCGCGCATTGCGTACTCGGCGGCGGAGCCGGTGTCTCCCGAGGTGGCGCCAAGAATGTTCAGGCGCGCGCCGCGCTGGCGCAGCGCATGCTCGAACAGTGCGCCGATCAACTGCATCGCCATATCCTTGAAGGCGAGCGTCGGGCCGTTGGACAGCTCCAGCAGGCCGAGCCCCGGCTCGATCCAGCGCAGTGGCGTGATCTGCGCGCAGTTGCTGTCCGGTCGGCCGTTGCCGTACACCTGCGCGGTGTAGGTCTGGCGGCACAGCGCGGCGAGTTCATCAGGGGCAATGTCGTCGATGTACTTGCGCAGGATCTCGAAGGCGAGTGCGGCGTAATCCAGCGTGCGCCAGCGATCCAGGTCCTCGCGCGAAATCTGCGGGTAGTGCGTGGGCAGGTACAGCCCGCCATCGGGCGCCAGGCCGGAGAGCAGGATGCCGAGGAACGGCAGTTCGGGCGCACGACCGCGGGTGGAGATGTAGCGCATCAGAGCAGTTCTTCCTGGCGGATGCGGATCACTGGCGCGAGAACGGTGGACAGCGCCTCGATGCGGCGCATCGCCACGTTGACGTCACGCTCCAGCGCATCGTGGGTGAGCATGATGATGTCGGTCTGGTGCTCGCCCTGGCTCGGCTCGCGCTGGAACATGGCATCGATGCTGATCCGCTCGTCGGCCAGAATGCGTGCGATGTCGGCCAGCACGCCCGGCTGGTCCGCCACCCGCATGCGGAAGTAATAGCTGGAGTTGGTGTCCTCGATGCCCAGCCAGGGCACCGCCGCCATCGCGTCGGGTTGGAACGCCAGGTGCGGCACATGATTCTCAGGGTCGGCCGTGTGCATGCGGGTGACGTCGACCAGATCAGCCACCACCGCCGAGGCGGTGGGCTCCGCACCCGCGCCCTTGCCGTAGTACAGCGTCACGCCGACCGCGTCGCCCTTGACCAGCACCGCGTTCATTGCGCCTTCCACGCTGGCCAGCAGCCGGTCCTTCGGCACCAGGGTCGGATGCACACGCAGTTCCAGGCCCTTGTCGGTGCGCTTGGTGATGCCGAGCAGTTTGATCCGGTAGCCGAGCTGCTCGGCGTAGCGGATGTCCTCGGCAGCGAGCTTGCTGATGCCTTCGACATAGGCGGCATCGAAGTTGATCGGCACGCCAAAGGCAATCGCCGCCAGCAGCGTCAGCTTGTGCGCCGCGTCCACGCCCTCGATGTCAAAGGTCGGATCCGACTCGGCGTAGCCGAGTTGCTGCGCCTGCTTGAGCACCGTGTCGAAGGCGAGCCCCTTGGCGCGCATCTCCGACAGGATGAAGTTGCTGGTGCCGTTGATGATGCCGGCGATCCACTCGATCCGGTTGGCGGTCAGCCCCTCGCGCAACGCCTTGATGATCGGAATGCCGCCGGCGACCGCGCCTTCAAACGCCACCATCACGCCGCGCGCGCGGGCCGCCTCGAAGATCTCGTTGCCATGACGGGCCAGCAGCGCCTTGTTTGCCGTCACCACATGCTTGCCGCGCCGGATCGCCTCCAGCACCAGCGTGCGGGCGGGTTCGTAGCCGCCGATCAGCTCCACCACAATGTCGATCTGCGGGTGACACACGACTTCGTTGAGGTCGGTGCTGATCGGCACCGCATTGCCCACCAGCTTGCGCGCCTTGGCGGCATCGCGCAGGCCGATCAATGCCACTTCGATGCCACGACCGGCGCGCCGGGTGATTTCGTTCTGGTTGCGGCGAAGCACGCTGAAGGTACCGCTGCCGACGGTGCCCAGTCCGAGCAGGCCGATCTTGATGGGAGTGATGGTCATGGGTCGTCGCCTGTCCTCGCGGCGGCGAGGCTCGGTGTTTTCTTCGTATGCACAGCTGAAGGCGGCGGGCCGCCGTCAGCGCGCGCGGTTCAGGCCGCGGCCTTGGGCATCAGGCCGTCGGCGCGGAACATCTCTTTGATGCCGCGTACCGCCTGGCGGATCCGATGCTCGTTCTCGATCAACGCAAAGCGCACGTGCGTGTCGCCGTAGTCGCCGAAGCCGATGCCCGGGGACACCGCCACCTTGGCCTGCGCCAGCACCTTCTTCGAGAACTCCAGCGAACCCAGCGCCGCGTAGACCGGCGGAATCTCGGCCCAGATGTACATCGACGCCTTCGGTACCTCGACCATCCAGCCGGCCTCGTGCAGCCCTTTTGCCAGCACGTCGCGCCGCTTCTGGTACTCCAGGCGCACCTCTTCGACACAGTCCTGCGGGCCTTCGAGCGCGGCGATCGAGGCGACCTGGATCGGCGTGAAGGTGCCGTAATCGTGATAGCTCTTGATGCGCGCCAGCGCCGACACCAGGTCCTTGTTGCCGACCATGAAGCCCACGCGCCAGCCCGCCATGCTGTAGCTCTTGCTCATGGTGAAGAACTCGACCGCCACATCGCGCGCTCCGGGCACCTGCATGATCGACGGCGCGCGGTTGTTCGGAAACGCATCGTCGAAGGCCAGGTCGGCGTAGGCCAGGTCGTGCACGACGTAAATGCCGTGCTGCTTGGCCAGCGCCACCACGCGGTGGAAGAACGCCAGGTCCACGCACTGCG
>LNFM01004983.1_pt1 | contig 23635 bp, 21 predicted proteins | sample 596031 | NCBI WGS metagenome assembly LNFM01 (sample SAMN04254537, study PRJNA301005) | activated carbon metagenome | isolation source: dual media filters at the Ann Arbor, Michigan drinking water treatment plant | place: USA: Ann Arbor | reverse complement strand
CAACCGCCGGAAGTGCCAACGTGACCCTCCGTGAGTCCGAGCGGCGACCTCATAGGGAATGCCAACCGACCGAAAACCGACCCAAGCGAACAGGCCCTTGTTGAAACGTGCTCGCTCGCCGAGGCCATTGAATACATTCACCACGCGCCGGTCGAGAAGTCGGAAATCGCCGGCACCATCCGGCAACTCGGTGCCGCTAAGGAATCGGAACAGACGATAGAAGGCTTGCGCCGACCACTTCTCCAAAGGCGTATTGTTGCTGCGATCCGTGCGCTGCGCGTAGACGACGTCGTAGCCCTGATCCCATAGCTCGATAAACCGTGCGATCGTTTCCGGCGGGTGCTGTAAATCGCCGTCCATGATCACGACGCCTGCGCCAGTCGCATGCTCAAGGCCCGCCGCAACGGCAATCTCCTTGCCGAAATTTCGGCTCAGTGAAACGGCGCGAAAGCGGGAATCCCGCGCGTTCAGCCGGCGGACCGCCTCGAGTGTCCCGTCGGTCGAACCGTCATCGACTACGATCACCTCGAAGGGGTTCCCCAGCGCCTCGAGGATCCGGGTCAGCTGGAATGCCAAAGCCTCAACCGAGCGTTCCTCGTTGAGAACGGGCACCACGACCGAGATCGGCCGCAGGCGCGGCGCCGCGCGCGGGGTCTGAGGACTGGTGATGAAATCTTCTGGCGCGAGCGGGCGGGCCGACGGTTTACTTGGTAAGGTCATGGCCGCGTTAAATACCCGAACGTGTGCCAAGTCTGCCAGCATATTCCCCAAGCTAGACCAACGTGCATTGGCTGCGGCATCCGGTGCCACTGTCATGAGTTAGGCAGACACCCCCATTGCACGAGGCTGGCCTGCATCGCCTGCATCACGGTTCGGCCGTCACGAATCTTGGCCTCTGCCGCGTAGAAATGCGTTCCGTTGGGCACTTGCGCCCACTCTACGGGGCGCCTCGCCTCGCGGAATTGGCGCTCCAAGTCGGGCACGAAGGTACAGACGTAGTCGAGATCGCGCTCGCCGGAAAGCATCAGAAGCGGTGGTAGACCGCCAGGATGCTTCAGGAATTCCGCGGCATCGACCGGCACGAGGGGCCCCGAGATCGAGATCACGCCTCTGACGCCGACCCGTTTGCCGTAGGCTACGTACATGGCGCACCGCCCTCCGGCAGAGAAGCCGCCGAGAACAATGCGCTGCGGATCAATCCCGAAGTCGCTCGCCCCGTCCTGGATGAACCGAACCGCATTCGCAACGTCGTCAAACGCCGCCTCCATGATGCCCGCCATGATCTTCGGAGCGATCCGAGGCAACCCGAGTTCGACCCGCACCGGATTGACGCGTGACATCGGCACGCGATCGGGCTCCGTCAGAAGTGGGGTGCCCGGCTCGGGATCGGCCTGTGCGAGGCGGTAGGATACTGAAAAAGCTGCCATACCGAGCTCGGCAAAGCGGCGACAGTACTCGGCGACGGATGTGCTCGTTCCGACGCCGTCACTGAAAGCGTCGTTCTCCTTGGATCCCCGATGGAAGGCGCCACCGAATGCCATGATCACTGCGGGCAGCGCGTTGTTGCTTGTCGTCTCAGGCAGATAAGCGTCCAGGCTGAGGGCGACCTCACGCATCGGCCGTTGCGGCTCGTGGTAACCGACGCGGGCATGGGCAAACACGATGTCCCGCTCGATGCGAACGCTCATTGCACGCCTCTTTCATTTAGTGGCGAAAGTGGCGCATGCCCGTGAGGACCATGGCAAGCCCTTTTTCATCGGCCGCCTTGATCACCTCGGCGTCCCGCATCGATCCGCCGGGCTGAATAACGGCAGTCGCCCCTGCGCCCGCTGCAGACAACAACCCGTCCGCGAATGGGAAAAACGCATCCGATGCCACAACCGAGCCCTTCACATCAAGGCCGGCCATCTCGGCTTTGATGACCGCGATCCGCGAAGCATTGACCCGACTCATCTGCCCGGCCCCGACGCCGACCGTTGCCTGGGCGCGGGCGTAGACGATGGCATTCGATTTGACGAATTTTGCGACCTTCCAAGCGAACCGGAGGTCTGCCATTTCAGCTTCCGTCGGCTGCCTCTTCGTGACGACCCGCAATTCGGCCTCAAGAGCGAGGTCGGCGTCCTGAACGAGTAGTCCGCCCGTCACCTTCTTCCAGTCCTGGTATGGACGCTCGGTTTGGCCCCATTCACCGACGACGAGCAGGCGTACGTTCTTCTTGGCTGCCACGGCAGCTTCCGCCGCAGGAGAAACGCTAGGCGCCACGATCACCTCAACGAACTGCCGGTCGACAATTGCCTTCGCCGTTGCCTCGTCGAGCGGGCGGTTGAGCGCGATGATCCCACCGAATGCAGACTCGGGATCGGTCTTGAATGCGCGGTCGTAGGCGCCGACCAGTGTATCGGCCTCCGCCACGCCGCACGGGTTCGCGTGCTTGACGATGACGCAGGCAGGGTGGGCGAAGAACGCTTTCACGCATTGCAGCGCCGCGTCGGTATCCGCGATGTTGTTGTAGGACAGCTCCTTGCCTTGGATCTGCCGTGCCGCTGCTATCGAACCGATGGGCGCTCCGCGCTCGATGTAGAACGCCGCCTTCTGGTGTGGATTTTCGCCGTAGCGCATGGACTGTGCCTTGACGAGTTGGACGGTCAGCGTCGGCGGAAATCCCGCACCATCGTCGTCGCCATCCGCTTTGGCGATCTCGCCGCCGAGCCAATTGGAGATGGCACCGTCGTAGGCAGCGGTCAGTGCATAGGCCTTTCGGGCGAGTTCTCGCCGTAGCGCTTCAGTCGTCGACCCGCTGTTCGCTCGCATAGCATCCAGAACGCGTCCATAATCGGCAGGATCCACCACCACCGTCACTGCGGCATGGTTCTTCGCCGCTGCTCGCAGCATTGCCGGTCCACCGATGTCGATGTTCTCGATGCAGTCGTCGAAGGGCGCGCCCTTCGCGACCGTCGCTTCGAACGGATAGAGATTGACCACCAGCAGGTCGATCGGGGCGATGCCGTGCTCTGCCGCAGAGGCCTCGTGATTAGCGTCACCGCGAACTTGAAGGAGGCCGCCGTGCACTTTCGGATGCAGCGTCTTCAAGCGGCCGTCCATCATCTCGGGAAAGCCTGTGTGCTCCGCCACGTCCTTGACGGGAAGGCCCGCGGCCTTGAGGGCGGCCGCCGTACCGCCAGTCGATAAAAGTTCGACCCCGTCCGCCGCGAGTGCCCGCGCCAGGGCGATCACACCAGACTTGTCGGAAACGGATATCAGGGCGCGACAGATGCGCGGATTTTCGGCGGTCATCGGATCGGGCTTTCTTTGTCGCTCGGATTGAGACGGCGTTAGCATACCCGGCCGCGCCGCGGAACCCGCTGGCGGACGAAGTCCGGCGGAGCGAACTTCCAGGCCTCGCGCCCGCTAAATGCGCTCAAGGCGCCAGGTGATCGTCGTCTCACCCGGCGTGGAGGATCGCGCAACGATCTGTCGGGACGCCGTGGGCCCCTGGCTCTGGGCGTAGTCCGTAGACGTCTCAACCGAGCATCGCGCACCCGATACCGTCATGCGCCAATGGGGTCCTTCGGCAGGCATGATCGTGATACTGCCGGAAGTCTCGGTCCGCCAGCGCGCTTCGACTGGCAGATGGAAATGCACCGCGATTGGTAAATCGCGGGGTAGCCGAAGGGTCCCGTGCGGAGGCCGAAGTCTATCGACGCCCTCGAGCAGATAGCCATCCTCGCGCAAGTTAAGCTGGCGCTCGTGGAGGAGACCGAACCGGGTCAAATACCCATCGTGCTGGGTGACAAGGCGCGCATCTCCTTCGACCTCGAGAAAGCTGGCTGTCACGGAGTCCGGCCCCGCGAGCGCTAGTCCACCCAGCAGACGCTCAAGTCTAGTCGAGCGGACCAAGCGTGCCGAGGATTGCTCATCGACGACAAGCGTCGAGTGACTGGCGGTGGCGCGCGCATCAGCTATCGCCCGGCGATGGTCTGGTCCGGGCGCCCCTGAGTTCACGACGACTCCCGCGCCACCGTGGGCCATCTCGAAGGACAGCGCGCCCGCATGCGCGAGTCCCGATTGCAGCAGCCCGGGCGGGCGGCCGCAATCAACGATGACAACGGTCTCGCCGCGCTGCAGCCGCGCATAGCCGGATGACCCCGGTGCTTGCGTCGCGGGCTGGCTCGGCACCGCCTCCACCGCGAGCGCTGTTGCCACTGCTTCGACGCGCGCCGCGCCGACCCCGTTGAAGCGAGCCAGCGTTCCGGGTCCTATCGTCATCACTCTAAGATGCCTCAGCATCCGATCGATTGCCGTGACCAGCTCGATCGGAGCGCCCAATCCGCGCGCGGCATAGCATTGCCGGATAGGAAGAAGATCGAGCAATAGCTCCAGCACGATTTCGGGATTGCGCGTCGCATGGCCACCATCGGCCAGGATTTGCTGCCGAAGCTGTGTCAGCAAACGGGCCTCTGCCGCGGGCAGATCGCGCTCGTTCCCATTCGTGGCGAGGCACACCAGCGTCACTGCCATAGCGCAAATGAGGCTCGGATAGCCGGGCGCGGCGCGGCGGCTTGCAGCATCCAGAGCGCGCAACTCGCCAGCAAGTGCTCGGGTATACATCCGGTAGAACTCGGCATCGGCGTCCTCGAGGAGAAAGCCGGCATTGACGACAAATGAGGTGACGCGACGGGCGATCACCTCCGGCTCAGCGGCGATCCCGTGTCCCCCAGACCTTCTCTTATTGCGGCGGCACCAGTCGGCGACGAGCCGTCGTGCGGTGTCGACCGCAGTTGGATCGGCGGACGCCCGAAAGCTTCCTAGCCAGCTGAATCCGTTGAGCACGCGTGCCCAGCCACGGTCAGGTCCCGTCAACGCGAAGGGCGATCCGCCGGCGAGTTCCATGACCACGCCACCGAGACCCATTTGCCCAGCAGCGATCTCTTCGACCAGGCTGGGGTCGACAGGTCGCATGTCGGAAGGTATGAACAGCAACTGATCCGCGCGGGCTTTCAGGAGTCGCCAGCCGAGCCCGGGAGCCGCCACAAGCCGGCTCGATGCATTCGCCATCGACCATCGCGCCGTCTGTTGCGCGATGACGAGTCGCTCGCGAAAAGTCGGAGCGCTCATCGTGTGTCCCCCGACACTTGTGGTTGGCTGCCGCCCATCCCTTCAGGCGGGCGCCCGCCTCCATCCCCAAAGATCTATCGCATAGTCAAGCCGATCGCTCGATGCAACGTGGCCGACTGGCACTTCCGCGGGCGATACGCCGCGCGTTCGATCGTGCGTGTTGACGATAGAGGATGTGGGTGCACTTCTGCCCAGCATATCGCAGGGTCAAGCACGGGAGAAAGATCATGGTCGAGCTGCCCAGAACGCCGTCGTTCCGCCTCGACGGGCGGCGGGCGCTGGTAACCGGAGCGGGCCGCGGGATTGGACTGGCCGCCGCTGCTGCTTTGGCGGACGCTGGAGCGCACGTTGTGCTCGCGGCGCGCACCCGCTCTGACCTCGAAGAGGTGCATGAGGCCATCGCCAAGGCCGGCGGATCGTCAGAGGTGCTCGTCCTCGACGTTCTGGATGACGCCGCCGTCCGCCAAGAGGTGGCCTCTCGTCCGCCGTTCAACGTCCTCGTCAACAATGCCGGGATCAACCGCCCCCAGCCGTTCATTGAATTCAAGACCGAGGACCTCGACCTTCTGCTCGACTTGAACATCCGCGCCGCGTTCGTCGTCGCTCAGGCCGTCGCCAGGCGCATGGTCGAGACCGAGACGCGCGGAGCCCTGATCCATATCTCGTCGCAGATGGCTTTCACAACGGGGCCTGGCCGAACCGTCTATTGCGCGACGAAAGCAGCGTTGGAAGGGCTTTCGCGGGCGATCGCAGCCGAGTTGGCTCCGAAAGGCATCCGCTCGGTCACGCTCTGCCCGACCTTCGTCGAGACCCCGCTCGCGGCCCAGATGCTCGCCAAGCCGGAGTTCCGGGCGTTTGTACTCGAGAAAATCAAGCTCGGCCGTATCGGACAGGTCGAGGACCTCATGGGTGCCATCGTCTACCTTGCCTCGGATGCGTCTGGGCTGGTGACGGGTACGCACCTGCTGATCGACGGCGGCTGGACACTCGGGTGAGGTTCCCAGCATCGTGCCTGGTGGGTGTGTGTGGATCACGGGGAAGTCCGTGTCGGCTGCGCTCGCCTACGCGTCGAGACCAAGCTAAGTCATAGGCATAGCGGGCGCGACAAGCCGACGGCCGACAATGGTGCGCGCACGGCCATGTATCCTGCGTTAACGGATTGTGCGTGATGCCGTTGCGCCGTCGGATCGGTAGTTTGGTTCAAGGGGAAACCGATGGGTCCTGAAAGGCAGGCCGTGTTCTGGACGGCGGCGGCCGTAACAGCCCTCGTGCTGGTCTCGTATCTCAGCGCAGCCCTTCTGCCGTTCGCGCTGGGTGCGGTCATCGCCTACTTTCTGGATCCTGTCGTCGGCAAGCTGCAGCGTTTCGGCCTAGGCCGGACCCTCTCCTCCGTGCTCGTCATCGGCGTCGCCGCAGTCCTGATCGCCGCTACTGTCGTCGTGCTATTGCCCCTGGCGGTTGGGCAACTGCGCCAACTGGCTCTGACCCTGCCCGCCGACCTGGAGCGGATACGCGTTTGGCTCGAGGCGTCTGGCGAGCAACACCTTGGAGCAAGCTTTCCAGGCTTCAAGGCGGGGCTCGAGCGGTCGATCGGCGAACTCGCGCAAAGCTCGTCTGGCCTCCTAGCCAACTTGGCCCAGGCCCTATGGACGCGTGGTCTGGCGCTCGTCAATCTTGTTTCGATCGTGCTGGTGACACCCGTCGTTGCCTTTTATCTCCTGCGCGACTGGCCTGTAATGCTGGCGAAGGTCGATGGCTGGTTACCGCTCGACCACGCCGTCACGATCCGGCGCCTGGCAGCTGACATCGATGCATCCGTCGGTGCTTTCGTCCGGGGGCAGGGCACCATCTGCCTTATTCTCGGCACTCTCTACGCGATAGCTCTTACAACGATCGGTCTGCGATACGGCTTGATCATTGGCGTTGCGACGGGCCTCCTCGCGTTCGTGCCTATGGTTGGATGGGCGCTGGGACTCGTCGTGGCCTCGGTTGTGGCGTTGACCCAGGCTTGGCCCGACTCGGCGCTCGCGCTGCAGGTACTCGGGGTCTTTGGAGTCGCAATGGCCATCGACACAGGGTTGCTGACGCCACTCATCGTCGGACAGAAGGTTGGCTTGCACCCAGTGTGGTTGATGTTCGCTCTGTTTGTGTTCAGTGCTCTGTTTGGCCTACTCGGCACGCTGATCGCCGTGCCGGTGGCGGCGGCTCTGGCCGTGTTGGTGCGCTTCGCTCGCGACCGGTATTTGGCGAGCACCATTTACCTCGGCGCGGCGAGAATGGACACCTGACGCATGGCGGCATTCGAGCAACTCGTGCTCGACCTCGGGCACCGTACAGCACTTGGCTCTGAGGATTTTCTCGTCGGCGACTCGAACGCGGCCGCGGTCGCCCTTGTCGATTCCTGGCCGGATTGGCCAGCGCCCGCCGGGCTTGTCGTCGGCCCGTTGCGATCCGGAAAGACCCACCTCGCCCACGTCTGGCAGTTGCGCTCCGGCGCCGGCATCGTCTCGGCCGCAAATCTCTCTGAGGAGACCGTCGCGCGCCTTGAGACGATGCGAGCTCTGGTCGTCGAGGACTTGGATCGCGGTATCTCTTGCGAGCGCACGCTCTTTCACTTGCTCAACCTGTCGCGCGAGCACGGTGCGGGCATTTTCATGACGTCGACCGTGCCGCCGGGAGACCTCGCGATTTCCCTGCCGGATCTGCGGTCCCGGCTTCGTGCCGCGCTTACTGTCGAGATTTCGGCTCCTGACGACGGCCTGCTGCGCGCTGTCCTCGTCAAGCATTTCGCAGATCGGCAACTGTCGGTGGATCCGCAGGTTATCGCCTGGTTGCTGGTCAATATGGAGCGCACCATGGCCGACGCCGCCCGCGTCGTCGAAGCGATCGACCGGCTAGCGTTCGCATCTCGACGCAAGGTCAGCCGGGCGCTCGCTGCAGATGCGTTGGCGCGCCTGCACCAGGGTATTATCTGAGGCCCTGATCTCGATCCGGCAAGCCAACCGACACAGTCTCGAAGACACCCGTATCCTGATCGAGCCAGTGCAACTCGCCCTGGCTGATGGAGAACCAGGCGCCGTGGAGCCGCAATTTCCCTCGGTTGACCTGTTCATTTACGAAGGGAAACGAGTTCAGATTGCCAAGTGAATGCTGAATGGCAATTCTCTCAAGCGCCTTTTGCCGGAACTCGGGAAACATGCCGGGCGTACGCTCGATCAAATCATCGCGCACGCCGGCGATTTGCTCCATCCATGGACCGATGAATCGCCCAACCGGCCTGTGCTCGGCAGCCTGGAGAGCCGCCGTTATGCCACCGCACATGCCGTGACCCATCACCACGATTTCCTCAACCTTTAGTTGCGTTACCGCGAACTCGAGGGCGGCGGATGTCCCGTGGTAAGTGCCACTCGATTCGCATGTCTCGCATGGCGGAACGAGCGCCGCGACATTTCGGACTACAAACAACTCGCCTGGCGCAGCCGCGAAGATCGTGGCCGGATCAACCCGGCTGTCGGCACATGCGATGATCATCGTTTTGGGGGCCTGGCCCGCCGCCACGGCTCGATAGCGATCGGCCTCGACAACGTATCGGCCGTTGCGGAAATAGGTATATCCCGAATGGAGTTCCGCTGGAATTCGCATGTCTGTTCTGTCCCGTGAGTGCTGACCAGTCAGAGCGTCGGAGTCGCGTGCCGGGCGTGCCAAGCGAGACGGGCGAGTTCGACTTCTTTTGGGGTTTCGACACGGATCACGACGGCGGCCTGCGCATGTCCGTTGACAGAGCTGGAGACGGCGAAGTCACAGATCTTCGCCATCAACTCTTTTGTGCCTAGAACAAGAGCGTCAGCACGCGTCTGTCTTGCAAGTCCGGTCATGATGTTCATCCTAGGTTGAAGCGGCCGACACTTGTCGGCTCTGTCTGCCACCCTCTTCAATTGGGCGCGCCACTCCGGTCCATCCAATTGGTAGATGCCGTCGTCACCATCGGAGTTTCCGATCGTGATGTGTTGCGCGTGCGGCGTGCTTATATGGAAAGTCACTACCTTTCCGCGCGCTTCAAGAGGCCAATGTGCCAAACCTACGCCAACTCGAATATCTGGTCGCTCTTTCCGAAACGCTCAATTTCAAGCGGGCAGCCGAACGGACGAACGCAACGCAACCGACGCTAAGCGAGCAGCTGCGGGCGCTCGAGGAAAGGCTGCGCGTGCAACTCGTGGAGCGCTCTCCGAGGCGAGTGGTGCTGACTCCGATTGGACTCCAGATCGTGGAGGTTGCGCGCCGCATGTTGCGCGACGCCGACGAGATCCGGATGCTGGCGTCGAGCGGTGGCCGGGAGCTGTCCGGCCTATTACGCCTTGGTTTGCCTCCTACCATTGGACCCTTCTTGCTGCCCCGCGCCCTCCCGCCGCTCCACCAGGCTTATCCAAGTCTCAAACTCTACGTTCGCGAGAGCCTGCCCGATGATCTGCCGAGGATGCTGGAGGACGGGCGCCTGGATCTCGTGATCACTTTGCTGCCAGTGGCCGGAAGCGAATTTTGCAGCGTGCAGTTGTTCCGTGAGCCGCTCGTGCTGACGGTCGCGGGCGACCACCCGCTGGCTGCCCGGACTAGCGTTCGCCGCGACGAGCTGAGAGGCCTGGACGTCCTGACGCTGGGCCCGGGACATCAGCTCCACAATGCGGTCGTGGCCCTATGCAACGAGTTCGGAGCAAACTTGCGCTCCGATTTCGAAGGAACCAGCCTTCACACGCTCCGCGAGATGGTTGTCATGGGCCTGGGCGTGACGTTCTTGCCCGGACTCTATGTTCAGCGCGAGATCGACAGCGACCCGAACCTCAGGACGATCCCTATCGAAGGTCGCTCGATTTATCGCACTGTCGGACTGGTCTGGCGCAAGACCAGTGGTCTCAAGGCTGACTACGAGCGCCTCGCCGACTTCTTTCGTCAAGCGGTCAGTGAAGGATTTACGGGGATCACGACACTGACCTAGCTTTCGCCCGGCCTCGATTTGTAGCGAACGCGCTTGCGCCCTCATGGACGTGCCTCGCCTTTCGGGTAAGCTTGCCCTGAGATCGGCGGGAGGGACACGTGGGCGAAGAGCAAAGCCAGAGCTACGACTACATTGTCGTGGGAGCAGGGTCTGCAGGCGCAGCGGTCGCGAGTCGGCTGTCGGAGGATGCCCGCAATCGGGTGCTACTTCTCGAGGCCGGGCCTGCGTCTCATCCATGGGCGCGAATCCCCATAGGCTATGCGAAGCTGCTGACCAACCCGGCGGCCAATTGGCTCTATTCCTCAGAGCCCGAGCCCAACACCAACGGTCGCCGCCTGCCTGTGCCCCGCGGGCGCATTGTCGGTGGCTCGAGTTCGATCAACGGGCTCGCCTTCGTGCGCGGCCAGGCGCAGGACTTCGATACCTGGGCTCAAATGGGAAATCGCGGGTGGAGCTACCGCGACGTGCTGCCTTTTTTCAAGCGCATGGAGAGCTATCAGGGGGGAGGCGACGACACCTATCGCGGCCGCGATGGTCCCTTGCGCATCACCAATCCAACCCCCAGCGATCCTTTGCTCAAGGCCATTATCGAGGCAGCTGGTCAGGTCGGCATCCGGCACAACCCGGACTACAATGGCGACCGCCAGGACGGCATAGCGATGAGCCAGGCGTCGATCTACAAAGGTCGGCGCATGAGCACGGCCTATTGCTACCTGGAGGCGATCGGTAAACGGTCCAATCTCGTCATCGAGACCGGTGCGCTTACGCGGGGGGTCGTCCTCGACGGGAAGCGCTGCACGGGCGTTCGCTACGCGGTCGGTGAGCGCGAGCGTGTTGCCCAGGCACGCGAGGTGATCGTCAGCGCCGGCTCCATCAACTCGCCGCAACTGCTCGAACTTTCGGGCATCGGACAGGCGCAGCGCTTGAAGGATCTCGGCATCGAGGTGCGCCATGCGCTGCCGGGCGTCGGCGAGAATCTGCGCGACCACTATGCCCCCCGCACGCGCTGGTCAGTTGCTGCCAAGGGAATGACCTTCAACGATCGTGGTCGCGGCCTTGGTCTTGTCAATCAAGCATTCCGCTACATGATGGCCCAGGATAGCATGCTGGCGATGGTGGCAGCGCCACTCCGAGCCTTCGTCTTCTCGCGTGATGGGTTGGACTCGCCGGATCTGTTGCTGGGCTGGGTGCCGATGCTCACTGAGCCGGGCCCTAAGGGTCCCAAGCTTTCGCTCCAGTCGGGCATGACGTGCTACGCTCACCCCATGCGTCCCGAGAGCAAAGGGAGCATTCACATCACGTCAGCGGACCCGCGCCAGGCGCCGGCCATCAACTTCAATTTCCTCTCTGCCCCCTCCGACGCGGCGCTCACCGTCCGCGCGATCCGAATCGCGCAATCGATCATGTATTCGCCAGCGATGGTGCCTATGCAGGTCTCCGAGATCGCACCGGGCAAGGCTCGGGCGACGGATGATGAGATCATCGATTGGGTCAAACAGGCAGCCGAGACGACCTATCACCCTGTGGGCACCTGCAAGATGGGGTCGGATGCCATGGCCGTGGTCGATGAGCGTCTGAGGGTGCGCGGCATCGAAGGTCTGCGTGTGGCCGATGCCTCCATCATGCCGACGCTGACATCCGGCAACACCAACGCACCGTCGATCATGATTGGCGAGAAGGCCGCCGACATGGTGTTGAAGGACGCCATGGCGCTCGCCTGAAGGGCCCCAGTCGAGGCGGGCTGCGGAGGAACCGGCCCCTCGTGCAGCACAGCCGTCGCAGCGGCATGGACCTCCGCTATCCCGCCGGCTTGACGCCGGGCGTTGGCTTTACCGGTAGGTTCCAGCGCGCCAGCGCCGCTTCGTCGGTTTCGCGCGCGTCCACCCAGTTGCCCGTGCCGTCTGCCGCGGTCTCCTTCTTCCAGAAGGGTGCGCGGCTCTTCAGGTAGTCCATCAGATACTCGGCCGCTTCGAAGGCGGCTTGGCGATGCCGCGACGCGGTGACGACAAGCACGATGTTGGCCCCAGGCTTCAGCTCGCCGAACCGGTGGATGATGCGGGTCGCGTCGAGCGGCCACCGTGCGTGGGCCTCTGCCTCGACCCGCTCGAGTTCGGCCTCTGTCATGCCGGGATAATGCTCCAGCGTCATCGACGCGATGGATTTGCCCTTCGCTTCGCCGCGCACCGTGCCCGTAAATGTCACGATGGCACCGATGTCGGTCCGGTTGGCTGTCAAGGCCGCGATCTCGTGGCTCGCGTCGAAATCGTCGGCTTGAACGCGAACGCTCACCTCAGCCTCCCGTTACGGGTGGGAAGAATGCGATCTCCCGTGCTCCCGCGATGGGCGCATCGGGTTTCACATGCTCCTGGTTGATGGCCGCGCGCACGAGATCGGGGCGTGCGAACGCCTCCGCGTACTCGGGCCCGCGTGTCTTCAGCCATGCCACGAGATCGGCGACAGTCCGTATCTCGGCCGGCAGTTCCAACGTCTCGCCGGCGCGGCCAATGCGCTCGCGAACCCAGGCGAAATAGAGAAGCTTCATCGTTTTCGAGCCTCACTCGTGGCGGCTGTGGCGTAGCGCGGTGTGCGCAAATGCGCCGTCGGCCAACTACCGATGCAGGGCAGATCTGATGGCGGCTGTCAGATAACCCCCGCCCGTCCAGATCGTCAGAAGCGCTGCCACCCAAAGTAGAGCCGTCCCGGCGGCCATCACGCCCGTCAACGTCCGTTCCCCGGCGGGCCCCGCCAATAGAACGCCCAGCGATATCATCTGAAGCGTCGTTTTCCACTTGGCCAAGCGAGACACGTGCACCCGCACGTTGAGTTCGGCCAGGAACTCGCGGAGGCCTGAAACCAGAATCTCCCTCGAGAGTATGATCAAGGCGGCCCAGACGCTGGTCGTCGAGATCGTGCCATCGTGGACCAGCAGAATCAGTGCCGAGCCGACCAAAAGCTTATCGGCGATCGGATCGAGCATCCGACCGAGCAGCGATTGCTGCTGCCAGACACGAGCGAGATAGCCATCGAGCCAATCCGTGACGCACGCCGCGACGAATATGGCAAGGGCGATCCACCGCCGCTGATCACCCTCGATCAACAAAAAGGCGGCAGCCATGGCTGGCACGGCCGCAATCCTGCCGTAGGTCAGCAGGTTCGGTACGCTGGTCGGGCTCGCTTTCGTAATTGTGCCATCCATGCGTGTTTGGACCATCTTCCCCTTGCAAGGTCAACCAGTTGGCAGTGCGGCCCAGCTTACCGTCCGCAGCCGAATTGCTCGTGGATCACATCGCGCCGGCCCGGTGCCGTCAGGCTGTTGCCCGAAGGAATCTATTCGAAAGGACGCCGATGCTGGTGATTTCTACGTCCACCGTATCGCCCGACTTGAGATCCGGAGAGAACAAGTCTGTGCCCATCCAGAGCACATCGCCGGGCTCGAGCGTGCAGTACTTGCTGATGGTCGAGATGTAGAGTGCAACTCCGTGGATCATGTCGTTGGTCTTGAAGCGAACCGATTCCGCGCCGTTCACCCGCACGATCGTCTCGAGCTTGTCGAGATTCACGTCCGTTTCGATCCACGGGCCCATTGGCTTGAAGGTGTCCGAATTTTTGGCGCGCCAAAGCGTTCTGTCGGCCCTTTGCCAGGTCCGCTCGGAAACGTCGTTGCCGATGGTGTACCCGAGCACATACGTCAACGCGTCAGCCTCGCTGACGTTCCGGCAGCGTTTGCCGATCACCGCGACCAGTTCGCCCTCGTACTGTACTTTGTCGGTGGCATCTGCCGGAATGATGACGTCCTCGCCATGGGCGATCAACGCATTGTTCGTGCGATAGCCGACGTCTGGTTTGTCCGGCAATTTGGCTTCTATGCCCAGCTTCTGCGCCGCCAGAACAACATGCTGGGCGTAGTTGAGACCAACGCAATAGAACGTCGTCGGCACTACCGGAAGTTCTACCTTTACGGAGGCCAGCGCATGGCGCGTTGCTGTCCGTTGATAGCCTTCGAACGGATCCCCGGACACCTCGGCGATCTGGTCGCCCTCGATGATGCCATAGGCCGTGCGACCACCGGCCGTGAACCTGATCCAGCGCATGAGTTGCGTCTCCTCGTGGCGTTTTGTCGGAAGCCTAGACGAGGCCGTGCACGGAGGCCACTCTTGCGAGGAGATTGGTCGCCGACAAAGTGTGGCCAAGGTGGTCGCCTCAGGCCGAATTCGAGCCACCGGCCTCGACTGGCGCGTCCACTTTCGCGGCCTGATAGGGCGCAACTGCCAGCCGACTCTGCTTGCCGTTGGCAGAGGACAACCGCGGCAAGTGGTTGAGGCTCGCTTTGATCGCGTCCTCGGCTTGACGTGCCAGAAGTCTGCGGTCTTTACCCTCGATCTGGATTGGCTCGAGGAAGGTCAGCTTCACGACCGACCTTCCGCCTCCCGCCAGTTGCCAGAGTGAGGCGACAAGCGTGTCATCGCCAGTGAAGGCTGCGCGCGTGCAGGCCTCTCCGTCGAGCCGCTGATAGGCAATCGAGACGGGTTGCACGGGAACGCGCTTGTCGATGGCTGCGCTTATCAGAACTGACGAGAAAGGCAGGACAACACGCCCGTCGGTTGTCGTACCTTCCGGAAAGAGGCAAACGGCTTGGCCGGCATCGAGCGCGCCGCGCACCTCGTGACCGACCCTCACGGCGTCTCTTGGGCGGTCGCGCTCGACGAAGATCGTGCCGAGGTTCGAGGCGAACCACCCGATCAGCGGCCAGGATCTCACCTCGGATTTGGCGACGAATTTTACCTCTGCCACGCTGAGATAGGCGTAAATGTCGACCCAAGAGATGTGGTTGCCGACCAGCATGATGGACTGGCCGTTTCGGCCCGCGAGCGGCGTTCCCTCCGTTTCAAGGGTCATCCCGAAGATTTTGAGCACGCCATCGGACCAGCGCTTGATGGTCTGACGCTTGCGCACATCATTGATGAAGGGAAAGATGATCGCCATCGTCGCTGCGCCGCGGGCGAGATGCACCACCACACGGGCCATTCCGACGGAACGGCGGATCACCGTGCGCATGAGGCCCTCAGCTGCCGTTGAAATGACGGGCGTAACGCGGCGCGAGGCGATCCAGAGTCAAAACGATCGGCACGTCGGCCGTGCCGAAAGCCATGTCGACTGCTGGTGCTCCAGCGATCTCTGCACCGGCGCGAAGGTAGCCCTTGATCAGTGGCGGAGGCTTGACCGAGAGGTCGACCTCGACGGCGTCGAGCGCCAGTGGATTGCGCGGAAGCATCTGGTAGGCGGGCTCGCACATGTGCTCGAGCGCCAGCTTCTGGTAGACGCTTGCCGCTTCAAATCCACCGTCGCTCATCGAGATGGAAGCGCAGCCGATGACGAATCTCGCATCTGACCCGCGAATCAGACCGGCAAGCCCCGCCCACAGCATCGCAATGACGACGCCACTTCGATAGTCGGGATGCACACACGAGCGCCCGATCTCGACGATATACCGCCGGTGCGCCGAAAGCCCGCAAAGATCGAATTCCTGCTCGGTGTAGAAGCCGCCCAGCCGGCGTGCCTGCAAGGCTGAAAGCACACGATATGTACCGACCGCCAATCCCAACTCGAGATCGCGCACAACGAGATGATGGCAGAAAGGATCGAAGCGATCCGCCTCAATACCGGGCTCGCCGGGCTCAGGGTGCGCACCTTGCTCTTCGACGAAAACATGCCACCGGAGGCGCTGGGCCTCTTGGACGTCAGCGGGGCTCTCCGCAATGCTGACCGCGAACCGCGGTTGCTCCACCACTCGGCGCGACCGGTCTAGCTGGAGCATGAGATCCCCCTAACGATTCCGCCCCACCTTATCGATAGCGTGTGACGGTTCGCCAACAATCCCGTTCCGACCTAATCACCTTACATCGGAATAACCTGTGCTACAACGTCACGGCTGCTTCAACAGCCGCGACGTCGAACTCACACCGCAGAGATCAGTGGATCAAATCGTTTCAGAACAACCCTTCGATCTGCCCGGCCTGATTGAACCGGATCACCTCGGCCGAGGGAATTTTAGGTAGGCCCGGCATCGTCATGATCTCGCCGCAGATCGCTACGACGAAGCCGGCCCCAGCTGAAAGCCGCACCTCACGCACGGGGATGGTGAAGCCGGTGGGGGCGCCTCTCTGATTGGGATCGGTCGAGAAGCTGTATTGCGTCTTCGCGATGCACACCGGCAACTTGCCGTAGCCCATTTCCTCCCAAGCCTTCAGTTGATCGCGGATCGACTTGTCGGCGACTATCCCGTCCGCCCGATAGATCTTCTTGGCGATCGTCTCGATCTTCTCGAGCAGGCCCATCTCGTCTGGATAGATCGGCGCGAATTTCGCGGTCCCTGCGTCGGCGATCTCGGCGACGCGCTTGGCCATGGCTGCGATGCCCTTGCCGCCCTCGGCCCAATGCTTGTTGAGGAAGCACTCGCAGCCAAGGCCTTTCACATACTCCATGACGGCCGCAACCTCGGCGTCCGTGTCCGATATGAAGTGGTTGATGCCGACAACTGCCGGCACGCCAAACGAGCGTACGTTCTCGATGTGGCGGCCAAGATTGGCGAGCCCCTTTTTCACGGCCTCGACATTCTCCTTGCCGAGATCCTCCTTTTTCACGCCGCCATTCATCTTCATGGCCCGGACGGTGGCAACTATGACCGCGGCATCCGGCTTGAGACCCGCTTTACGGCACTTGATGTCAAAGAACTTCTCGGCACCCAGGTCGGCGCCGAATCCGGCTTCGGTCACGACGTAATCCGCAAGTTTCAGCGCGGCTTTGGTGGCGATGACCGAGTTGCAGCCATGCGCGATGTTGGCGAACGGCCCCCCGTGGATGAAGGCGGGATTGTTCTCAAGCGTCTGCACCAGGTTGGGCTGCACGGCTTGCGCGAGGAGCACGGTCATGGCGCCGTCGGCTTTGATATCGCGGGCGTAGACCGGAGAACGATCACGGCGATAGGCAACGATGATATCGCCGAGGCGCTTCTCGAGATCCTTGATGTCGGTGGCGAGGCACAGGATGGCCATCACCTCCGACGCCACTGTGATGTCGAAGCCAGACTCTCTGGGGAAACCGTTGGCAACGCCACCGAGCGAAATCACGTTCTCACGCAACGCGCGGTCGTTCATATCCATCACGCGGCGCCAAGCCACGCGGCGCTGGTCGATCCCGAGCGTGTTCCCCCAATAGATGTGGTTGTCGATCATCGCCGACAGCAGGTTATGCGCCGATGTGATGGCATGGAAGTCGCCCGTGAAATGGAGATTGATGTCCTCCATCGGGACCACCTGCGAATACCCGCCGCCGGCTGCCCCACCCTTGACACCGAAGCAGGGGCCGAGCGACGGCTCGCGCAGGCAGATCGCAGCTTTTTTGCCGATGTAGTTGAGACCGTCGCCGAGGCCGACCGTGGTGGTGGTCTTGCCCTCACCGGCCGGAGTAGGGTTGATCGCTGTAACCAGAATCAGCTTGCCGTCCTTCTTGCTCTCGAGGCTTTTGAGGAACTCGGCAGAGACCTTTGCCTTGTCGTGGCCGAATGGCAGCAGATGCTCGGTCGGGATGCCGAGGCGCCCGCCGATCTCCTGGATTGGCTTCTTCTTTGCTTCGCGTGCGATCTCGATGTCGGACTTGACGGCCATCGGAGGCTCCCTCGGGACAACAGTTAACGGCGTCATCCCCGCAAAGGCGAAGACCCACGACGCGTTTGGATGAGACAATCTGGTCGTTGCAGGGCAACGGTAGCGGCAACAGCGTAATCGGATGAGCCGCCACTTGCCAAGATCAGGAAGGTTTGGTCGCTCCGGTCTCGAAGCGCGCGCCCTCCGCGATCCCGGCCGCTTTCGCCCATTCAGCCGCGGTGACCTTCTTTCCTCCTGCCGCCCGCACCCGTTTGATGCGAACGCCGCCGTCCATTGCCGCGACTACCATGCCCGCATCGTCGATCGACAGGATGGTGCCCGGCTCGCCCGAAGCGCCGGCCATACGTTGCGGCTCGAATAGATCGACTTTCGTGCCCCCGACTGTGCCCCAGGCACCCGGCGCCGGATCGGCGGCGCGAATGGTGTTGTGCACGTCGGCCAACGGCTTCGACCAGTCGATGAGCGCGAGATCCTTCTTGAACCAGCTCTCGTAGGAGCCATCGGCGAGGCGCTGGTCATGCTTGAGCATGACACCAGCCTTCACGAGGTCGAGGCTCTCCATCATGGCATCGACGCCCATCGGGAAGAGCTTCTTGAAGTAGACGTCGCCGAGCGTCTCGTCCGCCCCGATCTCGACGGACTTCTGGAGGAGGATCGGCCCCTCGTCGAGGCCCTCGTTCGGCCAGAAGATCGTCAGGCCAGTGCGTGTCTTGCCCATCGCAATCGGCCAATTGATGGAGGATGGCCCGCGGTGCGCAGGGAGCAGAGATGGGTGATACTGGAACGTGCCGAGACGAGGCGCGTCGAGCACGGGCTGAGGCACGAACAGCAGTACGTATGCCATCAGGCAGACGTCGGCGTCGAAGCTCCTCATCAACGTCAACGCTTCGGGTGTCTTCCAACTGGTCGGCTGATGGACCGGTAAACCTTTCTCACGCGCGAACGTCTTGAGCGGGTCCTCGGGTCGGCCCGCCTTGTCCGGCGCGCAGCAGACCGCAATGATGTTTTCCCCGCGCTCGAGCAACTTCTCGAGCACTGCTTTCCCGAATGCATCCTGGCCGTGAACGACGATACGCATGTCATTTCTCCCTCTCCCCGTCGCGCCTGTGAAGCGGTGGGGAACGTCAATGGATGGTGAGCGCGACGGGGAGAGGGTCAGGGTGATGGCGGCCTGCCCGCTCGGGGCTGTCGCCGACCTTCACCCGCATCCTCTCCCCGTATGAGTGAAGTGCATGGGGAGAGGGGACGCAATCCCCTTCCAGCGTGTTGGCTATTCCGCCGCCTTCTTCTTCGGCGGCTCGGTGGCGCCAGAAGCCTTGATCGCCGTCACGTCGTCTGCCGTATAGCCGAGCGAGCCCAGGATCTCGTCCGTATGCTCGCCGAGCAGCGGCGAGCGCTCGACCTTCGCCGGGCTGGCCGACAGCTTGATCGGGTTGCCGACCGAGAGGTACGTGCCGCGCTTCGGATGCGCCACCTCGACGATGGTGCCCGTCGCCTTCAGCGAGGAGTCCTCCGCCAACTCTTTCATCGAGAGGATCGGTCCGCAGGGGATGTCGTATTTGTTCAAGATCTCCATCGCCTCGAGCTTCGGCAGTGACATGGTCCAATGCTCAATGCGCGAGAAGATCTGATTCAGCCGAGGCAATCGCGCCTTCGGTGTCGCGTAGTCGGGATGCTCGGCCCACTCCGGCTCGCCGATCACCTCGCAGATCTCGGCCCAGACCGGTGCCTGCGTGATAAAATAGATGTAGGCGTTCGGGTCCGTCTCCCAGCCCCTGCATTTGAGGATCCGGCCCGGCTGCCCACCGCCCGAGTCGTTGCCGGCGCGTGGCACAGCATCACCGAACGGCACGCCCTCGCCGAACTGGCTGAATTCCGTGAGCGGCCCGTGCGCGAGTCGCTGCTGGTCGCGGAGCTTCACGCGAGCAAGGTTCAGCACGCCATCCTGCATGGCGCAGGTCACGCGCTGTCCCTTGCCGGAATGCGTGCGATGAAAAAGCGCTGTGACGATGCCGAGCGCCAAGTGCAGACCTGTGCCGCTGTCACCGATCTGTGCGCCCGTGACGAGCGGCGGTCCATCGCGAAAGCCCGTCGTCGAGGCCGAACCGCCGGTGCACTGCGCGATGTTCTCGTAAACTTTGCAGTCCTCGTAAGGCCCGGGCCCGAAACCCTTGATGGACGCATAGATCATGCGCGGATTGAGCTCCTGGATGCGTTCCCAGGTGAGCCCCATACGGTCCATCGCACCCGGCGCGAAATTCTCAACCAGCACGTCGCAGGTTTTCACCAGCCGCTCGAGGATCTCCATGCCCTTCTTGTTCTTGGTATCGATCGTGATCGAGCGCTTGTTGTGGTTCAGCATCGTGAAATAGAGGCTGTCCACGTTTGGAACGTCCTGCAACTGACCGCGCGTGATATCGCCTGTCCCCGGGCGCTCGACCTTGATCACATCGGCGCCGAACCAGGCCAGGAGCTGCGTACACGTGGGGCCGGACTGCACGTGCGTGAAATCGAGGATCTTCACGCCTTTCAGGGCTTCGGACATTGGCTGGATTTCCTGCCTTTGGAGGTCGAGATCAACCGCGAGTCATTCGCTAGCGGATGGTGTGCTGGCCGCGGTCCAGAATTACGCCTTCTTCTTCGCCAAGGCGCTTTGCGGATTGAGATTGCCGATGCGACCGCTTTCGGTGCCGGCCTTCTCGTCGATGATCGCGTTGACGAGGGTCGGCTTTCCGGACGTGAGCGCCTCCGTCACGGCCCGGGTCAGGTCGTCAGGTGACGTCGCGCAGACCGCCACGCCGCCAAAGGCTTCTGCGATCAACTCGTACCGCGAGCCCTTCACAAATGTGGTCCACGCCGGATCGTCGCCGCCAGCATTGGTATCCGTGCCCCGGTATATGCCGTTGTTGTTGAAGACGACCACGCAGACGGGCAGCTTGTAGCGGCAGACCGTCTCGATCTCCATGCCAGAGAAGCCGAAGGCACTGTCGCCGACGACGGCCAGTACAGGCTTGCCCGTTTCTACGGCCGCAGCCACCGAGTAGCCCATGCCAATGCCCATCACGCCCCACGTGCCAACGTCGAGGCGTTTCCTCGGCTGATAGATGTCGATGATCGAACGCGCGAAATCGAGCGTGTTGGCACCCTCGTTGACCAGGATCGTGTCGGGACGCGCCGCAATGATGCGGCGCAGAGCACCAAGTGCGCCTTGGTAGTCCATGGGCACATTGTTGTTCTGCAGGCGCGGCGCCATCTTCGCGATGTTGTCCTCGCACTTGGCGCGCACGGCGGTCGTCCACTCCCTGGGCGCCTTGGGCCAAGCCTCACCCATGGACTTCAGCAGGGCTGCCACCGTCGATGCGATGTCGCCTACCACCGGCGCCGCGATCTCCACGTTGGAGTCCATCTCCTTGGGATCAATGTCGACGTGAACGAATTTCTGCGTGCCGGGTGCTCCCCAGGTCTTGCCTTTGCCGTGCGAAAGCAACCAATTGAGACGGGCTCCGATAAGCATCACGACATCGGCGTCTTTGAGAACTAGAGAGCGTGCCGCGCCCGCGTACTGCGGATGATCGTCCGGCAGAAGGCCCTTGGCCATGCTCATCGCAATGTAGGGTGCGCCAGATCGCTCGACGAAGCTGCGCACGTCAGCATCAGCTTGCGCGTAGGCGGCACCCTTGCCGAGGATGATCAGAGGCTTCTTGGCGGCCTTGAGCACATCGAGTGCACGAGCGATCGCCTCTGGTGCCGGGATATGGCGAGGCGCGGGGTCGACGACCTTGATCAGCGACCGCTTGCCCGCTGCGGCATCCATCGTCTGTGCGAACAATTTCGCTGGCAGGTCCAGATAGACGCCGCCCGGGCGGCCCGAGCAGGCGGCCCGTATGGCGCGGGCAATACCGACGCCGATATCCTGGGCATGCAGCACCCGATAGGCGGCCTTCGCCACCGTCTTTGCGACGGCAAGCTGGTCCATCTCCTCGTAGTCGCCCTGCTGGAGGTCGACGACTTCTCTCTCCGATGAGCCCGAGATCAAGATCATCGGAAAGCAGTTCGTCGTCGCATGAGCCAGTGCATTAAGGCCATTGAGAAAACCTGGAGCCGATACGGTCAGGCAGACGCCGGGCTTCTGTGTCAGATAGCCGGCGATGCTCGCGGCATAGCCAGCATTCTGCTCGTGCCGGAATGCGAGCACACGCATGCCTGCGGCCTGCGCCAGTCGGCCCAGGTCGGTGATCGGAATGCCGGGCACGCCGTAGATGTTGGTGATGCCGTTCAACTTGAGCGCGTCGATGACGAGATGAAAACCGTCGGTCAGCGTTTGCTCTTGCGTGTCGGAGGACATGGTCGTTTCTCTCCCGTTCGCCCGAATGGGCTTCTGTTTTTACCCGCACGTCCATTCGAGATGGCCAGCAGGTTAGGTGTCAGTGTGTGTCGTCGTCTCAGTCGAGATTGACGTGCCGCTCGACATGGTTGCGGAGCTTCATGGTGTGCTCTCGAACCAGCCGCTCGGCCCGGTCGGCGTCTCGTGATAGGAGGGCCGCGACGATGTCGGTGTGATCTGCGATCGACCGACGCGCGCGGTCGGCTTCGAAAATCGTCCTCTGGCGGATGGCGCGCACATGCAGAAAGAGGCTGTCTGTGATCTCGCCGAGCAAACGGTTGTGGCCGAGCCCGATGATCGTCTGATGGAAGCGTATATTGGCGTCGGAATACTCTCCCGTCTTGGCCGCCACCTCGTCGCCTGAGAAGACGATCAAGCGTTTCAAGTCGGTAAGCTCCTCGTTCGTCGCCGCCGTCGCTGCCAGTCGCGCTGCCATGCTTTCGAGGGCGGCCCACACGGTAATCATGTCCAGGATCTCGGCCTTGGTCTTGCGAACGATGAAGATGCCCCGTCGCGGCGCGATCCGCACGAGACCTTCCTGCTCGAGTTGGGCGAGCGCTTCGCGCAATGGGGTTCGAGAGATGCCGAAGCGGAGCGACAGATCGCGCTCGTCGAGCCGTAGCTCGGCGTCGGCAGCATAGATGTTGAGATCCATAATCGCCGCCTTGAGCGCCCGATAGGCAAGCGCCTTCAGGCTCAAGCTCTCCGCGATGGGTTCTATACGAAGGACCATCTCGGCCATTGCTGCGCGCCACCTGTGCCGCTGCGGCATCCATCGCCGCGATCTGGTATTTGGTATCTGGCATGCCATACACCAGTGCGCGCTGCGTGCGCAAGAGGCTGCTCAGTGCGCAGCGAGCTTGATACCCAGGGCTCTGATCGTGTTCTCTGCCCGGAAGCGCGATCCTTGACGAGGCTGGACACGGTGGCGGCGGGTCAGGGACTGGAACGAGGAGCATCATGGATCTCAAACTTGCCGGGCGCACTGCGCTCGTGACTGGAGCAAGCGCCGGCATCGGTATCGGCATTGCGACTTGCCTCGCACGCGAGGGCGTGCGCCTCGCGCTGGCCGGCCGTAACCAGGGAGCCCTCCAGGCGGTCGCTGCAAACGCAAAGGCTCAAGGCGCGGCGTCCGTTTCCGTGGTGATCGGCGACGTCGCGACCGAGGCCGGTTGTCAGGCCGTTGTCACTGGTGCGATTGCCGCACTCGGCGGCCGTGTCGATATCCTCGTCAACAACGCCGGCGGATCGAGGCCGTTGGGCCAAGCGGAGGAGACCGAGGTGTTTTGGGAGGAGGCGCACGCCCTCAACTTTGCGTCTGCGCGTCGCATCACGAAGCCTCTCGTTGCCCCCATGCAAGCCGCTGGATTTGGCCGCATCATCAACGTCACGGGGGCACTCTACGGAAAGGCGGTCAACGGTGCTGGTCCCTCGAAGGCGGCACTCGTGGCATGGTCGAGGGCAAAGTCGTTCGAACTGGCG
>LNFM01007027.1_pt1 | contig 23639 bp, 28 predicted proteins | sample 596031 | NCBI WGS metagenome assembly LNFM01 (sample SAMN04254537, study PRJNA301005) | activated carbon metagenome | isolation source: dual media filters at the Ann Arbor, Michigan drinking water treatment plant | place: USA: Ann Arbor | reverse complement strand
CTGTCCGAATACATGACGGAAACCGGCATACGCTGCCGCTACCTGCATTCGGACGTGGACACGCTGGAGCGCATCGAGATCATCCGCGACCTGCGCCGCGGCGTCTTCGACGTGCTGATCGGCATCAACCTGCTGCGGGAGGGGCTGGATATTCCCGAATGCGCGCTGGTGGCGATCCTGGATGCGGACAAGGAGGGTTTTCTCCGCTCCACCACCGCGCTGATCCAGACCATCGGCCGCGCCGCGCGCAATGTGGATGGCCGCGTGGTGCTCTATGCCGATGTGATGACCGAGAGCCTGAAGCGGGCGCTGGGCGAGACGGCGCGGCGGCGGACCAAGCAGCAGGAGTGGAACGCCGCCCACGGCATCACCCCCACCTCCATCCGCCGCGACATCTCCGACGTGCTGCAATCGGTCTATGAGCAGGATTACGTGACGGTGGAGGCGGTGGAGGGCGACAGCACCGCCAATTTCGTCGGCAAGGATATCGGCGCCACGATCCAGGAGCTGGAAAAGCGCATGCGCGCCGCCGCGGCGGATCTGGAATTCGAGGAAGCCGGCCGGCTGCGCGACGAGATCAAGCGGCTGGAGGCGCTGGAGCTGGGCCTGGCGCCGAACCTGGCGGGACGGTCGCTACAGGACAGCGCGCCTAAGCCCGCCACGAACGGCACCGGCAAGGGCCGGGCGAAGCAGGATTGGAAGCCGAAGCCGATGGGACCGGGCGGCGGCGGCTATGATCCGAACAAGGCCAAGGGCGGGCGCGGCCGGCGGCGCGGCTGATCACGCCGACGTGATAACATGTGGCAGGCTGATGGCGGGCGCCGCCGCATGGGTGCCGCAGCGGCCGGGCCTATTCGCCTCCGCAACCACTCCAGGATTCCCGATCATGTCTGCTCGCAAGCTTCTGCCCCGCCTGGCGCTGGCCAGCGCCCTGATCCTGCCGCTCGCGGCCTGCGAGGGCATGTCCCGCGGCCAGCAGCGCGCCCTGTCCGGCGGCGCCATCGGCGCGGCGGGCGGCGCCGCGGTCGGCGCGCTGACCGGCGGGTCCGCCGTGACCGGCGCGCTGATTGGCGGCGCGGGCGGTGCGGCGGTGGGCGCGCTGACCAGCGGCGGCAACAGCCGGCGCAACTGACGGCGCGATCAATCGGGACGCCGGGCGCGGCGGCGGGCCAGCTTCGCCAACGCCACCGCATCGAAGGCGTCCCGAGTCGTGTCGATGAGAAAGGGCAACCGCCCGCCGGGCCGGCGCAGCCGGACCGCGAAGGAAAAGACGCCGCCGCCGATCTGGCCCCGCTCCGGCGCCATGGCCCGCAGCAGCGTGGCCCAGGGCAGCAAATGGCGCCGCCGGCCGCGAAAGCCCAGCGTCTCCACCAGCAGCCCGCCCGGCAGGGCGCGGAGTTCCGTGACGTACAGGCTGCGGCACAGCTCCATCCCCAGCGCCGCCGCCACCAGGAACGGGGCCAGGATGATCAGCGGCAGCGCATCCGCCTGCGGCCGGGACCAGGCCAGCAGGCCCGCGCCCAGCGCGCAGGCCAGGGCCACCGCCCACAGCCCGTATTGCAGCGCCCGCACCCGGCGCCACCGCGTATTGCCGTAGAGGCGGTCCGCCTCGGTATGAGGGGTTCGGGTCACCGCCCCACCCTGATGCCGCATTCCGACATCAGCCCGGATACGCTGCCACCCGCGGCCTGCGCCGCCTGTGCCACCCGAAGCTGGTCCTGCCCTGGCAGGCCCTGGACCAGGCAGGCCGCCAGGGCCGGCATGGCCGCGCCGCCGGACAGCGCGCAGCGGCCGGCGGCGGTGGCGACGCGCTGGCAGAATTCGCGCTTCTGCTGCGGCGTTTCCGCCGGCGCCGGCAGGCCCGGAATGCCCCCGCCGCGCCCTGGCAGGGTCAGCCCCTGCGAGAACCCCTGGCCCAGCACCGGCCCTGCGGCCAGCACCCCGATCATCGCCAGTGCCAGCCGCATGGTGGCTCCTCCGTTTCTGTCACCCACCAGAACGCTTGCGCGGGACGCGGGTCAACCGGCCTGCATCGCATTGGCCTTCGCCGCGGGGGCGGGCTATCTGCCGCGGCGCCATGTCCTTCTCCCTCCCCTGCTCCCTGCCCGCCAACCTGCCACGCGCCGCCTTCGTCACCGGCGGCAGCAAACGCCTGGGCCAGGCGATGGCCCTGGCGCTGGCCGAGGCCGGCTTCGACGTGGCCATCCACTACGGCACCAGCGCGGCGGCGGCGGCGGAGACGGTGGCCCGCATCCGGGCGCTGGGCCGCCGTGCCGTGGCGTTGCAGGCCGACCTGGCGAAGGAAGCCGAGGTGCTGCCGCTGATCGGCCAGGCCACGGCGGCGCTCGGCCCGATCGGCGTGCTGGTGAACAACGCCTCCACCTTCGAACGCGACGAATGGGACGATGCGAGCCGGGCGAGCTGGGACGCGCATATCGAGGCCAATCTCCGGGCGCCCTTCGTGCTGTCCCAGGCCATGGCCCGCGGCCTGGCCGAGCCGATCCAGGGGGTTCCGGCCCAGGGGGTCATCGTCAATCTGTTGGACCAGCGCGTCTGGTCGCTAACGCCGCATTTCATGTCCTACACCGTCTCCAAGGCGGCGCTGTGGACGCTGACGCAGACGCTGGCCCTGGCGCTGGCGCCGCGCATCCGGGTCAATGCCATCGGCCCCGGCCCGGCCCTGCCCTCCCCCCGCCAGAGCCAGGCGCAATTCGACCGGCAATGCGCCTCCGTGCCGCTGCGGCACGGGACGGGGCCGGATGAGGTGGCGCGCGCCCTGCTCGCCATCCTGTCCTTGCCGGCGATGACCGGCCAGATGATCGCGCTCGATGGTGGGCAGCATCTGCAATGGGCGCCGACCGCCGGCGCCGCGGAGATCGCCGAATGAACCACAGCCTGATCGACACCCCGGCGCACGACACAACGGCCCAAGACACAACGGCGCACGACAACACGGCCCATTACGCCCCCGATGCCCAGCGCGGCACCCGGGTGGTGTTCCTGCGCGGGCTGGAGCTGATGGCGCGCCTGGGCATTTATGCGCATGAGAAGGTCGGGCCGCAGCGCATCATCCTGGGCGTGGAATTGCTGGTGCAGGATGATGCCGCGCCGGCGGCGGTCGGGCCGGATGAGTTCCGCCGGGTGGTGGATTACGAACGCCTGGTGCTGACCGCCCGCGCCACCGTGGCGGAAGGCCATGTGCTGCTGGTGGAAACCCTGGCGGAGAAAGTGGCGTTGGCGGCACTGGCCGACCCGCGGGTGCTGCGCGCCAGGGTGACGGTGGAAAAGCCGGACGCCTTCCCGGATGTCGCCACGGTCGGCGTGGTGGTTGAGCGTATGCGCGCGGGTTGATGAACGCGGCCCCGACACCGCCGCGATCCGCGCCCCCTTTGCATGGCTTCCTCGGCCTGCCCAGGGGTAAAGGGCACGTCGCTGGAAGGGTTTGCGGGGCGACTTTTCCACCGCACTCCGGGCCGGTCCAACAGGTTTCTCGTGTCAACCAACAAGTTACACTTGACGGGTCGATTTCGGGGCTGAAAATCCGAATTGTCAGCAACATCAGAAGGTTAACAAAACCGCCTAAAAATCGGGCAATGATGTGTGACTGGCGGATGACAGCCATTCCCGTGCCTTCCGCACAGATTGGTCCACAGAGTTTTCCACAGCTTCGGTGGAAAAGCCAAAACCGCCCGCACCCGGCTTCAGCACAGCCTTTCTCGCATGGCAGCCCGCGCCCATGACACAGCCGGAACCCCTCAGCGGCCTTGAGATCATCGAGCGGGCGCTGGAGACGCTGCCGCTTGCGCCCGGCGTCTACCGGATGCTCGATGCGAAGGGGGATGCGCTGTATGTCGGCAAGGCGCGCAGCCTGAAGCGGCGGGTGCATGCCTATACGCAGGTGGCCCGCCTGCCCGAGCGCCTGCGCCGCATGGTGTTCGAAACCCGCAGCCTGGAGGTGGTGACCACGGGCAGCGAGGCCGAGGCGCTGCTGCTCGAAGCCAACCTCATCAAGAAGTTGCGGCCCCGATACAACATCGTGCTGCGGGACGATAAATCCTATCCGTGGCTGGTGCTGACGGAAGACCACCCCTGGCCGCAGATCGCCAAGCATCGCGGCGAGCGTCGCAAGGGCGCCAGCTATTGGGGGCCCTTTGCCAGCGCCTGGGCGGTGAACCAGACCCTGACGGCCTTGCAGAAGGTGTTCCTGCTGCGGACCTGCCGCGACACGGTGTTCGACAGCCGCACCCGGCCCTGCCTGCTGCACCAGATCAAGCGCTGCTCCGCCCCCTGCGTCGAGCGCATCTCGAAGGACGACTACGCCGCCCTGGTGCGGGAGGCGAAGGATTTCCTCGGCGGCGGCATCCCCTCTCTGCAACGCAAATTGGCGGCGGAGATGGAGGAGGCGGCAGAACGCCTGGAATTTGAGCGTGCGGCCAGCCTGCGCGATCGCATCCGCGGCCTGACCCATGTGCAGGGCAGCGACCGCATCAACCTGGATGGCGTGAACGACGCCGATGTGGTGGCGCTGCACCAGATGGCCGGGCAGTCCTGCGTCCAGGTCTTCTTCTTCCGCGGCGGCCGCAACAACGGCAACCGGCCCTTCTTCCTGTCCCATGCCCAAGGGGGGAAATCTTCGGAACAGAGCGCGGAGGAGGTGCTCGGCGCCTTCCTGGCCCAGCTCTATGACGACCTGCCGCCGCCGCCCCTCGTCCTGGTCAGCCACGACCCGCAGGACGCCCCCCTGCTGGCGGAGGCGCTGAGCCTCAAGGCCGGAAGGAAGGTCGAGATCCACCGCCCGCAGCGCGGCGAGAAACGCGCCGCGCTCGACCATGCGGCGACCAATGCGCGGGAAGCGATCGAGCGCCGCATGGCCGAAGGCGCCGCCCAGGCCGATTTGCTGGCCGGCGCCGCCCGCATCTTCGACCTGGCGGCGCCGCCGGAGCGCGTCGAGGTCTTTGACAACAGCCACATCATGGGCACCAACGCCTATGGCGTGATGATCGCCGCCGGCCCCTCCGGCTTCCTGAAATCCGCCTATCGCAAATACGCCATCAAGGGCCCGGCGCCCGCGCTGCCGTCCATGACCCCCACGCCCGCCCCCACCCCCCGGGGCGGTGACGATTTCGCGATGATGCGGGAGGTGTTCGAGCGCCGCTTCGGCCGCGCGCTGAAGGAGGATCCGGGCCGCGAAGGCGATTCCTGGCCCGATTTGGTGCTGATCGATGGCGGTGCCGGCCAGCTTTCCGCGGCGCGGGAGATCCTGGCCGAGCTTGGCGTGGATGACATCCCGCTAGTCGCCATGTCCAAGGGGCCGGACCGCGATGCCGGCCGGGAATGGTTCCACCAGGCCGGGCGGGACCCCATCCAGCTGCCGCCACGCGACCCCGTCCTGTACTATCTGCAAAGGCTGCGGGACGAGGCGCATCGCTTCGCCATCTCCACCCACCGCACCGGCCGCTCCAAGGCGATGGTGCGGTCCGAGCTGGATGACGTGCCCGGGGTCGGCGCCGCGCTGAAGCGCAAGCTGCTGAATCACTTCGGCTCCGCCCGCGGCGTGCGCAATGCGGCGCTGACGGATCTGGAGAATGCACCCGGAATCGGCCCGGCGGTGGCGCGGCGCATCCATGGCCATTTCCACCCGGGGGCCGGGCCGGGTAGAGTGTCGGAAGGCTGAGCGAAGATGAACGCCGGATGACTCTGTGCCGACCGACCTACCCAACCTCCTGACCCTGTCGCGCATCGCGGCAATCCCGGTGCTCGTGCTGTTCGCCACGCTGGGCGAGCCGTGGTCGAACCTGGTGGCCTGCGCCGTCTTCTCGGCGGCGGCCATCACCGATTATTTCGATGGCAAGCTGGCGCGGTCCCGCCAGCAGATCAGCGATTTCGGCCGGATGCTGGACCCGATCGCGGATAAGCTGCTGGTCGCGGCCGCGCTGATGCTGCTGGCCGGCAATGGCCAGCTCAGCACCTTCGGCCTGTTCCCGGCCATCATCATCCTGCTGCGGGAGATCCTGGTCTCCGGCCTGCGGGAATATCTGGCGGGGCTGAAGATCGGCCTGCCGGTGACCAACCTGGCCAAGTGGAAAACCGGCTTCCAGATGGGCGCGCTGGGCGCGCTGCTGGCCGGTGACAGCGGCGCCGCGGTGATCTGGCTGTCCTGGCTGCCCGTCTCCCTGATCGGGGAGGTGATGCTGCTGACGGCTGCCGTGCTGACTTTGGTAACCGGATGGGACTATCTCCAGGCCGGGCTGCGCCATGTCGGCCGTGCCTCGGCCCCGACGGGACCGCAACCGGGGCCACCGCCGCCGGTGCCAACCTCGCTGCACTCTTGAGGCATTCGATTGTGCAGCGCATCTTCCGCCTGAACCTCGCGATCACGGGAGCCGACATGGCCGCCGACCCCATCCGTCCTTCCCTGAACCGTGCGCCTTACGGCCTGTCGGCGGCGGCAGCCCTGCTGCTGCTGGCCGGCTGCTCGACCAGCGAAATGGGCAGCGCCGTCTCCTCCACCATGGACAGCCTATGGTCGCCCTTCATGGGCCCGACCAATGTCGTGGCCTCCGACAGCCTGACCGTGCAGCGCGTGCGCGGCGCGGATCCGGTGGTGGAGCCGCTGGTGCCCGAATCGGGCGATGTCTGGCCGGCGCAGGAAGCCGCCCGGCCGACCCTGATGGGCGGGCCGGATGAGGCGATGCGCAACATCCCCGCCTATCGCCCCGCGCTGGTCGATGGCGCGCCGGCCGCCGCCTCCCCGGTGCCCACGTCGGGGGACCGGCCCACGCGGCGCGGCTCCTCCACCCCGCCGGCCAACCTTGGCGCACCCTCGGATTTCGCCCGGTCCCCGGCCAGCCCGCCCCCCGCCGGCGCCAATAGCCGCCCGCCGGCGCGGCTGGAGGGGCGCAGCATGACCACCCCCTCCGGCGGCCTCGTCACCGGCACCGGCGGCACCAGCCGCGTGCAGGGCTATACCGGCCCGCAGGGCGGTGGCGCGGTGATCCGCGATGGCAATGTCGAGACCTGGATCGGCCCGGATGGCCGCACCAGCACCCGGGTGGTGCCGAACTGAAGAAGGCCGCAGCCCATTGAAGATCCTGTATTTCGCCTGGGTACGGCAAAAGGTCGGGCTGGCGGAGGAAGATGTGACGCCGCCGGCCACGGTCACCGATGTGGCCGGGCTGGTCGCCTGGCTCGCCGGCCGCAGCCCCGGCCACGCGGCCGCCTTCGCTGATCCGCGCCAGGTCCGCGCCGCGGTGAACCAGGATTTCGCCACGCCGGACCAGGCGGTGGCAGCGGGCGATGAGGTGGCCTTCTTCCCGCCCGTGACAGGGGGCTGAGATGCCGACCATCCGGGTGCAGGATGCGCCCTTCGACCTTGCCGCCGAATCGGCGGCGCTGACCGCCGGGCGCAGCGATATTGGCGGGCTGGCGAGCTTCGTCGGCCTGTGCCGCGCCGATGACGGGCTGGCGGCGCTGGTGCTGGAACATTATCCGGGCATGACCGAACGGGCGCTGCGCAAGATCGCGGAGGAAGCCTGGGCGCGCTGGCCGCTGACCGGCTGCACCGTGATCCACCGCGTCGGCCGGCTGGTGCCGGGGGATCCCATCGTCCTGGTGCTCACCGCCTCCGCCCACCGTGCGGCCGCCCTGGAATCCTGCGCCTTCCTGATCGACTGGCTGAAAACCTCCGCCCCCTTCTGGAAGCGGGAGGAGTTTGCGGGCGGCGAAAGCCGCTGGGTCGAGGCCAAGGCAACCGATGATGCCGCCGCCGCGCGCTGGGCAAAGCCGGCTTGATCCTGCGCCTGGCGGCGATCCTCGCGGGCGGGGTGTTGCTGGTCTGGCCGGCCTTCCTGAATGGCTACCCGCTGCTGTTCAGCGACACCGGCGCCTTCCTGCACCAGACAGCTCCGCCCCCTGGCGGCCCTTTGGTGATCTGGGACAAGCCGCATATCTACGGCCCGCTGATGCAGCTGTTCCACGCGCGGATCAGCCTGTGGGGGCCGCTGCTGGCGCAGGGGCTCTGCGTGTCCCATTTGCTGTGGCTGGCGCAGCGGGCGCTGCGCGGCCAGGCCTCGCCGGGGCTGCATCTGGGCCTCTGCCTCGCCACCGCGCTGCTGACCACCGCACCCTTCACCATCGCGCTGCTGATGCCGGATGTCTTCGCGCCGATCGTGCTGCTGGCGCTGCTGCTGCTGGGTTTCTGCCGCGACTCCCTGAGCCGGATGGAAGGGCTGTGGCTGGGGCTGTTGGCCGCGATCGGTATCGCCACCCACCTGTCCCATGTGCCGCTGGCATTGGCGCTTGTCGTCTTCGTGGCGCTGGTGGCGCGGCGACCCTGGCCGGTGGTTCGGGCGGCGGTGCCGCTGGCCGCCGCGATCCTTCTGCTGCTCGGCACCAATTATTGGGGGCACGGCCGGGCGGTGCTGTCGCCGCATGGCGCCACCTTTGCGCTGGCCCGGCTGCAGGCCGATGGCCCGGCGGCGGCCGTCATCCGTGACAGCTGCCCCGACTCCGGCTGGTATCTGTGCGCCTTCGCCGACCGCCTGCCGATGGATAGCGACGCCTTCCTGTGGGAGCCGGACAGCCCGGTGAACCGCGCCCCGGATGGCACGCCGCGCTTCCTCGGCGGGGCGCTGCTCTCGGCCGAGGCCAGCGTGATCGTGGCGGAAACGCTGCGCACACATACGCTGGAGGTCGCCCGGACCACCGCGCTGAACGCGCTGCGGCAGATGGTGCTGGCCACGGTGGGCGACACGCTGGTGGACACCCACCTGGCGGCTGCCGTCCGGCCGCGCATCGCGGAGGGGTTTCCCGCCCGCGAACTGGCCGCCTATGACGCCGCCCTGCAACCGCGCGGCCTGCTGCCGGCCGCTGCCGCGCCCTTCCTGGTCGCCCATGTGCCGGTGCTGCTGGCCGGCGCGGTGCTGGCGCTGCTGGCCTGGTGGCAAGGCCTCGGGGACCGGCGCCGGATCGGGCTGGTGGTGGGCGTGCTGGTCGGCGTCTCCGCCAATGCGCTGGCCACTGGCGGCCTGTCCAAGCCGCATCTGCGCTATGAGGCGCGGATCCTGTGGCTGATGCCGGTGATCGCCGGCCTCGCGCTGCGGTCACGCCCCGCGGAGGCGCCTGCCGCGCGCGCGGCCGTGCGGTGACAATGCCGGCGCTGGGACCGAGACTGGCCGCCATGGCGCAGGGTCAAACCCGCCGCATCCTGGCGCTGCTGGCCGTGCTGGCGGGGATGCCCTTCCTGGTCTGGCCTTCCTGGCTGAACGGCTATCCGCTGGTCTTCATCGATACCGTCTCCTACCTGCTGCACACCACGGTGCCGGAGGTGCCCTGGGACAAGACCCAGGCCTATGGCCCCTTCCTGCACCTGTTCCATTGGCGGATTTCCCTGTGGGCGCCGATGCTGATGCAGGGGCTGATCGCCTCCCATCTCATCTGGCTGGTGCAGGCTGCCGTGCGGGGTCGGGCGAATCCGGGCTGGCATGTGCTGGTCTGCGCCGGGTTGGGGCTGCTGACCTCCGCCCCCTGGTTCCAGGCGACGCTGATGCCGGATGCGCTGACCGGCTGGGTGCCGATCTGCCTGTATCTGCTGGCCTTCGGGCGGCTGACCCCGGGGCAGAGCCTGTGGGTGGGCGGGCTGGCGGTGCTGGCGGTGGCCGCCCACCTGTCCCATCTGCCGGTCGCGCTGGCGCTGCTGGCGCTGACCCTGGTGATCACCTGGCGCCTCGCGCCGGTGTTGCGGGCGGGGCTGCCGGTGGCGCTCGCCGTGCTGCTGCTGTGCACGGCGAATGCCATCGCCTTCGGGCGCTTCACCCCCTCCCCGCACGGATCCGCCTTTCTGCTGGCGCGGTTGCAGGCGGATGGGCCGGCGGCGGCGCTGCTGCGGGATCGCTGCCCGGAAGCCGGCTGGCATCTCTGCGCCTTCACCGACCGGCTGCCGATCGACAGCGACGAATTCCTCTGGGACGAGACCAGCCCGCTGAACCGGGAAGCCGATGGCACGCTGCGCCGCATGGGCGCGATGCGCGGTGCGGAGGAAGCCCGCGCCATCATCGCCGAGACGCTGGAAGCCTATCCCGGCTGGGTCGCGACGGCGGCGCTGCGCAACGGGCTGGCGCAGCTCGGCAAGGTGCGGGTCGGCGATACGCTGGTGCCGGACCACCTGGCAGCCTCCGCCCGCCGCGCCATCGAGGGCCATTTCCCGGCCGGGGAACTGGCGCAATTCGATGCCGGGGCGCAGATGCGCGGCGCGCTGCCCGCGCTGGCCGCGCCCTGGCTGCTGCCGCATGTCCCGGTGCTGCTGGCCAGCCTGGTGGCCGCGCTGTGGCTGGGCTGGCGTGCGGTGCGGGCGCGGGATTGGGCGCGGCTGGCGCTGCTGGCCTTCGCCCTGGGCGCGATCGCGGCCAATGCGGCCGCGGCCGGCGCGCTGTCCAAGCCGCATGACCGCTACCAGGCGCGCATCGTCTGGCTGTTGCCGCTGGCGGTGGGGCTGGCGGCGATTCCGCGCCGCCGCCATCAGTAGAAGAAGCGCTCCTCCACCACCTTGCCGTCGCGCACGGTGTAGAGGCCGATCTCCGCCATCTGGATGCGCTCGCCGGATTCCTTCACCGTCACATCCATCTCGAAGCGCAGCGCGAACTGGTCGCCATGCAGGAAGGGGCCTTCGGTGGTGACGGAGTGGACCTCGTGGTTGGCGTACCACCATTCGCCCTTGCCCTTCACCGCCGCAAGACCGCGGATTTCAGCCATAGGGCCGGCCATGGCCTCTCGGCTCACCACCTCCTCGGACCAGTACCGGTCGCCGGCCTCCTCATGCTTGCCGGCCTTGCAGAGGGCCGCGAAATCCTCGGCGATATCCTTGACGGTCATTGGGATATTCTCCTTTTGTTCCCAAGGCAGGTTAGTGCCGCCAATGGCCGCCAACCAGTGACATTTCGGTTATGCCCGCGCGGGGCGGGCTATGCCGCGCAGGCGTTGATCAGCCGGGTGATGTCGGCCCACAGGATGGTCCGTTCCGGCACCGGGTGGCCCAGCCTTTCCCGCGTCACCACCGGGCCAAGCACGCCGCCGAAGCGCTTGGCCAGCCGTGGCAGGTTTTCCTGGCCCGCCGGAACCGCCAGGCTCGCGGCGCGTGCGCCCTCGTTCCGCAGGCGCTGCGCCAGCAGGCCGAGCAGCGACCGGCCGATGCCGCGGCCGCGCATCTTCTCCCGCACCTCCAGGTGATCCACCTGCGCCGTGGTGCCCTGCAGGCTGGCGCTGATGAAGCCTTCGAGCTGATGGCCGGTGAGCGCCACCACCACCTGGCCCGGGCGCTTGCGGCCGCGCAGCAGCGCCTGCCAATGCGCCACCATCGCCTCCTCCAGCGGGTCCTCGATGAAATCCTCGTCGAAGATGGTGGCGTGGGAGACGCGCCAGAGATCGGCATGCAGCTGGCTGATCCGCGCCACATCCCCGACCCGCGCCGTGCGAAGTTCCAGCGGCATCAGCCCGCCCGCCCGGATTGTCTGGCGCCGATGAAGGGCAGGCCTGGCATGGTCATCAATCTCCTCGCGCCCGCTTGGCGTGCATGGGGATGCGGATCGCATCTCGTTGCCGCCGCGCCGGTGCCCTATATCGGGGGCGGGCGCGCAGCGCGATGACCCAGGGGAACGCAAATCGGCCATGCCGCTGGAACCTGACAGCACCACCCCCGCCAGGACGCGCCAAGGCGCGGTGCGGGAGGATGACCGCGCCCACCCCGCCGCCGGTCGCAACCTGCTGTTCCTGCGGGAAGAAGAACTGCGCCTCGCGCAGGATCTGCTGTTCTTCGGCTACCGGGACTTCACCGCCGGGGCGGATGCGATACTCGCCGGGCTGGATATGGGCCGGGCGCATCATCGCGTGCTGCATTTCGTCGGCCGCCGCCCCGGCATCACGGTGGGCGACCTGCTCGGCATCCTCGGCATCACCAAGCAATCGCTCGGCCGGGTGCTGACGCCGCTGGTCGAGGATGGCTTCGTGACGCAAAGCCCCGGCCGCAGCGACCGCCGGCAGCGGCTGCTGAGCCTGACGGAAAAGGGCGCGGCGCTGGAACGGCAATTGTTCGAACGGCAGCGGGATACGGTGATGCGCGCCTACCGGGAGGCTGGACCGCAGGCCGTTGATGGCTTTCGCCGCGTGATGCGCGGCCTGATGGGGCCGGATGCCCGCGGCGCGCTGGACCGGCTGGAGGCCGGGCCGGGCGCGGAGGGCGGCCGATGAGCGCCACCGTGGATGCGCCCCATCTGCTGGTGGTGGATGATGATGCCCGGCTGCGCGCCCTGTTGCAGCGCTTCCTGACCGAGCAGGGCTTTCGCATCACCGCCGCGGCGGACGCCGCCGCCGCCCGCCATGCGCTGACCTCGGTCTCCTTCGACCTGATGGTGCTGGATGTGATGATGCCCGGCGAAAGCGGGCTGGAGCTGACCGAAAGCCTGCGCCGCGAAGGCCAGGAACTGCCCATCCTGATGCTGACCGCCCGCGGCGCGCCGGATGACCGCGTGACCGGCTTCGAGCACGGCGTGGACGATTATCTGGCGAAACCCTTCGACCCGCGCGAATTGGCGCTGCGCATCCGCACCATCCTGCGCCGCGCCGCGCCGCCGCCGGTGGCCGACCTCACCGGCAGCCCCGTGCAGCTCGGCATCCGCTGGTTCGACCCGCAGCGCGCCGAACTGCGTGGGCCGGAGGGGCTGGTGCGGCTGACCGGCGGCGAACAGGCCCTGCTGCTGGCCCTGGCCACCCGCCCGAACGAGGTCTTGAGCCGCGAGGACATCGCCGAGGCGCTGGGCACGCCCGAGGCCGGCGAACGCGCGATCGACGTGCAGGTGACCCGCCTGCGCCGCAAGATCGAGCCGGATCCGCGGGAGCCGCGCTTCGTGCAGACCGTGCGCCACCGGGGCTACGTGCTGCGGCCCGGCGCATGAGCGCGGCCCCGGGCGTGCGGGACCAGGCCCGCCCGGTGCGCGCCTTCGGCCAGAGCCTGCGTGGATTGTTGCCGCGCGGGCTGCTCGGCCGGTCGCTTCTGATCATCCTGCTGCCGCTGCTGATTTTGCAGGGCGTCGCGCTGCAATTATTCTACGGCAATCACCTCGACGTCATCTCCCGCCGCCTGGCCGGCGGCGTGGCCGGCGAGATCGGCCTGGTCATCGAGATCATGCAACGCATGCCGGACCCGGCCGACCGCGCCTGGCTGTTCCGCGACGCCGCCTGGCGGCTGGACCTGGCGCTGGCCTTCGAAGCCGGCGCCACCCTGGGCACCACGCCGGACCGCGCCGCCTTCCTGCCGCTGCTGCCGCTGGAGGGCGACCTGGCGCATGCGATGGGGGAGCGCGTGCGCCGGCCCTTCGATGCGGATTGGCAATCCGACCGCCGCAGCGTGATCATCCGCATCCAGCTGCCCGACGGCGTGCTGCATGTGGAGGCGCCGCGCAAGCGGCTGTTCACCGGCACGCTGTACCTGTTCTTCATCTGGCTGGTCGGCTCCTCCCTGCTGCTGTTCGGCGTGGCGGCGCTGTTCATGAAGAACCAGGTCCGCGCCATCCGCCGCCTGGCCGGCGCGGCGGAGGCCTTCGGCCTGGGCCGCGATATCGGGCAGATGAAGCCGGAAGGGGCGGCGGAGGTGCGCCAGGCGGCCAGCGCCTTCAACCGCATGCAGGACCGCATCCGCCGCTTCGTGGCGCAGCGGACGGATATGCTGGCCGGCATCAGCCACGATCTGCGCACCCCGCTCACCCGCATGCGCCTGGCCCTGGCCATGCTGCCGCACCCGCCGGAGGCGGAGGAGGATGTGGCGGCGCTGACGGAAGATGTGGAGGAGATGGAGCGGATGGTCGCCGCCTACCTCGCCTTCGCCCGTGGCGAGGCGCAGGAGCAGACCCAGCAGACGGACCTGGCGGCCATCGTCCGCGACGTGGCGCAGAAGGCGCGGCGGGATGGCGCGCTGGTGGCGGTGGAGGCGCCGGATACGCTGCTGCTGCCGCTGCGGCCGGATGCGCTGCGGCGCTGCCTGGGCAATCTGCTGGACAATGCCCGCAAGCATGCGCGCCGCATCGCGGTCGGCGTCACCGAAATTCCGCGCGGTGAAACCGGCGCCTGGGCGCAGGTGACGGTGGATGATGATGGCCCGGGCATTCCCGAATCGCAGCGGGAGGAAGCCTTCCGCCCCTTCGCCACCCTGTCCGCGGGCGGCACCGGGCTGGGGCTGGCCATCGCGCGGGACATTGCCCGGTCGCATGGCGGCGATATCGTGCTGGAGAAGGGCCCGCTCGGCGGGCTGCGGGCACGGGTGCGTCTGCCGGTCTGACGCAGCGGCGAGCGAACTCCGTCAACGCTGCCTTGACGCTTCGGCATCCGTCCCGATACGACTTTCCAGAAACGCCCATTGGGATACTTGTCGCATGACGCTTGCCAGCCGAATCGGCCTTCCTGTCTTCGAGGATGTGGTGTGGGGCGGGCCGTTCGGCAGCATCACGCTGTGGTTCATGAGTGGGACGTCGGTGCTGGCCTCCAGCACCCCCTCGGTCTCGTCCAGCCAGCGAGGCAATTTCTTCACGCCGCAATTTGCCGGGGATTTCAACGGTGATGGGCAGGATGACCTCATCGGTCGCCGGGAGGATGGCTCGGTCGAGATCCGCGGGCTCATCGGCGGCGCCTCAGCCATCAATGGCGGTGCCGCGCTCGGCGCCATCTCCCTGGACTGGACGATCAATCGCGTCGCCGACTTCAACGGGAACGGGCAGGACGATGTTCTCTGGCGCAATACCGATGGCAGCGTCGTAGTCTGGACCATTGAGGCTGGACGCGTCGCCGGCGGCGGATATGTGGGCAATCCGGGCACGTCCTGGCAGGTGGCTGGGACCGGTGACTTCAACGGCGATGGCCGGGCTGACATCCTGTGGCGCCATACGGACAGCTCCGTGGCGATCTGGAACATGGACGGCAGCGCCGTCATCGGCGGTGGCCTGGTGACGAATCCCGGGCCGGACTGGCGGATCAGCACCGCCGGCGATTTCAACGGCGATGGGCGCGACGACATCCTGTGGCGCGGCACGGATGGCAGCGTGGTGTTCTGGTACATGAACGGCACCACCGTCACGGGCGGCGGCTTCGTCGGCAATCCCGGCAATGACTGGATCGTCGATCACGCCGACGACTACAACGGTGACGGGCGGGACGATCTGATGTGGCGCGGCAGCGATGGCAGCGTCGTTCTGTGGCTCATGGATGGCACCAACACCATTGGCGGTGGCTATCTCGGCAACCCCGGCAATGGCTGGACCATCCTCGACGTCTGAGCGACGCGGGCGTTGCCGAAGGCGCCATCCGTTCTGGCCGGTTGGTCAGAACGGATGGGTGTTGCGGGCTCCCCCATCCCCAGGGCGGATAATCCGGCCCTGCGGTCGGGGCGCGGCTTCAGCTGCCCTGCTTGGCCACCAGGGTCTTCACCTCGTCGAAGGCCTCGGTGAAGCGCTTGTTCAGCACGCCCAGCGCCTCGGAGTTGGAGTTCTGGATGAGGTCCGCGACCTCCTTCATGTTGGTCACCGCCCGCTCATAGGCGGACTTCAGCAGCTCGGCCTGCTTCGCGGCGCGCAGCTGCGGGCTTTCGGTGCCGGACATCATGCGGATCGCATCCGTCATTTCCGCCATCGAGGCCTGCAGGATCTCCATATGGCGGCGGGCCACCGCCTGCGCGCCTTCCAGCGCCACGCGGTTGGCATTCGACAGCGCCTCAAGGTTGCGGCGCTGCGCCTCGGCCAGCCCGCCCATATCCGGCATGGTAGGCATGGCCGGCAGCCGGAATTCGGACAGCATCCGCATCATCTCGTCAGGCTTCATGCCAAAGCGGTCGGACATCGCGACAGGCTCCTTGGAACGGGAAAATTGCAACCGCCGGGCCTATAGCCGAGCGCGGAAATCCGTAGAAGACGAAGAATGATGCACTGCACAAAAACTTGGGCAAGGCACGGGACCGCGTCTCGCAATCCGGAACCCCGGACCTGGAATGCCCACCTCTGCTCACGCCCCCGGGGTGGCGGGGGCCAGGTCGCCCGGCTCCAGCCGCAGGCTGCGCGCCGTCTGTTCCGCGCGATCCAACGCGCGGTCCAGTGCCGCCATGGTGGGGCCCATATCCACCGTATCATCCTTCTCCCAGGCCCGCAGCATCATCACCCACACGCCCACCAGGCCGGCGGCGCGCAACCCACCCTGCAAGCCGCTGGAATCGAGTTCCGCCGCATCCAGCATGCGCCCCATGCTGCGCTGCAGGATGGGGGCCAGCGCCCCGGCCAGCACGGCATCCCGGCGCATGTCGGACATCAGCCGCAGCATGCCGGCCCGGTGCGGCAGCAGCGCATCCACGCCGCGCATCAGCACATCGAACACCCGGTCCCGCGGCGTGCCGCCCTGGCCCGGCACGGTGCCGGCCGCCACCTGCGCCGCCACCGCATCCGCATGCAGGCGCAGCAGGTCGAGGCGGGAGGGGAAGCGCTGTGCCAGGTCCCGCGCCGGCACGCCGGACAGGGCGGCAAGCCGCCCGGCGGTCACGCCGCGCCAGCCATGTTCCGCGATGGTGGTGAACAGGGCGTCGATCAACCGGGTGTCGTGGGAGCTATCCATGCCTTGATGTTGGGGGCGGAACCGCGCCACGCCAATGGGAAATCCGTGAGGTCACCCCGCCAATTCGCGGGACCGCGCCGTGGCGGCGGCAATGGCGCGGGAAATCGCATCCGGCCAGGCATCCTGCGCCATCAGCACGGCCAGCGCCCGTTCCGTGGTGCCCTTCGGGCTGGTGACATTCCGGCGGAGCTGCGCCGCATCCTCCGTGCTGGCCGCCAGCAGGCTGCCGGAGCCGGCGACGGTCGCGCGGGCCATGCGGCGGGCGAGGTCGGGCGGGATGCCCTGTTCCACCGCCGCGGCTTCCAGCAATTCCGCCAGCAGGAAGACATAGGCGGGGCCACCGCCGGAGACCGCCGTGACCGGGTCCAGCAGCGCTTCCTGGTCGACCCAATCGACCTCCCCGGTCGCGGCCAGCAGCGTATCGGCCAGGTCGCGCTGGGTTGCGGCAACGCCGGGGCCGGCGAAGGCCACGGTGAAGCCCTGGCGCACCGCGGCCGGCGTATTGGGCATGGCGCGCACCACCGCGGCCGAGTCGCCCAGCAGCCCCTGCATGAAGCCCACGGTCTTGCCGGCCATGATGGAGACGAAGACGGCGCCGCCCGCGAAGCGCGCATAGGCGGGCAGCGTGGCCGGGGCTTCCTGCGGCTTGGTCGCCAGGATGACGGCGGCCGGTGCGAAGCCCGGGGGAATTTCGGACGGGTCGCGCAGCAGGGTCGCGCCCTCGATCGGGGCGGCCGCGAAGGGATCCACCACAAAGGTTTCGCCAAGGCCGCGTTCACGCCAGCCGGCCAGCATGGCACCGCCCATCTTGCCGCAGCCGATGAGCAGAAGGGGGGGAAGGATCTCGGTCATGCGGGCAGCCTTGCCGCCGCCCGCCGGCTTGGCAAGGTGCCGCTACGCCTCGCCCACGCAATCCAGCATGGCCGCCTGCAACGCCTCCCCCGGGGCCTTGCCGCCCCACAGCACGAATTGGAAGGCGGGGAAGAAGCGCTCGCATTCGGTGATGGCGATATCCACCATGTCTTCCAGGCTTTCGGCGGAAGCCCCCGGCGCCCCGCGCAGCAGCACGGCGTGGCGGAACACCGGCACGCCATCGTCGCTGTCCAGCCCGAAATGGCCGATCCACAGCTTCTCATTGGCCAGGGCCAGCAATTCGAACAGCTTCTCCCGCCTCCCGGCCGGCACCTTCAGGTCGAAGGTGCAGGAGAAGTGCATGGCGCTGATTTCATGCGACCAGGAAAAATACAGCCCGTAGTCGCACCATTTGCCCGGCGCCTCCGCGGCACGATCTGTTCCAGCACATCGAGGGGGTTCGCGGACCGGTCGCGTTCCTCGTATCCGACATAAGCGGACATCGCGGCACCTCCTTCGCCCATCCAGGGCCGCCCCCTTCAATAGGGGGCGACCGACCGAATCGCCACAAGGGCTAGACTACGCAGGTGCAAAACGCCGCGGCAAGCATCGGCTCCATGACGCCCTGCCGCGGCCGAACTCAAAGTCCTGGCGCGCGGCGTGAAGACCGCGCGGCAGCGTCAGCCGGCATCCGCGTCCAGGCCCGGCTCGGCCGAGGGCTTGGCCGGTTCGGCCAGGCGGGCTTCCAGCGCGGCGACGCGTATCTCCAGCGCCTCCGCGTGTTCCCGCGCGCGGCGGGCAACTTCGAGGGCGGCGTCCAGATCCTCCCGCCGCACCAGGTCCAGGCGCTGGACCATCGCCTCCAACTGCGCCCGGCCCATCGCCTCGGCCTCGGCCCGGGCGCCGGCCAGGACGGAGAAGGCGCCACCCGCCATGCCGGCCAGATCGTCGAACAGCCCCCGCTTCGGGCCGCTGCCACCGCTGAAGCCGCTGCTGCCGGGTCCGGTTTCGCTGGTCATCACGACCTCCTGCCTAAATGCTGCCCAGGGTTCTGGGACGTGCTGCGCGCCTTGTCCGGCCGCGATCCCGCGGCCTATACCCCGCCCGCGGCGAGATAGGGGCCGCGACGCGAAGGGACAACCGCCGATGTATGTCGTGACCGGCGGCGCCGGTTTCATCGGGTCCAACCTGGTCGCCGCACTCTGTGACCGGGGCGCGGAGGTTCTGGTGGTGGACCGGCTGCGGGATGGCGTGAAATGGCGCAACCTGGCGCATCACGGCATCGCCGGCATTTTGGCCCCGGACCAGCTGCCCGACTTCTGGAAGACCCAGCCCAAGGTCACCGCGGTCCTGCACATGGGCGCCATCAGCGCGACCACGGCAACCGATGGCGACCTGGTGGCCGCCACCAACCTGACCCTGCCGCTGGACCTCTGGGCCGAATGCGCGGCGCGGGGCGTGCCCTTCCTCTATGCCTCCTCCGCCGCGACCTATGGCGATGGCGCGCTGGGCTTCGCCGATGACGAAAGCCCCGCCGCGCTGGCGGCGCTGCGGCCGCTGAACCTGTATGGCTGGTCCAAGCTGGCCTTCGACCGGCGGGTGGCGGAGATGCTGGCGCGGGGCTACCCGGCGCCGCCGCAATGGGCCGGGCTGCGCTTCTTCAACGTCTATGGCCCGAACGAGTACCACAAGGGCCGCATGGCCAGCGTGGTCTTTCATAAGTTCCACGAGGTGCAGCGCGGCGAGCCCGCCCGGCTGTTCCGCTCCGACCGCCCCGACTACGCCGATGGCGCGCAGCTGCGCGACTTCGTGCATGTGGACGATTGCGTGGCCGCGATCCTGTGGCTGCTGGACAACCCGAAGGTCAGCGGGTTGTTCAACATCGGCTCCGGCCAGGCGCGCAGCTTTCTGGACCTGGTGCGAGCCATGTTCACGGGGCTCGGGCAGAACGACCGCATCGAATTCATCGACATGCCGCCGGACCTGCGCGGCAAATACCAGTATTTCACCGAAGCCCCGATGGCGAAGCTGCGCGCGGCCGGCTTCGACCGGGCGCCGACGACGCTGGAAGATGGCGTCGGCCGCTATGTGCGGGATTTCCTGCTGAACCCCGATCCGCACCGGTGACCTGATGTTCGTGATTGCCTTCCCCGTCATCGACCCGGTGCTGATCGAGATCGGCCCCTTCGCCCTGCGCTGGTACGCGCTGGCCTATATCGCCGGCATCGTGTTGGGCTGGATGCTGGCCCGCCGCCTGGTGGCGCTGGCCCCAGTCACGGCCAATCGCGAGCAGCTGGACGACTTCGTCACCTGGACCACGCTGGGCATCATCCTCGGCGGGCGGCTCGGCTATGTGCTGTTCTACCGCCCCGGCTACTACATCACCACGCCCTGGGAGGCGCTGTATGTCTGGCAGGGCGGCATGTCCTTCCATGGCGGCATGCTCGGCGTGATCCTGGCCGCGCTGTGGTTCTGCCGGCGCCAGGGGCTGCCGGCGCTACGCTTCGGGGACCGCATCGCGCCGGCCGTGCCGATCGGGCTGGGCCTCGGACGGCTGGCGAACTTCATCAATGGCGAGCTGTGGGGCCGCGTCTCCGACGCCCCCTGGGCCATGGTCTTCCCGACCGGCGGGCCGGAGCCGCGGCATCCGAGCCAGCTGTACCAGGCGGCGATGGAGGGCGCGGCGCTGTTCATCCTGCTCAACATCCTGGTGCGCATCCCGGGCATCCGGGAGCGGGAGGGCTTCGTCACCGGCGCCTTCCTGGCGGGCTATGGCCTGGCACGGCTGGTGGGCGAGGTCTTTCGGCAGCCGGATGCGCATCTGGGCTTCCTGTTCGCCGGCGCCACCATGGGCCAGTTGCTGTCGGTGCCGATGATCCTGGCCGGCGCGGTGCTGATGCTGCGGGCCCGCCGGCCGGCGTGATGGCCGAGCGCCTCGACCACTTCATGGCCCGCGCGGTCGCCGCCTATTACGCGCGACCGGCCTCGCCCTTCGGCCGGGCGGGGGATTTCACCACCGCGCCGGAAATCTCCCAGGCCTTCGGGGAAGTGCTGGGCGGCTGGGCGGCCATCACCTGGGAAATGATGGGCCGGCCCGACCCCGTGCTGCTGGTGGAGGCCGGGCCGGGCCGCGGCACGCTGATGGCGGATGCGCTGCGCATGGTGGGCGAAGTGGCCGCCCCCTTCCGCGCCGCGCTGCGGCTGCATCTGGTCGAGACCTCCCTGTCCCTGCGGGACCAGCAGCGCCGCATGCTGGGGGATGCCGTGGCCGCCTGGCACGACGACCTGACCACCCTGCCCGATGGCCCAATGCTGCTGCTGGGCAATGAATTCCTGGATGCGCTGCCGATCCGCCAGTTCATCCGCCGGGGCGACGCCTGGATGGAACGGCATGTGGCCGAGGGCCGCTTCCTCGAACAGCCAACCGCGGACGCGCCGGATGGGAGCGCGCCAGAGGGCGCGGTGCAGGAGGTGGGCGAGGCCGCGCAGGCCGTGGTCGCGGCGCTGGCCCGTCGCCTGGCCGCGCAGGGTGGCGCGGCGCTGTTCCTCGATTACGGGCCGGCCGAATCCGGCTTCGGCGAAAGCCTCCAGGCGGTGCGCGGCCAGGCCACGGGGCTGGACCCGCTGGCCGAGCCGGGCAGCGCCGACCTCACGGCGCATGTCGACTTTTCCGCCATCGCCCGCATCGCCCAGGCGCAGGGCGCCGCCGCGCAGGGGCCGTTGCCGCAGGGGCTGTTCCTGCAACGCCTGGGCCTGATGACCCGCGCCGCCATGCTGGCCCGGTCCCGCCCACGCCTGGCCGGGGAAATCCTCTCGGGCGCGGAGCGGCTGGTGGCGGCGGAGGGGATGGGGCGGCTGTTCAAGGCGCTGGCCGTCTGCGACCCTGCCCTGCCCACCCTCCCAGGATTCGAGTCCGCATGACCCCCGGCTTCCTCACCGGCGGCCTGGCCGTGCCGCATGGTTTCTTCACCCGGCAGGGCGGCGTCTCCATCGGCGCCTATGCCACGTTGAACTGCTCGCTCTCCGGCCAGGACGACCCGGAGGCGGTGCGCCGCAACCGCGCCGCCTGTGCCGCCGTGCTGGGGTCGACGACGGTGCTCGGCCTGGTGCAGGTGCATGGCGTGGCGGTGGCCGATGCCCGCACGCCCTGGACCGATGCCACCCGACCCACCGCCGATGCGCTGGTGACCAACCGCCCCGGCCAGGCGATCGGCGTGCTGACCGCCGATTGCGCGCCCGTGCTGTTCGCCGACCTGCGCGCCGGGGTGGTGGGCGCCGCCCATGCCGGCTGGCGCGGCGCCGTCGCCGGTGTGCTGGAAGCCACAATCGCCGCCATGGAGGGCCTCGGGGCCGCCCGGGAGGACATGGCCGCGGTGGTCGGCCCCTGCATCGGCCAGGCGAGCTACGAGGTCGGCGCCGATCTGCGGGACGAGGTCCTGGCTCGGGATGCCGCCGATGCCCGCTTCTTCGCCCCGGGCCAGCGGCCGGATCGCTGGCAGTTCGACCTGGCCGGCTATTGCCGGGCGCGACTCGCCGCCACCGGCCTCGGCCGCGTGGATGCGCTGTTCCAGGACACGCTGGCGGATGAAGACAGATTCTTCAGCCATCGGCGCCGCACCCTGGCTGGTGGCGGGCCGCTCGGCCACCAACTCTCCGCCATCGCTATACCCGGGTGAGCCGATGCCCTACGTCGTGATGTTCATGGTCCTGATGGTGATCACCCTGCTGGCTTCCTGTGTCCTCATCTAGCCGTCGCGGCCTGCTGCTGCTCGCCCCGCTGGCCCTGGCCGCCTGCACCGGCCTGCCGCAGCCCTTTCGCGGGCGGCCCGGCGCCGTGGCGCGCCGGCTGCGGTTGCCGCCGGGCTATCGCGTGGCGGTGCCCTTCTCCACGCAGATCCTGCTGACGGATCCGGAAGCCGCCACCCTGTCCCGCGCCCTGGCCGCGGCGCTGGTGGCGAATGAGGTGCCGGCGGTGGCCGGGCCCGGCCTGCCGCTGGATTGGCAATTGCTGGTGGTGGCGGACCGCGAGGCGGGCCAGGTGGTGCCGCGCTATGCGCTGCGCGATGCGGATGGCCAGGCGCTGGGGATGCTGGTGGGCCAGCCCGTGCCGGCCGCCCAATGGGCCGCGGGCGGCACCGCCCTGCTGGAACGCATCGCCGGGGAGGCCGCCACGCCCCTGGCCAACCTGCTGAGCCGGATCGATTCCCAACGCCGCACGGGGGATGAACGCGCGGCCGGCAGCGGCCCGCCGGTGCTGCGCCTGCTGCCGGTGCGCGGCGCACCGGGCGATGGCAATCGCAGCCTGACCGCCCGCATGCGGGACAGCCTGGCCGGGCTGGGCTTCCGCGTGCAGGACGAAGCGCAGGGCGCGCAATTCGCGGTGCAGGGGGAAGTATCGGTGGCCACCGCCGGCCGCGGCTTGCAACGGGTGGAGGTGGTGTGGATCGTCTCCCGCCGCGATGGCGAGGATCTCGGCCGGGTGCTCCAGTTGAACGAGGTGCCGGCCAATACGCTGAACGGCCTGTGGGGCGACGTGGCCTTCGTGGTGGCGGAGGAAGCGGCCGGCGGCGTGCGGGATGTGGTGTTCAACGCGGGCGGCTTTCCCGGGGCGGCCAATGCGGCGGCCCAGGGGGGTGGCCAAGCGGGGGGTGGCCAAGCGGGGGGTGGCCAGGCGGGGGGCAGCCAAGCGGGGATTCCGGCCGCCGCGCCGCCGGCGCGCTGAGGGGGTGGCCGCCATGCGCCCCCGTCATCCAGGCGCGATGGACACCATACCGTCACGTTGCTACCAAGCCGCCCGTCCGCCGTGGTGTCTTTTTCCACGGCCCCGCCCGTCTTTTTCGTACTCCTTCCCCACCTCCGTCCCTTGGGGTCCGCGCGCGCCATGAAAATTATCGCCTGCAACAGCAACCGCCCCCTGGCCGAGGCGGTCGCCGCGGCGCTCGGCATCGCGCTGACCCAGGCCTCGGTGCGCCGCTTCGCCGACATGGAGGTGTTCTGCGAGATCCACGACAATGTCCGCGGCGAGGACGTGTTCGTGGTGCAATCCACCAGCTACCCGGCCAATGACAACCTGATGGAACTGCTGATCATGCTGGACGCGCTGAAGCGCGGCAGCGCGCGGCGCATCACGGCGGTCATCCCCTATTTCGGCT
>LNFM01006719.1_pt1 | contig 23647 bp, 21 predicted proteins | sample 596031 | NCBI WGS metagenome assembly LNFM01 (sample SAMN04254537, study PRJNA301005) | activated carbon metagenome | isolation source: dual media filters at the Ann Arbor, Michigan drinking water treatment plant | place: USA: Ann Arbor | reverse complement strand
CCGGCGCCGATCGCGGTCGGCAGCCCGCCGGCGGCGGCACCGACGCCGCCGCGACGCGCGCCCCGGGCGATCACACCGCCGCCGGTCGATGCTGCGCCAGCCCCGATCGTGGTCGAGGAACCGGCTCCCACCACGACACCGGCGACCACCGATCTGCCGACGACCGACGACGCGTTGCTGCCCTCCACGACGGCCAACGCACTGCCACTGGATCCGCCGCCGCCCACGCCGATCGAGGCGGTGATGGTGAGCTTTCCGAAGGTCGGTCGCTTCGTCAGCGATGCGACCTACGTTAAAGGCTTGCTCCGCGTGTTCGGCACGGCGACGGTTGAGTGGAAGATCGGAGCCGACGCCTATGAAGCGACCTCGGTCACCACCGATGACAGCGGCCGCGTGCTGCTTTCGCTCACCTCCAGCGGCGCGGTGCGTCCCGACATGGGCGTGGCTCCGGTGCGCTACACCGAGCAACGCCTGAGCCGCGCGCCGGTCGCCGTGAATTTCCAATGGGATGCGCGCAAGGTTACCTTCAGCGCCAGCAGCAGCGAGTTTCCGCTCAACGACGGCGTGCAGGACCAGCTGAGCTTCATCGCCCAGCTCGCCCTGCTGGCACAGGCCTTCCCCGATCGATTCCAGCCCGGCGCGCCAGTTGCCCTGGAGGTGGCCGGCACCCGCAACCTGCGCATCTACGACTTTCGCGTCACCGGTTGGGAAGCCATTCGCACCGGCGTGGGCGTCATCGACGTGCTTAAGCTCGATCGCGTAGTGACGCCCGACTCGCGCGATGCCCGCATCGAGGTCTGGCTGGCACCGAGCCTGCGCTGGCTGGCGGCGCGCATGCGAGTGACCAATCCGAACGATGAGGTGATCGAGACCGTGCTGCGCGAGGTGCAGTTTGAGTAGCGGCAGCCGCGCCGACCGACGCTCACTGTTGCACGCCGCGGTTGGCGGTGCGATCGGCCTGCTGGCAAGCAGCGCCCCGCGGCGAACCCGGGCGCAGACCCACATCAGCGCTGCCTGCAGTGACACATCGCCGTTGCCGGAGCGATTCCGGCTGGCCTATGACGCCCAAGCCTCGCGCGGACCCTTCACCCTCGACGGCGAGAACGAACTGAGCTTCAGTCGAGAGGGACCACGCTACACGCTGCGATCGATCACACGCTCGGTGCTTTTCGATGCGGAACAGGAGTCCGTCGGTGAAGTACAGGGAACGGTGCTGGTACCCAGCCGGTACAGCGAGCGCACCGGGCGGCGCGCGCCGCGACACGTGCAGTTCGACTGGCGTGCGCGCCGTGTGACGTTCAGCAACGCTGACGAGCCAGCCGCGACCCAGCCGATGCTGCAGGACCGCCTGAGCCTGCTGCTGCAGGTCGGTCAGCAGTTACGGACGCAGAAAGGCACCGGCGAGGTCGCGCTGCCGGTGGCCAGCACGCGGCGGATCAGCAGCTACCGACTGGCACCGAGCCCGGCGCAGTCCTTGGAGCTGCCGGCCGGACGATTCGACACGTATCGGCTGGAGCGTCCGCTGGACGCCGAGCACGATGGCATCGAAGTCTGGATCGCGCCGCAGCTGTGCTGGCTGCCGGTCAGCCTGCGCTACACCGACGATCGGGGCCAGGTGATCCAGAACCAGTTGCGCAGCGCAAGCTTCGGCTGAGCGAGCCCGCTGCCGAGCGTCGCGTCAGCGGCCTGGCAGCGGAATACCGATGAAGGCCCATGCGGCCATCAGCGCGATCGCGCCGAGCATCGTCACCCCCACCAGCAGCAGCCGGTTACGGCGGTCGTTCTCGCGCCGCAGGCGACGGATCTCGGCCGCCAGTTCCTCGTGACGCCGCGGCTGCTCCACCAGCGATTGATGCACCAGGCGCGGCAGCTGCGGCAGCAGCTGCGCCCACATCGGCGCTTCGCGCTTGACGCGCGCTTCGAGCCCGCGCAAACCCACCTGCTCTTCCATCCAGCGCTCGAGCAGCGGCAACGCGGTCTTCCACAGGTCCAGTTCCGGGTCGAGCTGGCGGCCCAACCCTTCGATGTTGAGCAGCGTCTTCTGCAGCAGGACGAGTTGCGGCTGCACCTGCATGTTGAAGCGGCGCGAGATCTGGAACAGCTTGAGCAACACTTGCGCAAACGAGATGTCTTTCAGCGGCTTGGCGAAGATGGGCTCGCATACGGCACGAATCGCGGCTTCCAGCTCATCGACCCGCGTATCGGGCGGCACCCAGCCGCTTTCGACATGCAGCTCGGCCACGCGCTTGTAGTTGCGGGTGAAGAACGCCAGCAGGTTCTGCGCCAGGTAGTTCTTGTCGTTGTCCGACAGCGTGCCGACGATGCCGAAATCGAGCGCGATCCAACGGCCGAAGTCCTGGCCGTTGTTGCGCGTCTTGTCGACACCGACAAAGATGTTCCCCGGGTGCATGTCGGCGTGAAAGAAACCGTCGCGCAGCGATTGGGTGAAAAACACTTCCACCGCGTCGGACGACAGGCGCTTGATGTCGATGCCGGCCGCGCGCATCTTGTCGACCTGACTCACCGGCACGCCATGGACGCGCTCCATCACGAGCACGGTCTCGGCACAGAAGTCCCAGGCCATCTCCGGAATGCGCAGCAGGCGCGAGTGTGCGAAGTTGCGGCGCAGCTGCGAGGCGTTGGCGGCCTCGCGCATGAGGTCGAGTTCGTCGTGCAGGATCTTGTCGAACTCGGCCACGACTTCGCGCGGCCGCAGGCGCTTGCCGTCGCGCCATAGCCGCTCGATCAGGATCGCCGCCGTCTCGATCAATGCCAGATCGTTGTCGATCACGCCGATCATGCTCGGCCGCAGCACCTTGACCGCCACCTCGCGACCGGACCAGGCACCGAATGATTTGTCCTCACGCATCACCGCAAAGTGCACCTGCGCGATCGACGCGCTGGCCACCGGCGTCATCTCGAAGCTGGCGAACATGGCGTCGAGCGGCCGCCCGAGCGCGCGCTCGATCTGGCGCACTGCCAGCGCCGGATCGAACGGCGGCACGCGGTCCTGCAGGCGCGTCAGCTCGTCGGCAATGTCGGTCGGCATCAGGTCGCGGCGCGTGGACAGCACCTGGCCGAACTTGACGAAAATTGGCCCCAGGCTTTCCAGTGCGCGCCGCAGGCGCACGCCGCGCGGTTCCCTGAGCGGCCGCCCAATCGTGATCACCTGCACGAAGCGGCGCATCCAGCGGCTGCGCAGGCTGGAAAAGGCGATCTCGTCGAGCCCGAAGCGATAGACGACGAGCAGGATCCGAAGCAGGCGGAAGAACTTCATCGATGCGCCGGCAACCGCCGCGACAGACGCACGGCGGCAGCAAGATGCAGGGCAGTGCTCAACGCCGGCGCGCTTGGATGATGGCCAGACGCTTGTCGAGCCGCTCGACCGCGTCGCGCAGCGCGCTCACATCGCGCGCAAAGGCATCGGCCTCGCCGCGCGAGACGAGCATCGGGTTCTCGGCGACCAGGTAATCGGTGGCCGAGCGCGCCAGACGCGATGCGCTGTCGACCGCCGTGGCCGCTGCCGCGCGCATCACGCCGACAATGCGCACCGCCGCCGCGTCGCCGACGAATCGCGCCAGTTCCTCTTCCGGCTCCGGCCGCAGCCGCTGCAGGACCTGCGACAACGCCTGCGCAAACTCCGCATCACCGCTCAGCCTGACGTTGCGCATCAGCGCGCTCGAGTCGAACATCGCGGCCGGCAGCGCAGTCGGGTCGACGGTGATCGTCACATCGGCGGAGCCGGTCGCGGCGGAGAAGCGGCCGTCGGCATCGATGCCAAGCAGCAGCACGAACGGCGGTACTTCGAACTGCGCAGCGCGGCCCGCAAAGGGCAACAGTCGCTCGCGCGCGGACGCATCTTTCTCGAGCAGGCGGTTGAGCAGGCGAACCGCGGCATTGGCAGCAAGGTCAGGCAGCATGGGAAGGTTGAGGCAGCCGAAGGCGCCGACCCCGGCGGCCGGCGAAGGAGATTGTGGCAGAACGCCATGATCTGCCCGAGTTGCGCTCCAGTGCGCGGGACGCACGAGACCGCTTACGAAACAACAACGGCGCCCTGAGGCGCCGTTGCTTGACCTGCGGTGCAGCGGATCTCAGCTCAGCTGCTGGATTCCGGCGAGCAGCCAGCCATGCTTGCCGTTGACCGGCTTCGACAGATTCCACACCTCGTCCACTGCCTCGACCTCGCCATCGACCTTCAGCGTGCCGGTGAAGCGCACGCTAGCCACGTGATCGCCCGCCACCGTTTCCACCCCGAGCAGCGTGGCATCGATCGACTCGACCTCGGTGGTCGTGTTGCTGCTGCGCGCGCGCAACTCATGCGTCAGCGCGATGAACATGTCGTTGGTCGTGAACTCCTGCAGGTCTTCCAGGCTGCCGCTGTCCCACGCCGATTGCAGCTTGGCGAAGTACGACTTGGCGTTTTTCAGGAAGCCCTCGGTGTCAAAGCCCGCCGGCACGCCCCACGGCTCGGCCGGATTGACGGCGCCGCCACGCAGAAACTCATCCATCGCCGAGCCGGGCCGGGCGCCGCCGGTGGACTCCAGCGCCGACCGCAGCAGCGGCTGAGGCTGCGGCGCCGGCTGCGGGCGACCGAAATCGCCATTACCCGCACCCTGCCCCGCACCCTGATAGGCCGGCTGCGGGCCGCGATTGGCCGCGCTGCGGCGCATGAAGTAGCCGACCACCATCATCAGCACCACACCAAGCAACACGAACAGCATGATGGTGGCGAGCGTTTCGCCGAATCCCAGCCAAGAGGCGAGTGCCATCAAGCCCAGACCGGCAGCTGCGCCAATCAGCATGTTACGCATCGGGCTTGCGGTTCGTGCCGCACCGGCCGCGGCGGCGCCGGTGGCTGCCGCGGGCGCGGCGGCCGTGCCAGGTTGCTGTGCTGCCTGCGGCGGCGTTTGCTGCTGCGGCGGGGTGGCCTGGCGCTGCTGCACTTGCGGCGACTGAGGCGGCGCTGGGCATCGGCATCGAGAGCGAAGGTGGCCGCCACGACACCGATCAGGGCGCCGGCAATCCACTTGGAAACGTTCATTGGCTGATGTCCTTCATCAAAGTCAGTACTTGTGGCCGACGTGCAGCGCGCAAACGCCTGCCGTCAGGTTGAACCATTGGACTTTCTCGAGCCCGGCCTGTTCCATCAACCGGGCAAGTTCGTCCTGCGCAGGATGCATACGAATCGACTCGGCGAGGTAGCGGTAACTATCGTCGTCACCCGCAATCCGCTTGCCGAGCCACGGCAGCACGTTGAATGAGTAGGCATCGTAGAGCGGCGCGAGCGGCGCCCATACGCGGGAAAACTCTAGGACCATCACCTTTCCACCGGGACGCGTGACGCGGCGCATCTCCTCCAGCGCCTTGTCCTTGTGCGTCATGTTGCGCAGGCCAAAGGCGACAGTGACGACATCGAAGCGGTTGTCGCTAAAGGGAAGCTTCTCGCCGTCGCACAGCGCCACCGGCAGCAACACGCCAGCGTCGAGCATGCGATTGCGGCCCTCGGTCAGCATGGAGGCGTTGATGTCGGTGAGCCAGACCTCGCCCGTCGCCCCAGCCTGGCGCGCAAAGCGCAGCGCCAGATCGCCGGTGCCGCCGGCGATGTCGAGCACCTTCATGCCCGGCCGCACGTTGGCCTGACGGATGGTGAACGCCTTCCACCAGCGATGCAGGCCGGCGGACATGACGTCGTTCATCACGTCGTACTTGCGCGCCACCGAGTGGAACACGCCGGCGACCTGGCGTGCCTTCTCGTCCTCACGCACCTGGGTGAAGCCGAAGTGGGTCGTGCCTGCAGGATCTTTGGCAGAGGCGTTCGAGCGAAGCGGATCGTCGTTCATGCGTGAGTTGTCGAGGTCGAGGGGAGAAGCACGAGATGCGTGCCCGCGCGTCGGATCAAGGAGACATGAGCGGGCAGACACTACCGCACGGCGCGGGCCTGACCAGCGCGGTCATGACATCGGGCGATTATCCGCCGATGGGCTGCACGGCAAGCCACCGCGGCCCGCTGCGCACCGTCAGGCTAGTGCGTGCCGCAACTCTTGGCAGCGGGAGCGAAAGGAGCGTTGCGCGGATCGTCCGGATCGCGGCTCGCGCCCGCCGCCTCGAGCTGCGCCAGATAGTCCGCCCATAACGCGTCCATGTCGCGGCCAATTTCGTACAGGTACGTCCACGAATAGATGCCGCTCGAATGCCCGTCGGAGAACACCGGCTGGATCGCGTAGTGGCCCACCGGATCGAGCCGCGTCAACGTGACGTCGCGCTTGCCCACCTGCAGCGTTTCTTCGCCTGGCGCATGACCGCGCACCTCGGCGGACGGCGAGAACACGCGCATGAACTCGAACGGCATGCGGAACGTGCGGCCGTCGGAAAATGTGATCTCGAACACGCGCGAAGCGCTGTGCACGGTGATGTCGGTGGGGGTGGGTTCGGCGGGCATGCGCGCAAGATAACAAAAAGGCCCGCCGAGGCGGGCCTTTGAACTCACAACTGAAGGGCTATCGGGCCCAGCACTCGTCGGACGTCCGCGTGCCACTGGCAGTTCCGCGGATGCCTAACCCCGTAAGTGTGAAGTTCCCGCAGGGGTCCGCACCCATCGGGCCTGCCCGCGTGGCGGTAAGGGTGTAGGGCGCCGGAGCAGCAGCGACCGTGATGTTGTAAGTGACCGTCCCGCCCGATCGCACCGTAGTCAACCCGGCGGGCAGCGCGGCATCCGTTGTCGCGTAGGCGTTGGTTTCCGTACGCCGCCGCTCCTGCCATTGCGCGAGTTGCAACAACGCTGTCTTCGCATCCGCACGCCGCCCGCGCTGCACATACTCCGTGTAGTTCGGAATGGCGACCGCCGCGAGGATTGCGAGGATCGCCACGACCACGATCACCTCGATCAGTGTGAAGCCTTGGTGACGACGGTGCGGACTCACGATTCCTCCATGTCACTCAGCGCGGACCGCGTGGCATCTCTCGCCACACGCGCAGCGGCGCCACCGGACAGTTCAACGTAGGCGAGCTTACCGCCGTACCGAGCAGGCTCTGACCGCCCGCCTGAGATTGCAGACAGGGGTTGGTCGCCGCGGCCGCAGTACCGCCGGCAATTGCCGCCATCTCAGCCGACGTCAACGCTGTTGACGTCGTCGGAGAGCCCGCCACCGGCCGCAGCAAGGTCTGGAGCTGGTTCACCGTTGCAGTCGACAGTTCGCTGCCGACGACGGTATTCAGCGGCACCGTACCAGGCAGGTTGGCAACCCCGCCCGTAGGAGCAAACGGCGACCGCGTGAAGCTGCCGGCCACGTCGAGACGGTAGAAGAACGATCGGCCGCCACCCAGGCAGGGGTCGCCGTCCGCCGAAGGCTCGAACGTCGTCACATTGGCGAAACCGAAGTTCTCCGCCGGTGAGGCCACGACACGCTCGCCCACATTCGATGTACCGACGAGCAAGTCAAAGTACCACCCCAGATCGGTGGCCCAGTTCAATGAACCGGTGCCATTGAGCTGGCGGAACCGCTCGCCGGTGGTCGCGGTCTGGTCCGCCAGAGTCAACTGCCTCAGGCTCGACTTGGCCACCGTCACAGGCGACGACGGATTCCTCTCCCATACGCCGTAGACCGACTGCACCGACATGTCAGACAGGTCGTTACGCTCGAAGATCTTGCCGGTACCGAAGACGATCATCCGACCACCCAACGGATGCGGAATGATGCGTGGTGCAGCAGTGATCGCCTGCCGCTCGCTGGCCGCGTTCTGCGCCGTGAACAACTGAGTGCTGCTCCATGCCGAGCGGTTGGTCGAGCTCAGATCGAACTTCCACAACCGGCCGAGGCGGTCGCCGCCATAGATGGCGACGATGTTGCGGTTAGCGTCATACACCGGCGTGACACCGCCCAGGCCATTGGGGCGTTGGTTGATGTCCGCCGAAGTCGGGTCGTTGCCGCCCACGCTGTCGGTATCGATGACATGGATCGCACCAGTGGTGATGTTGATTGCCAGCAGCTTGGCCAGATCGTTGGTGCTCTCGTAGCCGTTGCCAACAAAGTAGTACCAGTTGCCGTCCCTGCCGCTGCCGATCACCCCTGGCTGCACGATGTTGCCAAGGTGCTCGATGTTGGTGGCCGAGTCCGCACCCGTAAGGTCCCACAGCACGTTGCCAGTGCCGACAGTTGTCGCCGTCGACCCCGATCGCTGCGTGGCATCGATGGCGAAGATCCCCTTCGGTCCCGCGCCGGTGGTACCGACGATCACCGTACGCCATGCGCCGCCAGTGAACACGTCGCCTTCCACGATCGGGCCATCGACCAGATACCGGTGCGAGTAGCCGGGCGACGCCAAAGTCGACAGGCTGCCATACACGGCGCGCGGAACGTAGGCAAACACCTCGTTCATGTAGTTGGAGTTGGTAGCCGGCGTGCCAGAGGCATCGAACGCATGCAGCATGCCGCCGTTGGAGCCGACATAGACGCGTGCCGGGCGATGCGCCCTGTTCAGATTGACGTAGTCCCGATAGGCGTTGCCCGTGCTCGTGTCGGCAGCCGGCTTGCGTGCTGACTGATAGCCGAAGTCAGGCGCCTTCGAGTAGATCGGTTGCGAATTGACGATGCTGCCCATCAGCTCGCCCAGCGGCCGGTTGCGGAACGGACCGCCGTTGCGCGCTTCGCGCGACTGGTCACCACGCACCCATTGCGCCAACGTTGGGTCGCCGTTCAGTGCGGCTTGCTGCGCGGTCGACAGGTTGCCGAAGTCGCCTGCCCCAGTCGGGAACACGGCTGCCGTTCCGCTCGCGGTCGATGTCAGAACGTTGCGACTGGCCGCAGCTGGGAACCGCGAGTCGACGGACACCGGCGTCGTGCCGACCGCGAGTTCCTGGAAGTACTGGACAGCATCGAACGACTGCAAGCGACCGGTCCAAACGTTGGTTCGGAAGCTGGCAGCGAACAGGCGATCTCCCGACTGCAGCGTGCCGCTGCGGCCCGTGAGTGATGTCGCCGAACCCTCGATCTGCCCGATCGCGGTGAACGCGGCGGCCACCCCTTGTGCCAGTCGGCTGACGTCCGCGGCGGCAAGGAAGTCGCCGCGTGCCGCCATGCCGGCACGGAAGGTGTCGTCCACGCGGCCGCAGCCGGCGGGGTTGGTAGCGGCGTCGTACCCGCAGCTGATAGGCGCTGTGTCGCGATCGGTCACGATCGTCGCTGTCTCCGTCGCCCGATCCTCCAGGCGCACGGCCGGCCAGCTGATCGCCTGCGGCGTGACTGCGCTGTTGGCAATCGCCTGGCGGGTTGAGTCCGTATCCAGGCTTGCGGAGATGCCGTAGCCGATGAGGTACGGCGTCATGTGCTGCCAGAACGCCGGATTCCCTTGAGAACCTGTGGTCGGATCGACGACGCGGATGTTGTTCGTCAGATCGGTCCGCAGATCGCGGCTCCAGTAGTAGAAGGCAATGTCTGTCAACGTGCCGCCTGCAGAACTCGCATTCGTCGAGAACTGCACCTCCGTCGCAGGCTGATAGGTGTAGGTGCGCCCACCCAACCCGGTGATCGTCGGTCCAGCGATCGACAGTGCATTGAGCGGGGTGCTGGTGTTCTCCACCAAGGGCTGCTGCGGCGCGGCCGGTACCCACGGGGCGCGCGTCCACTCGCCGTCGGTGATCATGATGGTGTAGTTGCGACGGCACGATATGTGATCCGCCGGATTCTCCGTCGAGGTCCAACTGGCTGCGCTCGCAGGAGTGATCCACGGGCCGGTGTTGTCGGTGCGCCTAAAATAGCTGCCAACGGAATCCAGTGCCTCTCGGTTGGGCGTTGAGGCAATAGCACGAAGGCTGAACAGCCAGTCGAATACCTCCTGTCGCCGATCGTCCGATCCCGGCGCAGGTGGTGGCGTGACCTCGGTGAACGGACGCACACCACGCACGAGCGCACCGTTACTGGCTTGACCATCAACGGTCATCGTGCCCGGCAGACGCCCATTCGTTGCAGAGAAAGGATCGGCTCCGTTCGGGAAGTAGTTGATCGAACCGTATCCGAGCCGCAGGCCATCCAGGCTGCGGGCACGCGTCAGGCCGGACAGCGACTCAGCGGTCACCGCAATGGCCGAAGCCAGGCGCGTCCGGTAATAGGTAAACCAGTTAGCGAAGTTCTGTGCTTCTTCGTCCCACGTGCAGGTCGACCCGGCGCAGTCTTCACGCGTGGCCGCCTTCGGATAATCCATTGGACGATCACGGTTGATCTCAACCCGCACGTAATTGGCGGGATCCACCAACTGGGCAGCCGTCGGCGTAGCGATCGCGGTGGCGGGTGCAAAGACGAAGTAATGCGCCGGCGCCACTTCAGAAAGATCCGGAACCCACTGCCCGGCGGCACAGGACGAGCCGACCGGCCGATTAATCGGGCAATTGCCGAGCGTGGTGTTGACCGTCGGGCAGCACTGTCCGCTCGCAAGCAGCGTCTCCCCAGGCGAACAACTCCGGCACTGACTGCCCGACGGTGTCGTTCCTACCGGACAAGCACCTAAGCACTGAGCAATGTTGGATGCGTTCGGTGTCGGGAAGTCCGGCGGACAGTTCGCGTAGCAGGTCGAGCCCGATAGTGTTGGGTAATCCGTTGGACACGTACCGACACACTGACTCGTGTTGAGCGGATTGACGTTCTGTCCGGTCGGGCAGTTGCTGATGCACGTGGTCGCTGACGCTGGGGCGCCGTTCAACGCAAAGCTGGGCCCGCACGCGCCATAACAACTGCTTCCGATCCGCGTTGGGAAAGAGCCACCGCAGGCGCCATCGCACTGCAACGGGTTGGTCGAGTTTCGCGTGAAGCCTGTCGAGCAATTCGTCAGACACTGACCCGCATTGCTTGGGTGGACCGACGAACCGGTCGGGCAACCCGCGTAGCAAGTCGAGCCTGACAAGGTCGGATGGGTCGTAGGACAACCCAATCGGCAGATCGTCGTCGTCGACGACGTCGTACCGGTCGGGCAGGTCGTCCGGCACTGCGTTGTGCCCTGGATCGCCGTGGGGTTGCCGTTGCTGTCGAGCGGACACGCGCCGTAGCATTGGCCGCTGATCAGCGTGCTGCCAGGCGGGCACGTGGCAGCGGTTTGCTGGCACACCGTGCCGCTCAGGTTGCCGCCGGTGGGGCACGACAGACACTGCGCCGGGTTGGACGGGTTGCGCGTTCCTGACGGGCAGTTCTGATAGCACTGCGTGCCCGACAGGAAGGGATGCGTACCTGGGCAAGTACCCAGGCACTGAAGTGGATTACTTGCGTTCCGCGTCGTGCCGACAGGACATGCCGTCAGGCACTGACCGACGTTCGACGGATTGACGACATCCGTGCCAGAGCAGGCGGCATAGCAGGTATTGCCTGACTGCGTCGGATGAGAGGTCGGACAGACACCCAGGCATTGCGTCGCAGTCTGCGTGGTACCTGTGGGACACGTGGCAATGCACTGCGTCGAAACGCTGTGGATCGTCGTATTGGTTGGGCAGGCGCTATAGCACTGACCACTGACAAGCGTCTCTCCCGTTCCGCACGAGCCGAGGCACTGCGTACCGCTCGGGGTGCCGCTGGTGCAGTCCGCGATGCACTGTGCCGGATTGCTGCCGTAGATCGACGTTCCTGTGGGGCAGTTCGTGTAGCACTGACTGCCGATGACCGTACCGGAGCAGCTCGCAACGCACTGTGTGATGTCGCCGGGATTGGGACTCTGGCCCGTCGGACACGAGCCGAGGCACTGGCTGCCACTGGTCGTGGTGCCTAAGGGGCATGCGCCCTGGCGCGACTCGATCAGCGCGACGCGAACGCCACCCTCGCTGTTCGGATCCGAGCAGAACGCCTGCGCGGGCTGCGTCGGGCCCCAAGTGCTCCACGTGCCGCATACACCCTGCTCCTGCCGGTACTCGGTCGGGCGCGAGCTCGACGGACGCACACTTGTCGCGATGGTCGTCGACGGTCTAGTGGTAATCGCTCGGGTAGTCGAGGGTTGCGGCGATGACGGACGCGTGGTGATTGCCCGGTTCGTGTCGGCCGGCCGGGGCGTGCTCGGTCGCGCCGTGGCCGAGCTGGCACTGACTGGCAGCGGCGTATTTCCGACCGTGACAACGGTGGCGTTGTAGGACGCCAGGGTGATCGGACGTGCGAACGTCAGACGGGGCTGCGTCGGCTGGGCGACGCTATCGCGGGTCGACGCCGTGCTGACCTCAGTCGGTAGCGGGTCCGATGGCCGCGCCTCGGTCGTTCGCGTCGATGTCGTCAGCCCCACCGAGCCGCGCGCGGTCGACGGCGCCGAATTGAGCAGCGGGTTGGTCGGCGTGACGGTGCATTGCTCCGAACCACCGGTCGCCAGCACCATGGGCGAAGTGAAGATATCCTGATTGCGCGGAATGATCGAGGTGTCGGTCACACCGGTGAAGCCGCCGTTCGCTGGCCGCGTCGCGGTCAGATAGCTTGGTACCGGCGGAGGATTTGCTCCCAGTGTCGCCAGCCGCCGCGAGAAGTCGTTGCCAACGCCATGGCGGTAGTTCGGTCCCGCGTAGCGCATGTCGTGCGGCGTGATGCCGAAGCGAAATCCGTTGCCCGCATCTGTGATCGCAGCGGTCGCGCCGACCGCTGCTGGCGCGAAGTTGCCACTTGCGCCCGCCCGGCCGTTGTCGTTCCACGGCTTGTAAGTGATCGCAGGGTTGTAGTAGAGCGGATTGAGCGTCGAGCTGCGATAGATCCAGTCGTTGCTGCGGTCGATATTGGGCAGCGCTGCGCCCACCACCCAGGCACCGGATGAGTACCCGGTCGCTGCCCCGCGCACCGTGACCGTGCCACCTTCACCCGGGTTCAGACCCACAGGCACCGGAAGGCGAATGTCTTCCATGGACAGCGAATCGTCCATGATGAATGCAACGTTCGAGTCAACGGCCAAGTCGACGAAACGTGGCTGCTGGGTCAGCAGCGACGGGTTAGGCGCCGCGTAGGCCAGCGGCTGCAACGTGATCGTCGAAGTGATCACCGGCAGCAGGAACCTCGCCACACGCTTGATGATCGATTCGCGCGGCGGCAGCTCGGGTAGCTCGGCTTCCGTTGCGTCGAGGCGCTCGGTCGGAGGAGTGCGTTCGTTTCTCATTGTTGTTCTCCTGGTCCTCAGGTCGGGCCCACGACGTTCATGCGCACTTCAGCTTGCGCGCGACCGAACGTGTTACCCGTGCCCTGGACTTCGGCGGTGATGCGGTACTTGCGCCACGTGCCGTCCAGATTCAGGCCCGTGGAGGTGTTGGAAACATTGCTGACGTTGACCTCGAGCTCGGCGCTCGCATCTTCAAAAAGGCAGGCGACGTTTGCGACGCCAGGGCCAAAACTGGCGGCGGGTAGCGTGGCCCAGTCGGCGGCATTGCCTGCGTTGCGCCAAGCGGCCGTATCCGCAGCCGCGGGTGCCACCACGACCTTTGGCGGCGTGGGCGCACCGGCCGCCGGCAGGATGCCCGGCGGCGAGACCCACAGCCAGCGCTCGCACGACCGCAGCGCGAACTGTGCAGCGGTATCGAGCGTCGTGATCTGGCGTACGTTGGAAGCGAGCAATTCGTCGACGGTGCCTCGCCGCATAAGCAACAGCACCGTGATGGTCATCAGCAGCAGCATCACGAGCACGACAGGCAGCACGATGCCGCGGTGTTTGCGGCGGCAGTGCAGAGGAGTGGATGCAATCATGTCAACCTGCCAACGGGCTGGGCTTGGTGCGCACACGCACCGAGAAGGTCTGGGTGACGGCACGGCGAACGCGACCGTCAGTCGCGGTGACAGCGGCAATGGCTTCGGTGCCGGCTGCCTGGGCAGCGTTCTGTGGACAAGGCTGATACGTCACTGACGCGCCCTGCGCCGACACGCCCAGCTCTTCCGAACGAACGAGCACGCATGCAGTGATGGAGACGACGTAGTCCCATGGCGAGAACAACGGCGACGGCGGCGTCAGCCCGTTGATGAAGGCGGCATCCCGCACAGAACGCGCCGTCGGCACGATGTCGAGCACAGCAGGATTGGCGAACGCGAAGTCATCAAAGCCGAAGTACAGCTTGAGGTCCTCTATCCCAGTCAGCAGTGGCTGGGTATCTGCGCCACCGCGGCAGCGCAGGTTGTTGCTGTCGACGAAGAACGTGTTCTGCACCACGCGAATGTTGGCCACGCGAGGAACATAGTTGCCGTTCGTCACTGCCGTGTTTCCGGGCGTCGTGCCGACACAGTCGTCTGTAGCGCCCTGCGATGCTGCAAGCGCGTTGTCGGACTGATACCAGATGCCAATTGAATCCGGCGCACCGGCAACGCTTGCTGCGCATGCTGCGCTCGGGTCGTCTCCGACGAAGCGTGCGCCTTGGCAAGCTCGCAGTGTGGGGCCTGCGTACAGCACGTTGTTGGACAGGCCGCTGTATTCGGTGCCGATGATCTCCGAGTAACCCGCCCGTCGAACCGAGTTTCCAACCAGGGTCAGCGCGACCTGCGCGATGCTCTCTGCAGTGGCCACGTTGGTGGCTGACCGGGTTGACTGGTTCGACGCAAGATACAACGTGCCAACCCCGAGCAGGATCAGCAGCCCCAGGGCGATGGCAACCAGCAGTTCTATCAACGTGCGGCCATGGTGCTGCGTAGAAAACTTAGGCGCGGTCATGGCGACACCCGGGCTGTGTAGCAGCGGTAGGTCGTGTCGGCGAACGCAGGATCGGCCAGCGCGCAGATGTCGTGCACATTGTCATTGTTCGCGTCCAGATCGCCTGCACCGCCCGACGCGGCATCAGTACGCCGCGGATCCGACCAGCCCACGGTGATCTGCGCACTGGTGTTGCCCGCATCTGTGGTGATGTAAGCGATCCCTCCAGGCAGCCGATTACGCACCTCGATGCGGAACAGATCCCAGTCGCGCGCGGCGACATTTGCTTCGGTGCAGGTCGCTAGCGTGGGGCAAGTCGTCACTGCGGCAGTTGCGGGTGGTGCATCGCCCGGACCCATCGCAAGGCCGTCGTAACCGGCAGCCCGAAACGCGGTGAAGTTGACGCTGACTCGGTCCGCGAAACCACCCACCAGCACCGCTGCTGCGCGTCGATCGAGCGACTCCTTTTGCGAGCCGAGGGATCTGAGTTGCAGCCCCAGCAGTCCCAGCATGGTCACGGCAACAAGGCCCAGCGCTATCAGCACTTCGATCAGCGAGGAGCCCGCCTGGCGGCGATGGCGATCGATCGTCATGGTCAGCAGGTCACACGAGCGGTTGATGTACGGCCGGAGATGTCGACGCCGACGGTCCGGCAGGAGACGCCCGCGCCGACGGCGGCCTGCGGATAGGCCACGCGGAAGCTCAACTGGGCGCCGCCGGTGATGCGCAGCCCGTCAGGCCGGAAGGTGATCACGTTGACTGCCGGGTTGTTGATGATCTCGACGCGCGCGCCCGCGCCAGTCGACAGCGGACCTTGCAATTGAATGCGCTCGTCGCCTGCGTTGAACGCGCCAACCGCGCTGCCACCGAGGTCCGCATAGACCATCCAACCCGCTGCCAGGTCGCCCGCGGCAAAGCCACCGGCGGCACCGCCATCGCACGCCGTCGGATCGGTGCTCGTGACGCGACACACAGACACCGTGGTGCCGCGCCGCAGCGCTTCGGTGCGCGCCAGCTCCAGCGAAGCAACCAGCGAGTTGGCGCCTTCCGACGCCCGCATCGAGGCGATCGTGCTCTGGAACATCGGCACGCCCACGGCCAGCAGGATCGCCGAGATCGTCATGACAACGAGCACTTCGATCAGCGTGAAACCGCGCAAGGCGTGCGGCGGGGTTGGGCGGGACAGCGGTGTAGGCATGAGAGTTCCGGCTTCTATGTGCTGAATTATTGGTAGGAGTTGGCCGGGATACGAGGAACGCAAGCCATCCGGCCTTGCACTGCCGACGAACGGCGAAGGCACATGTACCGCTAGGCCGACCAGCCGATGAGGCAATCCCGGGCTCGCAAACGGGAGCGCGCGAATTTTCGGGCTTTTCAGCCGGTAATCGTCCGATTCCCGCCGGTCATCGTGATGCCGAGAATGCTTGCACTTGCACGGAGGACCACGCGATGACGAAGAACACCACCCGCGGCTTCACGATGATCGAACTGATGACCGCGACCGCGGTGGCTGCCACGTTGGCCAGCGCCGCGGTGCCGTCGATGTCCAACATGGTGGCGCGTCACACGCTGTCGGCAACCGTGACGGACTTCATCATGGCGGTGGACCTCGGCCGCAGCGAGGCGATCACCAGCGGATCGCGCGTGGTGCTCGCGCCCAGGGCTGGGCGCGACTGGTCGAGCGGCTGGACGCTGTATCGCGACTTAAACGACAACGGCCAGCTCGATGCCGATGAGCCGGTCGTGCGCGAGTTCAACCGCCCGGATCGGCGCGTGCAGTTCGCGGCTCATGGCGTGGTCGACACCGCCGTCATGAGCTTCGAAGAAACCGGGCTCGTGCGGCGTGCGGGTTCGAACGGACTGATGCTCGGCCGCCTGAACATGGTGCTCGACGGCCATGCGCGCACGATCTGCTTCGGCGCTGCGCGCGTGCGGGTGGTGGCGGATCAGCTGACCTGCTCGTGATGAGCCATCGGTAAGTCTCACCCGCCGCAAGGCTCTTGGCACTGCGGCCCGTTTTGTCATTGCCCCGCATGGACTCGGCGGGTGACCGATCTGTCGATCGGATCGACAGCAGCAGATCGAAGAAGCAAGGAGCAAGCGGACGAGGAGTGAACCTGGGGAGGCTGGCGCGCCCGGCAGGAATCGAACCTGCGACCCTTGGCTTCGGAGGCCAATACTCTATCCCCTGAGCTACGGGCGCCATGGGCAGCATGGCCGCCCGATGAGGATCGCAGGATACCGACTGCCTCTGGCAGCGTCCAACCGCGATCCCGCTGTGTCGTCCTGCGACCGTGCGTCACCTGGATACCACCAGCGAAAACACCGAGGGGTTTCGCGCTTCCAGGCGCGCATCAGCAGGTACCGGCAGCCGCGACCCCACGGATATAATCCGCGGCCCGCACGCCCCCTTCCCCGTCGTTAAGCCCACGCTCTGCCACGCAATCGCTGCGTGGTCGCGCCGGAGTTCACGCATGTCCGAGCAGCACGATTCGCCCATCAAGACGCCGCGGCAGTTGATCACCGTGGTGGCCCTGTCTTTCATCATTCCGATCGCGATCATCATCCTGCTCGTGACCTACGTGGTCGGTGCCAAACGCGAAGGCGCCGGTGCCTCGTCGATGACACCGGAGGCCGTGGCGGAACGGCTGCGGCCGGTGGGCAGCGTCGTCGTTGCCAGCGCCGGCGGCGGCGCGGGCCGCGCGCTGCAAAGCGGTGAAGCCGTCTACACCTTGGCCTGCGGCGCCTGCCACACGGCCGGGATCGCCGGTGCGCCGAAGACCGGGGACGTGGCCGCCTGGAAGCCGCGCCTTGCACAGGGGTTCGACACGCTGGTCAAGCATGCGGTCGAGGGTTTCAAGACCATGCCGGCCAAGGGCGGCAATGCCAGCCTCGATCCGGTCGAGGTCGCACGCGCGGTGGCCTACATGGGGAACAAGTCGGGCGGCAAGTTCACGGAGCCGGCTGCGTCGGCAGCAGCGGCTGCACCGGCTGCGGCGGCACCCACAGCCGCTGCAACGGCCGCCGCGCCTGCGGCCGCCCCTGCCGCGCCCGCGCCCGTCGCGCCGGCCCCCGTAGCGCCGGCAGCAGTTGCAGCGGCCACGCCCGCCAAGGCCGATGCGGCCGTGGGCGAGAAGATCTACACGACCTATTGCGCCGCCTGCCATATCGCCGGCGTGGCAGGTGCACCCAAGACAGGCGACAAGGCCGCCTGGGCGCCGCGGCTGGCGCAGGGCGTGGATGCGCTGACTCAGAGCGTGATCAAGGGCAAAGGCGTGATGCCTCCCAAAGGCGGTGCGATGACCGCCAGCGATGCCGATCTGCGCAGTTCAGTCGAGTACCTGGTGGGCAAGGCGAAGTAGCGCCCAGCCGAACCACCGACGCGTGATCAAAGGGCTGCGCAAGCAGCCCTTTGTCTTTCTGCGCGCTCGTTTTGCGCGCTCGTCAGCGGCAGCGGCTTCAGGGATTGAGCTGCTGGTAGACGCGCTTGGCGAGAGCGCCGAGTTCGTCCCGACCGATATCGCCGGCCAGTGCATAGCCAAACGGGCCGTCGATCCAATAGAACACCTGCGTGGCGCCCTGCGCGGAAAACCGGAACGCGGTGTCGGTGTTGGCGGCAGCACGGCGCGCCAGCAGGCTCAGCCGCCTGCCTTGCGCGTTCTCGTACATCAGCATGGCCACCGGTGCATCGCCGGTTTCTCCAGTGGTGGGCAGCAGGCGGCCGCCCAGCAGTCGATATCCGAGGGGCTGAAGGTCGGGCGCCTTCAGCGGTGCAGCCAGCCTCTTGGAGAGCCACGCGACCAGGTGCTGCTCATCCTGCGCCCCGACTTCGACGGGGTGGCGCACTTCCGGCACGTAAGCGGCATGCGCCAACGCAGCCTGCCGCGCGATCGGCATCACCTGCCGCGATGGCGTGAGCCAGTGCTGGCCAGCTGCGCCCAGGGCCAGCCCGAGCACCAGCGTGGCGGCCAAGGCCAGCGGCTGGCGCCAGCGCTGCGCGCGCGTGCCACGCGCGAGATTGAACGCATGGGGCTCCAACAGCAGTGGGTCGAACAGCCGGTGCAGCGCGAGGTTCTGTGCCTGGTACGTGCGCACACGCGCAGCGTCGTCCGGGTGCGTGGCCAGATGCGCTTCGACGGCGGTCCTCTCGTCAGCCGCAAGCGCGTTGTCGATGTACGCGTGCAGTTGGTCTTCGTTCACATTCATGCTCATCACTTCACCCGGCGCAGGCCGCCTGCCCGCTGATCCACGGCAGGTTCATCCATCAGCTGGCGCAGCCGCTCGCGCCCGCGCGACAGGCGCGACATCACCGTACCGATCGGCACGCCGAGCGCGTCTGCGGTCTCGGCGTACGACAACTGCTCAAGGCCGACCAGGAGCACGACCTCGCGTTGCTCGTCGGGCAGGCGCGTGAGCGCGCGCTGCAGGTCGCGCAGGGCAGCGCGCGTCTCGGCACTGGCGCCGTGTTGGTGGAGCGTGTCGGCGCTGTCGGGCAGGTCATCGAGCGACTCATCCGGCCGACGCTTGCGGGTGCCGTTGATGAAGACGTTGTGCATCACTGCGTGCAGCCAGGCGCGCAGGCTGGCGGGTTGGGCCGCATTGGCACCATCGCTCCACAGGGCGCGCTTGTTCCAGGCGCGCTCGAGCGTGTCCTGCGTGAGATCGTCGGCGGCTTCGCGCGAGTTGGTCAGCGCACGGGCGTAGCGGCGCAGCCGCGGCAACTGCGCGTGCAACTGTTCGGGGGAAAAGCCGCTCGCCACGCTGGTCAGTCCTGCTCGAAGGTCGGCGCACTGAACGCCATGATCGGCCTGATTTGTCCTGATTCGTTCATCGGCGCACCGCCGCGCGGTAGGCGCCGGTGCAATACGGCATCAACACGCTCGGCAAGGCGCTTATTCCGCCGCATGCACCCGCCGCGTGCGCGCGACGCGCGCCACGCAGGCGCTAGATCTGCTGCGGGTCGACCTCGATCTGCCACCGGATGCGCGGCTTGAAGCTTTGCCCCAGCGCACGCACCTGCGGTAGCCAGGATCGCAGGCTGGCCTGCAACCGGGATCGCTGTGGAGATTCGATCAACAGCTGCGCGCGATGCATGCCGGCCAGCTTAACCAGCGGCATCGGTACCGGGTCGTACACGGTGATCGAGGCCGCCTCACTCGCCAGGCTGCGCGACTGCGCCAGAAACGCCAGCGGCGCTTCGAGCGTGCGACCCTCGGCGGTGAGCAGCGCCTGATGAACGAACGGCGGCAGCGCAGCGGACCGCCGCTCGGCCAGTTGGCGCCGGGCAAAGGCAGCAAAGTCGTGCCGCGCCACGGCGGCGAGCAGCGCGTGGTCTGGGAACTGCGTCTGCACCAGCACGCGGCTGGCCAGACCGGCGCGACCGGCGCGACCGGCCACCTGCACCAAGGTGGCGAAGAGCCTCTCGGGCGCACGAAAGTCGGGCGCGATCAGTTGCGCATCGACGTTGAGCACCACGACCAGCGACACGCGGCGGAAGTCGTGGCCCTTGGACACCATCTGGGTGCCGACCAGCACGTCGACATCGCCGGCATGGACGGCGTCGAACGCGGCCTGGGCGGCGAACTTGCGGCGGGTGCTGTCGCGGTCGATGCGCGCCACGCGCGCATTGGGCAGCAGCGCCTGCAGCGTCTCCTCGATGCGCTGGGTGCCCTGGCCTACGGCATGCAGGTCGGTGTTGCCGCAGGTGGGGCAGGCGCGCGGCACGCGTGCCTGCCAGCCGCAGTGATGACAGCGCAGCGTGCCGTCGGTCTTGTGGAAGGCAGTGAACACCGCGCATTGCGGGCACCCGGACAGCCAGCCGCAGGCTTCGCATGAGATCACCGGCGCGTAACCGCGCCGGTTGATGAACACGAGCGACTGCTCGCCGCGCGCAAGCACCTGCGCCAGTGCGCTGCGCACCGGCTCGGTCAAGCCCTGCTGCGCCGGGTGGGTGCGCAGGTCGATCGTCTGCAGCACAGGCCAGTCGCCTGAGGCAGATGCCGGCGGCGCCTGGTCGGGCATGACCTCGGCGCGCATGTCGGCGGCAGACCTCTCCTCGGTCGTTCCCGGGGTGCGCGTACGCAGTTGCAGCAGCCGGTAGCGGCCCTCGCTGGCGCGCGACCAGGTTTCCAGCGAGGGCGTGGCCGAGCCGAGCACAATCGGCACGCCTTCGTCCTGCGCGCGCTTGATCGCCAGGTCGCGTGCCGAGTAGCGCGCGCCATCACCCGCCTTGAAGGAGGGGTCGTGCTCCTCGTCGACCACGATCATCGCCAGCCGCGGCAGCGAGGCGAACACCGCCAGCCGGGTGCCGAGCACCACGCGGGCGCGGCCCTCGTGCGCCGCCATCCACGCGGCCGAGCGCTCGCCGGCCGCCAGGCCGCTGTGCATCGTCACCAGCGGCTCGGCGGGGAAGCGACGCTGCAGGCGCGTCTGCAGTTGCGGCGTGAGATTGATCTCGGGCACCAGCAGCAGCACTTGCGCCGCCGGGTCGGCGGCTAGGCGACGCGCCATCGCTTCGAGATAGACCTCCGTCTTGCCGCTGCCGGTGACGCCGAACAACAGCAGCGGTGCGAAGCCGCGGGCGGCATCGATCGCAACACTGGCCGCGCGTTGATCCTCGGTGAGCGTGACCCCGGTCTCGGGTCCGGACGGCGCAGCGGCGGCCGTCGGCGCGGCGCGCAATCGCTTGAGCGACCCGACGAAGCGCGGACCCGGCGGCACCCGCAGCGCTGGCGGTAATGCTGGAATCGCCAGTTCGCCCCAGCCTTGCTGGTAGTACTCGGCGGCGAAGCGCGTCAGCGCCAGCCAAGCAGGTGACAGCGGCGCGACTTCGCGGAGCACCCGCACCACCGAGCGCAGCAGCGGCTCGTCGATCTCGGAGGTCGGCGCGACGCCAACAATGACGCCGATGACCTCGCGCCGCCCCAGCGGCACCACGCACACGCTGCCGATGATGGCGTCGTGCGCCTCGTCATCGGCGAGCCGGTAGTCGAGCGGCTGCTCGATGGGCGCATCTACGATGAGCTTGGCAAACACATCCGCTCCGAGCGCCCGCGAGGAACTGAGTTCGGGCCGTCAATGCGCGGCCTAAGTGCCTGATTTTTCGGCGCCGAACTCAGCGCGCACGGCCTGTGGATAATTTTGTGGACAAGGGGCCCCGGCAACCGATGCAGACACGCCATGCTGGTGCGCCGGCGCCGATCCGACCAGGCCCTCGGAAATCGCACTCGTTGTAAATCAATGGCTTGCCACGCAAATTCACGCTTTGCGGGCGATTCAGAGGCGCCGAGCCGCACCAGCCATGGTTGAACGCGATTTTGTGAATAAGTCAAGGCGCCGGCCGGCCTGGATCGAACAAAAACAACCGCACGCGTTGCCCGGCGAGCAAGGTCTCGCGATCCCCTAGAAGGGACTCACCCACGGCCCGCGCAGACGGCCAAGCGTACTCAGCCGCGCTGGCGCCGGCTATGCGAGTGCACCGCGTCGACGAGCGTGGTCACTGCCTCAGGCGGCGTGAACTGAGAAATGCCGTGGCCGAGATTGAAGACATGGCCGTCCCAAGTGCCGTCGGCGCGACGCGGCGAGCCGAAGCTGTCGAGCACGCGCGCGGCCTCGCTGCGGATCGCGGCGTCGCCCCCGAACAGCGTCATCGGATCCAGATTGCCCTGCAACGCGCAGCGTGAGCCGATGCGGGCACGCGCCTGGCCAAGATTGACGGTCCAGTCGAGACCGACCGCATCGCAGCCGGTGTCGGCAATCTGCTCAAGCCACAGGCCGCCGCCCTTGGTGAAGACGATCGACGGAATGCGCACGCCGTCATGCTCGCGGCGCAGTTGGCTCACCACCTGCCGCATGTACTCCAGTGAGAACGCCTGGTAGGCGCCGTCGGCGAGCGAACCGCCCCAGGTGTCGAAGATCATCACCGCCTGGGCGCCCGCCAGGATCTGTGCATTCAGGTAATCCGCCACCGCACGCGCATTGACCGACAGGATCCGGTGCAGCAGATCAGGGCGCGCGTACATCATCGTCTTGATCTTGCGAAAGTCATCCGAGCCGCCGCCTTCGACCATGTAGCAGGCCAGCGTGTACGGGCTGCCGGAAAAACCGATCAGCGGAATCTGCCCTTTCAGCGCCTTGCGGATCTCGCGCACGCCATCAAGCACGTAAGTGAGTGAAAGCTCCGGATCCGGTGCAGCCAGCTTGGCGACATCGTCTTCAGTACGGATCGGGCGCTCGAACTTCGGCCCTTCCCCCTCGGCGAAGTACAGGCCCAGGCCCATCGCGTCCGGCACGGTGAGAATGTCGGAGAAGAGGATGGCCGCATCCAGCGCATACCGATCGATTGGCTGCAGCGTCACTTCGGTGGCGTAGGCGGGCGACTTGGCCAGACCGAGGAAGCTGCCGGCGCGCTTACGGGTCGCGTTGTACTCGGGCAGGTACCGACCCGCCTGGCGCATCAGCCACAGCGGCGTGTACTCGGTCGGCTGGCGCAGCAATGCGCGCAGAAACGTATCGTTCGCGGGCTTCAAGGGATTGAGCGGATGGTGAAGAAGGCGGGGCGCGATTCTCGCACGCAGGCACCGGCCGGACCGGTCTGGCTGAACGCAACCAGCGACGGTGTTGATCTGCTCGTGCATGTCCAGCCCGGCGCCCGGCGCAGCGGCGTGGTCGGGCTGCATGGCGGCCGGTTGAAGGTCGCCGTGGCAGCGCCGGCGATCGACGGTCGGGCCAATGCGGCGCTGCTCGGCCTGCTCGCCGCAGCGGCAGGCCTGCCGCTGCGGTCAGCCACTCTGGTCGCGGGGGCGGGCGCGCGGGACAAACGGGTCCATCTGGCAGGCATCGGCGCGGATGCGCTGCGGGCCCGACTGGCAGTTGACTGATCGGTACCGCAGGCGCCAGCCAAAGAAAAGAGCGGGCCGCGGCCCGCTCTTTTCGTCGTACTGGAAAGCGCCGGATTACTTCTTGGCGTCTTTCTTTTCGTCTTTCTTGGCTTCGGCCTTGGCTTCTTTCTTGGCTTCGGCTTTTTTCTCTTCTTTCT
>LNFM01017208.1_pt1 | contig 23659 bp, 20 predicted proteins | sample 596031 | NCBI WGS metagenome assembly LNFM01 (sample SAMN04254537, study PRJNA301005) | activated carbon metagenome | isolation source: dual media filters at the Ann Arbor, Michigan drinking water treatment plant | place: USA: Ann Arbor | reverse complement strand
TCGACCTCGGCCTGCAGATGCACGTGGCCGAGTCGAAGATGCAGGCCGTGGTGGCGCACAAGAAGTACGGCCACTCGCTGGTCACGCACCTCGACGAACTGGGCCTGCTGAAGCCCGGCTTCTGCGTCGCCCACGGCGTCTGGCTCGACGGCGACGACCGCGCGCGTCTGGCGCACCGCGGCTGCTCGGTGTCGCACAACCCGGGCAGCAACATGAAGCTGGGTTCGGGCCTGGCCGATGCGCGCTCGATGCTCGACGCCGGCGTGGGCCTGGCGCTGGGCACCGACGGCGCGGGCTCGTCGGACAACCTGAACATGTGGGAGGCCATGCGCATGGCGTCCTTCGTGTCGCGCGTGCACGGCCGCGGCATCGGCCAGTGGCTCAGCACGCCCGAGGTGCTGCGCGCAGCCACCGAAGGCGGCGCGAAGGCGCTGGGCTTCGAGGGCGTGATCGGCCGCCTGTCGCCGGGCTACAAGGCGGACATGGTGCTGCTGGACCTGTCGGCGCCGCACTACGTGCCGCTGAACGACCCGGTGAACCAGATCGTGCACTGCGAAGACGGCACCGGCGTGCACACCGTCATCGTCGGCGGCAAGGTGCTGCTGCAGGACGGCCGCTTCACGGCCTTCGACTTCGACGCCCTGCGCGCCCAGGCCGCCACGGCCGTGCAGCGGCTGGCCGAGGTCAACCGCGAGGCGCGCGCGCTGTCGGAGCAGCTCGAGCCCTTCGTCAACCAGTACTGCAGCGGGCTGGCGGCCTCGCCTTTCCACGTCCAGGCGTTCTGTCAACATTGAAGCCGGCACCGGGGCCATCACCGGGGCCCCCCAACGACGAGGCTTCACATGGGCAACGCCACGCTGATCCGGCACGGCCGCATCATCACCGCCACCGACGACTACGTGGCCGACCTGCTGCTGCAGGACGGCGTGGTGCGCGCCATCGGCCTGCAGCTGGAGGTGGGCCCCGACGTGACCGTGGTCGACGCCAGCGGCCTCTACGTGCTGCCCGGCGGCGTGGACACCCACGTGCACCTGGAAAACACCATCGGCCCCACGGTCACCTGCGACACCTTCGCCAGCGGCACCAAGGCCGCGGCCTTCGGCGGCACCACCACGGTGGTCGACTTCGCGCTGCAGACCGCCGAGGACTCGGTGCTGGGCGCCATCGCGCGCGCGCAGGCGCTGGCCGAGCCGCAGGTCAACATCGACTACAGCGTGCACTGCATCGTCACCCGGGTCGACACCCAGGTGCTGGCCGACGTGCGCCACGCCATGCGGCACGAAGGCGTCACCAGCTTCAAGATGTTCATGGCGTGATGATGGCCGACGACGCCGCCATCTTCCGCATGCTGCGCCAGGTGGGCGGCGAAGGCGGCATGGTGGCGCTGCACGCCGAGAACGGCACCGTGATCGAACTGCTGATCCAGGAGGCGCTGGCCGCCGGCCACACCTCGCCGCGCTACCACGCGCTGACGCGCCCCGCCATCCTGGAGGGCGAGGCCACGCACCGAGGCATCCGGCTGGCCGAGCTGGCCGAGGCGCAGATCTACTTCGTGCACGTCTCCAGCCACCAGGCGCTCAAGCACATCGTGACGGCGCGCGACGAGGGCATCCCGGTCTTCGCCGAGACCTGCCCGCACTACCTGCTGTTCGACGACAGCATGTACGACAACGATGATTTCGAGACCGCGAAGGCCGTGATGACGCCGCCCTTGCGCAAGCCGGCAGACCAGCAGCACCTGTGGCGCGCCTTGCGCTACGACGACCTGCAGGTCATCGCCACCGACCACTGCCCCTTCTGCATGAAGGAAGGGCACCTGGGCTACCGGCTGCAGAAGCAGCGCGGGCGGCACGACTTCTCGCTCATCCCCAACGGCGCGCCCGGCATCGAGACGCGGCTGACCAGCCTGTACGACATCGGTGTCACGCAGGGCCGGCTGTCGCTGAACCGTTTCGTGCAGCTGACGTCGACGACGCCGGCCAAGCTGTTCGGGCTGTTCCCGAAGAAGGGCACCATCGCCGTGGGCAGCGACGCCGACGTGGTGCTGTTCGACCCTGACGCGACGCAGACCATCCACGCCCACGACCTGCACAGCCACTGCGACTACACCCTGCTGGAAGGCCGCATGCTGCGTGGCCGCGTGAACAAGGTGTGGCTGCGCGGCGAGCTGATCGTCGACGGCGACCAGTGGCTCGGCCGCGAAGGCATGGGCCGCTTCGTGCCGCGCGGGACGGTGCAGGCGTTCTGACAGCCCGCCAGGGCCGAGACGGCCTGCACCGCTACGGTGCAGCACCCGCACCGGAAAGGGTCAACCGATCACTTCGACGTTCGACGTGCGGGCCACGGTGCGCCAGGTATCGATCTGCGAGCGCACGATCTTGACGAAGTCCTCGCCCAGCACCGGCGTCTTGCGCGGCAGGGTCTGCAGATCTTCCAGGCGAGCCGCCACGTCGGGGCGCGCCAGCACCTCGGGGATCAGGGCGGTGAGGCGCTGCGCGATCGGCGCCGGCAGGCCCTTGGGCGCCGACAGGCCCAGCCACTGCGAGCCGGTGAGATTGGCGAAGCCCAGCTCGGCGAAGGTGGGGATGTTCGGCAGCGCCGGCAGCCGCGCCGGGGTGGACACCGCCAGTGCGCGCAGCGACCCGGCCTTGAGCTGGGCGACGTTGGTGGTGATGGGGTCGAACACGCTCTCGATGTTGCCGGCCAGCAGGTCCTGCATGGCCGGCGCGCTGCCCTGGTAAGGCACGTGGTCGTGGTTGGGCGCCTTGCCCTCGATCTTCATCAGCTCGCCGAACAGGTGGTTGGCCGAGCCGATGCCCGAGGTGCCGTAGCGCACCGGCTTGCTGCGCGCCTGCGTCACGTACTGCTCGAGCGTCTGGAACGGCGACTGCGCGCGGACCAGCAGCACCATGGGCGCCTCGCAGAGCATGCCCATGTGGGTGAAGTCGCCCACGGCGTCGAAGGGCATGGTGCGCCGCGTGGCGGTGGCATAGACGTGCACGGCGGCGTGGCTGACCAGCAGCGTGTAGCCGTCGGCCGGTTGCTTGGCAACGTAGTCGGTGCCGATCACGCCGCCGGCGCCGGGCCGGTTCTCGACCACCACCGATTGCCCCAGCGCCTGCGACAGGTGCGGCGCCATCAGGCGCGAGACGGTGTCGACGAGGCCGCCAGGGGGGAACTGGGCGACGAGCTTGATGGGGCCGCGGGTCGGCCAGGCGCTCTGGGCGCCGACCCAGGCGGGGGCGGCCAGCAGGGATGCGGCACCAGCGGCCAGCAGTTCGCGTCTTTTCATGAATCGGCTCCAGGAAGGCAAAGTGGGAAGGCTCAGGACAGATCTGCCCGCCTGGCGCAAGTTGTGTGCCAAGACCCACCGGCCGGCTCTGCCGAGCCACCCTGGGTCAGCGCTGCCAGATCAGGCGCTGGCCACCGCGGTAGATCACGAGCCGCCCGTCCACCAGCACCGCGCGGCCGGCATCGACGAAGGCCGCCTGGCCCTGGGGCTGCACCCACAGCTGCTGGCCCTGCACGGCCCAGCGGCCGCTGAATTCCAGCTCGGCGTCGCTGCGGTGGCTCCACTGCGCGCCGCCGCCCACCGAGCGCACCCATTGGCGCACCTGGCCGTCGGCCCCGAGTTCGAGGGTGCGCTGCGTGGTGAAGGACGCGAAGCCGCCGGCACCGCCGCTGCTGTTGATCATCGACTGCTGGTGCCAGCGGCCGACCAGTTGCGCATCGACGGCTGCGCCGCGCGGAGCGGCGGACGGGGCCGCGTCGGCGGGGGCGGTCGTGCCCACGCGCTGGAACGTCACCTGCGCCGGCTGCGGCAGCGCGGCGTGGTGCAGCGTCATCGCCAGGCGCGCGCCGTCGAGGCGCCCGTCGAAGCGCATCAGCGCGGCGCCGCCGGGTTGTTGCACCTGGCCCTTCAGCACCGGCCCCTGGGCCGTGCCGCGCAGGTCGAGCACGATGCCGCCTTCGGACATCTGGCCGCTCAGGGCCGTGCCCTCGACGACCAGCCGGAGCTCCGTGCGCACGCCGTTGACCTGGGCCTCGTAGAGCTGGGGCGCGGCGGCCTGGACGGGGCTGGACAGCACGGCGGCGAGGGCGGCCAGCGCGGGCAGCAGGGCGAGCAATGGGTTCTTGCGGTTCATGGCGGGTCCTTTCAGGCGGTGAGGTTCAGGCGGTGAAGTGGTGCGGCAGAGGCCGGTTCACTGACCTGACGTGGCCCACCCCGCCCTGGATGCAGCGCGCCCGAAAAAAGAGTTCTCAGCGGGGAGGCAGCCGCGCGGCGCCCTCACCCCGGCCTCAGCACGCCTCACCAGGCGCGTGGGTCGCAGCGGTAGAAGCGCGCCAGCTCGCGGTACAGCGCCGGGTGCGCCGTGGCCAGCCGCAGGGCCTGTTCGAAGAAGTGTTCGCTCACCACGGCGAAGAATTCCGCCGGGTCGGTGGCGGCGTAGGGGTCGATCAGGCCCGGCTCGCCCTGCGACAGGCGCTGCCGCAAGGCGTCGTACTCGGCCCCCAACACCTGGGCCCAGCGTGCGCGCTGCGGCGCCGGTCCGAGGCCGAAGGCCGGCGCGCCGTTGGCGAGCTGGTGCGCGAACTCGTGGATCACCACGTTGCGGCCGTCGTGCGGGTCGGCGGCACCCGCCAGCACGTCGTCCCAGCTCAGCAGCACCTGCCCCTGCTGCCACGACTCGCCCGACAGCGCGCGGCGCGTGGCATGCACCAGCCCCTGGCCGTCGGCGGGGGCATCGCGCTCGACGACGAAGGCGCCAGGGTAGACGAGGATCTGCCGCAGGCCGCGGAAGTAGCCCGCCGGGCGGTTCAGCAGCAGCAGCGCGGCCTGCACGGCGATCAGCACGCGGTGCTCGTCGGTCACCACCAGGCCGGCGCAGCCGATGAAGGGCTTCTCGGCCAGCAGCACCTGGGCATGCTTCTTCAGCTGCAGCTGCACCGGCGTGGGCAGCCGCACGAAGGCCGGCATGCGGCGGCGCAGGATCTCGCGCCAGGCGGCAGGAAAAGGCTGGCGCCGCACCCGCGCGCGCTTCAGGGCCCGCCACAGCGGCGGCCCCCACAGCCAGGCCGTGCCCCCACACCCCACCAGGATGAAGAACAGCAGCGGGGCGAAGGACGACGGGTTCACCTTCCGATCTGGGCGCGGCGGCCGGGGCTTTCAAGCCCCTGCCCCGGGGGTGCTCAGGTGCCGCAGTAGGTGCGGTAGCAGGCCGTCACGGCGGCCGGTGCGGGCTGGGCGTAGGCCGCCAGCGCCGGCGCATCGTCCCAGGGCCGCTGCACGGCAGCCAGCAGGCGCTCGAAGGGGCCGAAGTCGCCGTCGTTCGAAGCGGCGTTCAAGGCCTCTTCGACGAGATGGTTGCGCGGGATGATCCTCGGGTTCACACGCCGCATGCGCTCGGCGCGTTCGGCGCCGGGCACTGCGGCGTCACGCGCCAGCCGCTGCTGCCAGGGGGCGAGCCAGGCCTGCAAGGCCGGGGTGTCGGTGAACAGGTCGCGCAGGCCGGCCTCGTCGCCGCCAGCGGCATCGCACAGGCGCCGCCAGGCCAGCGTGTGGTCGACCTCGTGGGTGTGCAGCAGCGCCAGCCAGTCGGCGGCGAGCGTGGTGTCGGCCTCGTCGTCGGCGGCCGTGGCCGCCGTGATGCCCAGCTTGGCGCGCTGGCCGTCGAGCAGCGCGGCGGCGTACCAGCCGGGGAAGGCGTCGATGACCTCGGTGACCTGCGCCACGGCGGTCTTCACCGCAGCCTCGTCGTCACCCGCACTTTCAACATTCGCCATCAGCGGCAACAGCGTCTCTGCCAGGCGCGCCAGGTTCCAGCGTGCGATCTGCGGCTGGTTGGCGTAGGCGTAGCGGCCGCCATGGTCGATGCTGCTGAACACCGCCTCGGGGTCGACCGCTTCCATGAAGGCGCAGGGGCCGTAGTCGATGGTCTCGCCGCTGATCGTCATGTTGTCGGTGTTCATCACGCCGTGGATGAAGCCGACGTTCATCCACTGCGCGATCAGGGCCACGGCGCGCAGCAGCAGCAGGTAGCGGTCGGGCGCGCCCAGCAGCTGCGGGTCGTGGCGCGCGAGGGTGTATTCGGCCAGCTGGCGCAGGCGTTCGAGCTCGCCGCGCGCGGCGAAGTACTGGAAGGTGCCCACGCGCAGATGGCTGGCGGCCACGCGCGTGAGCACGGCGCCCGGCAGCTCGAGCTCGCGATACACCGATTCGCCGGTGGCCGCCACGGCCAGCGCGCGCGTGGTGGGGATGCCCAGCGCGTGCATCGCTTCGCCGATGAGCACCTCGCGCAGCATCGGGCCCACGGCCGCCTTGCCGTCGCCACCACGCGAGAACGGTGTGCGGCCCGAGCCCTTCAGGCCGATGTCGCGGCGCCGCCCCTGCGTGTCGATCAGCTCGCCCAGCAGCAGCGCGCGGCCGTCGCCCAGCTGGGGCGAGAAGCCGCCGAACTGGTGGCCGGCGTAGGCCTGGGCCAGCGGTTCGGCGCCCTCGGGCACCAGGTTGCCGGCGAACAGCGCCGCGCCGTCGTCGGACTGCAATGCCGCCGCGTCGAGGCCGAGCTCTTCGGCCAGCGCGGTGTTCAGGTAGAGCAGCCGCGGGGCCGGCACGGCCGCCGGCTTCCAGGGCACGTAGAAGCCCGGCAGGTCGCGGGCGTAGCTGTTGTCGAAGGCGAGGCTGAGCATGGTCGCCAGGGTATCACCGGGGCATCGCCGGCACCGGCCCCAGGGCCTTGCGGCAGCGCCGCTGACCGCGGGCTCAGGCCGTGCCGGCCGCGCCCCGCGCCAGCAGCAGCCGCACCGCGCCGAAGGCGATCAGCAGGCCCGTGACCACGGCCACGATGCCCATCAGCTGCAAGGCCGTGGGGATCTCGCCGAGCACGGGGATGGCCAGCATCGAGGCCGCACCCGGCACCAGCGCGCCGAAGAAGGCCGCGCGCCCGGGGCCCAGCAGCGCGGCTGCGCGGTTGAAGCCCAGCACGGCCAGGAAGCCCGCCCCCACGCCCTGGGCCAGCAGCTGCAGCGTCAGCATGCCGGGGCCGGCGTTCGCCAGGCGCGACAGGTCGGCGAAGACGAAGAAGGGCGGCGCCACCATGACGAACGAGAGCACGACGACGACGCCGGTCAGGCGCAGCGGGTCGAGCTGCCAGCGCCGCGACAGCGCCCCGAACAGGCCCCAGCAGGCACCGGCCGCGGCGAACAGCCCGTCGCCCAGCAGCACCAGGCCGCCTTCGTGGTGCAGCAGGCTGTCACCGCCCATGAAGGCCAGGCCCAGGGCCACGAAGGCGGCGCCGAATGCCGTCTCGCGCGTCCAGCCGGTGTGCGCCAGCCAGGCCGCGAGCGTGAGGCCCGTGAGCAGCTGGCAGGCCGGCGCGATGACCGCGCCGTGGGCCAGCGGGGCCAGCGTGAAGCCGCTCATGAACAGCAGGCTGAAGCCCGGGCCGGCCAGCACGGTGAGCACCAGGCCGCGCTTCCAGCCGATGCCGCACAGGTCGCGCAGGCCCCAGCGCCAGACGAAGGGCGCCATGATCAGCGCACCGGGGGCGAAGCGCAGCAGGGTCAGGTCGGCGGCGTTCAGCCCCGACTTCACGGCCCAGCGCGCCAGCACCGTGTAGCTGGCCCAGATGGCCGCGGCCATCAGGCCCCAGGCCAGGCCGGTCATCGTCGCGCGGGCCGCCGAGGCCGGGTCTTCAGGGTGCATGCGGCAGCGTAACAGGGCCCGGCGGCGCGGGCCCGGGGAGCGATCGCGGCTGACTAAGATCGGCATGCAGCCCGCTTCCAACATGCACGAGAACACACGCCCTCCACTCGCCGCCCCCGGCAGCCTGCCAACGCGCCCGCAGCGCGTGTTCATGCTCGGCGCCACCGGCACCATCGGCCGCGCCACCGTGCGCTCGCTGCTGGCGCGCGGCCACGAGGTGACGTGCTTCGTGCGCACGCGCCCGGGGGTCGCGATCGACCTCCCGGCCGGCGCGCTGCAGCGCACGGGCGATGTGCGCGACCCTGCCTCGCTGCAGCGCGACGGCTTCCGCGGCGAGCGCTTCGATGCGCTGGTGTCCTGCCTGGCCTCGCGCACCGGCGTGCCGAAGGACGCCTGGGCCATCGACCACCAGGCGCACGTGCACGCGCTGCAGGCGGCGCAACAGGCCGGCGTGCAGCACGTGGTGCTGCTGTCGGCCATCTGCGTGCAAAAGCCGCTGCTGGCCTTCCAGCAGGCCAAGCTGGCCTTCGAGAAGTCACTGATCGACGCCAGCGACTCGGGCCTGCGCCACTCCATCGTGCGGCCCACGGCCTTCTTCAAGTCGCTGTCGGGGCAGATCGCACGCGTGCAGCAGGGCAAGCCCTTCCTGGTCTTCGGCGACGGGCGCCTCACGGCCTGCAAGCCCATCAGCGACGGCGACCTGGGCGACTACCTGGCCGACTGCCTGAGCGATGCCACGCGCTGGAACCGAGTGCTGCCCATCGGCGGCCCGGGTCCGGCCATCACGCCGCGCGAGCAGGGCGAACGCCTGTTCCGCCGCGCTTCAAGCAGGTGCCGGTGGCGCTGCTCGACACCATCATCGGCGTGCTGGGCACGGCCGGCCGGCTGCTGCCGCCGCTGGCCGCCAAGGCCGAGCTGGCGCGCATCGGCCGCTACTACGCCACCGAATCGATGCTGGTGTGGGACGCCGCCGCCGGCCGCTACGACGCCGCCGCCACGCCGTCCACCGGCCGCGACACGCTGTTCGACTACTACGCCGCCGTGCTGCGCGGCGAGGCTGCACCGGAGCGCGGCGAGCACGCAGTGTTTTGAGCCCGGCCGTGAGACGCCGGAAGGCGCCTCACGGCCGGCAAAGGCCCGAGCCTGATTTCACGGGCGAGGGCTGGGCCAGCGCCATCACGGCACGCACGGCGTCGTGCAGGGCCTGGCCCTCGTCGCGTGCCGCTTGCCGCGCCACGCGCTGGCAGGCTGCCGCGATGGCGTCGTCGGACAACAGGCGTCGCAGCGCTTTGGTCAGCGTGTCGGGGCGAATGCGCCAGTGCACCCGCTGCAGGCCCGCGCCCAGCGCCACCACGCGCGCGGCGTTGTCGAACTGGTCGAAGGCGCGTGGCAGCACCAGCTGCGGTACGCCGGCACGCAAGGCCTCGGCCGTGGTGCCGATGCCGCCGTGGTGCACCAGCGCCGCGGCGCGTGGCAGCACGTCGGCCAGCGGCAGCCAGGGCGCCCAGGCTGCGTGCGCGGGCAGGGCGGCCGGCAGCTGGTCGCGGGCGCAGAGCAGCAGCACGCGGCGCCCCAGGCGCTGCGCCGCGTCGATGGCCTGCGCGAATACTGGCGCGGCGAAGCGCTGCCCGGTGCCCAGGGTGACGACCAGCGGCGGTGTGCCGCGGGACAGGAAGGCCTCGATGTCCTCGGGCCACGGCACCGCGTCGCGCGAGCCGCCGCGCAGGAAGCCTGCCGACACCAGCGGCGTGGGCCAGTCGGACTGCGTGGCGGCGAACCAGGGCGGGAAGAGCGTGACCGTCAGCCGCGGCGCGGCCATGATGTGCTGCACGAAGTGGCGCACCGGCAGCAGGCCGTGGCGGCGGCGCAGGCCGTTGAGGCCCGGCAGCGTGGGCGGGTCCAGCAGGAAGGTCTCGGTCAGCCACCACAGCGCGCGCCGCAGCACGTCGGGCCAGCGGCGCGGTACGCTCAGCGGCCCCAGCACCAGCGGGTGGTGCTGCGTCTTCAGGTTCGACGGCGCGAGATAGCACGCCACCACCTGCAGGTCGCTGCGCAGCGCCTGCGCGATGGCGCAGACCGGCACGGCCAGCGGGTGCGCCAGCACGATGACGGGCCCGCCCACCGGCAGCTGCAGCAGGTGCTGCAGAAAGGCCGACATCGCCGCCTCGGTGGCGCGCCACACCACGCCGAAGCCCTTGCGCGCGTCCCACAGGTCGGCGTTGCCCAGCGCGGCCTGGTACTCGGCCGCCGTACCCAGGCCGACGAAGGCAACACCGGCGCCGTGCACGGCGTGCGCGTGCACCGCCGGGCCGTGGAACTCGACGGCCAGGCCGGCCGCGGCCAGGGCACGCGCCAGCGGCACGAAGGGCAGCACGTCGCCCGCCGTGCCGCCGGTGGCGACGATGACCCGCGGCACGCCGGCCGACGGCCCTCTCGGTTCAGGCACCCGGGCCGCAGTCCAGGCAGCGCTCCACCGGCACCGGGCCCATGCGCAGCGTGCGCTGCAGCTGGCGCAGCGCGGTGCGCAGGCCTTCCTCGATGACCGGGTGGTAGAACGGGCTGTCGAGCATCTGCTGCACGGTGTCGCCGCGCTGTACCGACCAGGCCAGCAGGTGGCCGATGTGCTCGGCCGCCGGGCCCAGCATCTCGGCGCCCAGGAAGCGTCCGGTCTCGCATTCGCCATAGACGCGCAGCGCGCCCCGGTTGCGCCCCATCACGCGGCTGCGGCCCTGGTCCTCGAAGCTCGCCGCGCCGACCTCGAAGTGCGTGCCCGCGGCCTTCAGCTCGGCGTGGCTGGCGCCGGCCAGCATCATCTGCGGCTCGCTGAAGACCACCGCCAGCGGCGCACGGCGCGGGCGCACGCGCACGTCGGGGAAGCGACCCGCGTTGTCGCCGGCGATGCGGCCCTCGTCGGCGGCCTCGTGCAGCAGCGGGCGGTCGTCGGCCACGTCACCGGCGATGAAGAGGCTGGTGGCACCGACCTGCCCGGTGCGGCGGTCGAACAGCGGCAGGCCCGTGGCGTCGAGCGGGGCCGCGGTGTGCTGCAGCCCCAGCCCGTCGACGTTCGGCCGCCGGCCGGTGGCGGCCAGCAGCAGGTCGAAGGACTCCTCGAACACCGTGCCGTCGGCGCGGGTGCAGCGAACCACCACCGCGTCGCCGTCGAGACGCGGCTGCAGCTGCTCGGCGTCCAGCGTCATCGGCATTTCGTCGGCGAAGACGCCGGGCGCGAGGGTCTGCAGTTCCAGGTCGGTGAGCGGCCCGAGGCGCCCGCCGCGGCCGTACAGCCGCACCCGCACGCCCAGCCGCGCCAGGGCCTGCGCGATCTCCAGCCCGATCACGCCGGCACCCACCACCGCCAGCGAGCGCGGCAGGTCGGTCCACGAGAAGACATCGTCGTTGACGATCAGGCGATCGCCCAGCGCGTCGCGCCAGCCCGCCGGCACGGCCGGGTGCGAACCGGCGGCGATGACCACGCGCGCGGCCTGCACGCGCTGCGGCGCGCGGCCGCCGCCCTGCTCGACGAGCAGCGTGCGGTCGTCCTCGAAGCGCGCCCTGCCCTGCAGGCGGTGCGCTTCGGGCCAGCGCTCGACGGCCTCGGTGACGAAGCCGACGAAGCGGTCGCGCTCGCTGCGCACGCGCGCCATCACGGCCACGCCGTCGATGCGCGGGGGCGCGGCCAGCACGCCGAAGCGGCCGGCGTGCGCCACGGCGTGGGCGGCGTCGGCCGCGGCGATCAGCAGCTTGCTGGGCATGCAGCCCACGCGTGCGCAGGTCGTGCCGTAGGGGCCGGCCTCGATCACCAGCACGCGCGGCGTGTGCTGCAGCGCCGCGCGGTAGGCGCTCATGCCGGCGGTGCCGGCACCGATGATGGCGACGTCGACGTGCAGGGTGTCGGAAGTCATGACGCGACGCCCGGCGCGCTCAGCAGCCCACCGCCTGGCCGTCGCGCCGCGGGTCGGACCCGGCGGCATAGCGCGGCACGTCGGAGCCTTCGTCGGCCGCCAGGCGCACGATGGCCTGCGCGCTGCCGAAGCCCAGGCTGTCGGTGGGGGCCACCTGCAGTTCGTGGCCGCGCTCGGTCAGGCCTTGCGCCACGGCGGGGTCGAAGGCGGCTTCCAGCGTCAGCATCTGGGCGTCGTTGATGCGCCAGCGCGGCGCGTCGCAGAGGGCCTGCGCGTTGTGCGCTTCGAGCAGGTGGCGCAGCGTGACCTGCAGGTGGCCTTGCGCCTGCATGTTGCCGCCCATCACGCCGAAGGCCATCTCGGGCCGGCCCTGGTGCGTCATGAAGGCCGGGATGATGGTGTGGAAGGGCCGCTTGCCGGGGATGGCCGGGCGTGGTGACGAAGCCGCGGCCCCGGTTGTGCAGCGCGATGCCGGTGCCCGGCACCACCAGGCCCGAGCCGAAGCCGTGGTAGTTCGACTGGATCAGCGAGACCATGCGGCCCTGCGCGTCGGCCGCGCACAGGTAGACCGTACCGCCGGTGTGCGGCTGCCCGGCCTCGTACTGGCCCGCACGGTCGAGGCGGATGGTCTTCGCGCGCTGGCGCAGGTAGGCGGGGTCGAGCAGCGCCTCGGGCTTGAAGCGCATGTGCGCCGGGTCGGCGATGTGGGCGGCCAGGTCGGCAAAGGCCGCGCGCATCACTTCCACCTCGAGGTGCAGGCGCGCCGCCGAGCCCGGCGCCGTGTCGTCATAGGGCAGGTGCTCCAGCATCCCCAGCGCGATCAGCGCGCCGATGCCCTGGCCGTTGGGCGGGATCTCCCAGACCTTGTGGCCGCGCACCTCGATGCCGATCGGGTCGACCCAGTCGCAGCGGTGCGCGGCGAGGTCGCTGGTCTTCATGGCGCCCCCGTGCTGCACCGCGAAGTCGGCGATGGCCTGGCCCAGGCGACCGCGGTAGAAGGACTCGCCGCGCGTGCGCGCGATCTCTTCCAGCGTGGCGGCCTGGTCGGCGAAGGACCAGATCTCGCCGGCGCGCGGCGCGCGGCCCCGGGCGAGGAAGGCGTCGAAGCCCGGCTGGCCCGTGAGGGCGGCGGCCGATTCGGCCCACTGGCGCGCGATGACCGGGCTGACAGGGTAGCCGTCGCGCGCATGGCGGATGGCGTCGGCGAACAGGCTGTCGAAGGGCAGCTGGCCGAAGCGTTCCGACAGGGCGACCCACGACGACACCGCGCCCGGCACCGTGACCGTGTCCCAGCCGAGGTCGGGCATCCTCGCCTGGCCCTTGAAGCGGTCGGGCGTCCAGCCGGCCGGCGCACGCCCGCTGGCGTTCAGGCCGTGCAGCTTGTCGTCGGCCCAGATCAGCGCGAAGGCGTCGCCGCCGATGCCGTTCATGGTGGGCTCGACCACCGTCAGCGTGATGGCGGCGGCCAGGATCGCGTCGATGGCGTTGCCGCCGCGCGCAAAGGCCGCCGCGCCGGCCTGCGAGGCCAGCGGCTGCGAGGTGGCGATGACGTTGCGGGCCAGCACGGGCTGGCGCTGGGAGCGGTGGGGCAGGAGGGTGTTCATGGAGGGTTCCGGTTCTTTGTTGTCGACAGGGTCAGCGCAAGGCCACGGCCAGGCCGCGCTGCACGCCGGGCCGCGCGGTCAGGGCCTGGTACCAGCGCTGCACGTTCGGGAAGTCGGCCAGGTCGACCTGGTGGCGCGGGTGGCGCCACACCCAGCCGAGGATGGCGAAGTCGGCGATGCTCAACTCGTCGGCGAAGTGCGCGTGCGCGGCCAGGTGCGTGTCCATCACGCCGTACAGGCGGCGCGTCTCGGCCATGTAGCGCTGCAGGCCGTAGCGGCGGTCGGCCTCGTCCTGCAGGCCCAGGAAGTGTGGGGCCGAAGCCGGCCATCTGGAACATCAGCCACTCCAGCGCGCGCAGGCGCTTCACCGCGTCCTTCGGCAGGAAGCGGCCGCTCTTCTCGGCGAGGTAGATGAGGATCGCGCCCGACTCGAACAGGCCCAGCGGCTTGCCGCCCGGGCCGTCGGGGTCGAGGATGGCCGGGATCTTGTGGTTCGGGCTCAGGGCCACGAAGGCGGGATCGTGCTGCTGGCCTTTGGTGATGTCGACCACGTGCACGTCGTAGGGCAGGCCCATCTCTTCCAGCGCGACGCTGATCTTGCGGCCGTTGGGGGTGTCGAAGGCGTAGAGCTGGAGGGGCAAGGGGAACTCCTGCGGTCAAGGCGGGGTCGATGGTAGCCGGCGCCCGGCAGCCACCCGCACCGCCCGATCCCGCGAAATCGCCGCGCGCCGATGCACGAAGGCCCGGCGGAAGCCTGCGCCGATGGCCCCGCGGTGGCAGGGCGGCTTCGAACTGCACCACACTCTGCCGATGACCTCTCCCCCCGCTCCCCTGATCGCCCTGCGCGGGCTGTCGATGCATTACACGATGGGCAGCGCACGCATCGAGGTGCTGCGTGGCGTCGACCTCGACATCGCCGCCGGCCAGTCGGTGGCCGTCACCGGCCCCTCGGGATCGGGCAAGACCTCGCTGCTGCTGCTGCTGGCCGGGCTGGAGCAGCCGGCCGCCGGCAGCGTGAGCCTGGGCGGCACGGCGCTGGGCACGCTGAGCCGCGACGCCCTGGCCGACCTGCGGCGCGACCGCATCGGCATCGTCTTCCAGTCCTTCCACCTGCTGCCCAGCCTGAGCGCGCTCGACAACGTGGCGCTGCCGCTGCAGATCGCCGGCCAGGCCGATGCGCCGAAGCGGGCGCGCGAGCTGCTGGATCGCGTTGGCCTGGGCGAGCGCCTGCACCACTACCCCAGCCAGCTGTCGGGCGGCGAACAGCAGCGCGTGGCCATCGCCCGCGCGCTGGTGCACCGGCCGCCCCTGCTGCTGGCCGACGAGCCCACCGGCAACCTCGACGACCACACCGGCGCCCGCGTGCGCGAGCTGCTGTTCGACCTGCAGCGCGAGAGCGCCGCCACGATGGTGCTGGTGACGCACGACCCGGCCTTCGCCGCGCGCTGCGACCGCGTGCTGCAGCTGCACGACGGCCGCCTGCTGGAACGCACCCCTTCCGCGGCCGGGCAGCATGCCGTTCCTGCCTGACCTGGCCTGGCGCGACCTGCGCGGCAGCGGCCGTTCGCTGTGGATCTTCTGCGCCTGCCTGCTGCTGGGCGTGGCGCTGGTGGCTGCCGGCGGCGGGCTCTACCGGCAGGTCGCCGGCTCGATGCAGGCCGACGTCAAGGCGCTGTTCGGCGGTGACGTCGAGGTGCGCAGCCCGCGCGCGCTGGGCGAGGCCGAGCAGGCCTGGATGGCCGCCCGCGGCACGGTGTCGCGCGCCGTGCAGATGCGCACCATGCTGCGCGTGGCCGACGGCCGTTCGCAGCTGGTGCAGCTGCAGAGCGCCGACGCGAGGTACCCGCTGTACGGCGCCCTGAAGCTGCAGCCGGCCGCACCGCTGTCCGAGCTGCTGGCGCAGCGCGACGGCCTGTGGGGCATCGCCATCGACCCCGTGCTGGCGCAGCGCCTGGGCCTGCAGACCGGCGACCGCGTCGAGGTCGGCGACCTCACGCTGCAGGTGCGCGCGCTGCTGCTGCAGCAGCCCGACCGCAGTCTGCGTGCCGACTGGAGCGGCGCGCCGGTGCTGCTGGCCGACGCAGCGCTGGCCGCCACGGGCCTGGTGCAGCCGCTCAGCCGCGTCGATTGGCGCTACCGCGTGGCCACCGCCACGCCGTCGGCGCCCTGGCGCACGGCCTTCATGACCGCCTTCCCGGCGGCCGAGGTCGAGATCCGCACCGCCGACAACCGTGGCGACCGCATCGCCGAGGTGCTGGGGCAGATCGGCTCGGGCCTGCTGCTGGTGGGCTTCTCGTCGCTGTTCATCGGGGGCCTGGGCGTCTTCAACAGCGTGCAGGCCTACCTGCAGGGCAAGCTGGCCAGCCTGGCCACCTTGCGTGCGCTGGGCCTGCGCGACGCCCGCCTGGCCGGCCTGGTGCTGCTGCAGCTGCTGATGCTGGCGCTGGGCGCCAGCATGGTCGGCGCCCTGCTGGGCGGTGCGCTGGCGCTGGGCGGCATGGCGCTGGTGGGCGACAGGCTGCCGGTCAGCGCCGGGCTGCTGACCCTGGCCGGGCCGCTGGCGGTGGCCGTGGCCTTCGGCGTGCTGACCGCGCTGTGCTTCGGCCTGCCGGCCATCGGCCGCGCGCTGTCGGTCTCGCCGGCAGCGCTGTTCCGCGGCATCGAGGGCGGCGCCCTGCGCACGCCGCGCGGGGCCTGGTGGTTGACGGCGGCCTGTGGCGGGCTGCTGGTGGTGCTGCTGGTGCTGGCCCTGCCGCAGCCGCTGTTCGGTCTGGCCTTCGTCGTCGTGGCGCTGCTGCTGCTGGTCTTGCTCGAAGGCGTGCTGCGGCTGCTGCGCGCAGGCGCCGCGTGGGCCTTGCGGCGCCCGGGCTGGCAGCCGGGCTTCGAGCTGCGCGTGGCGTTGTCGGGCCTGCAGCGGCCGGGCTCGCCGCTGCGCGCGGCGCTGCTGTCGCTGGGCTCGGCGCTCACGCTGCTGGTGGCCTGCACCCTGGTGGTGGCCGCACTGCTGCGCACGGTGAACGAGACCGTACCGCAGCAGGCGCCGGCCATGCTGTTCCACGACGTGCAGAGCGAACAGCTGCCGGCCCTGCGCGAAGCGCTGGCCGCGTCGCCCAGCCTGCAGCGCGTGCAGACCGCGCCGCTGGTGCTGGGCCGGCTGGTGGCCGTCAACGGGCGGGACCTGCGCGGCGCCGGCGACGCGCGGCTGAGCGACGAGCACAAGCTGAGCCACCGCGGCGGCAACATCGACGACGTCATCGTCGTCCGCGGCGCCTGGTGGCCCGACGGCTACCGCGGCGCGCCGCGCGTGGCCATGGAAGACCGCGAAGCCGACGCGCTGGGCCTGCAGGTCGGCGACCGGGTGCGCTACGAGATCCTCGGGCAGCCGCTGCAGGCCGAGCTGGTGGCCATCTACAGCCAGCGGCGCCTGCAGTCGCGGCTGTGGCTGGAAGGCATCCTGAGCGACGGCGCGCTCGACCCCTTCGTCACGCGCCACGTGGGTGCGGCCTGGATGGGCGACACCGACGCCATCGCCGCGCAGGACCGCCTGGCTGCCGTCGCCCCCAACATCTCGACGATGCGCACCGCCACGATGCTGGACGCCACGCGCGCGCTGATGCGGCGTGCCAGCGGCGGCCTGCTGCTCATCGCCGGCGCCTGCCTGGCCGCCAGCCTGCTGGTGCTGGCCAGCGTGGTGGCGGCCAGCCGCGCCCGGCTGCTGTACGAGGCCAGCCTGATGCATGCGCTGGGCGCGCGCATCAGCAGCCTGCAGCGCGTGCTGCGCTGGGAGTACACGCTGCTGGCCGGCGTCACCGCCGCCTTCGCACTGCTGATGGGCAGCGCTCTGGCCTGGGCTCTGCTGCACTGGCGGCTCGAACTCGACCCCGCGGGCCTGTACTGGACCGGCGCGGTCACGGCAGGGCTCGTCAGTGCACTGAGCCTGGGCGCCGGTGCCACGGTGCTGTGGCGGCAGATGCGGGTATCCCCCGCCTCGCTGCTGCGTGGCGGCGCCTGACCATCGCGGCCCGCAAGACCCTCGTTGGCCTCACCCAGGAGTTCGCCGCATGCATCCCTTGATGTCCACCATCGATCTGGCCGAGCGTCTGGCCACGCCCGGAGGCCGGCCGCTGCGCCTGTTCGACACCACCGTGCACCTGCGGCCCGCGCCCCCCGGCTCGCCCGGGCCGTTCCGCGTGGAGAGCGGCCGCGCCGATTACGACCTGAGCCACATCCCCGGCGCGGCCTTCATCGACCTGCCCGGGCAGCTGTCCGACACCAGCTCGCCCCTGCGCTTCATGCTGCCGGCCTGGGACGTGCTCGCCCGGGCCTTCGCGTCGGCAGGCATCTCTGACGGCGACGAGGTCGTGCTCTACAGCAGCACCGCGCCGATGTGGGCCACGCGCATCTGGTGGATGCTGAAGTCGCTGGGCGTCGGGTCGCGTGTACTCGACGGCGGCCTGGCGCGCTGGAAGGTCGAAGGCCGGCCGCTGACGACCACGCCCACCGTCTTCCCGCCCGGGCGGCTGACGGCCTCGCCGCGGCCGGCGATGTGGGCCGACCGGGACGAGGTGCAGCGCGCCATCGGCGACGGCGCGGTGTGCACGCTCAACGGCCTGGCGGCCGACCTGCACCGCGGCGACGCCCCGGTGCACTACGGCCGCCGCGGCCACATCGCCGGCAGCGTCAACGTGCCCTGGTCGGCGCTGCTCGACGCGCAGGGCTGCTTCAAGCCGCCACCCGCGCTGCAGGCGGAGTTCGACGCCGTGGGCGCGCTGTCGGCGCGCCGCGTGATCTGCTACTGCGGCGGTGGCATCGCCGCGACGATGGACGCCATGGCGCTGAACCTGCTGGGCCACGCCGACGTGGCCGTCTACGACGGCTCGCTGTCGGAATGGGTGCTCGATCCGGCGCTGCCGATGGCCACCGGCGCATAGCCACCGCGCAGCGGCAAACGTATAGTCGGTCGGCCCCATCGGGCGGGGAATCGGGCGGGGAATCAGCATGACCATCGACGCATCGAAGTTCATTCCGGCCACGCCCTTGAACAGCGGTGTCGTCGGCACGCACCTGTCGGCCGTGCACGAAGCCTGCAAGCGGGCCAACACCTTCCTCTTCCTGCGCCCGTCGACCCCGGCCACCATGCGGCTGATCGGCGCCGGCTTCGCCACGAAGAGCATGGACGTGCACGACAAGAGCTCCGACTGGGGCCTCACCTCCGGCCTCGTGCCCTGCGACCCCGCCTTCTCGAAGACCTGCAGCGGCAAGCCCCAGGAAGGCGCGCACTTCCACGGCCACGGGCAGGCCCAGCCCATCCACCTCTCGCTGGGGGGCGGCAAGTTCGCCGCGCTGAAGTCGCAGAACCACTTCGAGCACATGGCCGAGACGCCCGCGCCGGGCGGTGTCGACCCCGACGGCCGCTACCTGCACTTCCACTGCGCGCGCAAGCAGGCCGACGTGAACTTCGCGATGGACAAGGGCAGCGGCAAGGTCTGGTGGTACCGGCGCACGCTGGGCAGCGCGCTGGTGGAAGGCAAGAGCGCCGTGCCGGTGATGGTGTGGGGCTACGGCGGCACGCCCGTCACCGGCGACTACGACATGTGGATGGTGGCGCCGCATGTGTCCCAGATCGCCGGCAGGACCGACATCCACTCCGTGAAGGACCAGCACGGCCGCAGCGCGGCCTCGGGCTTCACCTCGTCCTTCATCGCCCAGCTGAACGCCGCCTGCGGTCGCGTGCAGAAGCCGGTCTTCAACCACGGGGCCGAGGCCCAGAACGTCAGCTTCACCCAGGCCATGGACCGCTACCTGGTGCTGTTCACGCCCGGCGCCATGCGCCCCATCCTGTTCCCGCGCATGGTGCTGCCGGGCGCGTTGCACGACATGCTGCTGCACGGCTACGTCGCCGTGCGCAATCCGAAGTGGCTCACCGGCGTCACGCTGGGCATCGAGGACATGGCCGAGGCCTCGGCCGAGTTCCCCGACGACCCGGGCGTGAAAGGCGGCATGAAGGCGATGGGCGCCCTGAAGAAGAGCGTGCTGGGCCACCTGACCGGCCAGGGCGACGGCACGGCGTGGCAGTCCCGCCTGGCGCAGCTGCGCTTCTTCAGGGCCATCGGCAACACGCCCGACGTGATGAGGGTGCCCGACCGCCTGATGCTGCCCGACAGCGCCCTGCCGCGCTTCGGCCCCGGCAGCGAGGCCGACGCGCGCGCCGAGGCCCAGCGCATCGCGCGCGAAGCCGAGCGCACCTTCGGACGCACCGGCTTCATCAAGGAAGGCGGGCACGTCTCGCCGGTCGACCAGACGCGCAGCGGACCCAGCGTGACGGCGCTGCGCCAGTTCTGGGAAGCACAGGGCCGCCGCTGACGGGCATGCCGCCCCGGGTCGGTGGCGGACTGGCCGCGACGCCGGGTCAGACCCGGCGCACCAGCACCTTCCGGAAGCGGATCACGCCCCCGGCCGACTGCAGCGCGATGGGGCCGGTCTTGAACTTGTCGTTGCGCAGGTCCACGGTCTGCTGGCCGTTGAAGACCACCACCAGGCGGTCGCCCTTGGCGCTGACGTCGAAGGTGTTCCAGCGGTTGGCCGCTTGCGGGTAGGGCTGCGGTGCCTTCGCGAAGTCGACGATGGCCGCGGTGCCGTAGCTGGGGTCGGGGCGCTTGTCGAAGATGTTCACTTCGTAGGAGTTGCCCGCGTTGACCACGGCGCGGCTCTGGCAGCGCAGGAAGATGCCGCTGTTGCAGTCGGCATCGGCCCAGAACTCGGCCTTCAGCTCGAAGTCGGCGTAGTCCTGCTTCGACAGCAGATAGCCCAGCTTGCCGGCACGGCCCTCGAGCGTGCCGTCGACGAAGCGCCAGTTGCCTTCGCCCAGCGCCGACCAGCCGTCCATCGTGGGTTCAGCGGCGGCGTCGAGCAGCGGGGTCCAGCCGGACATCGAGGCGCAGCCCGGCAGGCCGATGAGGGCGGCGGTGCCGGCCAGACCGGCGACGCCGGTGGTGATGAAGCGGCGACGGGTGGTGGTCATGCGGGTCTCCTCGCAGGGATCGTTGTGGCCGCATGGTAGGGCCGCAGGCGCCATGCGTCGAGCACGGTGCCTGCGGAGCGCTCGGTCGATGCGCTCGGTCGATGCGTTCAATCGAAGTTCACGGTCTCCACCGTGAAGCGGTCGAAGCTCGCGCGCGCACCTTGTCCGAAGAGCCGGTTGGACAGCGGGATCGACACCGCGAGGTCGGGCCGCTCAGGGTGCTGGAACGGAAACGCATCCAGCAGGCTGAACAACCCATGACCGATGACGAAGCTGTTGATCTGCCCGGCCAGCGGCTCGCCCGGCCCGTACGAGGGATACACGCCGGTATAGGCCTGACCCTGCTTGTCCAGCGGCACGCCGACGTTGTCGACGCGTGAGACCAGCTTGCCGTTCAGGAAGAACTCCACGTACGCGGTGCCCTGGTCGCGCGTGTAGCGGATGGCCACTTTCTGGGGGCCCGGCCCGACCGGGAACTCGTCGATGATCTGCGTGTAGGCCTTGTCCAGGCCGACGTTGCCCACGCCGGTGACATTGGACGGCAGACGCTCGATGAGCGTGAAGGCTCGGCCCCCCGAGATGAACCAGTCGAAGAGTTGACCGGTGGCGAAGTCGATCATGTTCATCACCGCCCCGGCCTGCTGACCTTCGAAGGCACGCGCGGCATAGGGCTGACCGCTCTGGATGTAGGTGCCTTCGATGATGCGCCCCGGCTGGGTGCCCGGCGTTTCGGCGTTGATCACGGAGCTGAAGGTCAGCGAGCCGCGTGCCGGGACGGCAAAGGACTGCGTGCTGACGGCGATGTACTTCAGGTGATCGAACACGCTGAAGTCGGCACCCGTCGTGAAGGGCACGGCAGACAGCGAGAACCGGTTGCCCTTGAAGGAGCGCGTGTCGCCGCCTGACGAGGCCATCTCGCCCAGTCCGTAAGGATTGGCCCACTTCATCGAGTAGTCCACGATGGTGTAGTCGCCACCCGCCTTCTTGAAGTCGTCGTAGACGACCGTGGTGGCGGACTTTTGCGCCAGCGCGGCGCCGGCCAGAGGGGCCAGGGTGGCGGCCAGGGCCAGGGAAAGTGCAAGACGCGACAGATTCATGTTGCTGGATCCAATGCGATGTCACGGGCAGCGTCACGGCCTTGCTCACGGCGTTTGCCACCTCTTGGACCCCCTGATTCGGGTGATGGTGGACTTTCCAACCGGGGCGTCAACCCCCGTGAATGAGGGCCAGGTACCGGCGACATCACAATGCCAGGCTTGCACGCGCCACGGCGCGCGCCCCCTCCACAGCAACCTCGGGCCCCGCATGAAAACGTACGCAGTAGCCACCATCCCCGGAGACGGCATCGGCAAGGAAGTGATTCCCGCTGGCCGCGAGGTGCTGCAGGCCGGGGCCGCGGCCAGCGGCGGCTTCGCCTTCGAGTTCACCGACTTCGGCTGGGGCGGCGACTGGTACCGCGCGCACGGCGAGATGATGCCGGCCGACGGCCTGGACGCGCTGCGCGGCAAGGACGCCATCCTCTTCGGCACATCCCCGACCACGTCACGCTGTGGGGCCTGCGGCTGAAGATCTGCCAGGGCTTCGACCAGTACGCCAACGTGCGGCCCACGCGCATCCTGCCCGGCATCGACGCCCCCTTGAAGCGCTGCGCGCCGAAAGACCTGGACTGGGTGATCGTGCGCGAGAACAGCGAAGGCGAGTACGCCGGCGTGGGCGGCCGCGCGCACCAGGGTCACCCGATCGAGGTGGCCACCGACGTCAGCATCATGACGCGCGCCGGCGTCGAACGCATCATGCGCTACGCCTTCAGGCTGGCGCAGAGCCGGCCGCGCAAGCTGCTGACGGTGGTCACCAAGAGCAACGCGCAGCGCCACGCGATGGTGATGTGGGACGAGATCGCGCTGTCGGTGTCGAAGGAGTTCCCCGACGTGCGCTGGGACAAGGAACTGGTGGACGCCGCCACCGCGCGCATGGTCAACCGGCCGGCCACGCTGGACACCCTGGTGGCCACCAACCTGCACGCCGACATCCTCAGCGACCTAGCCGCGGCGCTGGCCGGCAGCCTGGGCATCGCGCCCACCGGCAACATCGACCCCGAGCGCCTGTTCGAGCCCATCCACGGCTCGGCCTTCGACATCATGGGCCAGGGCCTGGCCAACCCCATCGGCACCTTCTGGAGCTGCGTGATGCTGCTGGAGCACCTGGGCGAGGCCGCGGCCGCGAAGCGCCTGATGGCCGCCATCGAGTCGGTGACGGCCGACCCGGCGCTGCACACGCGCGACCTCGGCGGCACGGCGCGCACCGACGAGGTGACGCGCGCGGTGTGCGCCCGTTTGCAGGGCTGATCAGCGCAGCACCAGCTTGCGGCCGAAAGGCTCGACGGCCCGTGCGTGGGCTTCGGTGACGGCCCAGATCACCGGCCAGCGGGGCCGGAAGCGCGCCGGGCCTTCGAGGTCGGTGAGCACCACGCCGATGTCGGGGCGGTGGCGGTCGGCCTCTTCCAGCAGCGGCGTGAAGTCGGTGCCGCCGCCGCCTTCGAACTGCAGCGCACCCAGATCGCCGACGTCGATGCGCCCGGGCTCGAAGGACTGCACGCCGCGCACCTGGTCGTCGCCGACCACCAGCACCAGGCCCGCGCCCAGCCGCCGCGTCAGGGCCTGGATCTCGCGCGAGAAGCGCTGCAGCAGCGCGTCGTCGACGGAGCCCGACACGTCGACCACCAGCACCAGGCGCGGCACGCGGCGCGACGGCACGGTGCCGGGCTCCCACGGCATGCGGCGGTGCGGCCCGCCGCGGCCCTGGTTGGCGATGTAGGAGCGCGAGGGCCGCGACCACGACAGCGCCGGCTGCGGCGACAGCGAACGCGCCAGCAGCGTGCGCAGCACCTGCTCCCAGGGCGTGCGGCTGCGCGGCAGGTCGGCGCCCAGCGTGCGCAGCATCGAGAAGACGCCGTCGCCGGCGTGGGCGCGCACCAGGCGCTCGCTCCACTCGCGCGCCAGCGCCGCTTCTTCCTCGGGCGCGGCGGCCGCATCGGGGGCGGGCTGCAGGTCGTGGATCATCTGCACGGCCAGTGTGCGGGCGCGCGAGGCGCGCGGGCCGTCCTGGCGCGGCGAAGGGGCCGTGGCCTCGCTGTCGAGGGACTCGGAGGCCTGCGCCGTGGGTTGCGACGCGGCGCGTTGCCCGCGGCTGCTCGCGCTGGCCTGCGCGTCGCCCTGGGTGCGCCTGGAGCGGCCGTCGTTCGCGGCAGGCCGGCGGTCGTCGATGGCGCGGTACAGGCGTTCGACGTCCCACGCCAGCAGCGCGGCCTCGGCGCTCTGGTGCACGCCCAGCGCGCTGTCGAGCAGGCGCTCGAGCATCACCGAGCCGGCCGGCAGCTGCAGCCAGCTCAGGTGCGACAGCGTGCTGTTGACGATGGCGTCGGCGCAGA
>LNFM01004980.1_pt1 | contig 23659 bp, 21 predicted proteins | sample 596031 | NCBI WGS metagenome assembly LNFM01 (sample SAMN04254537, study PRJNA301005) | activated carbon metagenome | isolation source: dual media filters at the Ann Arbor, Michigan drinking water treatment plant | place: USA: Ann Arbor | reverse complement strand
TTCCAGCGGGAACCTCGGCGTTGTTGGCGACCAGTCCCGACGAATCGATTTTAGCCCATTGTGCCCCCTTAAATTGTGAGGCATATTAGAAACAACCACTTTCATTCCGTCAAGCGAGAGCTGACACCTGCTTTCGTCCGGAGGTGCCACATACTCATCGAGCCAAGCATTCGCAGGAGCTGTTCGAACGGTGAACGCTCAGCGCCCTAAATGAGCGAAGGGTCGTGCCCAGCGGCAGCAGGCGGGGCAAGGGAAACTGCGGTATCCAGTTCGCCGTTTGCAATGTGGAGAATAACCGGCGTAGAGCTTTGCGGTGATCCCGCGATTCCAGTTTCAGCCAAGGTTAGCATTACGGACTGCCCCTCCTGAGGCATTATTCCGTATGGAGAATGCGCGAGTACAGCCGATGACTCCATTGATTCATTTCTTTCAATGTAAGCTTCCCTTTTCCTGACAATGAACTCAAATCTGAACTCACTCACACCAAACTTGCTGCTTGGTGGAGGCACAACTAGGAATCCCGTCTCTTCAGATTGAGTCCGCGTGGCAGTCATGTAAATGATTTCGTCGATACACATTCGTTTACTGCGTGCCTCAAGCAGCTTATTTGCAGAATCAATTGCTGCCGCAGCACCTTGAATGCCGGACGGGAACCTTTTAGCCACTCGGGCCGTTATCGTGGATCTGATGCGCGCCGAAGCTGAAGCTGCTGTTGTCCGACACGGCGTCGCTCATGCCGCAGATCAACGCAACGGCCCCCGCCAGGCATTTCGCAGCGCGGGATCCTGCGGCCGCAATAGCCGCACGCACTGACCCTTGACGGCTTTTCGCGCGGTCCCGCGGTGCCGGCTCTGATGCGGCGCGATCGGGGGGAAGAACAACAACAACACGACTAGCGTAACGGAAAATAATTCAAAAAGCCGCATCGCCCTTCCTCCCCAGAGTTGCAATAGCGTTGCACTTCCCGTATGGTCCGGACAGTCGGTGTCAGAAAGCTTGCCGGCAATTTCAGGAAGTTTTTTTTCGAAAGAGCTCATTTCAACGCAGGGATGGCGAATGCTGCCAAGGCGATTTGAGGTTCGTCGCAAGAGCTTCCTCGCGGCTTTCTGCGCTCTGGCGATTGCTCTATCCGGCGGGACAACGACCGCGCCCGCGCAGACGCCGACGCTCAAGTACAGTCGCTGCCCGTCGAAAGACTACTATATCGCCCGCGCGAACAATCCGCTTGAAGGCACGCCCTCGCGGCTCGATTACGTCGTGTGCGTGCTGATCTCCACCGCTAACCGACAGATCGATCTGAAGACCCAGGTGATCGTCGAGGCGACCAGCGCGAAGGCATTGCAGGATCGCCTTGCCTCAGAACTTGTCGGGCGCGATCAGTGCGGGGTCGGCAACCTAGGGGGGTGGGAGATCCGCGAGCTCACCCTGCAGTTCCGCCGAACCGGCGGATACTCGCGCATCCGCGTCGCCGCCCGCGCGCGCGAGTGCAGCTGGCTTGGCGCCATCCCCGGCTTCCGCAACGTCACCTACGAAGTGCCGCTGGACCACACGTTTGAAGACGGCACCCTGACGTTTCAAATCCGTAGAGAGGAGGCTGTGGGGACGATGGCAGGCGTTGAAAACACTCTCGTTGCCGATCGCCTGTCGGACGCACTCGGGACTGAGGTCCGCAGGATCAATTTCGATGTGAATAGCTATCTTCCGCGTTTTGTCCGTTCGCTCGGGCCGACGCTCGACCGCGCCGATCTCGCGCTTACCGGCGACCGCGTCAGCCTGAAGCTCAGCGGCGCGGCGAAGCTGACGGGACCCGGCGGCGACCGCATCCTGTCGGAAGCAACGAAAGGCTTGAACATTGAGCAGGTGCTGCAGCTGATCCGAAGCAAGGGGCCGCTGTCCTAGAGTTCGGTTAGGCTTTCGGCCCGACCGAGCTTTCGCGTTCGACCGACTTCACGTGCCTTCGACATTTGCAATGTTTGGCTGTAGCGTTGTTTGGGGGTCATTCATCATGCAGAAAAAATGGTGGGGGCTGTTCTTGGGTCTGGGCGCCGTTACGGTAGCGAGCGCTACGTTGACGTTCAAGCCCTACCAAACGGGAGAAGTCTTCCGGCGTGAAGGCGTTCCACAGCAGGGCGGAGATATCATAGGCGACTTCCTTCGCAATCATGTTCGCCATATCGGCGGCGACACCATCAGGCAACATCCTGAGCCGGGCTCAGCACCGCCGCGGAACGGTCGTTGGAACATCGTCGATATCTTCGGATATGGCGATGCGTCCGACCGCGGCAGCCGCGACGAAACTCCGCCGACGCTGATCGCTGCCATCAAGGATCAGGCGAAAAGCCAAAAGGCTGCGGACGCCGAACCTGACGACTGGTTCGACGCCAAGTCGCGCGAATATACGCAGACGACACGCGGCCTTGTCGCCAACGCGACCGAGAACGATCGCGGCCTACTCATCGCCGGCGCGCTGTTCCCCGCTGCAGGACGATTGATTCGTAAGCCCCTCGACGGTCGGTCCCCGCTGTCCTGCTCCGGGGTCTTGATCTCGCCGCGCCACTTTCTGACGGCGGCGCACTGTTTCTGTAACAAACCGGAAGGCACTTTATTTTACCGAACTGCTGCCACCTGCATTGCGGCAGGCGCACCCAAAGTAGCGCGCAATTTCGTATTCCTTCCAGCGGTCGGCTTGTTCGAAACAAGCGACGATCCGAAACTCCTGCCCGAATTTCACCGTGTTGAAGACAAACACGCCGTGCCGAACGGTCAGGCGCTCGGCGACATCGCGATCATTGAACTGACCGCAGACGCGCCGGTTCGGCCCGCCGCCATCGGCGGCGAGATGCCTAAGCGAATGTCGGTCGGTTTCGGCCGAATGTCGCTGTCGCAAAAGTCGTTCGATGAGCTCGGAATAGCGGAAGGCGTGTATGACCACGGGCTCGGGACAATCGCCTTTCCAAAAATGCTTGCCCAGTGCACCGCCCTCTATAGCGACACGTTGTGTGCGCACTATACGGACCTCGATCCTCGTGCGATCGATACCGCGGTTTGCGCCGGCGATTCTGGAGGCCCGCTTCTTGGTATCGGCGCGCAGGGGAAAATCTCCGTCTTCGGCGTAACGTCCGAACGCAGGACAGCACCTGGCGTTGCGTCCTGCGATTCGAACCATGAAGCGCAGTCGGTCTACACCGGCCTAGCCAAGCACATGCAATGGATCGCGGAAGTGGTCGGCGCGGCAGGCGCTTCGACCAACGGCAGCGACCCGGACTGCCATGAGAAGCTCGTCACGCCGCTGGCAGACGAGACGACGGGATTCAGCATCCGCAACACGTCCAGCGCTCTTGTCGTCGCCTCGATCACTAGCGTCGCATTGTCGAACGACAACGGCGGGTCCTTCGATGCGGCCCCGGTCATAACGGTGTCGGGTGTCAAGGACGGAAGCTGCCGACTCGTGGCAGGGCTAGTCAGTGTGCAGAGCTGCCGCATCACCCGGGGCGAGGCCATTGACATTGATATCAAGGGCCGTGGACTGATCCAGGCTATCTCGTGCAAGTTCGATAGATAACGTCGAAGCAAGGCTTCGACCCGACAACAAGGAGAACGTCTCATGCTGACTCGTCGAAACCTCGTTACGACTGCAACAACGCTGCCGATGTTGGCATTGGCGCCCACCCCTGGCGTGGCGCAAACGCCCGCGGCCATCGATCCGGTTCGCGACTGGGGCTTCATTCCGACTGTGCCTCTGACGCCGGGAGCCACGAGCACGGAAACGGGGACCGGGTCGCCTCGCTTCGGCGAGATCAGCAAGGGCTTCGGACTCCTCTACAATGCACCGCGCGGGCCGACGCCGATCGCTGTTGCACGATATTTCGAGAGCCTTCCCGACAAGAATCAAGACGGCAGTGCGTACAAGGCAGAATGGCCGGCGAAGGCGAACCCGGTCATCGTAGGATTCTTCAGCATGACCAACACAGTCCCGAGCGGCGGCGATCAAACGTCGTGGTGCGCAGCCTTCGTGAACTTCTGCCTGGCGGCCAGCGGTCGCGAGATGACGTTCAGCGCGCTTTCAGGAAGCTTCCGTCGCTATCGTACCGCCACCGAAGATCCCAAGGAAGGCGATATCGTCGTGTTTGCCAACCAAGGACCCAACGGCGCACAGGGATTCGGTCACGTGGCCTTCTTCCTGAGCAAGGACACGTCGGGCATTACGGTCCTCGGCGGCAACCAGGGCCCGGAAGGCAAGGGCGCAGTCACGATTACAACATTTCCGTACGAGACTAGCGTGCTGAAATGGCACAGCTACCGGTCCGTTGCCTAGCAGTCCCGTACTCGCATCACTCGGGGTTCAAATGATAAATGCAACATTGCTTCTTGCCGTCAGCGCATCCCTTTCCGCTGACGTTCACGCGAAGGCACCTCAAATCGATCCACTTCATCATGTTGCCCAAGTCAGAATTCGCGCTCCCAGACTGCCGAGAATTCCGAGACCCGACAAAATTGTTCCAAAACCACCCCCGCCCACGCAGACGGGCGACGTACCCCCCGGTGCGCCGCGCCCCGGGACGCCGCCAAAAAAGTGACGCTCGCTGATGGGAACGTGCACCTGCTATCCAGCGGTCATTGTTGCCTTAGCGCTATCGACCCCGCGACAGACGATGCGCGAGTGTGCGGAGTGCCAGGACTTGTCATTTCGTAGGCCGATGTGCAGAAGGGCCCAGCCGACACGAGGACGCAAGGCGCCACATGCCAAAACGCTTCTCGGAAAGGCCAGTCGAAATGACCACCTTGCCGATTAAACGCAATTGCCTCTTGTTTGCCTTCCAGTGTTGGCCGGTTTCAGAATCGTTTCCGCCGCGGCGCATGCGCAGGAAAGGACGGTGTTGCAAATGAAAGCGTCACAGCCAGCAACGCTTATCGATCGGCGCGCGGTCCGGCTGAAAAAAGAGGACACCTGCTCTTGATTCGTCATCGTGGTCCGGCCACTCGCTTGAGCGCCTTTGTTATCGTGCTTTGTGCGGGGCTCGCGCAGGACGCGTCCGCCGTCACTCAGCGTTCGACCGTCGCAGCCGGCACAACTGCGCGGAAGACTTCCGGACCGGTCCTCGCCCAAGAGCCGACCGGCGCGCCGAACGAACGGGCCGTCAAGTGGCGGCTGTCCGCGAGCCCCCAGGCCGGCGACGCGCTCCTGGGATCGCCGGCTGCTGAAAGCGCACCAAGGGTTCGGAAGAACGTGTCGCGGTCGGGCAAGCACGGGAAGGACGATGTCATTAAGCTTAAAGGTATTCGCGCTGTCGACAAGAACCCTCAGCAAATCGACGATCCGCTGCTCGGATCGTCGAGGGCCGAAAACGCACTTAAGCTTCGAGCCCGCCCGGTCGTTCGGAAGGAACAGATCAAGTGATAACTCTGCTCGCGAGGCGCGCGCACCATCTGCTTGCAGCATTCTGTGTAGCCGTCTGGTTAGGTTTGACGTCCGGCGCGTGGGCGCAGGAGTGGCCGTCGCAGCCCGTGCAGCTTGTGGTGCCGTTTGTGCAAGGCTCGACGATCGATCGCATCGCACGCATGCTTGAAAGCGAGCTTGTGCGGATTGGCGGCAAGCCCGTGAGCGTTGAAAACCGGCCCGGACCCGCAGGAACGATCGCCGTCATGAAAGCGCCTGCGGATGGCCACGTCATCCTGTTGCAGTGGGCGCCCTTCATCTGGGCCGGCGACACGATGCCTGCACCATTTCGCTACGACATCGAGAATGACTTTTCCGCCGTGACCACGCTGGCCGCGGTGCCGTTGGTTCTCGTGGTCGACCCGAACCGGTACAAGTCGCTGGATCAACTGGTTGCAGAAGCCAAGACAAGCGGCCGCAAGCTGACATTTGCGACCCAGGGTAACATTTCAGCCTCCGCCATCGCCGCCTTTCGGTTGGTCGCCAGCGCCGGCATCGGCGGCGCGGCGCAACCTCTCCCCATTCAAAGCGTGCAGGCGTCACTCGAGACCGTCGCCGACCATCATGTCGATTTCTACTTCGCGCCGCTTGCGGCTGCGCGTCCGTTCTTGTCGAGCGGCAAGCTGAGGGCCCTGGCGACAAGTGGGAGCCGGCGTTCTACGCTCGCTCCCGATCTACCGACGACCCTGGAAGCCGGCTACAAGGATTCGGATTTCGACTACTGGATGGGGCTGTTCGTGCCAAAGGCAACACCCCCGCGCACGATCGAAACGATCTATCAGTTGATCCTCCGCGCCATGGAACCGATCCGAAACCGGTTCGCCGAATACGGCACCGAGCCATATCCCTTGACGCCGGTGGGCCTCAACGACCTCATTCGATCCAAGCGACCGGATTTTCAGCGGGGCCAAGTGGGCGACTCGCTCCCCGGACATCCGCGGTCTGATACTCCGCCGCCCAAGAAGTAACCTCGCCGGGCCACGATGCCCGGCTTGCCCCTCACTAGAAAATTTCGATCCGTTAAGTCTGGGAGCGGACCAGTGGTCCAATGTTGAAGCTAGTTGTCGTTTCCCACGGCTTCCAAGGATCGGATCGATCGCCGCATCCTGACTTGTAGGCATTTCCAAAAGTTTGCAAACTTGCCGCAGTTGGCTTTTCGACGAGGAGGCTTCCTATGATGAGCCCCTCAACTTTTGTGGCTTTCGGATCTGTAAATCCGACTATTAGATTGATCAACTTCGCGGGCTCACCCTCTGAGTTGAGTAGAAGGAGCATTTGCGCAGAATATTTTGTCGACAACGTTCTGTCTGGGGCCAAGAAACAGCCGTAACGGATAGAGCTTCCGAACGGCCATGAAGCTAGTTTGAGAGCGATGGTGTCCTTGAGAACGCCCGCGCTTGTAGGCAACAAATCGGTCACCTCGAACGACTCTGTCGCGACGCGAGCATCAAAATAGACAGCCAACTTTTTGGCTTTCGCCTCCGGCGAAAGAGTTTTGGCTACAGCGGTTGCGGCGAGAGTCCGACCAAATTCATTTAAGAACTCCCGTATTGCACTCCATCGAATAGGATCAACGGCGTCACCAGCTTGATCCCTTGGAGTGGTTGTTACCTCAGGCGCAGATCTCACGGCGAGAGGATCTGGTATACCCATCGCTTTTAAAGCCTCACGTTCAATTGCTTTCAAGCACGGATCCTTTAGAGACTTGATAGTATCGTCGGAAAAATCGTTAAGCTGCTTTGCCAAAATAACGATTACTTCTTCGGTTGTGAAAATGTATAAAAGTGCTTTTCTGATGCTTGCGCACCCTGTTTGGGCGCTGGAGACATCGGAACTCTTGAGCAGAGTGTCCCAATTTCCTGCCTTTGTCGTCAAATAGCTAGCTAGGTCGATCCCAGTGCTTTCAGCGATCGGTACTGAAAGTGCCGCGCCAGGAGCGTTCAGTTTATTTCCATCGAATGTAAGAAAGGCTGATCGCTTCCCGATCCGAGATATTGTAAATTTCGCGCCGTCAGAGAGGACGAGCGTTATGCTTTTCTCGGAAGTGTCGAAAGTCACTTGGGGCTTTTGAGTGTCAACTTCATCGAACGCCTTAACGATTTCATTTATGTCGTCCTTGTTTGCAGTGATAGCGGTGCTTATGTCCGCCGCGCTGGAAGCAATGACAGATCCCCCCGGTCCTGCAAAAATGAAACCGAGAACCTTCGATGCAATGCGGAATGCGCTGTACGTAGAAGGATTGACTGTTGTTGTCTTCGATTGCAGCAGCTTGAATTTGAGACGGAGGGGACTGTTGAAGGATATGTTGGTGGCTATGAAATCATCACAACCGGTGACAGACGTGTTTCCCGAGGCGTCACGTTTTACCTGAGCAATCAAATACGTGACTACTTTTGGAGCGGGGTTGCTCTTGCTTACCTGCTCAACATCAACAGTTAGGGCGAATTCTCGACCTGCGGTTATAAGACCGATGCTCCACGCACGATCTACGAACTGTTTAGCGAAACTTGCAAGCCCGGAGGAGTTGCAGGCTATTTTTATGTCTGCATAGTTGTAGTTCAAGATCTCATTCGATTTGTACGCAATTGTTTTTCTGCCGGCGATGATCACCTGCATATCTGTGTTGTCTTTCGCAGTTTTATCTAAGCAAAGCGATTGCCAGGTGCATTCTGCGAAGCAGGCAGAAGGAACAGTGGTTGCTAGGGACACGATAGCAGCAAGTAGAAATCTTCTAAACATAGCTTTCTCACCCCGATTAATCAGGCATCGGACGAATGCCTGAAATCAGGCACGCATAGGAATATTAGTTTCTCAATGGCGGGGAATGCAACCTAAGAGTTAGACTTTACTAGCCAAATCGTCTTCGCCGCGCTTAGATGTCTTTGTCTCCCTGCGGAGGATGTCGTCCAGGATCACACGCAATCCCTTTTTCAATCGGCGCCCGGGCGCTTCGACAAATGCTTCGAAGCGCACCGGTTTCGCACCAGAAACGATCTCATCGAAAGGCAACAAACGGCATCGGATGGAAGCAAAATCGCAGGAAGATCAACGACCGCGCCCATTATCGTCCCGCTCATAACGGTCTGGTTGCCGATCGAGCGCTTTCCGAATCGACAACCAAGTCAAACGTCTTTCGGCTCCGAACATTGACCCCACAGATGCGAGGTCCATCAAACATTTGGGATGCCGATGGGCTCCGCACCCCACGCCTATTCACAGTTGCTCGTCAACCTAGCGACAAAGGGGGGCGTCGTCCTTTTTTTACGCCACAGCTACCCAGCAGCCCTACCCGCGCTCTAGATTTCTTTCTTGCTGGAGAAGCCTACAATCTTATTGCCTCAGACCGATCATGGTTCGGGGCGGAGGCATGGGCGGCAAGGACGAAAAGACTCGGATCGAGGCATTTGCGTCGCCAGGTAGTAGGCAAATGCCGCGTGTCACGAATCGCCTTCGTAAGAACCGTGGTATGCCGCCGCCCGCGACGTTTGATATCGATACCCTGCCGGGCAGCTCTAATTTGACGGCATTGGAGGCGGCTGCGGTCATCCGGCGCACACCCGGAGCGCTGGAGCAGTGGCGGCGCGATCCGAACCACCCGCTAAAATGGCGCTACGTCGATGGCCGCCCGCTCTATCGTGTCGATGCGGTGCGCGACTATCTGGCCAGATGCGATAAGACCACTAAGCCGCCCTAGCCGCATAATGCTCGCGGAGACGACCGAGCAGCTCGGCCTTGATGGGATCGAGCGGATTCGTTCGCTGCAGGCGCACGACCTTGCCGACCCGTTTCGCACCGACCAACTCCGCGATGTAGTCATGTGCCGCTTCGAACGCCATCTTGCGGATGATCCACTGTTCGTCGTGATTGTAGACCTGATCGATTCCACGCGGCTTTTGCCCGACACACAGCCGCTGAATTTCATTGTCGTAGCCGCAGCGCGACATGATGGTTCGCAAGCTGCGCCTTAAGTCATGCATGGTGAACTTGGCGACATCCGATTCCTTGACCAAGCGGTTGACCATCTTCGTGAAGCCCGACATCTGGCCGCCCGTCTTCGGTGACGGGAAGACATAGTCGGACGTCGCGCGCTGGAAATGTTTCGCGGCTGCGAGCACTTCGTCAACGAGGTGGGTGCGCGGCACGTCGTGGTGCAGCCCCATCTTGGTCCATGCCGCATCGAAGGTGATGCGGTCATCCATGATGTGCTTTCGCCACTCGATCATGGTTGGCTCGCTGCGGCGCGGCCCACCGAGTAAGCACATGCGTGCTAATTGCCCAAAAGCCCCGAGCTTGCCCGATGCGTGCCAGACCTTGATGATCTCCTCATCGATCAGCGCGCGGCCCTTCGTTCGGCGCCCGACTTTCTGCGCACGGGTTTCCTTGGGCGCGCGATAGCCGGCGAGCACGTTGTTCTCGACGTAACCTTCGCCGACACACCATTCGAGGAAGGTGTGCGTGTGCTTGCGCAGGTCCTTGGCTGCACCGCGCTTTCCGGTCTTGGCGATCTTGTCCACCGCCGCCATGATTTGCCGCCGGGTCAACTCGCCGATGGGTAGATCGAAATGATCCTTGAGACCGCGCCGCAGCGCCGACATTGCCGGTTTCCAGTTGACGACCTGGCGTCCGATCAAAGACGTTTCGTAGGGGCCATCTTCAATGATCAGCGTCGCTACCGTGGTGCACCGCTTCTCAGCCAGTTGCTGACGCTTGGCCTGGCGCTTGGCGTCATTCGGATCGACCCCCTTGACCACCTCGCCAGCGGCGATGATAGCGGCCTGGCGTGCGGCCTTCTCGTTGAACTTGGGCCATGCGCCCAGCGTCTTGCGTTGAGTGCCTTTCATCCCAGGCTTGGTGAACATGTAGACCCAGGTCCGGCCGCCAGTCGCGCGCATCCTGATCGCAAGCCCTGGCTGCTCTGTGTCGTGGAGATAGTGCTGCGACTTGCCCGATGGCAGCGTGGCCGCACGGATCGCCGCGTCAGTGAGCTTCAGGTGGTTCTCGGGCCTGAGATCTTTAGCGTTCGTTTCCATCGTTCCTGCCCTTCTTCCTTGTGCCCCGGGGCACATCAAGGGGAGACCCAAAAACGGATCAGAAACCGCTCCCTTCGCGTTCCCGGTTCTGGTGTGCCCCAAGGGAAAAACTCACCGAGGGCACAGCCGGGGCATACAAAATGCAGCAAGGGCTGCTATGGCCCGTTGTGGCCGCATGTGGTTAGAAACCCCTGCACCGCAAGGGTTTTTAGAACTTCACTATGGCTAAATTTGGTTGGCTGTGGTCTACGGATTGTGGTTCACACGGGAGAGGTCCAAGGTTCGATCCCTTGTGCGTCCACCACCAGTCAAGGCCCCAAAAATAGGGGCTTTTTGCATTTTTGGGATTGAGGCGTCTCGGCAGTTATCGGCAATGTCAGGCAGAACCAAGCAGAAACACGCGGGGAGCTTCCGGAAAATTTGTTCGCGTCGCGTTCTGCGTTCTAGACAGGATCGCGGCGCAGAAACGTTCGAAGGTTGACTGGGGCTTTTCGGCAGTCGGAGGGAACCAGATCGGAACGAACCTCAAACGGCATGGAGTATGTTCAGCTTTCGTGACGACTCAACCTCTAGCTGGCCGTGGCAAGCTCTGCTTACAAGTCGTCCGGCCCACTCACCCCTACCTGCCTCAAGTCGCGCAAAAGCTTTTTCACCAAGACCATGTTGATGGATTGCAGTTCGTGATTGTTACCGAATTTATGCATATTGCTTTCGCTTACAATCAGTCCCTCGCTGCCTTCGAGTAGGATCTTCCTCCTTTTGAGCCGGTCTACCCGCCGTCTAACCGTCTCGAGAGGCAAATTCAGAAATCGGGAAAGGGCCGCGCGAGAAATCCCTTGCTTGATCGTGTCCGGTTCGACCGCTTCAACACTTTTGTATCTCTCGTCAAGCTCCGGGCTTTTCATGATCTGAACGACGTTTGCATTCAGAACCGCGTGAACAACCAGAAGATCAAGCGGGTCGAAATCATAGTGTCGGAACAATTCGCTGATCGAACACAACGTGTACGACAGAGTGTGGCGAGAGACCGCTCGCCTTCGGTCATCTGACCTGCTGAGTTTTCTGCTTGGCATAACGGGCTAACTCTCATTTCTGCTGTGCTTAGCAGAAGATACCCAAAATGGGTAGGTTCCATACTTGCCAAGATCAGCCAAACGTACAACCTGTTGCCGTTGAAATTTGGAAGCGGGACATGTCCGAAGGTCCTGAGAAACGAAAGCGCCACCGTGTTGCATTCACGCGTGAAGTCCCGGTTCGCATACAGGCTATTGACGGCACATGGAGCCGACAGTGCGTGATGTTGGACGTCGCGGAAGATGGAGCGAAGCTACTACTCAAAGATTCTGTAGAATCGCTGCGCCTGAAGGAGTTTTTCCTGGTTCTCTCGACAACTGGAACCGCATTTCGCCGATGTGAACTTGTATGGATCAATGGGTGCGAGATGGGCGTTCAATTCCTAGAAAAGGTTCTCACCAAATTTCCTCCCAGAGCTGCCCCGCATCAAGACACTCATGAGGTTTAAACATCCTCCCGCCAGCAACAAGCCCAAATGTCCGATTTGCAATCCTCCCCACCACCTACGTGCAGCGCCTGCGGCGTAGAGAGAGAGCCGTTCGGCGCGGAGCACGCGACGCGGCAATACGAAATTCGAGCATACCGCTGTCCACAATGTCGGACCGACTTACGCCTGATCGAATACGTCGAAGCAATGACGAAGACGAAGACTTCAGACTGACTGGACGAAATATTTGGAGCACCCGGCGCATTTATTTAAGCAACCCGGATTGGATATGTCGTTTTTGGTACAAGGCCGATTGGACGATCACGCGCTGTCAGCGACTGCCGCAACGGCAAAGGATGCTTTTGCGAAGGCAATTGAGTGGCAGGAGCGATTCACCAACGTCACCATTAGTGACGGCACCAAGACTTATTCAATCGAAGCATTTGCGGTGGCAAAGGGGCTCTTGGAGATTGCGAAGGCAATCAAGGCCTCTGCCGAGACGGGAGGCGGTTGAATGCCGGCAGGCCGTGGCTGATCAAAACTGGCAGCGCAAATTTGAAGAAGCGATAGATCTTCCCGATGGCCGGAAGCTGAACACGCTGCGTGATGCCGCGGATTACATTACCGCTCTGCCCGAAGAGGAATCGGAGCTGACGCAGTGGCAAGTCGCGATCGAGGCCCTGATGCTCGTCTCGCGGAATGGCCCGACGATGTTGGCGCGGATCGCGTTCATGACAGCGCTCAATCGTAACGTCGTGCTGAGATTCGATCCCGATGCCAGGACCCATCATTGGGGCAAGCGCAAGCTCAAACGCGACCAGTGAAAAAGATTCACAAGACCCGAAAGACGAGGAAGAATCTCCCCGCTAAGAAACAACCAACGTATTCAATGCGCGGCAGGACCTTCACACGGGAGAGGTCCAAGGTTCGATCACTTGTGCGTCCACCATTTTGCTGTTCTGCGACCCATCTAGTTTACAGCCAATCGGATCGCGCGAAGCTCCATCCCGGAATCGTCGGACGTGTGTTGCATTGCACTGCGACCACGACCCGAGTTTCCAGGCGCTCGCACGACCATCGCCCATTTGAGCGTCAGAGTTGAGAGTCGATCGGTAGCAGCTTCCACAGGTTGGCGGCCAGCCGCCTTCGAAAGCCGGTTTCGGGCTCGCCCCGGTAGCGCACCGTTTGGCCGTCCCTCTCCGTCTCCCACACGATCGCGCCTTTCGGATCGAGGCGGAGGCGGTAGCAATTTTCGGGCGCCACACCAGTTGCCATGTAGTCCGTCAGCCTTTTGGTCAGCTCCGCGCTCTCGATGTAGAGGCCCGCTTCGGTGTTGATCGAGGCGGAGCGCGGGTCGAGATTGAAGCTGCCGATGAACACCGCTTCGCCGTCGAACGCCATGGCCTTGGCGTGCAAGGCCGCTCGCGACCGCCCCGAAACGAGTGACCAGCCCGGCCGGAAAGCGTCAGTGTCCGGACGCAGTTCGTAGAGCTCCATGCCATTCTCGAGCAGCCGCCTTCGGGTCTTGGCATAGCCCGAATGCGCCGGCAGCATGTCGTTCGATGCCAGCGAGTTGGTCAGCACGCGTACCCGAACATTGCGCTCGTGCAGCGCCTTGACGGTTGCCTGCGCCCCGGCCGGCAGAACGAAGTATGGCGATTCGACGAGCAGTTCCGTTTTCAGATGTGCGATCCGCGCGCGAATGAAAGCCATGACGTCGTCGCTCTCCTTGCCGGGGGCGATGCTTTCCGGGTCGTCGGCAACGATATAGCCGTGTGCCCACACGAGATTGTCGCGAAGCTCGGCGCCCTGCGCGGCGAGTTGATCGAGGTCCTGGTCAATCGGATAAGGGTAGTCGGCCGCCGCGATCGCCTCACGCAAGCGCATCATGATGGCATCGAGATCGGCAGCGTCATGCGCGCGATCGACGATAGCCGCGATCGGCACGGTTGAGGAGCTATTCCAGTATCGGTCGAATACATCCGACAAATCGCGGACGACAGGCCCAGCCGCCAGCACGTCCAGATCGCGATAATTGGCGATGGTGTCCACGCCGTAATAGATGTCGCCGATATTGCGACCGCCGACGATCGCCGCCGCATTGTCGGCAACCATCAGCTTGTTGTGCATGCGGCGATTGACGCGGCTGAAGTCGAAAACGAAATCAAGAATGGACCAGCGCCGGTTGGTGAGCGGGTTGAACAGACGAATCTCGACATTGGGGTGGGCATCGAGGCCGGCCTTGACGGAATCGCTGTCCTTGTAGAAGGGATCGTCGACGAGGAGCCGCACCCTCACCCCGCGATCGGCCGCCTTCATCACGTGCTGGACAATGATCCGGCCGGTGGTATCGCCGTCCCACATGTAATACTGCATATCGAGGCTACGCTCGGCCAGGTCAGACAGCGCCAGACGGGCGATGAACGCCTCGCGCCCCTCGCTCAAGAGGCTGAAGCCGGAGAGGCCCGGATGCCTGTCGGCCGCCGGGCCGAAGAACTGGCCGAGCCTGGTCGATGCAGGGTCGTTGAATGCCGTCGATTGCGTTCGCGGATAGCCAAGCCTGCGATCGGTGGTGGGGCCAGTGAGAACTTCGGCAAGCCAGGTCAGAACCGTGCGTGGGTGTCCGCGGCGGTCGGAGCCTGCAACATCGTAGGCAGTTTCGCGGCGCATGGCGCTCTCCAGCCACCACTGCCAGCAGGCAAACGCGGCAACAGCAATCCGTCAAGCGCAAACTCGCGACCTGGCTCGAGAATGTTCGACCAGCAGAATCGACCGTAGCTAACGTGAACTGACGAGCGACGCTTCGCGCGGAGCACCAGCGCGTTAGTCTCCGAGCTGGCTTCCGACAAACGCGCCCGCGTTTGTCGCGAAGAGAAGCCGCCGCCTGCGGCTGACGCGTCCCATTGGATCGGGATCATGCGCTAGATCGCAAACACCCATAGCGCCACGATCGTGCCCAGCGTCGCGAGGCCGCTGATCGTCCATCCGGTTGCGTAGCCGATTTCGTCGTCGCCGGTGCCGCTCATGTCGGCATCCGTGGTTACTGAGCGCCACTGCATGGCACCCTCCTCAAAGCCCTGCCTGCAACCATAACGCCGGCCGAGGTTGCCGGTTCCATCTCAACGGCAGGGGTTTGCTCCGGGCGGGCCTATCGCCGCCGGGAGCGCAAATCACGCGTAGGCCAGCAACCGGCGATTGGCTTGAACCGGCGGAACCATCTCGGGCTCCTGATCGCGAACGATGATCGTGACTTCCCAGCCTTCGCTGGCCCAGACCCGCGCCTTGGCAACTGCCATCAGCGAACTCGTGCGGTCCATTCTGACAGTCTCGTTGCCGCGTTCCGCGACGATCCTGTACGCCATGCCACATCCCCTACGCTTCTGGAACTTACTACGGAACATGTTCCGCTACCGCTTTGACCGCAATTTGCCGATAGTTTGTCCAATCGGAGGCAGGGGCCGCCGGCACCAGAGCCCGTCGGGGCCTGTTTGGCCCTCGCCTGGCGTTTTTGGGCGCCTCTCGCGCCTTCAGCGCGGCCTGGTCGAGGTCGGGCAGCATGGGAGGATCGTCAAAAGCGCGTCCTGCCGGCCGTGCCAGGCGCTCACAGGCTTGTACCACTCGGTGTACTCAAGCCCGCATCCTTCAGCCGTCCGTCGAACCAGCCGGACAGCGTCTGGTCGTAACCGCCGCTGGTATAGATTTCCGACATCGTCACCTGCTTCCTGCCCAGTGTCAGCAGCACGCCGGCCCAGTATGCGAACCACAGATGCGGATCGGTCAGCGCCCGCAGCTTGTGCTGGTCATGCGCCAGCGGCTGATGATTGGCGGCCTTCCGGACCTCGACCGCCAGCAGGTTGTTCGGGATCTCGCGCTGATGCACGACGATATCGGGATAGATGGATTTGGCGAGGTGGTCGTCGGTGGAGACGATCGACCCGTGCGGAAGCCGCAGCGTGCGCTCGCCGAGCCGGTCGAATTCGCAATCGATCGCCCAGCCCGGAAACTGTTTTTCGAACTGCACCGCCAGCCGGTGCGTCAGCGCGCGCTCGCCCGCGTCCTTGTCGAGCAGGAAAGTTTCGCGCGCATAGAACTCGCGGATAGCGCTGACGACCTTGTCCAGCTCGGCCTTCATGACGGCACGCCCTCCACACGAAGGCGAGCGGTGAGGTCGCCTTTACATCTTCACTTCGATCAGCCGCGGCCCCGGTTCGGCGATGGCTTCCGCCAGCGCCTTGTTGAAGTCGTCGGCATTGTCGACCGAGCGGCCCGGCACACCCATGCCCTTGGCGAGCGCGACAAAGTCGAGGTCCGGGCGGTCGAGCTTGAGCATGTCGAGCGCCCGCTGGCCCGGCTCGCCGGCGCCGACGCCGTCGAATTCGCCGCGAAGGATCTGATAGATCTTATTTGCGAACACGATCGTGACGACGTTGAGGCCTTCACGCGCCTGCGTCCACAGCGATTGCAGCGTGTACATCGCGCTGCCGTCACCGACCATGCAGATCACCTTGCGGTCCGGGCACGCCACAGCGGCGCCGGTCGCGACCGGCGTCGAGAATCCGATCGAGCCGCCCATGTTCTGCAGCCAGTCATGCGGGGCTGCCGCCGCCGTCGGCGGAAAGAAGCCACGGCCGGTGGTGATGGATTCGTCGACCACGATGGCGTTTTCCGGGATCGCCATCGCAATCGCCTGTGCGATCGAGGCGTGGTTCAGCGCGCCGGTCGGCTTGGCGATTTCCACCATCTTCTGCGGCTGCCGGTCGGCCGGCGTGGCGTGCAGCGCACCGGCCAGCGCCTCCAGCGCGGCGACGGAATTTTCCGCACCCGAAGTCATGCGATGCACCTCGCAGCCCTGCGGCTTGAGCATGCTCGGCTTGTTCGGATAGGCAAAGAACGCCACGGGATCGTTGGCCTCGACCAGCACGATGTTCTTGAAGTCCTTCAGGATCGGCAGCGCCTGCTCGATCACGTAGGGAATGCGGTCGATCGAGTACCGCCCCCTGCCGCGCGCCATCCGCGGATTGTAGGTCTGGCCCATCACCTTGCAGCCGGTCTTACCCGCGATCTGGGCCGCCAGCGCCAGCCCGTGCTCGGTGAGCGCGCTGCCAGTCATCAGCAGCAGCGTCGATGCACCGCCGTTGCGCAGCACCTTGGCGGCGTTGTCCACGGCCTGCGAGGAATAACTGGCGCGCTGGCTTTCCGCCGCGACCTGCGCAATGCCGTCGGCCTCGTTCCAGGCCGTATCTGCCGGCAGAATCAGGGTCGCGATCTGCGGCGGCGCGCTCTTCGCCGCGGCGATCGCGGCGGCGCCGTCGGCGGCGACGGACTTTGCATCCGGCGAGGTCCGCACCCAGGACGACATCGGCCGCGCCAGGCCCTCGATGTCTGAGGTCAGCGGGGCGTTGTAGCCGATATGGTAGGTCGCGTGCTGGCCGACGATGTTGACGATGCCCGAGTTCGCCTTCTTGGCGTTGTGCAGGTTGGCAAGGCCGTTGGCGAGGCCGGGTCCCAGATGCAGCAAGGTCGAAGCCGGCGTGCCCTTCATGCGGTAATAACCGTCGGCGGCCCCGGTCACGACGCCCTCGAACAGGCCGAGCACGCAGCGCATCCCCTCGACCCGGTCCAGCGCGGCGACGAAATGCATCTCCGAGGTGCCCGGGTTGGTGAAGCAGACGTCCACGCCGCCTGCGACCAATGTCCGCACCAGACTTTCCGCGCCGTTCATGCTCCCGCTCTCCTTCACGATCATTCTGCAAGCTGCTGACGATCAATCATTCTTCGCACGTTTCGTCAAAGGATTACCGGCACAATGCAGCCATCGCCTGGGGCATGTTGCCTTTTTGAACCGAAGCGCCTGAAAATGGCGCTGGTCACGGGCTCGTTGCTTGCGAAATCGCTGCAATTGTGGCCTGTCTCATTGCATATTGTGATTTTTCGCGAGGAAGAAAATGATCCGGGCTTTTGCTTTGCTGGTTGCGGCGGTGACGGTGCTGGCGGGTGCTGGTCACGCCCAGGCGCAGGGCTTTTTTGACATGCGCGACGTGATGGGCGGCGGCCCCGATTTCTTCCAGCGCGGCGGCGGGGCGAGCCCGATCCCGCGCACGACCGTCAATTTTGCCGGGGGCTACGCGCCCGGCACGATTTACATCAACACAGCCGAGCGCAGGCTTTATCTGGTGCTCGGCAACGGCCAGGCGATTCGCTACGGCATCGGCGTCGGCCGGGACGGCTTCCGCTGGAGCGGAACCCACCGCATCACCGCGAAGAAGGAATGGCCGAGCTGGACGCCGCCGGCGCAGATGCTGCGGCGCCGGCCGGACCTGCCGCGCCATATGGTCGGCGGCGTCGACAATCCGCTCGGCGCGCGCGCGATGTATCTCGGGTCGACGCTGTACCGCATTCACGGCTCCAACGAACCCGAGACGATCGGCCAGGCGGTGTCGTCCGGGTGCTTCCGCATGACCAATGAAGACGTCACCGACCTCTACAGCCGCGTGCCCGTCGGCGCCACGGTGATCGTCAGGAACTAGGCAGTTCGCGCCGGGGAACCGGTGTACGGGCGCCCGCCAGCGTGATCGGGCCGTGCGCGGGATCAAGTCTTGCACGCATGGTCCGATTGCTGCAGCGTCGTTTGAATGCATACATCCGGCCGATTCTTCCGCCTACGCGTCCTGATGGCAGTCCTGGGCATCTTCGCGCTCGGCGAGGTGGTGGCGCCGGCAGCGGCAGCGGCGGATATACCCGCGATCGCGCACCGCCAGCGCACCGAGAAGAAGGTCTTCACCGACAGCGAAATCATCGAAGGCTTTCTGAAGATCGCCTTCGGCGCCGAATATCATCTTGCCGGACGCGTCGACCGCATCCGGAAATACGAGGCGCCGGTGCGCGTGTTCGCGGACGGCGCCCGTGCCGACCGCAAGGCGCAGATCGCAAAGATCGTGGGCGACATTGCCGCGCGGGTCAAACATCTCGACATCGCGATGACCGGCGACAATGACGATGCCAATGTGCTGGTCAAGCTGGTACGCGACCGCGATCTCTTTCGCACCATCACGGCATTCTACGGCAGCGAACGCGCAAAGGAGATTCGCTCCTCGCTCGACCCGCAATGCCTGAGCGGCTTCCGCAAGAACGAGCGGTTCGAGATCGAGCATTCCGACGTGATCCTGACCGTCGACAACGGCGATTTCGTCTTCTTCGATTGCGCCTACGAGGAATTGCTGCAGTCGCTGGGCCCGATCAACGATACCTCGAGCGTGCCGTGGACGATGTTCAACGACAATGTGTCGATGGGCTATTTCGACGTCTACGATCAGTACCTCCTGAACCTGCTCTACGATCCCCGGATCAAGGCCGGCATGACCGTGCAGGACGTCAGGGCGGTACTGCCGGACGTACTGGCCGACGTCCGCGGCTGGGTGCGGAAAGTCAACAATCTGTCGGAGTGACGAGCCCTGGATCCGGTTTGGCCACGGTTCGCGCCGCTCCCAGCCGAACGACAACGCAAAGTTTCATCGTCAAAAACTTGTGACTTCGGAGCGAGAATCCTGTCTAATGGGCCATGCGTTGCCTTATAAGATTCTGACATGAACGACCTGCCGCGTACGCAAGCCCTGCGCTGTTTCATCACCGTTGCCCGCGAGGGCACCGTTTCCCGCGCGGCGGCCTCGCTGCATCTGACCCAGCCGGCGGTCAGCCTGCAGTTGAAGGGGCTCGAGGAAAGCACCGGGTTGCAGCTCTTCAACCGGACGCCGGGCGGCTTCACCCTGACCGAAGCCGGCGCCGCCCTGCTGCCGCTGGCGCACAAGGCGGTTTCGGCGACGTCGGACTTCAGGACAATGGCGGACTCCTTGCGCGAGTCGGTACGCGCAACGCTGCGCGTCGGCACGCTTCAGGATCCCGAATCGATCCGGCTCGGGCCGTTCGTGCGCGGCCTCGCCACCTCGCAAAAGAATACCGAGGTCTTTCTTCGCTACGGCATGAGCGACGACGTGCTGGCGCAGATCGGCCGATGCGAACTCGACGTCGGATATTATGTCGATGCCGCGCCTGCCGAATCCTCGGCTTTCACGGCGCCGTCCGAGCGCACCATCGAGGACGGAAAATTCCAGCTCATGCCGCTGATACGCTACGACTACCACGTGATCGCACCGGCCGAATGGAGCGACAAGGTGATGGGAAAGGACTGGGCCGACCTCGCCGGCTTGCCCTGGCTTGCGACGCCGCATCATTCGGCGCACCGCCGGCTGCTCGATGACGTCTTCCGGCCGATGGGTACGCTGCCGAAGCGGGTCGCCTTCACCGACCAGGAAGACGCCATGATCGACTTCGTCGAATCCGGCATCTGCCTCTGCCTTGCCCGAGACTGCGTACTCGATCGTATCGCGCGCAAGGGGAAGTTCGTGATCGCCGACAAGCTTACGCTGACCTGCGAACTCAGCTTCGCCTGCCTGACGGCGCGGCGCCATGAGCCGCTGATTTCGAACGCCTTCGCGGCGATGCGGGCGGTGTGGGACCTGAAGCCGCTCAATGCCGTGCCGGCGCCGGTCGCCGCGGCAGGTCCGCAAAAGCGCGCGATGCGGTAACCCGACCGTTTTCCGGCGAGTCAGCTCTTGTTGTCGCAGATCGATTTTAGCGCGCGCCATTCCTCTGATGTGAGCAGCGGCGGCCGGCTAGCTGGCCGGTCTTCCCGGCTCATCCGCGCCAGCCGGTCCTCGGTCATAGGATGGCTGGAGATGATCGACAGGCCCTTGTCGCGCTCCTTGCCGGTCACCCGGAACAGCAATTCCCCGGCCGGCTTCGCCGGGCGGCCGAGCCGGTGCATCACTTCGATCGCGAAACTGTCGGCGTTGTGCTCGGCCTCGCGCGAATGCGACGACGTCACCAGCGTGCGCGAACCGAAAATCAACACGCTGGAGCCGCTGATATCGCCGAACAAGAGCCCGACCAGGAACGACGTCGCGCCATCGTGGATCATGCCGCGCATGTTGTCGCGATGCGCGAGATGGCCGAGTTCGTGGGCCAGCACCCCCGCGATCTCGTCGGCATTCTCGGCCTTCGCCAGCAGCCCGTTGAACAGGTAGACCTTGCCGCCCGGCAACGCGAAGGCATTCGGAATCGAGCTCGACAGCACGCCGGACTGGACCGACGTATCGAGGCCGGCGGATTCGCGGATCGCGGTGACGAGCTTGACGAAGGCTTTTTCTCCGGCGGGATTGTCGCACACCTTGGCGCCGAACAGCTTCTTGATCTGGGCGTCGGCCGCATCGCCGAGGCGCCGCTCGAACGCGGGCGGCACCAGCGGCGCCAGCCGGTCGGCGGCGAGCGGCAGCCCGAACAGCACCACGGCGATGATCGAGACGGTCGCGGCGACCGACCAGCCGACGATGGCAGCGACGCCACGGCGCCCCGGAGTGTCGTCGTCCATCTTGCCGCAGCGGGAGACCAGTTCGGCGGCAAGCACTGTGTCGCGAACCTCCAGGCGGGCCAGCGCCGGTGCCGCCAGGCAACTCACGCGCAGCATGCCGGCCGGGCTATCGGCGCGACGTAGATCGCCATAGGCCCATGTCGCCAGCGTCTGTCCGTCCTCGACAATTTCCAGCCGGTCGGAGAGGAGCAGCGCGACCGCGCGACGCCGGCTCGAGGCGCCGTCGAAATAGTTCGCCGGACCGGACGGCGATGCTTTCGTGGCTTCGGACGCCTGGTTATCCATGGTCAGAAGCCGCCGACATCGAGACCATCCGCAAAGCCTTCGCCAAGCGCGTTGGCCATCTCGCCCTGTGCGGCAACGTTGGCGGCAGCCTCGATGCCGGTGATGTTGACCGAGCCCAGCACCCTCACCCAAAGGTCATGCACGAGGTAGACCCGGATCACGACGTTCATCGCCAGCGCGAAAGCCAGATAGCCGAGCCCCGCCAGCACCAGCAGCGGAATGCTCTTCATGAAGTCCTGCGACTCGAAGAACTCCGCGAACGCCTCCCCGCTCATGCTGGCGACCAGCGCGGCCGCAAGCCCCAGATAGAGCGAGAACACAACGCCAAGCACCACGATCCAGCCGATGACTTTCCAGTACAGGCCGATCAGTTCGCTGCGGCGCATGGTCGATTCCACCCGCACGCCGCCGAACCGGATGCCCGACAGCCACCAGCGCCACTCCACGGCCTTGAACGCACCGTAGAGAAAGGGCGCGAGCGGCGTCAGGTAGAGCGGCGCAAGCAGCCACAGCCACCAGCCCCGCTTGAAGAACTCCCAGCCGCGGCCCTCGAAGCTGCCCTGAAGGTCGCCGTAGAACGAATGGCGCATCTTGTAGCGTTCGAGCGCCGCCGTGCGCCACGGCAACGTCAGGCCCAGCGTCAGCGCCGTCAGCAGGCCCCACAGCGACGCCTGCAGGGCGTAGATCCAGCCCGAGCCTTTCATCCAGAACCGCACGCCACGCCATACCGTGCGCGTCAGTCGATAGCGCCGCGCGCGATAGATCGCGAACTGGCCGAACAGATAGAAGAAAACAACCAGCGGAATGCTGGCGAAGGCCTGGTAGCGCTCGGCTTCGAGGCCGATCAGAAAATAGCCGAGATAGATCGGCACCAGGATCGCGAGCGCGACCAGGAATCCGATCAGCAATTCCCTGCCCCGGCCGGTGTACTCCGCGGCATCGCCATCGACCACGGTATTGGCCCAGAGATGGCGGCGCATGTCGGTGAGCAGCCAGAACCGGTAGAAGCCGAGGGTGACGAATTCCAGTGCGGCGCCGCGCTTGACCAGAGCGAAGAATTCGCTGCGTTTGCCGGAAAACGCCACCGGCATCGGTGGCGGCAGGGACGAAGGCGAAGGCGGCGGTGGCACCTGCGAGGGCCAGCTCATCTGGTTCAACGGATCAACTCCAGCGCGACATCCGCCGATCAAACCACAGATTTGCGGGCCGTTGTGTGACCCGAGTTCCATACACCGGAGGTTTTCACGCGAAGCCTGGCTGCAAACTCAATCCGAAAATCTCAAAGCGAGAATCCGGCACGCCCGATTCAATCAGGACGCGTTCTACGCCGTCTTCTCGAACAGCTCGCGGCCGATCAGCATGCGGCGGATTTCGCTGGTGCCGGCGCCGATCTCGTAGAGCTTGGCGTCGCGCAACAGACGCCCGGTCGGATAGTCGTTGATATAGCCGTTGCCGCCGAGCAGTTGGATGGCGTCGAGCGCGCATTGGGTGGCCTTCTCGGCCGCATAGAGAATGGCGCCGGCCGCGTCCTCGCGCGTGGTCTCGCCGCGGTCGCAGGCTTTGGCGACTGCGTAAACATAGGCCCGCGAGGCGTTCATGGTGGTGTACATGTCGGCGATCTTGCCCTGCACCAATTGAAACGTGCCGATCGGCTCGCCGAACTGCTTGCGCTCGTGCACGTAAGGCAGCACCACGTCCATGCAAGCCTGCATGATGCCGATCGGGCCCGCCGCCAGCACCGCGCGCTCGTAGTCGAGGCCGCTCATCAGCACGTTGACGCCGCGGCCCACTTCACTGAGCACGTTCTCCTCTGGCACTTCGCAATCCTCGAACAGCAGTTCGCAGGTGTCGGAGCCGCGCATGCCGAGCTTGTCGAGTTTCTGCGCGGTGGAAAATCCCTTCATGCCCTTTTCGATGATGAAGGCGGTCATGCCGCGCGGGCCGGCGTTGGGATCAGTCTTGGCGTAGACCACCAGCGTGTC